>Ga0209249_1000007_pt1 | contig 344830 bp, 290 predicted proteins | sample SaaInlV_200m_DNA_4_FD_184653 | JGI IMG/M metagenome (GOLD analysis project Ga0209249, IMG submission 184653) | Marine microbial communities from expanding oxygen minimum zones in the Saanich Inlet - SI037_S3LV_200m_DNA (SPAdes) (version 2) | ecosystem: Environmental > Aquatic > Marine >... | reverse complement strand
CTATAAACCCCTGTTCCAAAATTGAATTCTATATGCTGATCAATGGATATCATCCCTTCATCATCAAAAGATGTTGTAAATATTGCTAAATATGCACTCGAACCATAGCCTGCTTCGGAAGTCACAATTTCTGAAATCCCATCTCCATTCATATCTGCAATTTTTATATCATAATATTTTCTACCTAAATATGGATTATCTAATTGATTAGCAAGATGTTCAACTGTTAATTCTTCTTCAGCATCAAAGGTGACATTGAAACGCTGGCTGGAAGATGCATAGAGTCCATTTGTATAGACTGAGATGGGTGTATAGTAAGAACCGTTTGGTACTGAAACGATTATTTCATTTTCTGTTGAATTAAGTGTATTTGCTTCCAACCCACCAAAGAATACCGTATTGGATACGTCATTAGGACTAAAATTGCTCCCATTTATTATAATTGTACTTCCAACCCCACCAAATGCTGGTGTGATTAAACCAACGGTTGGTTGGGCAATTATAAATGACACCAAAAATAATATTGAAAAGAATCGGTTTATTACCTTATTCATTATACTTAATTAAACGCCTTACAATCACCTCGCACTTATTAATAATAATTGATAATCCCATTGGTTCCAAGTCTACCCATCATCCCACAAACAATCCACGAAAATGGGGCTCTTGTTTGAACGAAGCAGTATCCTGAAATCTCACAGGGCTTTGAGTTTCAGAATGATAACCAGCTAACCAGTGATGAATTGATTCGCGCTGAAAATGGCGTCAAAAAAGCGGGTTGTCGAGATCTCGGCGACCTCCTTGGCAATCTGCACCATTTGCCAATGATGACCTGCCCTGTCTTCGCTAGGTTCTTCTATATTGTATTTGTTGAAACGCCAATAGGATGTCGCCACTGCCGCATATCGCACAAACAACTGCAAGCTTTCTTTTTCTATCTGTGCTAACGGCCTGACTTGCTGGTAACCGTCGACCAAGGCGCGTGCCTTATCCAGATCGACCGTAATATCGTTTACGCAGGCACCCACTATGCACATGCCCAATTCAAAGATCAGATGATAATGACAGACTTCTTCAAAATCGATAATGGCTTTGAATCCTCCTGGCATATCCGACAATGGGTCAAATAACAGATTATCATAAAACAAATCACCATGAATCAAACCGCGGGGTAAATTGGCCGCGATATGCTGATCCAGGTAGTGGATTTCTTCGGCCACCCAGGATTCATATTTGGCGTCAATGTTCAGCCCCACAACCGTTGGGAAAAGTTGGCGTCCGTAAGGATGATTGGTCGGCAAATAATCCGGTGAGGGTATCTGATTCAATCGAGCCACTTGTCTGCCGACTTGAGATAACATGGTTTCATCAAGTTGCTCAACAACCTGACCTTCAATGTAGTCTTTGAGGATCACTGGTTTAACCCCATCGGCGGTAGCAAAGGTGGTCAGGATTTCGCTGTTCACCGGCGATATCAGACGATTACAAGACACGTTGTGCGCTTCAAGCAACAACAGCAACTGGCCCATTTTAAACACTTCGTCAAATTCTTTGTTATCACAAACCGTTAACACATAACTGGCTTGTTGAGTCTTCAGTATGTAGCTGGAGTTACCGTTGCCACCATCCAGCGGTGAAAATTCGACAATTTTCAGATCATAATTGTCAGCCAATAACTGGATGTCTTGTTGATTGAGTTGTGTGTATGTTGCCATAAGCGGGTTCTCGCATTTGTTGGAATATTTACAGCTGACAGTGTCCTAAATCTGTTCATTTCAATATATTTTTTCATATTTAAATCTACATATCATCCCACAAACAAAAAAATATGATCCAAAAAATACCGAGACCTAAAATCGTCCGAATACGGAGATGAAATCACCAGGTAATCCCTACTACCCGTCTTATTCTATATCATCACACCCAAAATGGCACGACAGTACTTGACAGTAGATTCCAGCATTCGACAGGATAAGTCAGGATAACCGGTATTTCGACTTCAAACCTTGGCTGTTTTTGAAATTATAATGACCGCCAGCGATAGGTTTTTCATTACATCTTTATTTATTAAGGATAAGTCTGACAGCAAATCAACTGTCCCAACCACTTGCTATTTACCGGTCTTTTTTATTTTCGAAAAACCATCCGGCTGTATCTTGCTGTATATTGGTAGTTACGGGTGCGTGAAATAAAACTTCTTTCCCTGTTAAGCCTGATGTGTTAAAACTCTCATATTATAATTGCCATTACTTATATTATTTATTTGCTATAAATACTAACAATGTAATGGCAAGGGATGAATAAAAAAAATATTTATAAGAAAAGAAAAAATCAAGTGAAGGATAAATATTGAGAATTATTTCTCGACGGCAAAAAGAGTTCATTGAGTGTAGCACCTGTCCGCTGTAAAAATGCTTGTCAGCGGTAGGCTTGATAGGCACAGCATCCCAATTATCTCTCTGAAAAATCTCAATTAATTTGTTTTATAGCTATTTTAACAAAACAATTTTTTTCATTTGATGAAAGTCGCCAGAGCTAATGCGGTATATATACATTCCAGCACTTACCGGTTGGCCTAAATCATTTGTTGCATCCCAAACAACAGATTTAAACCCTGAACTTTGTTGAATGTTAACAAGAGTTTTAATTTCACGTCCCATTAAATCATATATCATAACGCTAACTTTTGCGTCTTCAGGCAAACCATACTGAAGCGTTGTGGTTGGATTGAATGGATTTGGGAAAGCATTATGAATGTTAATTTTATTTGGCATCTTATTATTTTCAATCAAAAGGGTACCATTTTCATATCCGGGTGTAGGTGTCATAAAATCCCAGGGATTTAAATCATCTTGTGTTCGTCCAAAAGAAACATCTTCCGTCTGATTTGGGAATGTTAAAGAGTCAAGAATTGTAAGTCCATCAGGAGAAACAATTGCAAAAGATTCACCACCAGACGAGAGTTTGAAATTCGTATGAAGGTCACCTTGCTCATCATCATTATCACACCAAATGATTAAAAAGCTATCCGGCTCAATAACAATATTTGTAAATGGGAAAGACCATTTGGTTAATTGATTTAAATTATCAGTTAAATAAAAGCCGTCCAATTCAACTTGAATTTCTCCATGATTGATAATTTCAATCCAATCATCATATTCTCCATAATCATCTGCCAATGTATTATCATTTTTTGCTAAAATTTCATTGATTTGAATATTACTCGCATTAATCGAATTAATAACAGTCAGTGTTTTATATCCATAAACAGGATATCGTTCAACGTGGCCATTTTTCACTGCAGTTAGATACCACTCTACATCTCCTTCAACATTCATAATCGCTTCCCCAATCCAACGATCATTCTCTTCAACCTTCTTTGTATTCTCGATTGGTGAAAAACTTAAACTACTTGTTTCCCAATTTCCAGAATTCACACGGTAATGGTAAATAACATTATCTACTCCATTAGGACCAAATACAGAAGCATTTATTGAAAAGATATCATTTAATAACATTGACCTATGGGATGGAGTAACTTCATAAATAAATGTCGATTCTCCAGAATAATAGAGTTGTTCATCTAAGGACGATATACGGTTTTCAATAAATGTCTTAATGCCTTGTTTTGTATGTTGATTTTGATAATCATACCCATAACTGGCAGTGAAATCCCACATAGTATATCCATAATCCATTGTTCGCCATTCATCATCTTGGGCAGCTGACATAAATGTATATTGCCAATTATCTAATTGATCATTCCATTCGACATTATTAAAACTTGTATTCATATAAAATTCTAAAAAATGGGTAAATAAATTTTTATATCGAGTTTCACTAAATAAATAATCTGTTAACGGTCTTCCGTCTCCATCAATCACTGCATATTCATAGGGGTTTATAGATGACCAATCAATATCAAACCAATCAATGCTAAAAGAATTATCATAATCGTATGGAATCCAATGAATTAGATCATCTGCTGGATTGTGATATAAATAAAAATTATTTCTTAGAAACCTGTAATCATCCCAACTACCTGTTAAAATATTTACGGCAAAATACTGTAACGCTTTTTTAACGTTAAGTACCATTTCTAATGAATCAGGTGAATCATGAATAACACGAATTAACCTAGCTAATTTCGAATAATCGTATTCATCCTTATTTGTTTTTAATTGATAGGGACGTTCATCATCATAATAAGGATGATAATCTTCAGGACTATTTCCTCTATACGTTAAATCTGCTGGCCAAATACATTTCCAAAGATTGCCAGAATCATTTTCATAATTTCGTTTTAAAAAAGTATCATCAATATGTTCTATCGAAATATATAAGCCATAATATTCATCATTAATAAAGACTTTTGCATGGGATGCTCGTGTTGATTTGACACCAATTTCTTGATAGAAATCCCAGCAAAGCTTGGAACGTATAATTGATGGATCATTATGCTCTCCATTGAGATTCATTTTTTCTAAATCATAAAATTCTTGTCCACTCACAAAATGATTAAAATCCAGTTTAAATGATTTCTTTTGAGCATTTCTTGATGTATTTCCACGTAACCTAAATCCGACAGAATCAATCGTGTCATCTACAAAAGCATTTTGGAAATGTACTGTTGCTAAATGAAGTGAATCACTTTGAACATTATTGTAAATCCAGATTAATGCTTCAGGATCCACCGTTATTTCAATATTTGCGATTTCTGAATCATCGTAAATTTTCCAAGAATCTTCTCCAAATAGCATTCCTACAAATAAAAAAGATATTAAGATATTACATTTTCGAGATATAAAAGTCATGACTGAATGGATCAATATTTAATTTCAAATTACGATTGTTTAATAAAATATTCCCGGTACCCTTTAAATGATTGAAACGTAATATATTAATTGGGAGATTTATATTTATACTTTTTAGTTCAGGACTATTATTAAACGCGATTAAAATAATTTCATTAAAATATATTTTCAAAATGACCAATACTGGACCATCATTTTTTAATATAATTTGGTCACCTAAAGTTAAACTTGTATAAGTTGTTCTTAATTTATTTAATTCGGAAAAGGTGTTTTTCAATTTTAATTCCTCGTCAGAAAAATCGAACCGCATCATACGTCGGTTTCCAGGATCACCTTCTCCCATAAGTGCTATTTCTTCCCCATAATAAATAATAGGAATTCCAGGCTGAGTTAAATTGAAAGCATGGAAATTTGCCATTTTTGAATACGTAGACTCATTTTGGATTTCTCCGACAGGATTATTAAACGATCTAGATATGGCATCATCATTAAATTGAATTTGACCATCTGCATATCCTGCAAATCGAAGTTGATCATGACTACTTGTAATATTTCCCATTAAGTGAATCGGACCAAAAGTGCTTCTATTATCAGCAATTATTTGCTTCAAGTTTGAAAAGTCTGGTTGATCAGAACTAAAAAGTCCTCTCGAGTTATAATATATGCTGAAATTAAATTGAGCATCCAATTCTGAAGGATTTACATAACTATTAATTAACTCATCAGAACCAAATGTTTCTCCAATTTGATAAATATTCTTTTCAGGAAATCTTTTTCTTGCAGATATTGTTAGAGATTTCCAAAATGAATGTGGGACGTGTTTTACAGCGTCTTGCCGAAATCCATCTAAATCATATTTTTCCATCCACCATAATGCATCTTCTACCACTTGATCAGATGCGTTTGGAGCCGATGGAAAATCAAAAGAAGGAATAAATTCATCAAACCAAGTTGTTAATCTAGTCTCTTCACTCCAATTCCGAATATTTATATCACCATTGGATAAAGTGACATCACCAAACCAATCTCGATGATCTTTAAAATACGGATGGTTTTGATGAACATGATTTGATACAAAATCCAAAAGCACTTTTTTGTCTGATAAATGTAATGACTTTACAATGTCTTGAAATTGTTCTTCTGTTCCAAATCGAGAATCTATTTCCCGCGGTGAAACAGGCCAATACCCATGATATCCTGAAAAAGTTCGGTTGGGTGCAATATATTCAACCCAACTGCTATCCGGTTGTTTCTGAACGGGTGAAATCCAAAGTGTCGTTACACCTAAATCATTAAAATATCCTTCGTCAATTTTTTGCTGTATCCCAACAAAATCCCCGCCAATAAAATTTGATAACCTTGGAAGTTTTGGATCATTGATTGGAGAATTAGTTGTGGTATCACCATCTAAAAATCTATCAACCATAATATTATAAATGATTTCAAAATACCAATCATCAGAATTAGCTGAATGTGGCTTACCATTTCGAATGATTGTTTGATTCTCTGGAATCATGCGTCCTTCAGAATCTTGACCAATAATTCTCAATAAACCTTTTTGTATTCCCGATATATTGACCTTAACTCCCCCATTGGACAGTGGATCAACAATATCTGCATGAAGCTCGGTATTATTTAATAATACTATCCAATCTTGTGGAAAAGCATTATCACCCGGCTGTATATATTCATAGCTCAACCATTTCCCTTCATGTGACTTTTTCACCAAGGTACCAGGATCTGCAATAACTTGTTGACTTAAATCTAAAATAGAGTTCCACCCACCTATATTGTTTGAAATAAATATTGGGTTATTAGGGTCAATGGTTTCAATACCATCATCAATAAATTTATATTCATGTTTTTTTGGATTTAATAAGATTGTACACCTAAACTGATTTTCATTTATTTTTTTTAAAGGTAATGCTGAATTTGACCAATCATTGAAAGATCCCATAACTACAACTTTTTCAGACGTTTTAGATTCAAATGTAAATGTGTGTTTTACCATGAACTCATATTGAATCAAAACATGTATTAATTTTCCATTGGCCATCAAAGAAATATCTTCAAAGTCAGACGTGATGTTTGAAGCATCTACAATTAATTCATTTCCGTTTAATGAAATATGATTTAGTGACTGATTGAATAGTAAACTAACATTCTCGTCCTTAAAATAATTGGACAAATTAAACACTATTGTTTCTCCCATTTTAACTTTCAATATAGGGATAGGATAAAGCGGTTCCAACTCAGTATGAGTTCCACATGAAATAATTATCAGTAATGATATTAAGAGAATCTTTTTTACTTTAATCATAAGATGTAATTTATTAACTCTACTTAGAGTTAATAAATAATAATTACATCAATAAAATGAAAACTATAATCAAATTCTTTTACACTTTTTCTTTAATCATTATGATAGGTTCTTGTATGCAACCCTTAAAAAAGCTTGGACTGAGTTACGGAGCTTTTCTTCGTCCAGATGGAATTCAATTTCGAGTTTACGCACCTAATTCAACCAGCGTAAAACTCGTTATTTTTAATAATCCTGCTGATTCTGAAGGAAATGAATTCCAAATGAATCAATCTGACTCTGGTGATTGGTCTTATTTCTTACAAGATGCAGAGCATGGCACACTTTATGGATATAGACTTTTTGGCCCCTTAAATGATAGCAATATTATTGTAGCCGATCCTTATTCTAAAGCAGCTGTGACACAAAATAATTGGCGGCATGTTGCAAAATCATTGGTAGTTGATGACTCCTTTGACTGGGAAGGAGATACATGGAAAAAAACACATCCAAAAGATTTGATAATATATGAAGCTCATGTTCGAGATATGACCATCCACGAATCATCCAATACTATTGAAAAAGGGTCCTACCTAGGTTTCATCGAAAAAAATCAAAAAGGTGGTATCCAACATTTGAAAACAATGGGAATAAATGCAGTTCAATTCCTACCATTATGGGATTTTGCAAATTTCGAAATACCCTATAAAGAACCTGCCGCAGGAATGTTTAATGATTGGAATCCGTACGAACGGAATCACTGGGGATACATGCCCACCTTCTTTATGGCACCTGAAAGTTACTATGCAACGGATGGAACTGATAAACCCAATGCCTGGAATGGAATCGAAGGCAGAGCGGTACCTGAAATGAAAGAAATGGTGAAATCTCTTCATAAAGAAGGAATAGCAGTCATTTTAGATATTGTTGTCAATCACATTTCTAATTATGATTGGCATCCTCTTAAATACATAGATAAGTCAGTTTATTTTAAATTAGATCATGATGGAAATTATTTAAGTCAATGTTGTGGAAATTTATTAAATACAGACCATGATAAAGTCCGGCAATATATTATAGAAAGTTTAAAACATTGGATGACTGAATATCACATTGATGGTTTTCGATTTGATCAAGCTCACCTTCTTTCAGCAGAAACAGCGACTTTGATTCGAAATGATTTACAACAAATAAACCCTGATGTTATCATTTATGGCGAAGCTTGGGATGAACGAGAAAAAGAATTTTCAAATTTAGGTTGGGGATCCTTCAATGCACGATTTAGAGATGTATTAAGAGGCGACCTTCATAACTATAATGATAAAGGATTTCTATTCGGAAATTTTCGAAATGGCGAGAACTTAAACACACTTAAATCCATAATTACCGGTACTCCTGATATTTATCAAAATTCATCTCATGTGGTTAATTTCCTCGAAGTACATGACGATTATTGCTTCAACGATTATTTAAGACTTTCCAGCAAGAAAAATTCAAAAGATGATGTTATCAATGATCCTATGATTCATATTGAACTAGATGATGATCTCTTGAGAATGAATAAATTGGGTGCTTTATTCCTAATGACAAGCCAAGGGATACCACTCATTCATCAAGGACAAGACTGGGCTCATTCTCAAATCATTGCTAAAACCGATGCGAATGAACCTAATGTTGGGAAAATGGATCGAAATCCATACAATAAGGATAACGAAACCAATTGGGTGAATTGGCTAGAAAAAGAACAAAATATAGATTTAGTTAATTATTATTCAGGACTTATTCAACTACGCCGATCTATTATCGAATTTCGACATACCAAACCAACTGATTTTAAATTTCAAGGGTTATCTGAAAATGCACTAGGATATGTTATTCACAATCGAGTTGCAGTCTATATAAATGGTGACTCAAAAAAGTCAATCTCTACTGAATTACCTAAAGGAGAATGGATGCTCGTAGCGGATAATCAAATAGTAAACCTTAATGGGATTCAAACACTTAGTGGAAAAATTGATATTCCACCTACTTCTGGTATAGTGTTGATAAAACAATAATATTATTTTAAAAATAATATTTTTTTCTTCTCGATTTTTCCAGATTGAATTGCTTGTATAAAATAAATCCCGGACGAAACGAGTAATCCTTCATTATTTTTTCCGCTCCAAGTTAAAGAATAGGTACCCTCGTTAAATGTACTTTGAGTAATAATTTTAACTAAGTTTCCATTTAAGTCAAAAACTTGGATACTTACTTCATCTTTTTCCTGTACATTAAATTCAATATTAATTATTGGATTGAAGGGATTCGGATATGCCGAAACTAGCTGAAACTCAGTTGGGTTTACTGACTCCACCATATTATTTAACCAATTCGTATTTGAATAAATTATTGCCGAATATTCAGGAATAGTAAATTCAGAATAATTTCCATCTTCCGTATATAAATCATTTCCAGGATTAGTGATATTGAACCAAGTTCCCGCTGACAAAAAAGGAACATCATAAACTGTTTTTTCAACTGATGCAAAATTTGCAATAATAACAACTTGATTATCATTATTACCATCTGACTCATCTTTATATCCATAAACAATTACTCTTTCACTTGAATATCGCCAAAGATCATAAAATGTTCCTTTCGAAAAAGCTGGGTTTTGTTTTCTGAAATTTGCGAGTTGAGAATAATGGTCTAAATGAGATTGTCCTTCTTCTGTATTTAGTAAAGACCAATCCAACGGGCGATAACTTAACTTCTCATCATCCCAATTTCCATTCCCATTATCATCCAACCACCCTGATTGAAAACCTAGTTCTTGACCTTGCCAAATCATTGGAATTCCTTGAGATGTAAAAAGTAATGTTGCATAAAATTTATCAATTTCTCTGGCTTGTTCTAATGATACCCCATCAAACTCAACCATTTCTTGAATCAAAGATTGTTCATCGTGTGATACCATATATTTTACTGCTTGGGTAAAATGAGAATAAGGTGTGCCCCAATTTGAATATTCGTACAATCCTACAATTTGACGCATGGCTGTCATAGTAGCAACACTCCCGAAAATATGATCAATCAAACGATCATGAAAAGAATCGTGCCAACTAGATGTTAATTGAGTATTTTCAATTAACCATGGTTCTGAAGGTAAATGCTCGGCCATCTGATAGGCTGTAGGGTCCATTTCTGTAATTGCATCTGTCCAAGCAGGCAAACCATACTGTGGTTGATCCATATCCCATCCAACATATCGAGTCGCATCAAACCGAAATCCATCAAGTCTATATTCTTCCAACCATATTCGATGAACTTCATTAATATATTCGATCGTTTTTAAATTAAAATGATCAAAATCCAACATGCCCCATGTTCCTTCAGTTTCATTAGGGTTTAGATTATTATGATTCTTAAAATAGGGATTTAAATCATTATTCGGTTGAATCTGCCAAATAGGTGCAGAAGATGTAGCATGATTCCACACTAAATCTAAAATAACAGCAATCCCACGAGAATGTGCTTCATCAACTAACATTTTGAAGGTTTCAGGTGTACCATAAGATCCTTCAACTGCAGACATGATTTCAGGGTTATATCCCCAAGATCTGTCACCTGGGAATTCTGTAATGGGCATGAGTTCAATTGCATTTATTCCCGTCGACTTAAGATAATCTAATCGATTAATAACATCACTATACGTTCCATTACCACTCCCTTGGGCTGAAAAATCATCTACATGCATTTCATAAATGATTAACGTATCCAAACTTGGTCGTACATAATCATTTGATTGCCATTCATAATCATCGGCAGTTGATATTCCGCCTCCGCCAATTTCAATTCTAGATTTTCCATTTGTTAACCTTCGGGTAAATGGGTCGGGAATTCTATTTCCATCCATGAGCAAATATTCATACTCATATTCTCCATTGGGTAATTCAAGCTCTACCCACCATATATCTTCTTCTCCTGTTGCTTTTTTCAAAACAATTGCGTCAGAAGAGCTACCTGTCGCGCCTGGCTCTGTAACAATAACTTGCATCACAGGTTGATGTGGAGCATACACAACCAACGTCATATGTCCATTAACATAATTTGGGCCTATGTTTAAATCTTCTGGCAATGGCTCTTCAACAATACTAACAGATGGATAATCTAACACTACATAATTGACCCCACCTATAGATGCAGAAACTTGAAATGCTTCATAAATGCTAACAGGCGGATTGAACCCAGCATAAAAGATATTATCAGATGACAGTAGATTTGTCCCATCTAATGTATCCGTTCCAAAAATATACTGCACAGAATTAATGGTATCATTTGTAAAAAGCCCAACGCTCAGCCCTTCGACCAATCCATTTGCATCAATATGGCGAACCGGTTGAAAAAACAAAGGATCAGATGCTTCTAATATAGAGTTTTCCCATCCATCAGTCGTCATATTAGGGTTTAATGGATCGGAAATCCATTGCCAATCTGTACCAGATTGATTGAAATGAAAATGAAATTTATAATGATGTTCATCACCAAGATTTACAGAATAGTTTTTTTTATAAGCATCAATGGATGCATCATATTCCATAAGACTTGGAGCATTTGCATTAATCACACCACCCGAATTGGGACCCCAATCATCTGAGTCACCATCAGGCATAGTCCCAGGGACAAATATTCGAACAAACTCTTCTCCTGGATCATTTATATATCTAAAAGTTACATCTAGAGTTTGTGAATAAATGAATGTAGAAAAAATTCCTATTATAAGACTAAATCTCATAATCGAACTTCTTTAGATAAGTGTCTAAACCAAAACCAATATAATCCTGCTGAAAGAATAACCAATATTCCAAAAAGGGTTATGGCGTTAGTCCATTGTTTCATAACAATCATCATTCCCGTTAAGAACAATACAACTTGCCAAGGAACAGCGAAAAATATTGCAATAATATCCCGACGGTTTTCTTCATTAATTAAAATCAATTTATCATGAGGTATTTCAGATCGAACCGACCCCCAAAAACCAAAAGGACGTGTAACTCTATAAAAATGAGAAAGTACCGATCCTTCTGTAGCAGGAGTCAAATAAGTACCAACAATACACCCAATTAAGGAAGAACCACTCGCAATTAAAAAGGAATTATATTCAGCGATGGGTCCACCAAAAGCTTTTGTTAATACTGCTGCAACCATTCCAACTGCTGTTCCAACGGCAAATCCATATCCATTGAAGCGCCACCAATACCAACGAATTACCTGGGGGATAAACATACCCGCTCCAATTCCCATCGTAATCCATCCCCATATTTCATTTATATTTGTAATGGTTATGCTAAACAAGAGTGCAAGTAGCACAATGAATAATGATGCCAATCTGCTTTGAAATATTAAATCTTTTTCACTGGCATTTGGTCTTAAATAAGTTTGGTATAAATCCTTTACCCAGTATGCAGCACCCGCATTAACTGTAGAATCAAATGTGGACATTGCCGCAGCCATTAAACCAGCAATTAAAAAACCCTTTACACCAACAGGAATATAATTTTTAATGACCGTTGGTAATACTAGTTCAGGATCCGCAATCACTGTGCCAGTCTCAATTCCATGGTAAATACCTAACATAGCAAATGATACAATTAAGGGCCATCTAAATGCTAATAAGGCAGTCCAAAAGAGTGATAACAAACCAGCATCTCTATCACTTTTTGCAGCAAAATATCGTTGAAGCATATATCCTCCCGCTCCACTTGCACCTTCAAGCGTAACTTTAAATAAATAGAACATAATGGCTATACCAAAGAGATTATAGATAGAATAGCTTGAGCCTAGTGGCATATTCATTTCTTGAGGCGGCGTCATTCTAGACCATTCTGCTAAAGTAGTTTTTATTGCTGTAAAAGAGCCATCTATCATTGGAACAGATACAAAAAACTCATCCGGTAAATTCACCGTCGTCATGGCCAATCCTGATATATAAATAATGACACCAAAAATAAAAATCCCTTGAAAAACATCCGTCCAGACTACACCATATAATCCACTAGCTAAAGTATAAGTCATTGCAAGAATAATCATAAGTATTGATGCATAAAATGGGTCAATTCCTAAAAAATCTCCTACAAATTTTCCAGCGCCAATCACAAAATATGTAACCATAGCCACCGTCATTATAATTGAAGATATTGCGCTAATAATTCTAGCGACATCGCCTTCCTTACCTTTTCCAAAACGAAAGTGCATCCATTCAGCTTGTGTCATTACTTGAGATCTTCTGTTCCACTTTCCCATAAACACCATGAGAAATGCCATAATTAATGTTACACCCCCACGTAATTCAATAAAGAACCCTTTTGTTCCAAGTGCATATATAAAAGCAGTATTTATCATCGTACCTGCAATATCAGTATTAGATGCCATCCCAGAAGCACCCAAAGCCCACCAAGGCAAATTTCGATTGCCTAAAAAATAAGAATCAATTCCAGTCGATGCTTTTTTTTGCATGACTAAACCAACTATCACAATCGCCAACAAATAGACGACAATTATTACTATATCAATTGTATGCATAATTTATTTTACCTGGTAATATTTTTGGTTGTATTCTTTAATCATACGGTCTGCTGTAAATTCCACACCCGTTTTTATTGCTTCTTTCATGATTGATTCCCACTTCTCTTTATTATTATAATACACAGGAATCACATGATTTTCTAACACTGAATATAAGTGGTTTGCGTCTTTTTCATCATCCGGAAAATCCGGATCTCCCACGGACCAACCATTTACTCCATCTTTGCACCCTTCTGCCCACCAACCATCTAATACAGATAAGTTTGGAACACCATTCAAAGTTGCTTTCATTCCACTGGTTCCAGATGCTTCATTTGGACGTAAAGGCGTATTAAGCCAAACATCCACGCCTGAAGTAATCATACGACCTAACCACATATTATAATTTTCTAAAAATATTATTTTTACTTGTCCAAACATAGATTTGGAACTCTCCACTATTTGGCGAATTATTTCCTTACCTTCAGAATCATTTGGATGTGCTTTTCCAGAAAAGACAACTTGGATTTTTCCTGCACCAATAGATTTCAATTTATCCAAGTTATTGAATAATAATTGAGCCCGTTTATAGGTTGCTGCTCTTCGAGCAAATCCAATAGTTAAGGTATTACCGTCCAATGCTTTTGTAACTTGAGAATTAGCAAAACCTAGTAAATATTCTTTTCTAACTTGATGTGCATTTAATAAAACCTCATCAGGAACTTTTTCAATCTCTAATAAAGCATTGGGGTTAGTTCTCCAATGGGGTAGGTATTCGTCAAAAACCCTTTTAAATGGACTTCCCATCCAATAGGAATGATGAACGCCGTTTGTTATATATCCAATATTCTTCCAAGAAAATTGATTTTGAGCGATCGTTCCATGTAATTTCGATACTCCATTCGCTGTTCTACTAAAATATAAACCAAGTTCAGTCATATGTAGACGACCATTATTCACTAATGAAGGAAGCTCCAAATCTTCAGGTAATAGCCCTTTCAAAAGTTTTTTAACTCTGGATTCAGCAAAATGGTCGTGCCCGGCTGCAACTGGTGTATGCGTTGTAAAATGACATTTGGATTTAACCTTTTCAACATCTCCATTATATTTATCTAAAAGATCTAGGACTAAAAATGAACAATGCCCTTCATTCATGTGAAAAGTTTCAATCTCATTTTGACCTAATTCATCCAATAACTTAGTCCCACCAAACCCAAGAATCGCTTCTTGAAGAATTCTGTGATCCTTATCTCCTGAATATAAACGTAGAGTTATATTTCTATCATCATCATAATTCTCTTCTACATCCGTATCTAGGAAGAAAAGTGGAATAATATGACCTCCCTGCCCCATATAATCAAATCGATAAACCTGAACCCATACATCTCGATCTCGAAGACGAAGCGTGAACTTCAAATCCATTTTTTTCAATAAAGGATCAGGATCGAACCGAGGATAAGTCTCAGTTTGAATTCCATCTTCATCAATGCGTTGTTTAAAATACCCTTCTCTGTACAATAGAGTAATTGCACACATATTAAGCCCAATATCACCCGCTGCTTTTATATGATCCCCGGCTAAAACACCAAGCCCACCACTATACGTTGGCAAACTTGATGAAATTCCAATTTCAGCTGAAAAATAGGCTATATTAAATTTTGTTTTCATATTCTGTTAGATTGTTCCGTTAATTGTCGTAAATGTTGCTTTATATCCAATGTTAATAGACCCGGAGCCATTCGCCAAGACCAATTATCTCCAATTGTTCCAGGGATATTCATTCGTGAAGATGAATCCAATCCCAATATATCCTGCATGGGAATTATAGACGTATTTGCGTTTGTATTTAATGTGAATTCAACCATCTTCCAATTCACATCATATCCATTCAAGTTTAAAACTTTTTCTGCATTTTTTCTTTCTTGATCAAATTCCAATATCGCTTGTTTATTTTCATTATTCGGACGTGCATAAAACCAACCTACTGCAGTATCATTGTCATGTGTTCCAGTATAAACTACATTATTTGGATCAATTTTTTCAAGAGGAGAACTATTTGAAAAAGACATTTGTAAAATTTTCATCCCCGGAATATTGAATATTTCACGAATAACAGCTGCATCTTCAGATGCTTCACCTAAATCTTCAGCTAAAATTGGTTTTGGACCAACCTTTTTAACGATTGCATTAAATAATTTTTCGCCCGGACCTTTCACCCATTTTCCGTTTAATCCATTATCATCATTTGCCGGAATTTCCCAATATTTTGCAAAACCATTAAAATGATCAATTCTGACAATGTCTACAAGGTCAAATAAATGCTCAATTCTATCCGTCCACCAAGAATATTCAGATGCTTCGTGGTAATCCCAATCATAAATTGGATGTCCCCATACCTGCCCAGTTTCAATAAAGTAATCAGGTGGGCACCCTGATTGGACAAGCATTTTTCTTTGATCATTTAATTTAAATAATTTTTGATTTGCCCAAACATCTGCGCTATTATATGCAACATAAATAGGAATATCACCTATGATTTGAATATCTTTTGAATTAGCATATTTTTTCAAATCCATCCATTGATTATAAAATAAATATTGAAGCACTTTTACTTCTTCTAATTCATCTTTATAGCTTAATTTCATTTCATCTAGATAACTTGTAGTTCTGTTTTTGTATTGAGTTTCCCAATCAACCCAATTAGAACTTTTTTGTATTCTATTTATTACAGTATACATAGAAAAATCTGTTAACCAGCTTTCATTTTTTTTACAATATTTATTAAAATCGTCAAGAGAATCTGAATCAGAATTCACAAAAAATGTTTTGGAAGCCTTAGCTAATAATTTGGATCGCCATTTATGGACTTCATCAAATTGGACTTGATGGTCTCTGAATAATGGGCTTGAAGCTAAATCTTTTGGTGATAATAATTTATCTCGAACTAAATATTCAAAACTAATAAGTATTGGGTTATTTGCGAATGCAGATACTGCACTATAAGGGCAATTATAGCTATCAGGCGGATTTGTTGGTAAAATTTGCCAAAGTTTCTGACCCATATCAGACAAATCATCAATAAACTGAAATGCATTTGGCCCTATTTCACCAATACCATATTTACCGGGTATGGAAGTAATATGTAATAATATTCCACTTTTTCGTTTAAGTTTTATCATAGACGGTTTTTATTTCTATCAATTGTTTATATGAATTTATGTGACAATTCGTTAGTAACTCACTTGTGAGTAACTAATAAAATTGCTTAAAAGTATCCCGATTAGTCAAGGACGAAAACTAATTGTTTTTAATTAAGATTTAATCAATCGATCAAGGTGAAGGTCAGGGCGTTTCATAATCCGCTTTACGATAGGATTTGAATCATACCCAAGTCGTTGGCCAGCAAGTGTTATATCCAAAACAATATGATTAGTCGCAATCTCAATAATCGCTTCATTTTGAGTAAATATTGAACGACTATCATCGATTTCACGTGCACTTCCCATAATTGTAGATTTATGATCAGCCACTAATATTACTTTAGGGGTCCAAATTTTCCGTAACTCTTCTTCGTTTAAATCATATGAGACTATTTTTCCAATGTCCATACTCATTTTACAAAATGAAAAAAGAACAATATCAACCTTCCGTTTTTCAGCTAAAAGCATTTCGTTTTTAACCATTTTTAACTCACGTGGCCATGCACTAATGATAAGAGTTTTATTAGCAAAATTGATGAGCTCTCTCATTTTCAATATCAGATTCCGATATCCATGTAAATGCCAAAAATCGAAAGCTTCATCATCATTATTCATTTTTCCGATTGTCTCTTTCAGTTCATTTAAATTATCCTGATGGGAATGATCAAAATGTTCTAACAATGATGATGGTGCTAAAGGGATAAATTTTCTTGGTGATTCTCCAATTGAATTAACAATTCCAATTGATTCCAATCGATTTAATACAGTATAAATAGCTGATCGAGGTATCCCTGATTGTGAACTTATTTCATATCCTGTTGCAGGGTTGGACTTTAACAAAGCTAAATAGGCTTTTGCGGCATTCGCGGATAACCCGAAACGCTGAAGTAATTCAATTAATTTTGACATTTCCATATATATATTACTCTATTAATTTAAAAATAACTAAGCAATGAAATACAATAAATCACAAATAATTTATTTAACAAATGTAAATGATTTAGATTTTTTTCCAAATTTTGTAGATACAACAAGTGAATAAACACCTGAAGAATTACCAGACATATCAAAAGATAATATTCCATTGCCCTTAGAATACTGTTTAGATTTTGATGAAATTTGAATTCCACGAGAATCAATTATTGAATACTTGACAAAACTTTGACCAGACAAATAAAATTCTACTTTAGTTGTACTATTAAATGGGTTTGGAAATGGATATCCCAATTTAAACTGGCTAGGTACAAATATTGAAGTCAATGATTCTGAGCTTAATGTTTCATCGCTGTTAATTATCGTTGTTAAAATTCCCAAATGATCCGATGGGTAATGAATTCCATCATATGGATTATTTATCACCATGTCACTTTGAGTAATTGCCAAAAAACTATTATCCTTAATAAATATATAATCAATTTTCTTATAAAGATTACCTGCCTCGTATGAAAACCCATTTAATCCCGGGTTTGCATACTCGTAGGATAAAGTATACGGGATCCCTGATAATTGATTTTCTAATATTTCAATAGGATCAGATCCCGGAGAACAATTAAAATCGCCCATAAGTACTGAACCAATATTTGAATAAGAATTTTCTTTTTGAGTTACAAATTCTGATATTTCTTCTACCTGAGCCATACGAATATTGTTATGATTATCTAGATACGATAGATGAGTTGAGAAAAAATTTATAGGTCCTAATGGGGTTGAGATTAAATTCCATACAACTTTTCGTGGAAAGACACCAGATGGCAGGTCATGATAATTTGATCCAATTACTGGATATTTAGATATTATCCCTATACTTTCATTATACAGACTCCAAGACACATGAGTTACTTCATCATACATATAATAAGAGATACCAAAATGAGATTCTAAAGAATCCAATATAATTTGCCCCATATGAATTCCACCTAGAGAATTTATTTCTTGTAATCCAATTATATCTGGGTCGTGCTCAATAATTTGATTAATTGTATGTTGAAGTCGAGTTTCCCATTCAGTATTTGGCTTCATACCCATTAAGTTATACGTTAAAATTTTTAATTCAGATTGTGGTTGGGCCTGATTGAAACATAGTAAAAATGTAATTAATGTCAATCTAAGTAGTTTCATATAATTTCTTTTGAGAAAAATAGCTTATTTATCTAAACTTATTAATATAATTAGTCTTAAAATAATTTTACTATGAAAACTAAAATTAAACCAATTAGATTCCGCCTAACAATAGCGTCACTCACAAATGAGTTACTATAAAAAATACATACTAAAACATTCATTCTTTGCATTTATTTTTGTTTATTCATCATTAATTGCGGGCACATCAGGTAAAATTTCTGGTGTTGTTACTAATCAAGAAAATGGAGAACCATTAATTGGGTGTAATGTGATGGTTGATGGAACTTCTCTTGGCGCAGCAACAAATTTAGATGGTACCTATTTTATTTTAAATGTGCCGCCCGGCGTTTATACTTTACGTGCATCTATGATTGGGTACGGTACCGTTCGACTCAACGAACTCCTAGTGATTGTTGATCTGACAGCCAAAGCAAATTTCTCATTAAGCACCAAAATAATTTCAGGCCAAGAAGTGGTTGTCACCGCAAAAAGGCCTACCGTTCGATTGGACCAAACATCCATGTCTGCTGTGGTCAGTGCAGAGGATATTGAAAATTTACCCGTTACGGATGTAGGAGATTTGATCGAATTGCAAGCTGGAGTTGTACGAGATCAAAATGGTGGGTTCCATATTCGTGGAGGCCGCAGTGGTGAAGTTTCATTTTGGGTAGATGGTGTTTCTACAACGGATGCCTATGACGGTAGTTCAGGATTGGAAGTAGAGACATCGGGAATCCAAGAAGTCCAGATTATTAGTGGTACCTTTAATGCTGAATACGGCCAAGCTATGTCTGGTATTGTAAATGTAGTCACAAAAGACGGTGGGCAAGATTATGCCGGTAGTATGGATTTTTACATAGGTGGTTATCACACTTATCATTCAGACCTATATTCTATTTCATCTCCATTTGATACATGGAAGTCTTTCTCGGATGATAACGATAATGGCCAATGGGATTATGGCGAAATCTTATATGACTTAAATGGTAATGGTATTTATGATGATGGGGAATCTTATTGGGATGTGAATGGTAATAATCAATGGGATGGCGATGATGGGACTGAATCAATTAATAATGATGTTGGTTATGATGGATATCTAGGAGATTACTACGATGCAAATGGCGATGGTAATTATACTCAACCAAGTCTTGGAGAAGGAAATGGACGAAAAGATTGGGGTGAACATACATTTTCACTTGAAGATAATGGATACACAAATTATTTAAACCTCCTTAATCAATCCACTCAACAAATCAATTTTTCTGGTCATTTAAGTGGACCCGTTCCCTTAATACCTACCAAACTTACATTCTATTCAAATGTAAGGTATTTTAAATCAGCCGGTCGATTTTATGGAAAAAATTTATTTTTGCCTAATGGTGACTTTGGAGATGAATCAATTGTTCCCCTTTCTCCTTTCCAAAAAGCATCAGGACAATTCAAAATCAGTTGGAAACCAACATCAACATTAAAACTTTCTCTAAGTACTTTTTTAGCTCAAAAACAGTATCGTGGATATGACAGTTATTATAAATATAACCCGAATGGACTCCAGTGGAATTATGAATCAGATCAATCACATATTTTTTCATTAACACATAGTTTATCACCTAAAACATTTTATGAAATAAAAGTATTGAATTTTTCTACATCTTATTGGCAACATTTATATCAGGATCTTTCAAATGTTCCTAACCAAAATAAAATATTGAGTGCTTCAGAATTTTCAAATCTTAACATTACTGACAGTATTAGTATTCGATCCGGATATGATGTTTATTCCCAAACAAATAGATACTCGTATTCAGAAAATAGCAATGGAACATATTCAGTAATTGACCACGCTGATACCGAAGGTTATTTAGCATCTGATGCATTTCAAACACCAGCCTGGTCATTTGGATTCGGTGGGACCCAAAATGGGCGATTCTCCCGAAATACATCATTTACACAATTTAAATATGATCTATCAAGCCAAGTCAATTCTGTTCATTTTATTAAAATGGGCATTTTATTTAAAAAATATGATATTTGGGCTAATAGTAAATATATAAATTATAAAAACGTCGGTGAATGGTCGTTTTCCGCCAGCGGAGATACCTTAGGATTTAATCCTTTAGGCGGATCCCGACTTTACCCATTCACACCTGTTATCAATCCAACCTATACGACAAGCCATAATTATATGCGTGTATACCCTATCGAAGGTGCCATTTATATTCAAGATAAAATTGAATTGAATGAGCTTATTCTTAATTTAGGGTTAAGATTAGATTATTTTGATCCAAAATGGAAGACTCCAAAAGATAACCGATTACCTGAAAATAGAAAATATTATTTAGCAGCCACCCAACATGATACATTAGTTTTCTGGGAACATGAATTTGAATCCGATAATTCCAATATTACAATTTTAGATTCCGTCACATTAGAAGGAGCTGTTAAATTAGAAAATTTATTTTCATCAGGCGTAACTTATGATTCAACATTGGGCACTTATCAAGAAGCATTTATCGATGAGATAAATGGGATTCGTTCAGAATACCAATGGGCTTATGGATATGATGAAACAAAAAGCACTTTTCAAATTAGCCCTAGAATCGGAATTGCATATCCAATTTCTGATCGCGGTGTCATCCATGTGTCTTATGGTCATTTTTTCCAAATACCACACTTTTCATACCTATTTGATAACCCTGAGTTTGAAATTTCAAATAACAACAATGGTGGAATTCTAGGAAACGCAGCTTTAAAACCCGAAAAAACAGTGATGTATGAGATAGGTATGAAGCAGGAAGTTGCACCTTTAACATCAGTTGATTTAACAATATTTTATCGTGACACTAGAGATTGGGTAGGCATTTCTGCTCCAATTAAAAAATATCCAGTGGGTAATTATCGAAAGTTTGAAAATAAAGATTATGCTAATACTCGTGGATTCACAATCGTTTTAGATCGAAGATTTCATAACGGTTTCGGAGCAGGAGTTGATTATTCGTGGATGGTTGCGGAAGGCACATATTCTAATCCAACCGATTCCTTTTTTGATGCTCAAAATAATCAAGCACCTCGGCTCAGTATGATTCCGTTAGATTGGGATCAAACCCATACTTTGAATATGCGCGCATCAATAGGTGGTAAAAACTGGATGACCAGTATAATAGGCAAATACTGGAGCGGAAAACCTTATACGCCTGAATTCAAAACTGGCTCAGTTTCAGGTGCTGGAGCATTTGCCGGTTTTTCTGATAATAGTGACAGACGACCCAATGTCTTTAATATTGACTTGAGATCATCCTATCAAATTCATCTTTTAGGGTACAGGGCAACCCTTTATGCAAATATTTACAATTTACTTGATATACGGAATGAGTTATCAGTTTGGAGTGATACTGGACGAGCAACCTATACGCTTACTGCTAAAGATGTGGATGCTACTCACCCAACTCGAATTGGCCATTTAAACGAACATCTCTTGAAGCCCGAATGGTACTCTGAACCTCGAAAGGTTAACTTAGGATTTAATATCTCTTTTTAATATGAAAAGAACTTCATTACTTATTATTTTATTTTTTCTATTCTCCAATCAATTGTTGTTAGCGCAAGGAAGTGAATTAGCGCGAGCAAAAAATGATCATTCTGGTAATAAAGTTCGAACAACTTATTACAATTATGGTCTTGTCGGTCGGTGGATGAGTGAACCAGAAGATATTGGTGGTGAATGGCCTATCAATTCTGGACATGAATATATCGGTGATGTTGGACACATGGTTGGTGCTGAATTTTATGATGAAACCAATACATTAAAGAAAAGCGTTATTACGATCGATAGTCCCCGGGGTAGTGAAAAGAATCAAGACACTCACTGGGGATGGGAACCACTTCCCGGATTTACAAACCCCGATACTCCATTGGTTGCCATGAGTCATATGGGACCCGATGAAGATGATTTGACCTACACCCACACTTGGCCAAATCAATGGCCAGATAAATTAGACGACCCTCTAGATCCGGGTTGGGCAGCATCTTGGAATGGATACTTTGGAAAAAATCAAAAAAATGCTGAACAAGAATCCTTTTTTATCATGGACGATTTTAATGATGCTGAGTTTAATTACCTTCCTGATTCTACTAATTATGAGCGAAAAGGATTAGGCCTTACCTGTACTATCCGCGGTTTACAATGGAATCACATTCTTGCCGAAGATGTTTTATTTTGGCTTTACGATATCAAGAACATCAGTGATCATGATATTGAAAAAATGGTATTTGGTTATATTGTTGGTACAATTACTGGTGGAGATGGCGATAGCCAAGACGATTGGGCCGATTTTGAAAAATTAGATGATATTGCTTTTTCATATGATAATGGTACCGATTTAGAAACAGGGCTTGGTGGTATCGGGTCGAATGGATGGTCTCCAGTTGGATTAGCAGGGTATGCATTTCTTGAAAGTCCGGGTAATCCTTATGATGGTATTGATAATGACGGTGATGCAAGTAATGGTTCTGGAAATATCCTAACAACAGATATATTTAATCCAATCTCATACTCCGTGGGTGATACAATTGTAATTATAAACTATAATACCTATGAACGATCTCTTATTCCATTTCCAAATGATTCTCTTGTGATTCTAAAAAATGGTCAACCCCTTACGTATAAACCGTATGAAACTCTTGAAGAGATTCCTCGAAATTTAATTGATGATAATTTGAATGGATTGATTGATGAAAATAATGGCGCAACTATTGAAATAACTCCAGGATTTTTTGAAGACTTTTACTTATATCTTGAACCCGAATTAGGAACAGGATTAAAATTTATTAATTATTTTAATGGAGAAGGAATAGACAACTTATTAATCGATGAAAGTAGAAGCGATGGAATTGACAATGATGGAGATTGGGATCCTACAACTGACGATGTAGGACTTGATGGATTAGCCGGTAGTGGCGACTTTGGTGAAAATGATGGGTTACCAACTTCCGGTGCAGGTACCGACCTCCCCGGTGAACCCAATATTGATAAAACTGATATTGATGAATCAGATCAAATAGGCTTATCTAGCTTTTATTATTTCAATTTTGGTGTTGGTCCCCAAATGAACGATGATAACCGTTTATGGGATGAAATGTTACCAGGTTATTTCAATAATTCTATTCAAAATACTGACGCTGATTTTTTATTTAGTTCAGGATATTTTCCTCTTCAAAAAGATCAAACTGAACGATTTTCAACCGCACTCTTATTCGGAGATAACTTACCCGATTTAATAAGAAATAAACAAACTGTTCAAACTATTTATAATCAAAATTATAATTTTGCTAAAGCACCAGATTTGCCCCGAGTTTGGGCCTATGCTGGTGATGGATATGTTACGTTATATTGGAATGACAAATCGGAATATTCCCAAGATAGAATAACTGGAAAAGATTTTGAAGGTTACAAGTTATACAAAGCCACAGATACAGAATGGACGGATGCCGGTACAATAACTGATGCTTTTGGTTCTCCTAAATTTAATGTTCCAATTAAACAATTTGACCTTATTAACGAGTATGAAGGTTTTTTCCCCGGTCATGTAGATGGTATACAATACTTCTTAGGTAAAAATACAGGATTGGTTCATACATGGACAGATACAAACGTTATTAATGGACACCAATATTTTTATGCTGTCTCTGCCTATGATCATGGATCAATTGAAAAAGAAATTCTTCCTGCTGAAACATCAAAATTCGTCACAATGAATCGTGGTGGTAAAATTAATTCAGCAAAAAATGTAATATCTGTTATTCCAGATGCACCAACAGCTGGCTATATCGCGCCTCCAGCGACGAAAAATATTTATTCAATAACTACTCCACACGGAACAGGAGATTTGTCGTTAATCACAATTGACCCATCCGTAATTCCTGATGGAAATATTTATCAAATTCACTTTAAAGATTCTAGAACCAATTCTATTGATGATGACGGAGACTGGGATATAGAAATTCATGATGTAGGGCATGATGGTTGCAGTGATACGTTCGAAGATGGAAATGGTGGATGTCAATCAATTGAAAATTCCCTAGACGATCACAACAATGATAATTGGTTAGATTGTGGGTCTGATGGGCTATGTGATGAAGATGAACCCGGGTATGATAATGTATCCAACCTTGACCCTTCTCATGATAATTACACTTATGAATTAAATCCATTTGGGACAGAAGGAAATAATCAATATGATATAAACGAGGGTACCGAAGGGAATGGCATATCAGATTATGGAGAACCCAATATCGACAATAATGATATGGATGAAATATCACCCATTACTTCTCATGTAATGGTTATAAATACAACGAATTCATTACCTGACACAGTTGTATCATGGAATAACGACATTGATGGAGATTTGATACAATTCGATGGAATGCTCATTGAAATTGAAAACGATTGGCAGGTGAAAAACATTACTAATCAATCAAAATTCTCACCTGAATTTAACGTTAATTATGAATACAACTATTCCCCATTTCAATTTAGTGGAATACTTACAGAAGGAATTTCTTACCCCAGAAATTTAGCTATTATATTTAGTGATACTTTATCTTACTCAAGTTCTCCAGTCACACTAGATAGAACTAATGGTATGACATACACCTTACCTTCAAGGAATATTAATTATCATATTGTTGATTTAGATTTCCAATTAGATACAATAAATTTTTCGGTCATTGATCAAACTTGGAAATATTATAATATGGATCCATCTTTTTATTCAGGACCTTTATTTAATGAAGATTTATATTATGACTCTACAGATTTTGATTATTATGAAATATTAGATACTGTCATAGGTACCTGGAGTGACTTTGGATTCGCAGCTTCTCCCTTCGGTTCTGACACTGCACTTGAAGTCAGTTTTGCAAAACCCGGTTATTTTTCCTATGCTGACCGAATTATTATTTTAGAAGAAAATGGGGATACTTTATTTGTATCTTGGAATATTACGCCCAATAGTGATAATGTTAGAAATCAACATACGCCTACACTTGGAGATACTTTAAAACTTATTTGCTCCAAACCTTTTTCTCGTGATGATGTTTTTGAATTTGTATCTACAGGGCCTAGTCATGATTTAAGCAAAATGAGACAGGATCTTAAAAAAGTAAAAGTGGTTCCAAATCCATATATCGTAGGCGCAAGTTGGGAAGGACAAAATCCTTATGCAGATGGTCGAGGTCCTAGATCTCTTCATTTTAATCACCTTCCTCCCAATTCAAGAATTAGGATTTTTACACTTTCTGGAGAATTGGTTAATTCCCTTGACCATATTTCTGATTTTGAAGATGGTACATTCGAATGGACAATGCTTACCAAAGATAATCTTGGTATTGCTTATGGAATATATATTTACCATATCGAACCCATTCCTGGTTCAAATGAGCTTTTTGACCCAATTCTTGGTAAATTTGCGGTAATTAAATGAAATCATATAAACTATTACTGCTTACTATTATAATATCATTTATGACGGGACAATCTGTTTCTAAAACTGGAACAACTGCTGCTCAATTCCTAAAACTGGGAATAGGCTCTAGAGCGCTATCTATGGGCGGAGCATTTACAGCAATTGCAAATGATGCATCTGCTCTTTACTGGAATCCTAGTGGTATTGCTAAAATTAAACGACCTCAGGTATTACTTGATCATTATGATTGGGTTTTGGATATAGATCTTGATTTTATTGGCATAGTAATCCCTACCCCTACCTTGGGAACAATTGGAATTGCTCTAAATTTTTTACATATGGGTGAAATGGAAGTCACTACGACTCATGAACCAGAAGGGACTAATGAAAAATTTATTTCTTCATCTTATGTTGGACAATTATCTCTTGCTCGGAATTTAACAGATCGTTTTTCACTTGGTATCTCATTAAAATATATTCAAGAAAATATTTATAATTCATCTGCAAAAGGTGCGTCAATTGACTTGGGCACCCTTTATCAAACTCAAATACCTGGATTGGTTATGGGAATGAGTATTTCGAATTATGGAAGTAAAATGCAAATGCTGGGTCGAGATTTATTAATCCAAGCTGAGATTGATCCTAGTTTAGAATCAGACCCTAGCAACATTAATGCAAATTTTTTAACAGATAAATTTGATCTCCCACTCATTTTCAGATTTGGACTAGCTTGGACTAAGTCATTTTCTTCAGAGATAAACACAACAGTGGCAATTGATGCTCTCCATCCAAATGATAATACTGAAAGTTTAAATATTGGAACTGAAGTTGTTTATAAAGATTTCATTTTTATTCGTGGAGGATGGAAAAATTTATTCCAAAGAGATTCACAAGAAGGTTTGACTCTTGGTGTGGGTATCAATCTAAAGTTTGGTACATCAAAATATCAATTAGATTACACGTACACTGATTTTGGGCTATTAGGAAGCCCACAAAAACTTACCATTGGATTAATATTTTAATTACAAAAATATTTAGTATAGATATTTTTTAAATTTATAATTATATTTAGTTACTCACTTATGAGTTACTATTTTCTTTTTGAATGGAAATTAGTCTATTAAATAACAACAAAACGGAGAACAATCATGACAAAAATAACCCATAAAATTGGAATTTTATTTTTAATGATATTTTTTTCAATCACTTATGCAGCTAACGTTACTTTTTTAGTTGATATGTCAACTCAAGATGTATCTGTTAATGGTGTGCATATTGCAGGTGCTATGCAAGGTTGGGATCCTGCTGCTACTGAATTATTAGATGATAATAGTGATGGCATTTACGAAGTCACATTAGACATTGAAGCTGGTGATTATGAATATAAGTTTATTAACGGTAATGATTGGGGCGGCGAGAACGATGATGAATGGGCTGGCGACGACCCTCAAGGATTACCCTGTCAAGTAATTGGTGGGAATAATCGATTAATTACTGTAGGAAATGATGATATTACTTCTGGCCCCGTATGTTGGGAAAGTTGTTTAGGATGCGGTGAAGTTAATGTCACATTCCGTGTAGATACACAATATGAAACTGATATTTCAGGCGTGTATTTAGCCGGGTCTTTGCAAGGTTGGAATTCTACTGGAACTCCAATGGATGATTCAGATGGTGATGGTATTTATGAAGTTACCTTACCCTTAATGTCTGGAGATACAATCCAATATAAATTTGTATTAAATGGCGATGCTTGGGAAACAGTTCCTGATGAATGTGCTATAGATGGTAATAGATCTCTTATTGTTGATGGAATGGATATGACATTAGATGCTATTTGTTATGGCGGTTGTGAAGCATGTAGTGGACCTCCCACTGTTGCAAATGTTACCTTTCAAGCTGACATGACTGAGCTTCTTGGCTTTGGCTGGGATGGATCTGCTCATTTTCTTGAATTACGCGGTGGAATGAATGGTTGGGCTGCTGGAGATAACTTCGAAGAAGATTTATTAGATCCAGCTCTATACGCTCTTACTAAAGAAGTTAGTGCTTATATTGGCGATACCTTAGAATGGAAGTTCAAGGCTGGTCCTGATGAAGAATGGAATAATAATGGTTGGGAAACAACTGTTAACCGTACATTTGTATTCACAGGTGAAGCGATTGTTCTTGATCCAATGCTTCCTGGCATTCTTCCAACTGGTGAGCTTCAAAACGATGTCACTGTTGAGTTTGCAATCCAATGGCACGAAGGTACTTTGAATTCAAATGATGGAAATCCTTTTCCTCAAGCTCCTGATACAATTATTGTAAATGGGTCTTTCTTAAATTGCTGGTGTACATGGGGCAACTGTATGGGTGCTGAATGTGCAGAGCCTGTTTCAAGTGAAGTACCTCGCCTTACTGATGAAGATGGTGATGGTGTATATACTGGAACATTGGAACTATTAGCTGGACATCCAAACGTTATTACATACAAACATGGTGCTTATTATCCTGGTGTTGAAAACGTTCCTGGTGAAAATGGGTCTATGGATAATGAAGCTGGATTTGCTGCGGATAAAGTAATATACATTCCAAGTCAAACTTCTGGGGCATTCGTTGTAGAAGGTGTCTTTGGAGATAATAATCCTAATAATGATTTTCCAGAGAATACACTTGTAACCTTTTTAGTCGATATGTCAACTCAAGATGTATCTGCTAACGGTGTACATATTGCAGGTGCTATGCAAGGTTGGGATCCAGCTGCTACCGAATTATTAGATGATGATGGTGACGGTATTTATGAAGTCACATTAGACATTGAAGCTGGTGATTATGAGTTTAAATTTATCAATGGCGATGCTTGGGGCGGTGAGAGTGACGACGAGTGGGCTGGAGACGATCCACAAGGCCTTGACTGCCAAGTTGAAGGTGGTAACAACCGTATTATTACAGTTGGCGACCAAAACTTTAACTACGGTCCGGTTTGTTGGGAAAGCTGTGAAGCCTGCGGTGAAGTTAATGTCACATTCCGTGTAGATACACAATATGAAACTGATATTTCAGGCGTGTATTTAGCCGGGTCTTTGCAAGGTTGGAATTCTACTGGAACTCCAATGGATGATTCAGATGGTGATGGTATTTATGAAGTTACCTTACCCTTAATGTCTGGAGATACAATCCAATATAAATTTGTATTAAATGGCGATGCTTGGGAAACAGTTCCTGATGAATGTGCTATAGATGGTAATAGATCTCTTATTGTTGATGGAATGGATATGACATTAGATGCTATTTGTTATGGCGGTTGTGAAGCATGTAGTGGACCTCCCACTGTTGCAAATGTTACCTTTCAAGCTGACATGACTGAGCTTCTTGGCTTTGGCTGGGATGGATCTGCTCATTTTCTTGAATTACGCGGTGGAATGAATGGTTGGGCTGCTGGAGATAACTTCGAAGAAGATTTATTAGATCCAGCTCTATACGCTCTTACTAAAGAAGTTAGTGCTTATATTGGCGATACCTTAGAATGGAAGTTCAAGGCTGGTCCTGATGAAGAATGGAATAATAATGGTTGGGAAACAACTGTTAACCGTACATTTGTATTCACAGGTGAAGCGATTGTTCTTGATCCAATGCTTCCTGGCATTCTTCCAACTGGTGAGCTTCAAAACGATGTCACTGTTGAGTTTGCAATCCAATGGCACGAAGGTACTTTGAATTCAAATGATGGAAATCCTTTTCCTCAAGCTCCTGATACAATTATTGTAAATGGGTCTTTCTTAAATTGCTGGTGTACATGGGGCAACTGTATGGGTGCTGAATGTGCAGAGCCTGTTTCAAGTGAAGTACCTCGCCTTACTGATGAAGATGGTGATGGTGTATATACTGGAACATTGGAACTATTAGCTGGACATCCAAACGTTATTACATACAAACATGGTGCTTATTATCCTGGTGTTGAAAACGTTCCTGGTGAAAATGGGTCTATGGATAATGAAGCTGGATTTGCTGCGGATAAAGTAATATACATTCCGAGTCAAACTTCTGGGGCATTCGTTGTAGAAGGTGTCTTTGGAGATAATAATCCTGAAAACCCATGGTTAGGAATAATTGGGAACGATGTTATTCCAAATGATTTTGCTATTCATGGTAATTATCCAAATCCATTTAACCCTATTACAACTCTTCGATTTGATATTGATATTCAATCAAACGTTTCTATTACAGTTTTTAATGTAATTGGTGAAGAAATTAAAACTCTTCAGAATGGAGACTTAGCTCCTGGTCAATACAACGTTAAATGGAATGCTCGTGATAACAATGGAAAAGCAGTTCCATCTGGAATGTATCTATATAGTATACAATCCAATGGTCGTACCCTTACAGGTAAAATGCTTCTCTTAAAATAATAAAAGTAATAGTATATTAAAAAAAGGGAAGCAATAGCTTCCCTTTTTTTTCTTAAAAGTAATCAAAGTACATATGGAATAAGCATCATGAAATCCTTTAAATCAAATATTATTTTATTTTTAATATTAACTTTTTATCATTCATTTTCTCTCTCTCAAGCCATTCCGACTACCTTTCACTTTTCCCCTCCCACTAGCAACTTTCAAGCGTTAAGAGTTGTGGGGTCATTTAATGGGTGGAATAATGCTGATAATAATTACCAGATGTTTGACTATGATGGCGATGGGGAATACCATTTAACAACTCCATTAGCACAAGGAGTAACTCATAATTATAAATTCGTAATTGATGCTGACTGGGGACAAGCATTTACCGACCCCGATAACCCTCTTATAAATACATCTGATAATAATAATTCGATAATTAATATCACAGATCCCATGATAACTTATCTTCTTCCTAGGGCTGAAACATCTTCAGGAAATATGTTTATTGATACAACTTCTTTAGGACTTCCTATCCGTGTCATAATAAATCATTCAAGTAGTAACTCTATTGACTTATCTAGTTTAACTTTATCAATTGATGGAGAATTAATTGAATCTCCAGAACAATATTTTAATTCAGAGTTACATGAATTACTCTTTCAGCCTTCTACACCGCCGTCGGAAGGTGAACATAATATTGCAGTATCAATTACTTCAGATGCCGGAACAATTACTAGTACATCAACTTATAGATATGAACCAAACCTAATCATAGTAACAAAACCAACACTATTTTATTTTGATATGAATAGTTCCCGCCATTCATTCATGCAATCTATTAATTCAGTTTCTCTCATGGGCGATTTTAATAATTGGAATAACCAATTAAACCCCATGACAGATGTAAACAGTGATGGAGTGTGGGAAACTTCAATGGATTTAGAAGAAAATATTTGGAATTATAAATTTCAACTCAATGGAAGTTTTTGGACTGTCGATTGGGACAACCCTAATTTTAATCCTGATAATCCTAACAACAATATTATTGAAGTTATACCCGACTCATTACCCTACATTAGTGTAATATCCCCATTACAAGGTTCAATTTTCAATGAAAGTATATCTGATATAAACTTACAAGCTATATTAACTCCAGGGGTTTTCGGAGATGGGGTAAATGAATCAACTATACAAATCACTCATAATGGTTCTAATCTTAATTTTCAGTTTGATTCTATAAATTTTGAATTATCGTCTTTAGTAAATATAAATGAAAGTGGTTACCATCATATTGAAATATCATTTATTAATGGGGTTGGCATTTCTACAAGTACAGAATTTACGTTTGGCAATTACGCTGAAGATTCCGGATTCCACTTTGTTGATGCAAAAAATGATTTAAAATATTCAAATTTGGAATCAATCGATACCGAAGCATTAGATATCAAATCATTTCATTTATCGCCATCAAATGATTTCAATAAATTGAATGTTATGATTGAAATGGAAAATATCCACGATAGAACAAGACTTGGGTTGCTCATTTCAAATCCCGTTTCGTCTTTTGCTGAAGATCCACGAAGCCTTGATATAATGTTACCTGACTGGAATAATGAAGGAATTTTCATTTCTATTGCTCATCCGAGTAGTTCTATTTTAAATACAAATACGGAGAATAGAATTCAAGTCAGTCGTGATCCTATATTATATGATGATATAGTTATTGAGCTTAATGCTGAAGCCCTCATTAATAATCAATTTGATTTTGAAATTGAGTTAATGTTGTTAGACAGTTTATTAGGTGGGTGGAACCAAGAAAGAAATTTTATATTATTTTCCTATATTGCAAAAGAAGATGGAACTGGCGATGGATATGAAATTTCAGAAAATGAAGGTGGTATTAATACATACGAAGATCCCGATATTTATGATGCATTGTTTATTCATGATGCCTTTTGGCAAAATAGAATTCTATCAAATTATTTCCCAATTGATCATCCTTATGGACCTATGTTAAGTGGTTTAGATGGAATAGGTCGCGGTATTGGCACAATAACTGCTGATGAAATTTCAGATAGCTTAGCTTCTTTTGGTCCCGTAATTACATTTTTAACTCCAGGCGAAAGTTATTGGTATAATGAATTAACTATTTTCGGTACAATTGATGATTTTGAAATATCTACAGTTACTTTTTTCTTTAACAACCAAGATTCAATTATTGAAGTTAATAATGGACAATTTTCTTTAGATGTTTTATTGTTAGAAGGTGAAAATTCCGCATTTGTTCAAGCAATAGGAAGTGATGGGTTCGAAGCTTTATCTAGAGAGCTCGTATTAACATACGAAATAGATAATACACCTTCAGTGACAATTGAATCAATAGTAAATGAAAGTAGTATAACACTAGATGCAATTGGTAATTCTCCATACAATTCTGATTTCACATATTATTGGACTGTTGATTCGGATAATCCGAGTTCACTTTCTTTTCAGGGACCACCTCATCTTCCAACATTAGTTGTTAACCAACCAGAAGTTTATGGAGAATACTACATAAACATATTAGCGAGAGATGACGAAAATAGAACAACTACTGCAAGACGAAGAATGATTTTGGATGAGAGTGGTTTTAATATTTCTACAATTGATGAACACGCAGACTGGATTGACCATGCAATATTTTATGAAATATACCCACGATCATTTACGACTCAAGGCGGGTTTAATGGGATTCTTAGCAGAATACCCGACATGGTTGACTTAGGGATTAATGCAATTTGGTTAATGCCAATATATAAAGGGCCTACCCTTCACGGATATGAAATTACGGACTACTTTGATTTTGAAGATGACTTTGGTACAGCAGTTGAATTTCAACATTTAGTGAATGAATTACATGAAAATAATATTCGGATCATTCTTGATTTCGTTGTCAATCACACATCAATTCAACATCGATTTATGCAAAATGTTTTTGAATATAATCAATATTCACCATGGTCAAATTTTTATATTTGGGATGGTTTAGCTGGTGATTCTAATTATGAATACTTCTTTGACTGGGCAAGTTTACCCAATTTAAATCATAATAATATTGATGTTCGAAATTACTTTATCGATGTAGCAAAATACTGGGTTAATGAATTTGATATCGACGGATATCGATGTGATGTTGCCTGGGGAGTGGAACAAAGAAATCCAGAATTTTGGCAAGATTGGCGTAATGCCTTAAAAAATATTAAACCCGAAGTTTTTTTGGAGGCTGAAGCAAGTTCAACTGATTCTGTTTATTTTGAAAATAGATTTGATTCTGCAAATGATTGGAATCTCAGAAATAAAATTATATCTACCATTAATGGAATCATACCAATTGATGATCTAAATAATGAAATTTTAAGATCCTATCCAAATAACGCTCTACCCTTTAGATTTCTTGAGAACCATGATGAAGTTCGACTTGCATCTTATTTAGATACAGAACGGTCAAAATTAGCTCATACAATCATAATGACCACCAATGGTGTTCCATTAATCTATTCTGGCGGTGAGGTCGGTGAAATGACTACACGAGAACTTATTAATTGGTCAGACCCCGATGAATTAAGACCTTATTTCAAACGTGTAATTGAAATTAGAAAACAATATATTTATAAACCGATCATTCAAAGATTACCTAACACAAAACCGAATGAAATTTATACTTATGCATCTTTAAGTGAAAACCATATCCTTATAACTGCGGCAAATTTTAATTCGGAATCGTCTGAGTTTCAACTAGATCTCTTGTCGTTACCTTTCGAAGGAGATAATTCATATTATTTAACTAATTTAATTGATGGGTCAGTGATTGAAATATTACCAAATGAATCTGATTCAATCTCATTGGTACTAAATCCATATGAAGCAACGATATTTTATTATAGCTCAAATACACTATCAATCGAAAATGATGAAAATGATATTATAGATTTTGCTTTTCATTTAAGTCAAAATTATCCTAACCCATTTAATCCAACAACATCAATTGAATTTGAAATACCTTTAGAAATTGATGTTATGATCAATTTTTATAATATATTAGGACAAAAAATTGCATCTTTAGATCAAGGGTTTATAAAACCTGGAAACTATAAAACAATATGGAATGGTAAAGACTCTAAAGGACGAATTGTACCAAGTGGAATATATTTTTATGAAATAAAAGCTGGAAATCAATTTCATAAAATCAAAAAATTGACTCTTCTAAAATAATTCTTAAGATCTAAAAAGTAAAAAAAGCCTCAAAATTCGAGGCTTTTTTTACTTTAAATAAGTGATTTTTCGCAAAAAAGTATAAACGCCAACATTAATATTTACAAAATATATTCCCGCAGAATTATCAGATAAATTAATTTTTATTTGATTCATATTTGATTCATTTAAAAGTACACTGATAGACTCAACCAATTGCCCATTCAAATTATAAATATTAATATGACTCTGAATTGCTTCTTCGACTTTGATTTCTAAAGTAATACTACTATTAAATGGATTTGGGTACAGATCATTCAATTGAATATTATTAGGGACATATTTCTCCAATGATGAACTTAAAATTGAAATTCCATTTCCACGATTTAAATAATTAATTTCATTAACTACTAACCCTAAAAAAGTTTCATTTATTCCATCTGGCCAAATTACTATAACTGAATCAACGCTTGTATTTAGTCCTAATCCAAAATGAATATCAAATGTGTTTTGACTACAATAACCATTCCCAGCACTGATATAGTTTAATTGTTCAATCCCATTATGGTAAAGTTCAATTGTTGCGCCAACTGCAAACAAATTTTCACTCGGTTGAGATAGTTTTAATAGAATCCAGTTTTGCGATTCAGAATCATTTCTTAAAATATTAATTGAACCAATACTAGATGAATGTCCAACAAGTACCATATCTAAATCACCATCATGGTCTAAATCGCTAAATCCTGATCCATATCCATTATTATTAAGAACTGCCCCTGATTCATCACCAGCCATAGAAAATGTTAAATCACCGTTATTTATGAACAACGAATTTGATACATTACCAAATGCAGTTTCATTATTGTTATATATATCTACCCAACCATCATTGTTTGCATCAAAGAAAAAGGTTCCCCAACCCATACTACCCGGGATATCTTCAGTTCCTGACGATTCACTGATATTAACAAAATTGCCATCACTCGAATTAAGTAATAACGAATTTTCATATAAATTGGTTGTGTAAATTTCAAATAATCCATCCCGATTTATATCTCCAAAAGCAACTCCCATTCCCATGACTTGCACATTTGTATTTGTGAGAAATGACACATCGCTAAAGGTACCATTATCTTCATATCGGAATAAATGATTTCCAAGGTTATTGTCTTGTGTCATAAATAAATCTTGATCACCATCCCTATCATAATCTACAAACCCTAATCCCATTACAATTCCTGCAGACAATGGCCCAGCAACATTTATGTTTTGTGCCACATCTATAAAAGTCCCATCACCATTATTCATGTACATTTTATTAGGCTCATAAAGAAGTCCAATATAAAGATCTAACCAACCATCTGAATTAAAATCTATCCAAGATGATCCTCGCACTTGATCAAAAACTAATATGCCTGAAATAGTTGATACATCCTGAAAATGTCCTTCTCCATCATTATTAAACATTAAACTTTGTCCAACTGAACTCCCTAAAAATAAATCTAAATCTCCGTCATTATCATAATCCCCAGCAACAACAGTTCTACTATCATTAATAACACCAAGATTAGCATCAAGGGTCATATCAGAAAAAGTCATGTTTCCTTCATTTTTATATAAATAAAATCTATTACCAGCTCTTGTTGTAAAAAATATATCGTCCCATCCATCATTATTATAATCAAATACACATACGCCCTCTGATGAACCAGAAAAGTTTATTCCACTTGATGATGAAATATCAGTAAATAGTACATTTGGGTAACCCAAATTCAAGATTAAAAATAAATAAATTATTTTGTGAGTTAATTGAAGATTCATCGATGAGAATTTATTAATTTTTCTACCACTTTATAAAGAGTAACCATTATATTAGTTACGAATTTAATCCAAGTATTATTGACAATTACACTTCTATGAAACAATTTTTCATTTCTCTTTCTATTTTTCTAGTTTTTCAATTGAATAATGGATTTGCACAAGGCGGAATTAGCTGACGACGCCCTCTACTCCCAGGTGGGAGTTTATTAAACTATGGTGATTCACAAGAGGGGCAACTTTCACTGGGGGCTTCCTATGAGCATGAGCAGTTAGATACTCCTATTTATGGATCTAATTCAATTCCAAATTATAACAGAGAAAGAACTATTTCTAGCAGCTTTACCTTGATAACAAATTATGGAATTACAAATCAATTCAGTTTAACTGGTTTTTTACCTATCCGATATATTCTAAATCAAAAAATATTATTTCGTGGACAAAATAAAAATTTGTATCATGGAGGAAAATATTTTAGAGAATCATATGGATTTGGAGATGTTGTCATTCAAGCAAGATACCAAACAACATTCTTTTCAGTTTTACCCGTTGTATTTGGTCTTGGCGTAAAACTAAGTAATGGAAAAGTTAATCAAACTGATGAGTTTGGAGATCGTATTTCAGATAATCTTCAAATAGGTTCAGGGACAGTTGATCCCATCTTTTCAGTTTATACAAGTCAAGATGTGGGACGATTTGTTGCATCAGGGGGCTTCTTTACTCGTATTTCCAATGGTGAAAATATTTATGGTTACCAATATGGAAATGAAATGCAAACTCTGGTAAATTTGGATTACATTGAAAACTCTCTCCTATATGGTGGTATTCAATTCAGCTATTTATTGACAACTCGAGATTATTATGAATATGGAAAAATAACTCGAGATCGAGGCGGTGAAAGTTTCTTTTTTAGTGGGAAAATTGGCACTCGTGCAACGAATAAACTTGATTTTGAATTAACACTACAAGTTCCTATTTATCAAAATTTAAATGAAAGCCAACTTACATCTCCGTTCATCCTTCAGTTTGGTTCATTATATAGGTTTTCTTCTTAACGATGAATAAATCAGCCTTCATTCTATGTTTTATTTTTATATCCTGTTCACTATATCAAGATACTGAATCCCCAGATATTTATTTTGAGTATTCTGATTTTGATATCCTTCCTCTAGGGCGGAGTATTTCTGATGTAATTATTTCCGATAATAATAATAATTTATTTATGACTGATTATAATAATAATTCTTTATTAAATATAAACTTAAGTGGAGACTTATTTATTGTAGGACAGGTTCAATTAGGGTCCCATCCAATTGCTTTAGATTTTAATTCGGATAAATCAATTCTTGCCATAGCCTTAGAAGGCGAGTCAAAAATTCAAACAGTTGATATATCAACATTTGAAATATTAGACGAATATTCAATTCCCTTAATGAATGTCAACGATATCGCATTTATTAACGATTCAATTGTTGTAATATCTTCCAAAACTGATCCTGCATGTATTACAGTCAATTTAATCTCATTTGAAGTTGAGTCACAATCTGTTCTAAAAGGTGAATTAGCTATGGATCAGGAAAATAATATTCTTTATGTAGCTACTTCATCATCAATAAAAAAATATAATTGGGATGGGAATCGTTTCTTTCAAGATTCCAATGTTGCTGACCCGTATGGTTTTAATGGTGTAGTACATCACTTTATCTTCGATTCAGCAAAAAACACTGTATTTGCATGTATTAGCTCATCAGATGATACTGTGCTCCCTATTCAACATGTCTATTCTTATTTCGGTTCAGATATGACTTTTGCAGGGAAATATTTAATTAAATCTCCCGGTTTAGCTGTAGCAGTTTCTAATAATGGTAGTCGGATTTTCACTGCACCAACTGATGCTGATAAAATCGGCGTTTTTATAATTGAATTTGATCAAGAAACAAAATTAGAATCTAAATATTATCTTTCAGCTGGCAACCTCACTCATCGTGGTCTAGTAATTGATTCTAATGCTGAAAACCTGTACATATTAGTAAATATTCCTGGGGACGATAATTCATTTGAACCCTATAATGACTTTTCATTTGATCTTCAAAGAATCAAGTTATAATTAGTTACATAATGGATCAAAATTGCAGTTTCTATTCCCGACCGAATTAATATCTATAAAATAGATTTATTCAAGGTGAAAGTATTTTCTATTTTATCAATACAACAAAATCACCATCTTGAGCAATTCGTTTTGCTTCGTCGGAAAATAAATATTTCGGATTTGGAACAACCCCAACTCGACCTAAATCTAGTCGATCTGCATCCCAACAGGTGGCAATGGTAACATCGGGTGCATTCCGTCCCCCGGTATGCCCTGCACAAGCTTTATACAATTGATCAATCTGCACATCTGTTACATCCAACATTTTCCGACTATATTTGGCAAATTTCGCAGCCCATAAACCGTGTTTTACATCATGCCCATCATGTTCACGCATACAATCATGAAAATAAGCAAATAATGAAACAACCTTCGGATCCGCACCTGTAAATTTGGTCAAATACAATCCATTTCTCTCTACACTTTTCCAATGTGTAATTCCATGAATTTCACTATTAAACAATAATGCGTGTTTTTTTATGAGGTTTAATATTTCATCATTTATCAAAAGGAGTTAGCCTTTAAAGTTTCAAAATCGTCTATTTGATTAATGCTTTTGGCGGTTCGGTAATTTTAGATATAGTGATTTTTCTACTATAAAAACCCATATGACCAAAATGTCCCGATTTAGACACATCACCTGTTACATAAAATGTAACAGGTTTACGAAATTTAATATAATCATTTGGGGATGAGCTTTTAGGCTCACCCGCATATTTATAATAAATTTTAGCGATAGAATCAGATGCAAAAGAGACCCACCATCTTTCTTGAAAATCAATTGGTTTAAATGAAGATGTTTCAAATCCCAATGAGATTGTACCGATACCTTCCCAGTTAGGTATCCTTTCAGATTCTATTTTATCAACAATTGAGGTTGTATCCTGTGCGGGTGAAAAAATCCAGAACAGGAAATACAAGCTAAATACAGATATTAATATTTTTATCTTTTTTCGCATTGTAATTAGGCACAGTTAAAGTTAGTAAGTATTTCTACCAGCAGACTACAAAATAATGTTTATATTTTGGTTTATTAAGCTTCATATACAGACATATCAATTGCTTTTAAATGAATCATTCCTTGGATTATTCCATCTAAATGGCATAATTCAAACCCAAACCCTTTAGTTGTAGGCTTATGATCACCTCTTATTTTATCTAATATCCAAATTCTTACCTGGCCAAAAGATTTCCCATTTACTGTATCTTTGGAAATCCTGAGTAGATACTTTTCATTTATTATCATTTCGTGAACAATCATAGTGTAATTCCTTATGTCCTTTACTCTCTTTATAAATAAAGAGAGAGTAAAGGACATAGAAATAGGGAGGAAGAAGTCAAGCAAATAAGTTGTTCGCCTTAATTCATGCTTTCCTTTTTTATAACATAATCATTCACTTTATCCAATAAAGTATCTGTATCTAAAAATGAATAAACTTCACGTTCTGATATAGGGAGTTTATTCAAAGCTTCTTCACGGAGTTTCATATCCATTGCAGCCCACTTTTTTTTTATTTGAATAACATGGTCTAAATTATTATTTACTCTTATTTTTCTTTTCATGATGTGTTTCCTTTTATTATGGTTAACACACCAGGAAAGTCTATAAACGAAAAAAACCGCCAAGACATCAGGCGGTTCATTTGTTTTCCACTTTTTTGTGGACACATCTACCGTTTATGGATCAAACCACCGTGATTTCAATTTATCAAAACTCGGTTGGTAGTCCCAATTCTTTATTGGAACGTTCCTGATGTTGGCTAAATATACAACTAATAATTATTTAGTCATTGTTCTAAAACTAATAGAATCGTTTATTCTACTTATATAATATCTTTACCAAACTATTTATCAAGATATGGTAAAGCATCAGACCATACAGCGAAGTTTTTATCTCTATATTTTATCGCTATTTTTTTTTCTAGAGCTTTTGCATCTTCAATTGTTTTTAATGGATTATATTTTTCAAACTTTTTCCAGTGTATGTAATTTTCTCCCCAATCTGCGGCAACTTTTGAATATAAGCGTCCTTTTTTATTTCTAGCTTTGGTTAAATGTTGGCTCCATCGCTCTTTTGGCGGCTTAGATGAATATCCTACATATAACCCAAATTTATTGGGGTCTGGATTCCTATTTTTTTGCTTTGCTTTTTTACTCTTGGCAAACTCTTTTTTTAGTTGACCAATGTACACATAATATTGAATAGGCTCATTTGCCATTATTTTATTTCTACAAATGTAATTTCACATGATTTACATTGGCGCTGTTCTTGCTGAAATCCTGCAATGTTAAATCGACCTTCAGGTCTTTGAAAAATATCTAATCCTCTTCCTAAAACTATTTTCCAACCTGTATCCGATTTAATAAATCTGTCATGAATATTTGGATTAAACTCAAAAGTTAAATGAATTCCACTATCGAAGAGGGATGTAGCTATTTCGGTTAAACTATCTGTGCTTTCTTGGAGCATGACGTCTGGTTCATTCCATGTAACCAAATTAAGAGTAATTTCATCTTCAACTGATTTGTTTTGAATCAGCATTGAACAGAACTCAAGCAGAAGATTCATTTGATACGGTAATCGAATATATGGATCTTCAATTTGAATATGTTTTGCACCTGATAAATATGAACTAAATAGTTTATCATACGAAATATCAACTTGGTTTTCCCGAATGACCACTTGGCCACCCTTTAAACTACTACTGGGATTTTCGGATTGTGGCTTTTCAACTTCAGGTATTGAATCTTCCACTGGAGCAAGTTTACCCCCAAATTCAATATTTTCTAAAGTATCAACTGTCTCATTTTTCCCTGATTGCTTATCCATATAACCAAAGACAACTTCTTCAAATGTATCATCCATTTTTATAAGTTGGTCTTTGACACGTTTCCGTCCTTCTAATGAATAATTTACCAATTCAATTGCTTCATCATGGGTAAATTTTCCATGGGGATAAATTATTTTCATAAGCCCTGAAAATGTTTTTGTAATACCATCACGATCACGGGTTGTTAAGGATGAATCTAACTCAACCAAACCATTCATTTTGGAGCTGTAATCATCTTTGCGAAGTTGTTTTAGCATCTCAGCTAAAAAATCTACAATTAAACCATAACCGGATGTAAACATTTCGTTCCGCAATTTGGCGACTTCCCAGCCTGGTAGATACATATGGATTCTATCTAAAAAGGCAGAATCATAATAAGCTTTTGGAAGTGCATCAAACAGATTGGTATTTTTTAGCATGTATGGGACTGAATGTTCCGTATTCCCCACAAAGGCAAACGAAGCTGTTGCGCCAAACACATCTTTACCCCTTGAGAATGATTTATTTGCCATATAATTTTTCATAATATCCACAAGCTTTTTATCAGATGTTTTTTGGCTACCTGCAAATTCATCAAAAGCGACAACATCCCAATATCCAACTAAACCAATTTGATTATTAGAATTATTGATAAAGAGTTTGGCTTGTGTTACTTCTCCGCCTGAAATCAATATTCCGTGTGGAGATAATTCAGAAAATATATGAGATTTTCCCGTTCCTTTTGGTCCCAATTCAATAAAATTATAATTGTTTTCACAGTGAGGAATTAATCTTGTAAGTTGAATTAGTTTGCTTCTAAAATTAAATTCTGACGGTTCTAATCCGATACTTTGTATTAAGAAATCAACCCATTCTTCTTTGGTGAATTCTTCTCTTAATTTCAAAATGTCATCCATATCAATATTAGAAATTTGGATTGGCTTTACGTCCTGTAATAGCCAAGGCATATCTTCACCTTCGTCATATAAATACCCGATGGTAATGATGCACCATACACCGCCAGACAATAGCTTCTTATGCTTCTTAACAATACTGGTTGCGATTGGAACATTCTTTAAACCAAGGTTCGTAAATGTGCATTCATATCTGTCTTTCGATTCATTTAGCCTAACGGATACTTTATCAATTACCTTATGCTGATTCTTTTCCTTTATAACGTATTTTATTTCTTCTGCTTCATCCCTATGAACAAAATGATCACGAATAATATTTTTTACTTTATCTAACCCCTGTGCAATAATGTCTTCATCAAATGTGGCACAATGTTGGCCAAGCAAATATTCTAAAACATACGTGGGGACAACTGCATTCCCTTTGATACCTTTTGTTAAATCTTTTCGAACAACTTTTCCGTCGAAGTGTTCTAATATTTTATCTTGTAATTTCATTAGAAATCCATTTCCATAAATGTGTTATTAATTATTTTTTGACTAATAATTGGATTCAATTTCCCTGTATCTTCTTTCTCAAATATTTTCAGTGTTAAAACAGACTCTTGTGCTGATTTACTATCTAAATTCAGAATAGACTCTTTCATCCTATTGGTGGCTATTTCTGACGGAGAATCCAAAGTATAAGTTATTTCTGATGACGCCAACTCATTTACACTATTATAAACTCCCATAATAATCTCGCGCGTCTTCAAAAGGCTATCTACGGGCTGTTCTTGGAACAATTTCACTTTAAGTGCTCCAGATACAATTTTTAATTCATTATTTATAAGCCTGAAAGGAACTTTTTTTCCAACATCTTTTCTTTTTCGTGTGCTTTCTATAAGTGGAATAATCATTTCCTGCAAACTGGCTCCCCCATGAACAAAATGCGCCCCAGATCCTTGACGCTTGTATCGATTAATCGCTTTGGGTGTAACAACTTTTAACTCACTATTAATCGTTGAACAATCTGATAAATTAAATTGGTAGCTATTTGAAACTGCTTTTGTATCTGTTGTCAGGATATAACGATTGCTCTGTTTTACATGCTTCCCCTTCGGAGCATTTTGGAAACTGGCTGCTGGCAACGAATTGTAATTAAACAAAAAACCATGATCAGATGTAATTAACACACGGCCTACCGCAAACGATGCATGGACTTTTGTTACAAGATTCTTCAAATCTTCAATAGCATCATTTATGGCTGAAAATGTTTTCATTTCTGTCTTTGGAACATCTCCAATTGCATCTATAACATTATGATAAATATAAACAACCTTCTTCTCGTTAAAATATTGTTTACGCACATCATCTCTATCTAATGTATTCAATGTTTTATATTGGACTGCTTTGGCCGATGGTTCGTTTACTTTTAAAATTTTCTCTCTATTGCCAGTTCCATCGGTAATAATCCCTTCAATACTTAATTTATCATCTTGTAAGGCAAGTGGTTTATCCGAAAGTAAGTTTGCCATTCCCCAATGTGTTACGGAAGGGAGTCCTGAGAGCATATACGATATACTGGCGTTACCTTTTGTATCAACTAATATCTCTTTCAGCAATTCTTCACCACATTCATATCGTAAAGCATCTGATATAATAACGACAACTTTTTGGTCACTTTTTGCTAATTGATCTTTATAAAAAGCAACCTGTTTGGCAACAGGAATATCATTGAATTTAAAGTCAAACTGTTTCATACAATCCAACCATTCCCGATTTAGCTCAATCAGAAATTCATCGTAAGAAGCGTGAATACCTTTTGCAAGCGACCCCACATTAATTATCTCTGGGTAATTCATTTTTTGCACCAATTCTAATGAAAGGACGGTATGGCGATAATAAGTATCAACCTTACTCATATTTTCTACATAGTTTTCAATATAGTCTATTGGGCTATCTAACCTGTAACTCTTAATAGAATTAAGTTTGCTAAAATAATTGCCAGATGAGCCTACAAATGTTATCAATGCGGATAGCTCTTTTTTATGTTCAATATTACCTGAGATGTTTTGGAGCAATAATAGAGTTTTATCTGGTAAGACTGATATCGTTTTTATCGTTTCAGCCAAAAATAAATATTTTAATTCATCTGTAAAAAAGGTGAAACCCGAATCAACGCCATAAATATCGACCAATTTTTTCTCTTTTATGGCTTGTCCTAGTATTGAAAAGACATTATTTATTTCTTTTTCAAGCTTGGCGTCATTCTCCCATTCTACGATAAGTGAATTCATTCTTTGTAACGGAAAACTATCTTTTGGCCGCAATTTTCTGTAAGGATCTTCACTTTTCAATTCGGATAGATGCTGTGTCAAAACATTGTATTTCAGTTTTATAATGGCAGAAATAATGTCATCCTTTGTAATGGTTTCAATTACAATTTCAAAATAATCAAACAACCATTTTGATATCATACCAGAGATTTCATCTAAGTCTAATTTTTTCTCAAATTGCGTGTATTTCTCTGTGTATTTAGGGTGAGTCCACACCATTAATTTTGCCAAGCAAAGAGATGCATCTTTCACCGTTGGAAATTCTAAATATGAACTTATCAATCCTTTTACAATGTTATCTTCTAAAAAAGTGTGTGGATTTAAATACTGCGTCAACACTTTTTGATGTTTCTTTAATTTTAATTCCTTGATATATGTTTTTACCAGCTTCCGTTGATTGGGAAGCAGGTTATACTCATTCATAAAATCTGCAACATCATCTAAAATAAGTTCACGATTTGCAATAAGCAGATCTAACAGAATAAATCTTCTCTTCTCTTGGCTGCTATTTGGATGCTCATATGGGAAATATAATAAAACTTTTTTGTCACTCAAATTATGCTCTAACCTGATTTTTAAACTAAAATGAGCTTTTTCCGCATCAATAACTTCTATACCTGGAATTTCTAAAGTTTTGATTTCATCAGTATAATCTTGATCTTTATCAAAAAAGAATAATACTTTTAAATTTGGATTGGTGTCAAATTGGGCCTGTATCTTATCAATTAAGTTCATTTGTTTTTCTTTCGTAATCGATATTTTTGCTTCGGATTTCTTGGTGTATCTGGATATTGCAATTCTACTAACCTCAATTCAATAGCAGGATTTAAGTAATTATCCCTAAATGTTGGACGGTGTGATAATGCTAATTTATCCATAAGCTCACCTCGACTTATCCACCCAGAACCAATAACCTGTATCAATTTTCTAACTTGGTCGGTTACTTGGTCGGTTGCTTGGTCGGTAATAATTGCATCATCAATAGATTGATGCAAAATACCCAACATAAACTCAATAAATTGTGTGCTATCACCTGCTTTTCCTGATTGCTCTAATGCATCATAATACGCTTGCTGATGTTCTCTAATGACACTTTCAACAGGGAGTGATGAAAACACCGCATTATTCTGATGTAAAATTAATGTTTGCCATAATCGACCAATTCGTCCGTTTCCATCAATAAACGGGTGAATAAATTCAAGTTCATAATGGAAAACACAACTTTGAATAAAAGGGTGCGTATCAGTGGATTTTAACCAATTAAACAAATCGACCATTAATTGATTTACCTGCGTATGAGGTGGTGCAATATGAACAATTCCAGACTCACCACCTACCCCTACATTTTTGGTTCTAAAAGCACCGGCATTCGTCAATATATCTCCCATTAACATTTGATGTGCTAACAACAAATCACTCATTTTTTGAGGGTTGAATCTATTTAGGTTATCATACACCTGAATTGCACCTTTTACCTCAGCAATTTCTCTTACATTTCCCAGCACTCGTTTGCCCTCTAAAATGGCAGTTACTTTTTCAATACCTAGTGTATTACCTTCAATTTCTAATGTGCCAGTGATAGTTTGTATTTTATACTCTTTTCTGAGTTGTGGAGTAACAATCTTCGGTTCTAATACTTCATATTTTGCAATAAGCCCGCTGATTTTCCCAACTAAATCTAAAATCACATTCGATATGGTATAAGGTGGAGTATAACTCATATCTTACTCACTACACCATCAAACAATTTATAGTTTACGGTTACTCCATCATCTAAATCAAATTCAATTTGTTTATCAGATACATCTTTGAGTAGCAAATCAAAATCTCTGCATTCAATTAAATCTTTACGGTAATTATCTAATTTTCGTAACTCTTGTGAAGTCAATGACGATTCATTTTGCAGTAAATGGTCAATTTGTTTATCCAACCAATTTATTTGTTTAAACAAGTAGTTTTGACGGATTTTCTGCACAGTAAAGCGATTCATTCTGTGCATATATACAATAACCTTAAATGCACCCTTTGCTGATGCAAACTCCCAGTAGATAGGTTTCTTTTTATATGTCTTCTTATGATCAGCCCAGAATTTTTTGGTGAGATATTTTTCTATATTTTCACCTAGGGCTTCATTAATGAAATTAAGGTTCTCTGTAAGAGATTCATCTCCCCACACCATTTGTATGAATTCTTTGGTGCGAGCTACAATGTCATCAGAAAATGGACTATCACTGCCCATAGTTGGTATAATGGCATCATCATCAATTTCAAAAGTATTATCATGATATGAGTAAGCAGACAGTTCTTCCTCAGTTGAACCTGGATGGGCAATATTGAGCCCCGGTTTATCTAAACGATAACGCCCCATAAAACAGCCCGCCGCATAAGAGAGTAGCTGTTTTATCACCACATCTTTCTTTATTGGAAGTCCTGTTTTGTTTGTAAGTAGTTCACCATTTCTACTTTCCAGTTCACCTCTATCCAGCTCTTCCTTCAATATGGTAATGTCTTTTAAGGCAACATTGGAGTCAAGCTCATCTTGAAGACCGTAGATATCAATAAATATGCGGTTGAGTTCTTCTTCGTTCTCATGGAGTTTAAAGAAATCTTCAGTAACCTTTTCTTCCCAGATAGTGTAGGATGTAGGTAGAGATGATGAATTATTTAATAGAGGTAACTCCTTAAAGTCCCAGGAATTTTCACGAGAGTCCCAGTCAGATTTAGAAAGAGAAATATTGTTTTTGGACATAGTAATAACATATTGACAAGTATTAATTGAATTAGGAACTATTATTGGCATATTACCAACATATCCTATATCATAGTGAATTGTAGGAATAATTATATCTAAAAACCAATTAATTTGCTTTGTATTCATAATGGCCAAAAGAATAAAATAATCATGCTCTATTCTTGGATAAGCCATTTTACCAACATTGTTTGAGACTGTTCCGACTTTATGGTATCTACAACTAAAACTACCTGAAGTTACATCACTCCATGTTAGTCCTTCATTAAACAAATATTTATCATCTGTACAAAATTCATTGTTTGTAACAAGCTCAATATTCCCATACCATTTCCTGAAGGCGCCACCCTTATTTAATGGTACGTATTTATTATTAATATCATGATATTTATTATTATTAAAATCTATACTTGCTAGTGATATTTCATGCCAAAAACGAAACCACTCTTCATTTTTCCCATTAGTTGATTTACCACTTTTCAATACTGTATAATCATTAAATGTTTTACTATTTCCAAAGACCTTAGATACATTATCGCTCACCCAATATGCGATGGGATTTCCTGGAATATTTTCAAAACTATTCTGATTAGCTTTGAAATAACCATATTCATTATCAAGGAATCTTCTTTCTTTTTCTTTTACAGAGTCCACTTTTACATGTTCTTTGAACAGTCTTCTATAAACACCTTTTTTGTTATTATCAGGAGATTTCTTTAAACAGAAACAAACAGATCCAAAGTCTGAACCAAATATTCCTCTCCCTTGATGAATAAGAGTTGATATGTAAGTATTTTGTAAAATGTGTTCACGTAATTTTTCAAATGAACTTAAAAACATCCAAGATGGCAGGTTTATCATCCCCATCAACCCATTTTTCATATTTCGATTGATACAAACTTCCATAAACACCGCAAACAGATCTGCTTTTCCCATTGGATAATGATTATTGATATACAGCTTTAAATCCGCATTCATATTCTTACTGCCCATATACGGCGGGTTAGCTACCACTGCTGGGTAAGTATCTGTAAGCATTAAAATAGGATGTAAAAAGGGATTAATTCTATTCAATACTCCTATTTCAGTTAGATCTAATTCAATCCGTTTTTGTTTTTCATTAAAATCATTTAGCCGTTTTGCAATAAAATCCCTGGTGCTGCTACTAAGATCAATCACCAGCGCAGAACCTATATTCTGGGCCTGTTGCATTTGAGTGAGGGCATCTGCCAGCTCATCTGCATAATGATGACCATTCCCCCCTAAAAAGTCATTAATCTGCTGCCGACTAAACTCATATGGCTCAGGCATGGCATAAATATGGGGTTTTATCTGTTTTGTTAGTATATCGGGAGAATAGGATGCACCTTTAAGTAAGATAGCAAAATTAGCAAGACCTACTGCGCGTTTACAAAGATCTAGGCCATAGAGATTGTGTGTAATGATGGATTCTACTGCATTGCTTTTACTATAACCAGATTCTAAGTACATCTGCATCAAAAGATCAAATGCAACTACCAGAAAATGTCCAGAGCCTACAGCTGGGTCTAATACTTTCAGCGCTTCAACATCATCTATAATGGGATCACTATGCTCTACATCTTCAGGTTCTACCAGATACTTCATGGTATCACGGATGGGGCTCTCTTTATGTTTATCCAGCCAGATCCGGCCAGCTGTGTTTTCAACCAGATATTTTACGATCCATTTTGGCGTAAATATTTGTGTAGCTGCAGGAATATCTTCAGCACGTGCTTTCTGCTTCTTTTTAAAACTTGCAAATACATCATCTTTTTTATCGGAAATATAAAACTGGTACAGCCAGCCAATAAGTTCTACTTCTTTGTAATCTGCATCTGTGATATACTCCTCATTATTAATAAGCTCTATGATACCATCTTTCGCCAGTAGGTTATTGGGCAGAAGTAATTCAGTATAATCATCAATTCGTCCAAACAGACGATTGAGTAACTTGTGACTCTTACAATAATGGATGAGTAATAGTGACAGGGCTTCATCATCTTGAGAATTTGTGATGTATTCCTGTAACTGCCGTTTGGCTTGCTCATCCATTTTGGGAGTAATTCCCCGTTTGGAATTTTGCAAGATGATGGGATCAATACCATTTTCTGAATAGGAAATTTGCGATTCATCATAGCCATTTTTCTCTAATATCTTAATGGCAATGAGTCGATTAAACCAAGTATAAGATGCTTCTTCTACAATATCATTTGCGGTATGGAGTTGCACTGCCTTATTAAGATTTTCCCATTTTTTAGGCACAGAACTATCATTAAAAACATTGTTTCTAAAAATGTAGCCACCAGTTGTTGATTCTACTTTGTGCTCTACAATTCCTTGGTCGTTAATGCCCCAGTATAAAAATCGTCTGGTTACATCATTTAGTAATCTATTTCGTGCTATTTGTGCAAATTTTTTGAGTTGGTTCGTGTTCATTTCTGCCTATTCAATTATAATTGTTTTGCCTTCATCAAGTTCAACTTCTAGTTTTGTCCGTAGCTGACCAATATAGTTGTTTAAGTCATCTTTTGTCTCAATTTGTGACGGCAAACCTTTTGAAGAAATTTTGAATGTAACTGTTTCTTTACCAGACTTATCACTAATTGCTTTTAGCCATTGTGCCTGCTGAGCCCCAGATTTAGAAATCATTAATTCTAATTTAGAAATATTGTCTTCTGCTTTTATTTTCTGAAGTGTTGTCTCCCATTTAGGAAAGATATCTTCAGAAACACCCGCAACTTTTGCTGATTCATCGATTATTTTATAAACAGCTTTATATTCAGATTCAGCTTTTTCTTTCAGTTTATTTTTATGTTCAGCAATGGCTTCTATTAATTCTTTATAAATCTTTTTCATTTGGGGAAATGCACCTGACGGCAAGTCATCATTAGAAAAATAGTTGCTTAATTTTCCAGCTTTTTCTGTATCAGCTGGATTTAAATTTGTAAAATTTTGAGTATTTTCATTCGCAAACACACGAATCTCTTCATAATCTCTGAATTGATTTCCAACAAATTCACTTAATTGTTCGCAAATATCTCTAAGTGTCTGTAATTCATCTTTTCTTTCATTCAATTTTTCGAATAATAGCCCCGTGTCTCTTGTATTGCTTAAATTTTCAAGCGCAGTTACAAATGCAATAAAATGCTTGCTAAAAGTATAGCCAGAATAAGTAGTCATATGTGGTTTGAAGATATCAATCTTGGGTTTCAATTTCTGCATAATTTCATCAAATACAAGATTTGCATCACCATCGTCGTTTATAATGGTTTCATTAAAAATTGATTTATAGCTACTCTTTGCTTTTATTACAACATCAGGATCCTGAACAACTGGCGTATGAATAACAATAACGGTTCTTTCAGAAGCCTTAATGCCATATTGGTAAAAGGCAGAATTGTCTATTTTTTCATTGTGACGTTTGAATTCTTTTTTGTTTCGTTTAACAATTTTGATCAACATATCCATTACAGCAAGATCCTTCCAACCAAAAGGAGCCTTACCAAAGTTCTTTATTACATCGTCCAAAGTAAAGGATGAGCCAGTTCGATCAACCCAATTATTTATTTCATTTTCGGCAGATGTTAAATCGCCTGGCAGTGCCGTTTGCTTATCATTCGCAGATATTTTGAGCTGATCATTTGTTTGTGCATAGTTGTTCGATAAATGATGTTTTTTATATACTGATCCAAAATGAATCTTCAATGCCTCTTGGTATCGAAGCTTTGGTTCACTTATTCTTATTTCAGATGCATCAATTACACTTTGTGCAGAAATAACAGGAGAAATTTTAAATATTTCTTTAAACTGGATTTTTAATTCGTCTAATTTGGTTCTGTTTCGATAGGCAAATTCATCAAGTGTTGTTTTTCTAACTCCTGTTGCCGTATCCGAATGTTGACGAATGTATTTTGCAGTTTTTACATAAAGAGTGAAATCATTAAGCAGATTTATATTTTTGTTTAGGGGAACATTTAAACAAATAACCATATCATCTTTGTTCATGCCCATTGCTTTGCTATGGATATCTTCTTTATCGAAAAAGTTGAAGTTCACATTTACATCACCATTTGGATAAATTTGTTTATTATCAAATGACAATGCCAAATTGAATGAATTATTCTCAAAGGAAAACTTCCGCTGAAGACCCATCATATCCTGAAATATATCTTTCTCCAATTTTGTAAGTCGATCATCAGTATTTACGACTGTATTTTTAATTAGATTTGCAACTTCAATTTCATCTTCTTTAAAGAAATGGTATTGACCGTCTTCTTCCCGAATGATATTATTTTTGAGTAATTTATCAAGAACGCCCTGTATATCACTTTGAAGCTCTAATTTATTTACATCCGGTTGATCCATCAACAATACAGTTAAATTGTCCAAGGTTGTTGGAAAAACAATTTTCATTTCATCTAATAAATTTGAAATCATAAATAACACATATACAACACGCTCTTCAAATGATCCAATATTCACAAAATCCAAGTCTAACGCTCTACGGATAATTTGCATAGCAGAGTTAGTCAAATTTTTCCTTAACTGCCCATTAAAAAAAGCATCAAAAGGAATGAAATACCCCACAGGATTGTCTGCTTGTTTTCCTATCGTATAATGAGTTATTCCAAGGATAGATCGCTCACTATTTTTAACACCTTTGTCAACATATCCTAACTTGCTAAACGAATCAAAAACTTCAGATATTAGCTTGAATTGATATGGAACAAAAGGATAAGACAATAAAAACTCATTATAATCTTCATACCCCCTATACAATTCATGTGAAAAGATGAATTGGTTTTGAACTGCATCTTTATTTTGATCGTAAAATGATTTTAATTCACCGATTCCATTTGAGCTCTTATCCAGAATTCTCTTTTTTGTAATGTAAGCTGCATCCTGACTCTGAAGTGAAATCTTTGTGTCAAAACGCCCTAATATTTTCCCGAATTGGTCTTTATCAATTTCATTGCTTCCAACTAATTGATCCAATGTTTGTTGGGCGGTGGTTGCCATCCAAATTTGGTTATTACAATTGGCACCAATCTCTTCAATAATAGTTTGGAGATTCAATAAAAGACTTGAGTTGTCTCCAACATATTGGCTCACTTCATCTATGAGAAACAATAATCGATAGTTATCTGGCCTTTCACTCAAATATTCCTTGAATTCAGGGATCAAATCGCCACTAATACTGATATCATCAGGGTTGTTTAATTTTTGTTTGAGAGAATCTAAATCTATGGATGGGTCAAGACTTTTAACAATGTCTAAAACGGTAGTGGATTTTAATGCAATTATTGTTGAAGCATTTTTATCCCAATTATCACCAATTTTCTTTGATATTTCTGTTTTAAATACATCAAATTTTCCAATCTTATCTAAATATTTTTCAACTAATAATGCCAAGGGAATACTTTTACTATTGTAACCTCTAAACTGATTGAATTGGTTGAATATTATTTTGGTAATCTTTTCCTTGTCATCTTTTTGTCCTGACACAGAATCAATATTAAACATAATGTTATCAATCTGTGATGCCTGCACTTTTTTCTGGATTTGTTTTATATTTGAAGGTGTGGCATCAGAAAACTCCGTCGCCATTTCCTGTGCATTTTTCATATAATGGTCAAACGCATCATCTGAAGTATTTGACTGGATACAATAGTAAGCATACTTAATAAAATGTGATTTTCCAGAGCCATAAAAACCGTCAATCCAAATCCCTGTTTTCCCTTCCTTTTTATTAAATACGTCATAGAGAAACGTATATAACTCATCAATAAGATCAGGTGTAAAAACATACTCATCAATCTCAATTTTAATCGTATTTGTATTTCTGTCTCCGACAACAATAGCAGGGTTAACAGCCCTATTTATATCTCTTGAAAAAAGTTGTTTTAAATTCATATTATTATTCCTACGGGTTTATTAATGTTGCGCGATAAATGTTTTCATCGTGAAATTCACCAAAAAGATGATAATTATTATTCTCATAATATCCAGGGAAGAATACAATCAATTTGTATCCCTTCACATGCTCTTCAAAATTCTTTAAGTAAGTGCTTGCTCTCAAAAAAGGAAAAATGGACCCAAACCCATAAAGCATAAGATAAACTTTTTTTAATTCACTAGGTTCTTTGAAATGCGTATTTGCTTTGGTATTAATATAATTAAAAAATTCTAAACTATTAGCCTTGTTGAAAAGAACATCTTTTATAGTATCAGACATCTCTTTTTCAGTATCATTTTGAGTAATTAAATCCAGAATACTTTCATCACCCATCTTTTCATCTTTTAAAAAAGATATAAACTCATCATAAATATTGAGTATAAGAGTATCTATAAAATTATTTGGGCGAATTAAACGATCTTTTAGATTTACAATTTGAGTTCGAATATTATATTCATCTTGAGAATCATATTGATAAATATATGCAGGGAAAAACAAGTTGCCTGTTTCAGGCTCCTGGAATTCTTTATCGGATAATAGTTGATCGTAAAACTCTGAAATAGTCATTTTATCCATTTATAATTTTATCCCTCTGTTCTTTATTTATTAGTAGAGCCTGTAAAAACCAGGAATCACCCCATATGACAAATTGCTTTAAAAATGAGTGTGATAAGTTTACTTTGACAAGTTTATTGTTTTCAAGTATTCCTGCACTTTTTAAAATTTTAATAGTGACGCTACTAATTTTATTATGAGTTTTTTCAGTCCAAGTATCAATCTCTGAATATGCTGAACTTTGTTTGTCTAAAAATCGTTTCATATCACTTGAATTAATTACCAATTCCAATGATAGCCATTTTTCAATAACTATATTAAACATAAAATCAAATAGTAATGGATATGTTTTTAGACAACTATAAAATAGAAGTATTTTCTGTTCAGCAATTGATACTTCTGAGCATAATTGAAACACTTTATTATTTACAGAATGATACCGTTTTATTATTTCAGCAATAATCCGCTTTCTAGATGACTCAGAGTTGGTTTTAAGGAGAGTATTTGTTTTTATTTGTTCTGTAATATTAGAAATATTATCATCATTTAAATATTTCAACAAAACTATGGTTTCTGCGTACAGTAATGCACCAGCTGTAAATGATGCTGAATATTTACTCTCTATATTCATTTATATTTTTTCTACCGTCTATTTGTCCCACGAGACTCAATCTAATGGTCAATATTATGCGCATGAATTTTCCACAATCGATCCGCATTATATGCTGGCATCCTTTTCTTGGACTTCATACAAAAAAGTTGTCTTGAAGTTAAGCAAGATCTTAAAATACTCCATGAAACCTTATCAATTTGATTCGGATTTTGTTTTTGGGAGGCACTAGTCCCAATTTTTTATTGGATCGTTCCTGATGTTAGCTAAATATACATAATAAACTATATTTAATTATAGTGAAAAGTCATGCCTACCAGAAAGCAGAGATCCAGTCTGACCATATATATATTATTAAAGATTCACATAATCAACAAAAATTTATTTTTTTACCAATAACAAAAAACCCCATCAAAAGATGGGGTTTTGTAAAAACTAAATTTGTAAAAATTTATTAAGACTTATTCTTCAAATGGATTAGAATAATTTACATTTGTTAAAAAATCTGGTTCTGAGAATGTTTTTAGGAAATTAATGAGATCTGTTTTTTGTTCGTCTGTCAAATTCAAACCTTCAGAAGCATTATGCATTTCAGGGTCAAGGTTTGGTGAGTCTGCATGAACGCCACTATTGTAATGTTCAATCACTTCTTCAAGCGTCGCAAATCGACCATCGTGCATATACGGAGCAGTAAACTCAATATTTCTAAGCGTAGGCACTTTAAACTTACCTTCATCGGTGGATAACCCTGTAACATCTGCTAAACCAAGATCAGTTAATTCAGAATCAAGTCCATTATTTCTAAATTCATTATCAGTCAGATTTGGACCAGAATGACAATGGATGCAATCGCCTGTTTCTGAAAAATAGATATCAAATCCGTTTGTCTCTGATTCAGTAAATCCTGAAAAATCTCCATAGAAAAAATCATCATACCTGGAATTGAATGATAATAGAGTTCTTTCAAATTGCGAAATAGCTTTAACAATTTTCATAGAATCAACGTCTGAAGATCCAAATGCCATTTTAAACAAAATTGAATATAGTCTATCATTCGATATTTTTTCTTCAACTCTAGGCCACGTGGTGTTGAGTTCTACAGGATTAATAACTGGACCCAATGCTTGATCTTCTAACGTTGCTGCTCGACCATCCCAGAAAAAAGATGTAAACCATCCAGCATTTATAATTTGCATAGCATTTCTAGTTCCTCTTTCTCCAGTAATACCTTCACTAAATTGTTCTGGATCTGTGAATCCTGCTGATTGCAAATGGCAACTTGCACATGATTTTGTACTATCATCAGATAAGCGCGTATCATAAAATAGTTTCCGACCTAAGAAGATACCTTCAACTGTCATTGGATTATCTTCTGGAATAGGCATTTCTCCTAAATAATCAGTTACAAATGACGGTACATCCAATGTGACTGGCATTGGTTGATAATTTTCAAGCGTTTCATCTTGATCATCTTCCATATCTTTAACAAGATCATTCAAATCATCTAACTGTGATTGTAAATCAGCAATTTGATCTGTGTTATCAGTTTCACATCCTATGAAAAAGAGCGTTAGTGTTATTAATAATATATGTTTCATTTTTTATTTTCCTTTTATTTTAAGAGAGTAATAGTTTTTGATTTAACATGATTTCCTGAAGTAGCTTGGATAAAATAAATACCCGATTGAATCAATTTACCGGTATTATTCAATCCATTCCATTTCACTGAATTTAATCCAATAGTCAAATTTTCATTTGCAAAAGTTTTTATCAATTGCCCATTTATATTAAATATTTCTAATGTAAATGCATTTAAGTCATCTACCTTAAAAGTCATTGTTGTCGTTGGATTAAACGGGTTAGGATACACATTTGTAATTTCAAATTGTTTTGGAACGGATAGCTGTTCATCAATACCAACAGAAGATTCTTCAACAGTAATGCCACCCCAAAGGCTAGAATTACCCGGGTTTGTGCCACAGTGAAAATAATAGGTACCCACTTCTGTTAACGTAAATGTTGCTATTGGATCACTTGACGTCACTGTTATTGTTGGAAAAAACATAGGTGACATTGGATTGGAATCGGATGTCATTGGGTGTGCACCACCCCCACCATACTCAAATGTAATTTCTTGACCCGGGGCCACCGTCATTAACGGCGACGGTGTAATTCCATTTGAATGTGATAAATTCATATAAGCTTCTTGTCCAAATAATAATTGAAAAAGAACCGCCATTGTACTTAATGTTTTTACTAATAGTGTGATTGTATATTTTTTCATATTATTTTAGTAATGTGATTGTTTTTGAAATTGATTTAGCACCTGACGATACTTTAACAAAGTAAACACCAGACTGGACTTGTTTACCCATATCGTTAAGTCCATTCCACGTAATTGAATTGATTCCCGTCATAAAGTTGGTATTTGAAAAAGTCCTGACTGACTGACCATTGATATTATATATTTCCAAAATAATATCATTTACTTCATCCAATCTAAATGTCACTTTAGTTGACGGATTAAACGGGTTGGGATACACATTTGTAATTTCAAATTGGTTTGGAAATGATAACTGATTATCAATACCTAATAATTGAATTTCAACTGAAGATTCCTCATCAGTTAAACCACCTTCATTCGTTTCTGAAGTAAGTAATTGAATTGATGTATTGTTATCTAAATTTTCATTGACAGTAAAAACAAGATCACCAAGTTTAAAGTCCATTTCGGAAGAAGTCGTATTTGCTGATATAATTCTTAAACTCCCCATATAATCAACATAAATATTTGTTGCTGTACCCAATGATTCATCAAAATCAACTCTATTAAGGGTTAAGATACTATAATCATAAGTTAAGTTTAAATCTACGGAGATAACATTAGACAAAGAACTCATCATAATAGGAACATGAATCTCATTATTTTCCATGAAACTTGCTGCTGATAATTCATACGATGCAGTTGCATCTAGAATACCATCTTCATTTGGATATGGAAGTTCAATAGTTCCATTAATTGCCATTTTCATTAATGATAAATCTAATGGTGTAATAGTCCCGTCTAAGCTTACATCAGCTTCAAAAATTTGTTCATCAGTAAAAGTTGCATATCCATAAAAATAAGTCATCATAGCGATAATATCAGAATAATTCATAACCCCATTCATATCCACATCACCCGACGCAACATCAACTGTTGTGTCTGTCGAAGACTCAACGATGATTGTACCCCAAAGACCTGAATTTCCAGGATTAGTTCCACAATGAAAGAGATAGGTTCCTTCTTCTTCTAGAGAAAAAGTAGCAATTGGATTACTTGAAGTAACCGTAACAGTTTGAAAAAAAACAGGAGATGGAGTGCTTCCATGTCCATCCGTCATAGGATGAGAACCTCCACCACCATATTCAAATGTTATTTCTTGATCTGGCTCAACTGTCATAGTTGCTGATGGTGAAATTCCTGCATGTGAAAGATTCATATAGGCGTCTTGCGCAACCGTAACCTGTACCATAAATAATAGCATACTAAATAGACTCAGATTTTGTTTCATAATTTTCCTCTTCTTTTATTGATTAAATATAATTTTAATTAAAAAATATTTCCCTTCACCTATAAATGAGCACTACCCGTTATTTACTTAGACTTATTTTATAATTTCTCTAGTGGTTTTATTCAATTAAATAACTCACCACAATTTTATGAATTAAATAGTATTTATTCATTGAAAATCATTATTCTGTTTTTTACTAGTTTCCTACAACAGATTTTTTTATTTTATTTTCTAAAAAAGCTAAGTATTCGTGATAAATTTCGAATTAGTATTCAACACATTCTTAAACATTTTATAAAAATAATATATAAATGTCCAAAGAAATTTAATAACAATTTTTCAACCATTATTTAGAGTGATACCTTGATTTCTACAACAAATATTTCCATTCAATTTGGATCGACAGCACTTTTTGAAGACATAAATGTCACATTTTCCAAAGGCAACCGTTATGGCCTTATTGGCGCAAATGGGTCGGGAAAGTCTACTTTTTTAAAAATTTTATCTGGAGATTTAGAACCTTCATCCGGTAATGTAAAAGTAGATATGAAACAAAGATTATCCGTATTGGCACAGGACCAATTTGCCTATGAAGATATTAATGTTATAGATTGTGTTATTATGGGTCATAAAGAATTGTGGAAAATAAAAAAGGAACGAGACAGGATTTATTCTTTACCCGAAATGAGCGAAGAAGACGGAATGAAAGTCGCTGACTTAGAAGTCGAATTCTCAGATATGGATGGCTACATGGCAGAGTCAAATGCAGGTGATTTACTCTTAGGTGTAGGCATTCCTCTAGAACAACATGAAGAACCGATGCGATCATTAGCACCCGGGTTAAAACTTCGAGTATTACTAACTCAAGCCCTATTTGGAGATCCCGGAATTTTACTCCTAGATGAGCCTACAAATAATTTAGATATTAATACAATTCGATGGCTTGAAGATATTTTAAAGTCACGAAATAGCACTATGATTATTATTTCGCATGACCGTCATTTCCTCAATAGTGTTTGTACCCACATGGCTGATATTGATTATGGTGAAATACGCCAATACCCTGGGAATTATGATGATTTCATGTTGGCATCTACTCAAGCGCGTGAACAATTATTAAATGAAAATGCGAAGAAAAAAGCAAAAATTGATGAACTTCAGTCTTTTGTTAAACGATTTTCTGCAAATGCATCCAAGGCAAAACAAGCGACATCTAGAGCCAACCAGATTGATAAAATCAAATTAAATGATATAAAAAAATCCAGTCGTGTGTATCCATTTATAAGATTTAGTCAAGAGAAAAAAATATTTAATACCGCATTACTCGTTGAAGGATTAACAAAAACATTCGATAATCTTACTGTTTTAAATAAACTAAATTTTACCATAGATGCTGGTGAGCGCTTGGCCATTATCGGTGCCAACGGAATTGGAAAAACTACACTTCTTAGAAATTTAGTCAACGATTTAACACCAGACAGTGGAACAATTAAGTGGTCCGAAAATTCAGTAATTGGATATTTTGCTCAAAATCATGGAAATGATTTCAATTCAAATCTTTCTTTGATAGATTGGATGAATCAATGGCGTCAACAAGGAGATGATCTGCAAACGATTCGAGGAACACTTGGACGACTATTATTTTCTCAAGATGATATTAATAAACCCGTAAATGTTTTGTCGGGTGGTGAACAGCGTCGAATGCTATTTGGAAAAATTATATTACAACGCCCCAATGTAATCATCATGGACGAACCAACTAATCATTTAGATATGGAATCAATTGAATCTCTAAACTCGGCGCTAAGTACATTTGAAGGCACCTTAATTTTTGTAAGTCATGATCGAGAATTTGTATCATCATTGGCAACAAGAATCATCGAATTAAAACAAAATAAATGTATTGAATATGGAAATAACTATGATAGTTATTTACATAGTATTGGCGCGGAATAAAACAATCAGAGTTATTTCAATAAAACCATCTTCTTAACCTGATGGAAATCACCAGCTGAGATTCTGTATAAATACATTCCTGCACTTACGGGCTGGTCTAAATCGTTGGTCGCATCCCAAACCACTAACTTGAAACCAGCATTTTGTTGATGGTTTATCAATGTTTTAATCTCCCGTCCCTTAATATTATAAATCATAATCCGTACGTCTGCATCTTCTGGTAAATCGTATCGAAGAGTTGTTGTCGGATTAAATGGATTTGGATAATTTTGCTCTAAAGATAGTTGTGTTGGCAAGAGATCAATTGGTTCAACAATACTCACATCTGACTCTCCCACCCAAATTAATGGTGATGCTACATAATATGATTCAGGATCATCTATATTAAGGACATTCCCCACGGTATCGATACTTTCAGTAACCGTATCATATATTCTCATATATCCTGGCACCGCAATCATACCACCAATTAAGTATTCACTAAATGAAACTTTTGTTCCATCTGGTGACCATGATTGATACATGGCAATTGATACAAAATTTTCACCACCAAAATATCCAAGATAGGAAGATTCATTAGAGGCAATATCATAAATCCAATGTTCGTTACTCAAAAGTGAATCACTACAGGTTGTATAAACAATTTTGTCTAAATCAGTTTCTTTTGTATTTAAAATAGATGGTACACAATAATAGCCTATTTCACTTGTACATGGATTATCTGTTAATTGCGTTATAGTGCCTAACGAACTGTGAATTCTACTAAGCTGAACACAATTATTATCATCAAGAAAAGTTAAGTAAATAAAACCATTATCACTCCAAATCGGGTTATTACGCCAGAATGAACCAACATTGTTATAATAAGGGATTGTTGTTAATGTAGTTGATTCGCCGGTTTCAATGTGGGAAACGATAACTTCATAATCAATATAATTATCTTCTGTATTTTCATCTTCAGTTTGTTTAAAATAGAGCACGTGTTGTCCATTCGGTGAAAGTGTCATATTATCAAAAACGAAACTCAATGAGTCACTTAACATAGTGCTTGAACTATCAGCGAAAGAATATTTATATAATTGCAAATCCGGATAATATTGAGATCCTTCCATATATAGCACAATATCTTCATCATGGGTAAATCTTGCAAATACCGGATTAATACCGGTTATTGAACTGATGGTTTCCGATGTTTCAGTATTGTAAATACTAAAATTTACTGGTTCAACCATATCCCAGTTTACATCTTCAATTTGTTCATATTCAATGTACAATAATTTGGTACCATCTTCAGAGATATCGGAATACGGAATGTCTTCTAAAATTATTTCACTGACAGATCCATCGGGAGAAATTCTGGTCACGCTATAATCCACATCTGTAACACCATAGTTATATTCGAAATTTGTCATATTATTAAAGTATATCCACTCTTCTGCATGTATAAAGCCAAATGTAATGATTAGTGATATTAATATTTTTTTCATTTTATTCTCCAATTTATATTAATTCAATTCCCCCTATAACTAACAAGATGGCCACAATATCTAAAATATTTAATGAGCCATCACCATTCACATCACCGGTAATTTGGCTGCCCATGGTATGATTCAGAATTCACTTTATACAGAGGTCCTCAGGCAGTGAGTTAGTCCCCAATACAACGAACAGAGTTGCCGGAATTTTTCTGCATGTTGAAGTCCCAGTAAGCCACTGAATCGCTGTAATACAGGGCATGGTACCAGGCTTGATAGCTATTGTACTCTGAGGACGACCTAAATACACCAAGACTACCCATATCGACATAGCCTCCAGTCATATTACGGAATCCACCGGGAAGCCCAGAAAATCCACTCTCATTGGTAGCTCCCGTATTGGGGCTATCCCAATGTTCTAAGCCTGCTTCTTTCATTTTACCACCTGCAATGTCATTGCCACCTAAATAGTCTATTAATAGAATGTATTCTTCATCGGTAGGTATATGAAAGTTTTCAGGGCATACACATCTGCTATCATCTACGGCATACCAGTTATATAATCTGCCATATATATCTACATTTGATTCATTATCATCATAGACGGCTAGGGCACCACTGGTGGCAATTTGCCACTCCCCATCAGTTAAACCGGTAGGTATTTCATCCCCATTATTATAATGAGTAGTTTTAAGGTTTTCTGACATCCACAGTTGGTTGCCAATTTGAACGGTACTATAAAAATTTCCGTCAATATCCACACATACCTCAGTAATCTCATCACATTCACCATTACCATCAAGAATATCATCCACCAAGATAAGGATATCTAAAACATCCTTAATACCATCTCTATTCATGTCTCCAAGGCATTGAGTATATCCCACGGTACATACAGTGATTAATATAAATATATTTTTCATTTTATGGCTCCTTTTCTAATTGTTATTAATTTTCAATATTTCAATAATCATTACTGCTGTTTATTAATTAATGCACCCAGATTCATAACCACACGCTCTGAGATGAGTTTATTTGTTTTATCAAAGGGATAAAAGTCGATGAATGGAAATTCCACATCTTTACCTGTAGTTTCATTGCCCTGAAATTCACCAAGATGTTTTCCATATAAGCGTCCATCAACTACGATTCAGTTTACGATCCATTCAAAATAAAATTAAGCATTGTAACAACATCCAACATATCAATTGAATCATCATGGTTAAAGTCTGCTTGGCCATTATAACTTGAACTGTTTATAATTAAATCAACGATATAGAGAACATCAAAGATATCAATCTCTTCATCACTATTTAAATCCCCCACAGTTTGGCACACCACATTGGTAGCAAAAAGTGAAGCTGAAGGTGGGACTTCTAACAATAAACTGCAATTTGTGGGATCATTCCGAACAAAATTTTCGATCCAATACAAGGCTTTTAAACCCATGTCCACATTATTGTTAGGGTTTGTTACAGTTGAATGGCTCCCGCCTGCAATCTCAAATAATAATTTAGGTGTTGTTTCTGGGGTGAATACAAAAAAAACATTTGTATGCTGAGCATTTGGAGCTTCGTCATCATATTCACCACTCAAAAATATAACAGGCGCATCTTGATTCAAAACTTCAGGTGAAACATAGTCACTTTCTAAATAAGGCGCTAAAGCCAAAACCGCTTTAAGAGATGAGTCTAAGCCAGCTGCTAACAAGGCACCGCCACCACCCATGGACCAGCCACCAACTGCGATCTGCTCCAGGTCGAGATGGCCAAATAATGGTGAACCATCTCTAACATTCTCTTCTTGGATTGTGACAATCCCATCCAGCAATGCATACGCTCTTGGCATTGAGTATTCCCATATCCAATTCACATTTACAAATATAGTCACAATACCGTAAGATGCTAAAAAAGGTCCCCATGTTTCTATAGATGAAATATCCCTCATCCAACCGGGAACCATTACAATTGTTGAGAGTGGTCCTTCTGCGTCAATTGGGAAATAAACAATTCCACCTTGATAATCAGGTCCATTTCTTAATCCGTCCGCTTCTGTTACTATTCCAACAGAATATGGCCCATCAGCAAATAAAAATGTTTGAGATAATATAACACACAACGCTATTATTTTGATTATATATTTCATGAAATAAATTAAATTCGAGCATTTTCCAGTAATTTATTCACCATTTTCCAAGCCCTGTTTTCTGCCTGTGAATCATTTAATAACCTAGATGAAAAGTGATATGATGGTAAAATAGCATGGAATTCAAATGCAAATAATTGAGTATCTAAATCTTCACGAAAGTGTCCCTCTTCAATGGCTATATTTGCAGCTTTTGCTAAAAAGTCGATCCAATATTTTTGATAATGGACTAAAAAATCTCTTTGGGGTCCGGGTCTGTCTTCAAATTCAATAGACGCAGTATGTAGCATGCACCCGCCAGGCATAAATTCAGAATCATCCCATTTTAGTAAATTTTTTGCAAATGCTTGGATTCTTGGTTCTCCTCTATGCGCCTGCAAGGAGGGTCTGATTACTATTTCTATAAATTTCTTCTCAACTGCTTTTAATAAATCTACCTGTAACTGCTCTTTAGAATTGAAATGAGCAAAAAGTCCGCTTTTAGACATACCCACAGCTTTTGACAATTTCCCTATGGTTAATGCTTCAAACCCTGTTTTACTGGCAATAAAAATGGCTTCGTTTAAAATGGTCTCTCGTGTTTTAGTTCTTTTAATCATAAACCTAAATTAGCACGAACGTTCGTATCATTACTATAAGTTTATTATATAATTTATTAGTTTTATGAGTATAAGGTCTTCATTGTAAATAAAAAGCCCTCCGACAACTAGCGGAGGGCTTGTATATTATCCGATATAAGTTTGAACTAAACTAAGGGAAATTTTGTCTGTAACTATTTTACATACCTATTTTAATAAAATCATTTTCTTAACTGAATGAAAATCTCCAGCAGAGATTCTATAGAGATACATTCCTGCACTCACGGGTTGACCTAAATCATTGGTTGCACCCCAAATAATCGATTTAAATCCAGCACTTTGCTGATTGTTGACTAATGTTTTGACTTGTCTTCCCATCAAATCATAAATCATAATCTTAACTTTTGCATCTTCGGGTAAATCATATTGAAGTGTTGTCGTTGGGTTAAATGGGTTTGGATAGTTCTGATGTAAGGCAAATGATAAAGGCAATAAATCGTCATTAATCGCCAAATCAAAATAATTATAATGATAATCTAACCATGAATTTAAAATTTCGCCAAAAACTGCACCATGTTGAGATGTATTAAGGCTTAACCTCAACAATTCAGTAATTCCGTGTTCGATTTCCCAACTATTATTTCCATCTCCTTCAAGCCAAAATAAATCATTATCATTGTCAATATGGTAAGGATCATGCTCGCTCACAATAATATCCCAATGATTGTCATCATTCATTTGGATTGGGAGACTATTATTAATACTACTTCCACTATAAATTGAAATTGCGCCTAATAAATTACCTGAATCCTGCATAAATAAAGCTACGCCATTCATATAAGACGCCACAATATCGACGTCAGAATCACCATCTATATCTATGATAGAAAGTTCTTTTGGATTATAATATCCAAGATCCCAGCCCCAACCAAGCTCAAGTGAATTAGCAAATCCACCGTTTCCATCATTGTAGAAAAGAGTCAGTCGATCTCCAAAACTAACGATATCTAAGTCACCATCGCCATCCATATCGATTGGAATTGCTGCAACTTTTGCATGATCAGAAACTAGATGCTCCGTAAAAGAACCGGAACCATCACTCTCAAACCATGAGAGTGTTTTAACATATTCACTTCCTACAACAATTAAATCTAGATTCCCATCGCCATTTATATCGCCAATGGTCACATCAAATACATCGCCTTGAGATGGCGTAATATTTAGTTCTGTAAAAGATTCATTCCCGTCATTAATCAGGAGCGTTATATTGGAATCACCCTTTGAGCCACAAACCAAATCCATGTCTCCATCACCATCTAAATCAATGATTTTAACCGAAGAAGCACCAGGGTGATTTTCTGAAAAAATATGTTCCGTAAAAACACCTGCGCCATCATTTTCATACCAAGAAAAGTGACCATTCGAATCAAATATATCAGAAGCAGCGGTTGCAAAGTCTAAATCACCATCAAGGTCAATATCTCCTATTTCAACTAAATACGCATCTGGTGTATTCGAAATTAAATGGTGCGTAAAGTCTCCCATTCCATTGCCTTCATGCCATGCGAATTTTCCGCTTGAACCAACTCTCACAGAGCTTGCAGATACAAGGTCCATTATACCATCTCCATTCATATCGCCATATTTAACAGCATTGGGATTTGGAAAAGAACAATTATCATTATCCCAAGATGACATATAGTTTGGCTCACAATTGGGGCCGGGAATTGCATCAATTGAAATAGTCTCTCCTGCAAAAGTTATTTGTTCGCTATCTTCTAATAAATGGGGGAAACCTAATAAATGTCCAAGTTCATGAATAATCACTATAGGAGTATGCTCACTTTCAACAATAAGTATTGCACCATTTTCATCAACAGCATCTTGGTATAGATAAGTTGTTCCTAAAAGATTATTCGCCATTGAATTAGTAATAATAATATTTAGAGAGCCTGATGTGTTAATCGTTGTATCCGCATGATATTGAGAAAGCATTGTATGTCCATCTGGGGAATCATAATTAACCGAATCATGTATCCTTTCATAAGAAACAAGTTCAAATATTTCTGATGGTATATTGGGAAGATAAGAAAGTTGTAGATTCATTTCTTCAACGGCATATTCAGCCATACATTGATTAAAATAGCTGTAATAATCCCAACTTGATGAATCATAATACATTGAATCTGGCGGACAAACACCCAAATATCTTTGAGAATAGCGACCACTCCAAGAATTTTCAATTCTAACACCTTCGGATAAGTCTTCTGTGTTCGATATTTCAAAAATCCTAACAGGTATTTTTTCATCTCTATCCAGAAAAGCCCGTGGGGTATTATTTTCTATGATTGGATCCTTAACAACCCTATCATTTAATAATATTGTTTGCGCATTAATTGTAATCGTTAATCCTAATAATACTATAAAACAGTTCTTCATTATCTTCTTATCCGTTTTTTTATATATATTTAATTTAAAAAATTGAAGATGCAATCTACATTCAACTAATCCGATTCACAAATATTAGAAATTTTATATGCAGTGTTCTTTGAAAAGAATCTGTTATCCATTTACAGAAGTGGACCCTATAATTTGGACAGATTTTTCATAATATAAGGGATAAAGTCATAACTCGAATTTTTATCATATCCATACTTTGGAGTGCAACAATTTTTGGGTGTGAAATGAAAAGGGACGATAAAACCGTCCCTTTTTAAGTATCAAATTATGGTGCGACTTATTTCAACAAAACCATTTTCTTAACCGATTGGGAATCTCCGGCAGAGATTCTATACAAATATACTCCTGCGCTAACGGGTTGCCCTAAATCATTGGTTGCATCCCAAACCACTGACTTGAAACCAGCATTTTGTTGATGGTTTACCAATGTTTTAATCTCCCGTCCCTTAATATTATAAATAACTATATTCACCTGTGAATCTTCGGGTAAATCATATTGTATTGTTGTTGTTGGATTAAAAGGATTTGGATAATTCTGATGTAAGTAATAATCAGTCGCTTGTATTTCAGCATCTTTATCTTTCGATAAATAAGATGTATTGACTGTTCCCGGAGAACCATTCCCTATTGAAGAAGCCCAGCTATCAGCTATTGCATTATCAAAATATGGGTTAATTAATTCTAATGTTGGACCATTTCCATCAGGTCCATTTGGCCATGGGTTAGAATCATCATAACGAACGGAATCAACCAAAATACCATTTTCATCATACAACCTTAACAATTCACCACCACCACTAAAACCAAAATCAATTTCTCCTACAAAATTTTCTACTTCAGGAAAAAAAGATGTAAATGATAATGAATCCTTACTTAAAACTAGATATTCACCTGGTTCTATAATCGTATTTTCAGGAAGAATAAAACTATGATCATCGTCTTCATCTTTAAAACGCCACTCACTTATATCCATTAATAAACTGGAAGCGTTATATAATTCTACCCAATCACCCGCATCGAAATTATCAGATGAATTATAATTGATTTCATTAATAATAAGTGTCGAATCTGATAATGTTTGATTGCCAAGACTAAATTCATAAAAATCCTGTTCAGCAAATTCCGGACTTAAACTTAACGCTTCATCATTTTGAGCTCTTACATAATACTTAACAACTGCTCCCCACTCTTGATTTGGGATGAGTGCTCCATAATTACCATCTCCAGCTTCTCCATCTTCATGCGCTCCATCATCAAACATTTCAGTAAATGAAAAATGAGTGTTCACAGCGCTAATAGTCCACATAAGTTCTACAAGTGTACCTTCCGTCACTTCTGCTGTAATGTAAACATCTTCTCCTGCGATTGGAATATCTACGGATTGTATTACGTTTGCAATCACTGGTGTAACCTTATCTATTTCATTGTGACTCAACAAATAAGACCTTCTAGCTTCTACCGTTGGAATAATTCCACAAAAATCTAATCCTAAACCTGTCAATAAAAAATTATCTACATTGTATTGAAAATATTCACCATTCCCAAAAAATGGAAATAAATTGGGATCATTGGCTGCATAAGTTTCAATTGAATCTTGAATTCCATAAGCAAGTGATTGAATATAATTTGCGTTATAAATATCATTCACAATTGTACGAATGTGAGCGCTAAAATACTTTTTATAAATGGGGACTGACATTAAGCGACTAAATAAAGGTCTTGAAACATCATTCTCATAAATAAATGGGTCCCATTCATAAATTTCTTCTACTTCATCAACAAAATTGACAAGAGCTCCACCAAAAGAATGATCTTTATCCCAGGGAATTATTTCAAATTGACCACTGATAGTATTTTGGTAAAGGTAATAATTATGAATCCAAAATCCATTATAAGTATCTAAATCTGGTAAAACGGTTGAAGCAGCAAAAAACCATAATACTCGGTCAACATTCAAAATATTTTCAATCTGGTTTATTTCAAAATTAAGAGTATATATCAGGTCTAATAAATCGTCCCATCCCGTATCAGATTTTAATTCATAACTAAGTTGATACACATCAAGTGTTGAATCAGTTCCATGCCAAGTCAAATCTGGATTTTCCCAATTATCTTCTCCAAATTGTGACTGGGGTTCGCATTTGAAAAAAGCGCCCTGATTATTTCCAAAATGTTTTGATAAAAAAGATTTATTGACTGATTCAACTGAAATATATAACCCAGTCAATTCATCGTTAATACTTACATTCATATACCCCGTTTGTGATGTTGGGAGATAATAAGATGTCGTTAAATATCCTAAGGTTTCTCGCACAAATGTAGGGTCAAATATTGAACTCGATAATTTTATTTTATTGTAGCCCATAAGCTCTTGATCTTCATATATTAGATCTAAATCAATATTTAATGGGAATTTAGGACTATTAGTTTCTAATGTATAATAATAGGTTGAACTGCCTTTGTAGCGAACACCAACACTATCTAATGTATCTCCATTGAAAATTAAAGACGCTAATTCATATGATTTATCATGTGCTTGCCATTGTGCTTGTAGAATAGAATCATAATTTGAATTATAAAATTCAATATTTAGGGAGTGAACTTCATATGGATCAAATAATTCTTGGCTAAAAAGTAAGGCACTTGATAAGTAAATAGATATTCTAATTATTTTATTCATATTTATCCTGAAGTTAGTAGGAGATTTTGACGCTATTTCTTAGTTTACAATACTTTCATTTTATTTAATCAATAATATTTTTCGTATTTGCATTTGGTCACCAGCTTGAATACGGTAAAAATAAGGCCCAGTACTTACGGAAACTCCCTGAGTATTTGAGCCATTCCAATGTATTTCATGAAAACCTTCATTAATATTTTGATTCAATAGTGTATTCACCAATTTTCCATTCAAATCAAATATTTGCAAAAAAACCATTGTCTGCTCAAATAGGGTAAACCGTAAAGTTGTTCTAGCATTAAATGGATTTGGATAAGCGTCATCTAAGGCGAAACTCTCAAAATTCACTTGATTATCAAGTCCAAGATATTCACAACTCCCATCGTCATCTGTGGCGAAAGTATTAAAGTTTAATGCCGTTGAATCTGTACAACCCAGCAAATCTGGGTAAAAATATAAATGAGCAGGTGTATTATATTTTTCTTCACTTGTCGTAAAATACCCATAACCTTGTGGATGCCATGCAATCGCTTCACCTTGAACTTCAGAGATATATGGAATTGTCACTAAATCATGATTAAAAACTTCCCATAACGCTTGGTCAGAAGTTCGTGAAAAATAGAAAATTTCATTGTAAGATTTAACAAGCACTTCTAATCCGTCTTCAGAAATATCACCTGCAACAATATATTGAGAAGAGCCATTTTCTATATTAGGGAAAAAATCTATATCAATCATCAACTCCGGGGTTACAGTTTCAGTTGTCGATTGTGGATATGCTAATCGATAAACATGGACAGGTTCTTCTCTTTTTGAAATAATATATATATCTTTTGTTAATGGATCTAACATTAACGTTTCTGCATCTCGATTACCATTTGGATATTGATAGGTAATTATATCAGCTCCGTAGATTGTTTCAGTAATGGGTATTTGCTCTGAATTCACCACAGGCTCTATCACTCGATAAATATATTTTAAATTATATTGTGCATCATTATCTCCAATATTTCCAATATACAAATAAGATTCACCTTCTATGGGACCTGGACCTGTACACATATCTTCCCAATCTCTTGCCGTACACCCATCCAAATAATAAACACCAAGATGTTCACCAGAGCTGTTAAATGCGTATATCCTATTTTGATCACCAGAATCATTATGCACCCAAAATACATTTTCATTTTTTCTGCTTGCCACAATCCCTGAAGCTTCGTCGATAGGATTATATTCTAATTCACCCCAATCTTGACGATCACCAAATCCTTCAACTTGAGTGTGTATGATTGGTGAGCTAATTGAAAACTCCGTATAGTTGTTTTTAACTCGATCTTGAGAAAAAATAAAAGATTTTGCAAAAAAGAGTAAAAATAATAAAAAAATGTTATTAATAAATTTCAATTTGTTCCTCGTTTTTTTCTGATAATATTAATGTTCCTTCCATATCAAATCTAACTGCATTCCCTTTGTTATATTGAATACCTTGAATTTTGATGCTTTTTGATAATTCACAATATTTAAGCTGACCATTATCATGAAACGTTGTGGCTCCACTTTTTCCATGGAATCCATGAAAAATAGCTGATAAAAATCTAAATTTTGAACAAGGTATTTCCTGTATAATTTCATTTTTTACCAGCCAAGCTGTTTTCAATTCTCCATTTGGATGAAAACCCGTCATGAAACTGTGTCCGCCACCTCCACAAAAATGGCCTTGAATCATCATGTTTTCTGGTAAAAAACACCAATCCATTAAACCTGTTTTCGAAAAATGTACGCCCGTTCCTTTTGGTAAAATTTTCCCTGAAAGAGTGTCTTCCTTAACTAATCTACAAAATTTTATATCACCATTATCGTAATATTCAGTATGTTCGGAACAGGATATATTTTGTCCAAAACTCATCGTTGTCAAACAAATTAAAATTCCAACTAATTTATAGATTTCTTTATAATGTAAAAGCACGTGTTATATTAAACCCTAAATAAATATTCATCTCATCAATTGTTCCAGATGCATTCTCAATATAGGCACTTTCATAAGCGCCTTGTACATTGGTTACCATAAGTTGGAATACATGACCACCTGTTTGAATATCAAACCCTAATCCCCAACTTTGAACAAATGACTCACCCCGTTCACCCATAGGGAAAAAAGTATCAGCATTTATTGAAATTCGATTTGAAACTTTAAATCGCCCTCCAATTCCAACTGAAATTAAATCATGAGAATCCTCATACGTTTTTACCAGGTTATGATGAATCAATGTTGGCATAATTTGTGCAGATAGTCGATGGTTGAATTTTCGTGCAATTAATATTTGCGAATCATAGCTTAAGCGATTGACCATTTTGTCAAAAACATCATTATTTCGCTTAAGGGTTTCAATTTCAACCTTCCAAAAAAATGCAATGGAAATGGGGAATAAATTAGTTTGATTCATCATTTTTATTTTTGAGAATAAATCATAATTCTTTTTCAAACTACTTCGACCGGCGCCCACGGAAATATGTTTATTTATTCCATATTGTAAATCAAAACGAATGGCTGCCCCATCCATTCCAAATAAATCATATAAGCCATTTTTCATTGATCCAAATCGGTGCTGAATCATGAATTCCAATACATCAGGACTAACTAATTCAATAGATTGTGAATTAACAATTCTTGTTGATTTGAACGTTGCTGTAACAGGAATTGGACTAAAATCTGTATCTTCAATTAGATCTAGCAAGTCATCCTGAGAGAAAACCGTAAGTATAAATCCAAAATATATAAATAATGTTTTTTTCATTTCTTCTTCAAGTTTAGTTTGACTGATATTTCTACAATTTTAGCAATTTTCTCTCTAACAATTTTTGGAATTTCTATTTCATAATCTGCTACTTTAATATTGAAATTTGCAATCCCGAATATATTTCCATCCTTCATTGAAATTTCACCGAGTTCTCTTATTTCTTGGCTTATGCCATGAATTGTAAGATCTCCTGATAAAATCACTTCCTGTGGTTTTTCTGATAATTTTAAAGAATCTAGCCCTAATATTTTTCCTTTAAATGTAGCCGTTGGAAATTTTTCAGATTCCAAATAATTTTCATTAAAATGATCCTGCATTAATCCATTTTTAAAAATGAATCCATGAATAGGGACTCTAAACGCTATCTCTTTTGTATCCATGTTCAAAACACATGTTACTTGTTTATTGATAGCTTCAATATCTTCTAATAAAGCGGATGAATAAAATGAAATATTTCCTAATCTAGTAAAATAAATATTCTTAGCGGTTAATGAACTCATTATTATAATAACAACTAATATAGTTTTTAACGGATTCATTCAACACATTCCATATCAAAAAATGTTTGCAATATATCAAGATTTGAATCTGATAATTTTGACCCGCCTTGTGGCATAAACCAATTTTCGCCTTCATCTCTATTTACGCGATTAATGATATCTCCTGACTTACTAGCATTATAAACACTCGTAAAATTATCTAATGCCAAATCGCCCGACGGGTTTTCAATAGAATGGCACCCGATACAATTTGAAGTTAGAATTGGACTAACATAGTCTGTATAATATGTTTCGATGTTAACACAATTAGTCGAGATGATTTCATAATCTTCTTCCACATTTTTTTCACATGCAGAAAATGAAATAAATACGAACAATGTTATCCTAGTTGCAAACTTCAATTTAAATTCTCCCTTCTTATTTAAAATGATTCACACTAAATCAATATCAAATTTAATAAAACATGATTACACGAAAAGAAATGAATTGGAAAATATTTCGTTCAATTATTCCCATCCTCGCCTTGGGTGCAATATATTATTATACTCAATCTATAAAAATTAATTATAAAACTGAAAAACCAGTTCTAACCACAACGGCAACGGATTTAATTTGGCGATTCCAAGTAGATGCATCAAAAGATTTACTTTTTAGAGTTGTAGAAGTAAATGGAAAAGTAACTAGTATGGATTCTCTTTTAGTGATATTAAATCATAAATTGATTTGTGCACCATCATCCGATACTGAACTAAAACCTGTCATTGGAGAAGATATTACAATTAAAGGTCGATGTATTGGATATGATGATCTTTTGGATGAAGTTCGATTAGATCATGTATTTTTAGTACAGAATTAACTTAATAGAAATCAGTTCTAATCACGGGTTGAAATAACTCTTTATTCTGACTGCAGACTAATTCAACGGAACAGTTGGAACAATCTGGACTTGTCATTTCAGGACATCTTTGCCGTGCTCGAAAAAAGAAAATATCTACAGCTCCCATACTCTTCCCTGAAAGTTTGACCAGCTTTTCAAACGCTAAAAAAGAAGCATATCGAATTTCCCATTCTTCGTCAGGCGAATTTTTTGATCTTGAAATAATTTTATTCTTCAAAAATTCATTCTCAATATCAATTAACCCCATTCTTAAACAAGATCTCATAACGTGATAATCAATTATTGGTGCAATTGAATCATTTTCATTCAAACGAAGAAATTTTTCAGGTCTTTGATGTAGTATTATTGAAAGAAGATTACTTTTTTTACGTAATGGATCTTCTTTATATCCTGAGATATAATCTAAAATAGATAACAAATTTGTAAGAGGACTTAAGGTACTATTTGCTTTATTGATAATATCTATTGGGTTTTGTCCAAGACTCATCATATCTCTTCCATAAGAACGACATAAATCTAAATGTCGATCCATAGATGGAATCGGATTTATTCCAGAATCAGATCGGAATAGAATATTTAATTCATTTAACGTGACTTCAGCCTGTCTCTTAGGAGAAAAGAATTGTGGATCTAATTGCAATTTATTATAAAAACATCGCCATAAATAATCTGAACCTTTTTTTATCTCTCCATCTAATTGTGCAATCATAGGTTGATCATAATGATTGTTTTTTGTCATCCAAAAACCAAACTGATGCAAGGTTGTAACAAAAAAATAGTCCAATGCAAACGGGTGTGATTTTTCAGGTAAATCTGGATTAATAAAATCGAATGCTTCTACTTCTACATTTCCAGATAAAGATTCAGCTATTAAATGAATCTGGTTTTCATTTAACGATACATTTTTAAACCCTATTTTAGGAATGGTTGTATTTTTCAACAAATAATCGGGTCCAATATTTTCTATCATTTTCGATGCCAAGAATGCTCCTTTTTGTGCAGAAAAAACCGGATGATTATTTTTAACAATATCAGATAAAGTTGCCCCACAAAAAGTATCTCCTGCACCAGTTGGATCCAATTCATTGGATAAATAGGAGTTAATATGAGAATGTCTTTGGCCTTGAATAATTAGAACGCCTTTCGACGCATCAGTGATAAATATTATTTTCTTCGTATCCGTAGTAATATTTTTTATAGACCCAAAAATTGTTTCGGCTTCAATCCGATTCATAAAAAATAAATCACTTTGTTCCATGACAGCTTTTACGTCTTCCAATTGATTCTTAACAATAAATAATCCAGTTCCTGCTGAAATTTTCTTTACACCACGTTTTTTACACGCATGTATAAATTCTAATTGTTTCACTGCATCACTTAATGGAACCACATGAACCATATCATAAATTGATAAATCAGACGGAAGTTCACTTGTTGATAAACTTGATTCAGCATCTAAATTTTTATTTAAATATTTTGTTTCACCAGTTTCATATGAAATATCAAATGTCGGAAAGTCACCTGGAGATACAACTGGGCCTATCCATTCTATTAATTTAGAAGAAACAGGTTTCAACAGTTTTGATTCTGGTTCCATGCGTGGCCCAAACATGCTCACATTTATTCCGCACTTTATTGCTGCCATTGAAGTATATAATCCAGCACCACCTGCACAGAATTCAGTTCCACTATTCAAACGCAATGTATCGAGTGAAGCACCACCAATAATAAAGATATGAGGAATTCGTGACATTTATAATCCAGAAATAATTTGAATCGTTAAATTCACATTAGAAATTTCAGTCGCTCTTCTTATACATTCACTATATGCAATTAAATGATTATCAATATTCGGTTGAATTGTGTAGTAATCCAGTGCCGTTATTTTCATTTTTTTTAATTGAATACTTACTTTTTTAGCATGAGTCTCAACATCACTATCTAATAATAAATAGTCATAATATGGAATCATTGTAGAAGACTCTAATAATCCAAACTTCCCGGAAAGAATGGTGAATAAGTTATTTTGTTTTACGGCTAATTCGTATATTTCACCTATTCTTGTACTTTGATACCGTTTTAATGCCGGGATTAAACCAGATATGGAATCTTTTCCTGCCGAACAATAAGTGCAAATTGATTTCATAATTTTAATTCTATCTCTTAAATGAATTACTAATTTATCCTATGAATAATAAAAAAATAATTACAATTTTATCCTTTTTACTAATTACTATCTCTTGTGAAAAGTCAGTTGAGCCAGAAATATTAGCTGTTGTTGGGTCTCGAGTTGTTACTCGTTTCGATTATGCCGATTCATACTCAAAAAGTCTGATTAACACACAATTAATTGATTCTGATTTTGAACGAGAAAGGCATCTTCAAATGTTGATTCGTAATAAATTATTTTCTGAAGCTGCGCTACGAGATCAATTAATATTAGATTCAATCGCTCACAAATACATTTTACTTGATTCTATTCGATATCTGCGTGACGAACTTTATTATGAAATGATTGTTAATAATGAAATTGATGTTTCAGACGATTTAATGCGAAAACATTATACTTGGGCAAATCGTGAATGTCATTTTAAACATCTTTTTTTTACGAATAAAAGTGATGCTGATTCTTTTTTTATTATCTTATCTGCTGACCCTTCTCAATTCGATTCTATTGCTTTAAAAATATTCACTGATGAAAAATTAAAAAACTCAGGTGGTGATTTGGGCTGGGTTCGTTACAATGCAATGGACCCAAATTTAGAGGCTTATGGATTTGATATGGCTTTAGATGAGCTATCTCCCCCTATCCAATCTTCTTTTGGGTGGCATATTCTTAAGAAAAAAGATGAAAGAAATCAAATGATCACGGATGAATTTGAATTCCAAAATAATTTTGATGGTATCAAGCAAACAATTATTCAAAAGCAAAAACAAATTGAATCAGACCAATTTATAAACAAACTTATGTTGTCAAAACATATTCTTTTAGATGACCGTTTAATTCAAGATGTTACCAAAATCCTTTTTCAACTAGCACAACTTAATGGTAAACAAAAACCAATTAATGTTGAAAATAAAAGTGATATAATTAAAGGATTAATCTTGAATTTAAGAGAAGTTTCTCAAGTTCCCCTTGCACAATATGATAAAGGAAAATTTACAGTTCAAGATTATATAGATGGTATTCAAGCTCTACCTCCAGTTCAAACTAATTATTCACCAAAAACAACCTTTTATCACGCTTTACGAAATAAAATACTTTCAGAAGAAGGCGGTAAAAAAGGGTTAGGCAATCATCCAAATGTCCAATTTAAAATTCAAGATTCAAAAGACCGATTCCTAAGCCGAGCTTTTCTTTCTACCTTTTTTGACGGCAAAACTCAAGGAAGCTTTTCTAAAGCCAAACTGGATACTATTGCGGATAGTCTTCGTAAGAATATTCCTGTTAAACTCTATCCCGAGCACTTGGAACGATTGTTTGTAAAAAATTAACCCTACTTATTTTTTTTACCCACTGCTGCAAACTTCCCATTTTTTCAATCGTAATCGTATAAACACCAAAGGATTCTTCCACGATTCCACGGATGATGAATAAGGTTTCCCAATGGAGCATATCGCCACATTCACGAAACACTTCCGGGAATAGGACACATTCATAAATATCGGTTTCATCTTCCAATGTTAAAAATTCCATGGGCTCCGAATTCCCGGTGATGGTCTCCTTCCGTGTGATATACACCCCAATCAAATAAATAGATTGCCCCACATAGTTTGGGATATCTCTGGCATATTGGATGCGACGGCTCAGAATAGGACGATATTTTTCCAGAGGATGATTAGACAAAGGATAACCGAATGTTTCCAACTCCAATCGGTATTGGTCTTCCTCGGTTAATTCAGTATTCAGAGGCGATGCTGTAAGCGGTTTCCGCACACCATTTTGAAGATAGAATCCGGCCACGCGGTAAGCCAATTCCCGGTGGGTTAATTCCGGCGCCAAATTCTTAAAACATCCTGCGTTTGTCAAAACCATGGCATCTGCTAAATCCAAATCCACTCGAGATAAGAAATCATCCAACGAATCAAATTCCCCTGCTTTACGCTCATCCAAAATTCTATCCACTGCTTTTTTCTGGAGCCGTTTGATGCTCATGAATCCCATACGAATTTTATCTTTTTTCCCTCGCCATTCTGTAAAACTTCGATTTATGTCCGGTGGTAAAACTTGGATTCCAAACCTTCGTGCTTCGCTCATATAAGCGTAAGGTGAATAGAATCCGCCTTGGTTGGAAATGACGGATGCGAGAAATTCTGCTGGGAAGTGTGCCTTTAGGTATGCGCATGTAAACGATAACATTGCGTAAGATGCAGAATGTGGTTTGCAAAATGAATATCCCACAAAAGATGAAATCATATCCCATACATCTTTGATTATATTAGGGGAGTATCCTCGCCGAATTGATCCTTCTGTGAATTTTTTTTTCCATGAAAGAATGAGATGTTGCATAGAATCCCGACTCATAGTTTTCCGCAATGCTTCCGCTTCTGCATAGCCCAATCCTGCCAGAGTCATGGCCGCCATGGAAACTTGTTCTTCGTACACCATAATCCCATAACTCTCCGCCAGAAAATCCAAATCCGGATGAAGCAAGTCCCATTCTTCACCATGAATGCGTGCCAGCATCATATTAGTAAATCGGTTGGCCGCCGGACGAATGATGGATGAATAAATCACTACATGCTCAAAATCTACTACTCCAGCCTTAGCCAAAAGTTGTCGCGTAGCAGGACTCTCAATATAGAACACACCCATGGTTTTTCCTGATTTCATCAAATGTTCTGTTTTTTTATCACCTACAGGTTGAATTTGATGATAATTCAGATAGGTACTGCGAGATGCCACTTCGCCATAATTTAGATTCACCTGTCGGATTGTATCTCGCACTACCGCCAAACTCCTATTGCCTAATAGGTCTATCTTCAACAATCCCGAATCTTCCACCTGATCTTTTTCCCACTCCACGATTTGCACACCTTTTGGCGCAACAAGAACCGGAACATATTTTCGAATTTCATCTGGAACAATCACTACGCCACCGGGATGAACTGATGGATAACGAAATGTGCCCACTATTTTTTCGCTTTCTCGAAGGACACGAATTAATGTATCATCCAAATCCACATTAGCAAAACGGGGATCAGTTCGGACCCAATGTTCCAAATCCCTGCGGGATGCATACCATCCGATCCGCTTGGTGATACTCTTTATTTCTTCGTTAGATAGACCATGAACTTTACCCACTTCCCGAATGGCCGATCTTGGTTTCAAGAAAACTTGACTAGAAACCATGGCGGTTCGCTTGGTGCCATATTTCTTAAACACATAGTCCAAAATACCGTCTCGTTCATCCCAAGGAAAGTCCACGTCAATATCCGGCATATCTTCCCGTTCAGGGTGAATAAATCGCTCAAACTGAAGTGTGTATAATAATGGATCTACTTGCGTGATAAAGAGGCAATAGCTCACAATAGATGCCGCCGCCGATCCACGACCAATGGTGGCACGGGTTTGCGTCACAATATCCTGTACAATTAAAAAATAGGGCGCAAACCCTTTTTGAGTAATAAGATCCAATTCATATTCAATGCGAAACCGTATCGTTTCATCTACTTCGCCATACCGAATCCTAGCGCCAGCGTAAACCTTATCTTTCAATTTTCGATTAGACACATGCGTTTCTTTCAAAGATAATCCAGGAAATATTGTATTAATGAAAGACCAATCCCGTTTACACCGATCCGCCAAATAACGACTATTATTTATAGCATCCAAACTATTGGGAAAGAGATTCACCATTTCTGCTTCGCTCCGGAACCAATGCTGATCTGTTTTACATTCGGATATATTTAACTGATCCAACGTTGTATTATTCTCAATGGCTCGAAGTGTTACATGAGCATTATGATCGCTTTTAGATCTGAAATAAATGTCCCCAGTTACTACCATTTCCAACTTCAATTTTTTGGCCATTTTCTGCGAAAGGGACTCTTGAACTCCTGGACGTAACTCTATAAATAAATGCGTATTAGGGATTATATTAATCAATTTCTTCAATGTTGATTCCTTATGCGATAGAACGAAAAGTCCAGCCAATCGCTTCTCCAAAAGATCAACCACAGATTGCTTGGGATTATCATGAACAGCAGACACGATACGACACATATTCTCGTAGCCATATTGATTTTCAGCCAAAAGAATCACATCATCATTTTCTGTAATCAAATTGGTTCCAGCAATGGGGTAAATCCCCGCTTCCTTACAATGCTGAACAAACCGAATAAATCCCCACAATCCATTTACATCCGTGAGCGCCAATGTGTTCATACCATGAGACTTAGATAGATTCATTAAATCCGGGAGCGATAACAACCCCCGCATTGGAGAATAAACAGAGTGAGTATTTAAATGAATAAACATTCAGGCTCTCTTGTCGTCTCTTCCCAATACCTGAAATATATCAGCTGTTTGCAAACTTCGAACACCATATTTCAATCGGACTTTCTCCACAGCTTTGGATAGAGCCATATTCCGACTCTCTTTTGTCATAAATAAATCCGCCTGATCTACATAAGGCCTAAATTCACTGACATCTATTAAAACACTCCGAATGCGATTTCGACGTTTATTTGCTTTATTGAATAGTTTTCGACATACATGAATCACTGAACTATCATCAATCCCGTTTATTCGACCCGTCCTATCTCGCTGATGCCCATCGCTGTAGTGAACTTCCAATCTGATTTTATTAGCTACCTGGTGGCGTTTCCGGAGTTTGAATGCCACCTGTTCTGCCAAATCTTTCACAATAGCATGGAGCATATTTTCATCATTCGTATCTTCAGGCAAAACAGTCTGTTCTAAAATACAATCTCGAAGTTGAAATGGTTTTACAACGGATGAATCTTCGCCTTTTGCTTCTCGAGATAATTGTATCGCATACAACCCAAAAATAGTCCTGAACTCATTTGCTTGGCCTGCCATAGATTGAATATGGCTTACTTGTTCAACACATAAAAATCGTAGTAAACGATGAACCGACTTTTTTTTCACCGTTGGGAGAACCAGCGGTTTCAGCAGCGATAAAAATTGCGCTTCATTTCCTCCCTGAACTTCATGAATCATTTCGGGTACCACAGATGTGACGATTCGGCTTACCAATTTATTCACACTAATTCCCACCATCCCAGAGATGCTTGTCCGCGCCTGAATTCGCTGAATAATGGAAAGTCCTGTATTTTGGACATGCCCCCGTATAGCTCGCATCCCACTCATATCCATATAAAAGCCATCAACGCCATCAGGTTCTACAATGGGCGTAAACATGGAGACTGATTGATATACATAACGATTTACTCGGATATAGAGAGATTGATTGTAAGGCAAAAGTTGAACGCCATGACTCATTTTTCTAACAATAGAAACTTTCATCCCATGAAAGAGCCCTTCTTCTTTTGCTTCTGGAGACAAGGATACAATTGTACCATTGGGGTGCGATGATGAAATAATAGCAACCGGGCGTGTTTTTAACCCCGGATCCATAATCCGCTCTGCCTGAAGTTCTAATTCTTTCAGGCGTATATGAAAAATATCTTGATTGTTATTAAACACAAAGGGCACAAAGAACTCCAAGGCTCACATGACCATGCGTTTAATCCCATTTTTCACAAGCGGTACATTAAAATTGATTAAATACCCTAATCGTAAATTAGAGAATTGTAAATAATTAATTGAAGTAGCTCCTAAAAGAATAAAGAAGTACGCCGTTAATATGAAAATCATCTTCTGGATTAACTTTTATAACCGGAAAGTCAGGGTTTCTTGGATGAAGTTCAACACGGTCGGATTTGGGCACATAACATTTTAACGTTGCTTCACCATTAATGAGCGCAACCACAATTTGGCCCGAATGAGCTATTGCTGTCTTCTTGGCCACAATAAAATCACCATCATGGATATTCTCTTGGATCATAGAATCTCCTTTCACCTGAAGTACATAATTATCAGGATGCAGTAAAGACGGAGGCACGTCCACCATTTCGGGGTTCTCCAATGCTTCAATGGGCTCACCCGCAGCAATGAGGCCCAACAACGGCAAACAAGCCGGTGTTGTAGGTACGGCATACTCCTTGTGTATCAAGGTAAGCGCCCGTTTGCCGTTGGAACCTTTTATACGAGAAAGATGACCCTCATCTTCCAGGGTCTTTACATACCAGTTCACTGTCCCCAATGAACCAAATCCCAAACTGGCCATAATTTCTTCATAAGATGGAGATTGACCGTGAATCAGCGTAAATCGCTGAACAAATTCCAGAAATTTTTTCAACTTTGGGGACAGTGGTTTCATCACGAGGTAACGGATAAATATTGTGTTATAGATTTTCCATCCCAAACAACAGATTGAGCGGTTTTCTGATGGGCATAATTATTCAATCGAGCAATAGCTCGAATAACTGTTAATGATGCTTGTTTTTTTATTTTCTTTTTCATTTTGTCTCCTTTCTAACGCAAAGGCGCAAAGACGCCAAGTTATTTTTTCTAACTAAACTATAATCCATTAACAACACGGTGGATTCCATCTTTCAAATACTGTTTTCCAAAATTGAGTACAAGCCCCAACTTTAATTCAGTAAGGCGAAGATAGGTTAACACTTGTGATTCAAAAATAGAATGATGCTCGGATATGGCTTTACATTCCACAATGACTGATTCATCCACGATAAGATCGATTCGAAGTGGATTCCCAATTTTTTGACCTTTATAAACAATAGGTAATTCAGCTTGCCTACCCACCTTGTGGTTTTGTTTCAATTCCCAAGTCAGGGCTTCTTCATACACAGACTCCAACAAACCTGGGCCCCCTAAAGTTTTGTGAACTTCAATCGCACACCGGATAATACTTTTACTAATCAAATTTTCATTTTTCACTTTGCGACTCCGCGCCTTTGCGTTGATTCTTTAAATACTCGTAAGTTGCTCGTAAGTATATTACATAGAATTAAGTCTCATGTCAAGAATTAGAATAAATTTATATTAAAAAAAGAGTGGATTGGAGACAGCTTTTCTCAGTTTTATCTTTGAAATGCGATTTCAATCAACCTACAATATCGTATTACACTTCACTTCGTTATAAAGGATAATTTGATTATTCCAGTAGATGTGGGAAGTCACAACGAAGTGTATTAATCGATTAATTTCATTGTTTTTCGGCGGCTAACTTTTCCTGTTCTCGTCTCTACAAACTTTGGTATAAAATATATTTCTTTCGGCTTTTTATATTTTTCTAATGAGTCCAAAGAAATTTCCATCTCATCCCCTTCCACTACTAACACCACTTTTTCACCCAAAGATTCATCGGGAAATCCAACAATGAAGAAACGGCTGTTTGGTATAATTGATGCTAATTTTACTTCCACTACTTCCGGAATGATTTTCACTCCGCCCGAATTGATCACATTGTCAAATCGTCCTAACCAGCGAAAGGATTTTTCATCCACCAATTTTACCAAATCATTTGTTACTATTGGTTTTGGATTTAACATGGGTGCATGAATGACCAAACATCCCCGATCATCCTTCTCAAATCGAATCCCATCCAAGGCTTGAAATACATCAAATTTATTTGGATCATTTAATGGTTTAATGGCCACGTGAGTCAAAGTTTCTGTCATGCCGTATGTTTCAAAAATCTGCGTTTCTACGGATTGTAATTTTCCCACTAATTGTGGGTTTATCTGTCCCCCACCAACAATTAGGGTTTTTACTTTACCCAATTGATCTAGAGAATTTTCTAACTGCAACGGGACCATCGCAGCAAAATCAATTTTCTCATTAATTCTTTCTAATGGATTAGATGATGGTTCAAGCACTTTTAAATTCAACCCCAATTCCAAAGAACGGACTACCATCATTTTTCCCGCCACATATTTCATAGGCATACAGAGCAGAGCTGAATCGCCTTCCTTTAGTCCAAAAGTTTTTGCTGTGAAATTAGCGGAATTTTTCATCCATTCTTTTTTCACAGATATAGATTTTGGTTTTCCCGTTGAACCGGATGTTTGGAGAATCATTTCATCTTTTGGAGAATACCAATCAGAGATAAATTGATTTACATCTTCCCATATAGGTGAATTATCGGTTGATAGAAACCCCCGATCCACACTGAGTGGTGATGGAATATTATTCGTAAATAATTTTCCTGTTCCCAACCCTTGATATCCTTGCGGTTTCATTTTGGCTGTCCATTGGGCAATGGCGTTAAGGCCCATATTTGATTCCAAAGCTGAAGTAATCCACCAACCAATGTTTCGCTCTTTCGCTAATTCTATCCATTTCTCCGATTCTGAAAACCCACCCAATAAACTTGGTTTCAATACTAGATATTGTGGGTTTACTTTTTCCAACATTTCGATTCGATCTTTTTCATTAATCAACGAAATCAATTCTTCGTCCAACGCGATTGGGATAGGTGAATTTTTGCACAATTCAGAAAGCAAATCCCATTGTCCGGGTTGAATTGCTTGTTCAATAGAGTGTAAATCCAGTGACGCTAATTGCTCTAGTTTTTCATGGACATCATTTTTGGTGAAGGCGCCGTTGGCATCCACTCGCAATTCTAATTCATCTTTATTAAATTTTGATCTTATAGATTTTAAGATGTCCAATTCTTTATCAAAATCAATGGCACCAATTTTTATTTTAATACACTTCCATCCTTCTGATAATTTTTCTTCAACTTGTCGGACCATGAATTCTGGATCGCCCATCCAGATTAATCCATTTATATTAATAGAGTTGAAACTGCCACAATAATTTTGTCCACCACCATTTACCAAATCCAAATAGGCCATTTCTAATCCAAATCGAATGGAAGGAAAATCAGTTAATTGAGATAAATCATTTAAAAAGAATTCCGGTTTCTTGCAAATTTCTCCGAGCTTGGATTCAATTAAATCAAAATTATCCAAACTCAATCTAGGTAAAGGTGCGCATTCTCCTATTCCCGTTATCCCATCTTGGAATAAAGTAATATACCAAACATCTCGAGTCTTCATGATGCCGCGAGATGTGCCAGCGGGTTGCTTAAAGTGAAGTGTTCTTTTAGTCCAATTAGCTTTCATTGAAATTCACTTATAACCTATAATAATATTAGAAAGATTCTATACTGAAGTGTTTTAAGACTCGTAAGGCTCTCAAAGTATTCCACCTACTCGGCTTGCCAGCCATCTCCATATCGAAATGAACCTTGCCGGGATATTTTGCATTCAATTTCCAGGTATTATCTTTATTCCTTTTCTGCAATAAAATATCAATTGCTGGTTGCATTCTTTCATCATGTTCAGTGTTTGAATATTGTAAATAATCCAATGCCCTTAAATTATCATAATACCATCGACTTGGGTAAGGTAACTTTAAAAAAGAACTATTTATCGTAGCACCCGTTCGATGTGAACGAAAAAGTTGATGGTGTAGAATAAATTCGATTGAAGATTGCTTTGCTTCTAATAATTCTTCTAATCGATAATCATAGCCATTTTTTTCAAATTCTGTAATGCCTTCTAATACCGAAATTGTTGAGTGCACTGAACTATGGACGACGCCCTTTCTACTATTATATTCACAATTAAACCCGCCATCTGCCAATCTCTGCGATAAAATAAAATCAATAATAGACTCTAATTTTTCTATATCAGATTTAAAATACGAAGCATAATTCAAAAACATGCCATTAACACATACATCGCAAATTTGATAAGCGCCAATTGGTAATATTCCTCCATCATTCCCTTTTTCGTTAGACAATATCATATTTATAGTTTTGGAGATCTTTGTATTAATTGGGTGGATACAAAGATTGCGTAAATCAAGCAGCGTATAATGAGTAGATATCCACTTTGGTTGATAAAACTTTTTTCCCCAATGTCCATCTGAATTTTGTTTAGATAAAAACTGTAAACCCCATCCTTCTTCAGAAATTCTATATCTTAAAATATCACGTTCATCTGATAATAGATCTCGATGAACTTGGTATTGTATGGCAATATCACCTTCTAATAACCAATCGATTAATTTTTGTTTATTCATTTGTTATTGTAATTACTTTGAAAAATAAATTTTTCTCTTCTCATCATAAATTTATTCCCACAACAAAAATGATCGTGAATAGAAATGTTGCTATAGCTTGTTTCTTGAGATAAGGATCAAATGAATTGTGATCTTTATTTTTTAATAATTCTCGAGCTGGTTTAATGAATAATACAAATCCAAATAAAAATAACCAAATGGATTTAATATCTGGAATTGTGTAAACAATCATAAAAAGAATCCCCATAAAATTGAGTAAAAAATGGTATTTCTTTGCCCAAACTATCCCCATACGAACCACCAATGTATTCTTTCCGGTTTTAGCATCTTCTTCGTGATCCCGCATATTGTTGATATTGAGAACTGCTGTTGTAAAAAAACCAATGGCTGAAGCAGGGAGTAATAAATACCAATTCAGTGTATGAGTATGTAAAAAATAAGATCCTATCACCCCCAACCATCCAAAAAATAAAAAAACAAACACATCCCCAAATCCAGCATAGCCATAAGGATTTTTTCCCATAGTGTATTTTACGGCTGCGCCCATGGCTGTTAATCCAAGTATAGCAAACAAGCCCGCCTTTTTCAATTCTAAACCGATGGTGCCTTCATAAATAAGCCACACACCAAAAATGGAGCAGAACAATGCAATAACCCACATAGCCTTTATCATTTCATTTTTAGTAATGAGCCCAGATTGCATTGTACGGTACGGTCCTACTCGATCTTCATTGTCCGTCCCTTTTACAAAATCACCGTAATCATTGGCCAGATTAGATAAAATCTGCAAAAACAGTGTCGTTACCAATGCTAAAATAAAAACTATCAAATTAAATTGATTGTCCGCCATGGCTAATCCGCTCCCCATAATGATACAGGAAAAGGCTAATGGTAAAGTCCGTAAACGAAAAGCGTTAATCCATTTGTTTTTAGCCACAGAGATCACAGAGTATTAATTAAAGATTTGATATTCAAAAAATACTATCCGTGTTTAAATCCAACGGTAAAAAAGTTATATCCGTCATCATTTTTTCTCTGTGTACTCTGTGGCTCCGTGGCCATTTAAGGAAATTTAGGATATTTAGAAAAATCAGGTTTCCGTTTCTCCACAAAAGCATCCCGACCTTCTTTGGCTTCATCTGATAAATAATAAAGTAAAGTAGAATTCCCTGCCAACTCTTGAATTCCGACCTGGCCATCCAATTCAGCATTGAATGATGATTTTAACATCCGAATAGCTAATGGTGATTTTTCCCGAATCTTCTTTGCCCATTCAATAAATGTATCTTCCAATTTATCCAAGGGAACTACCGTATTTACCAAACCCATATCCAAAGCTTGTTCCGCGTTATATTGATCGCAAAGAAACCAAATTTCACGGGCTTTTTTCTGTCCTACGCTTCGCGCCAAATAAGATGCGCCAAATCCACCATCAAATGAGCCCACTTTCGGACCAGTTTGTCCAAACATAGCATTTTCCGCAGCAATGGTTAAATCGCAAACCACGTGAAGCACGTGTCCGCCACCGATAGACCAACCTGCCACTGCAGCTATTACCACTTTTGGAATGGAGCGAATTTGTTTCTGTAAATCAAGCACATTGAGTCTTGGCACTTCATCTTTTCCCACATAACCACCATGACCTCGAACGCCTTGGTCTCCACCACTACAAAATGCTTTTCCACCTTCACCCGTAAAAATAATCACTTCAATATTTTCATCATCTCGGCAAATATTCATAGCATCAATCATTTCTGTTACAGTTCTTGGTGTAAATGCATTATGTTTTTCTGGACGATTAATACTTATTTTGGCAATCCCTTCAAAGAAATCAAATTTGATTTCATCATATTCTCTGATGGTTTCCCAATTTTGTTTCCACTCCATAAATAACTCCTTTTTCCGCCATGAAGACTTAAAGCCACAAAGATAATTAAATATTTTCTTTGAGTCTTGGTGCCTTTGTGGCTAATTGATTAAAAACTTTTTTATTTATTTTCATATCTGTAAATATTTCCAAGATGCCAGACTCCCAGTAATGAATCTCTTCTAATGATGATGCAGTCGAATAGGCTAATCCGAATTCCAATGCTGTGAGTTCCGCCGTTCTTTCGTGCGGGGTTGTAAATAACGTTGATAATCCCCCTTGGTTAGATGGACCGGGAATCATACTAAAAATTCCGCCGCCCGAATCATTCAATATCACAATCTGTAAATTGGTGGGGAATTCATGATTTAACCATAGTCCATTCCGATCGTAGAAAAAAGAAAGATCACCCAAAATCAAAGTGTGTTTTCGTGAAGGTTCTGCCAAGGCATGACCCACCGCCGTGCTGACGACTCCGTCAATTCCTGATGTTCCCCGATTGCTCCAAACATCAATAGTCGAATCTTCAATCCCAATAAAATTAGCAATACGAACTGGCATACTGTTGCCCAAATGAAGTACGCTATTCTCCGGTAAATTTTGGATAACCTTTTGAACAGCACCAAAATAATTGAAATCTCTATTATTTATTTTTAAATCAAAATCTTCATCAACTTTCTTTTGAGCATCCGACAATAAAGTTAAATATTTATTATTTTTTGTGCCTTTTGTGATTATTTTATTTGACCATTCTTTGAAAAAATACAACGGCTGTGTCTCAATTATTTTCGTCAAACTTTTAAACGGGTTTCCAACCATACCCAAGCCTATATGCCAATGGTGTTTTGGTTTATGCTTTCGTAAATAGAGTTTAAGATTTTTTGATATTATAGATCGCCCAAATGTTATAAGAGCGTCCGGTGCCAACGAATCATCTTCTATGGTAAATATCAAATCAGGAGATTTTATAACGCTATTTAATCCATGTAGATTTGAAATCACACCCCCAACGATAGGAATCTCTAATTGATTGAGCAAAGTTTTCAATTCATGATTCGACACAGACTGTCCGCCCAAGACCATCACCTTTTTTGATGATTCTAAAATGGATACAAATTCGTCCCAAACCAATTCATTAATCTCATTTATAATACTTCTCTGCTCCCTTTGTGTCTCCGCGGCAAAAACAACTTCTCCCATACTTTCCGGGTAAAATGGTTCATCTATAGGGATATTTATATGAATTGGACCGGCAGGTGACTCTATTCCATCGCATAATGTTTCAATGGCTAAATCAATGCCATTTTTTTGAAAAGTGACGCTATTTTTTATGTGGGGTGCATACAAATTTTTCTGATGAATGGTCTGTCCATCCCACTGACCAATCCATTCCGGTGGGCGATCAGCGGTTAAAACGATAAGTGGGACCTGTTGGTAAAATGCTTCTGTAACAGCGGGAATAAAATTCTGGGCCGCTGTTCCTGAAGTGCAAACCAACACTACTGGTTTATTTGTTTGCTGTGCAATGCCCAATCCCACAAACCCAGCTGAACGTTCGTCTGTAATTGAAATTGTTTCAATATCCGGGTGTTTCCCAAAACCAATGAGTAATGGTGCGCACCGAGAACCAGGACAAACCACCGCTTTCTCCACACCGAATTCTGCGCAAAGATTCACTAAATCATATATATGTTGGGTGTTTTGTAAAGCTATAGTACTCAAAGATGTTTCCTTTTTTTATTTATCTTTATTTGGAGACCAAATCAGTCCAGCCCCAAAAGATCCAACAAAAAGTGGGTCCCCAAATGCTCCAGACGAGGCTGGTATCCAAATAAGTTCTGGTGTTAATTGCAAATAGATAGAATACCTACCTTTTAAAATATCAATATCTGTACCTATTGAAGTAAAAAATGAATTATTGTAATTAGGAGATACCCAAGAGTTACTAATACCAAAATATGGGTTAAATATTTTCCACTGTTTACTTATTGTAGTTGCAACCCCAAAAGCATAATTAGAATTTGAATCACTCTGATTATCATAATTAGGTAACCAAGAGCCACCATAAGAAAAACTATAATCAAAAAACGATATATTATGAAAATGATGCATTAAATCTGCTTCCCATCTTTCAAAAATAAGTGCTAATCTTGCTTCAGTGTTGTTTGTAACACCATATCTAATGTCTCCTGCAGCAGGCGCATTATAGGTTATTTTTAAATCACCACGACCCAATCCATGCGAACTTCTTAGAATTGGAATACACCCTTGCAATAATATTAAAGCTATTGTCATTGATAGTATTTTTACTTTCATTTTTACTCCAAATTATATTTTTCACTCTGTTTTTTCTGTGGCTAAATCCCCATTCATCACATCCAATAATGTCTGGCATTTCAACGCAGTTTCTTCCCATTCTTTTTCCGGAATAGAATCGTGGGTAATCCCTGCTCCAGCATAAAGAACAGCACGTTTCCGAAGAATTTGCATACACCGAAGATTAACATATAAGCGCGTATTCCCATCCATATTGACCGGACCTAAATAACCACTATAAAATTCCCGATTCAAATGTTCATAGGCCGTAATAAATCGTAACGCAGAAAATTTCGGCATTCCACAAACAGCCGATGTGGGATGAAGTAAATTCAGCATTACAGTCCCCAATTCAGGAAAATGAACTTCCATTAAATCCACATTGAATTCTGTTTTTAGGTGAATCATATTTCCAGCACGCACAGATCGGGGGCCTGTTTCCACAAATTCACGTAAACGAATAGTTTTGAATTGCTCTATAATGTAGCGACTCACCATTGCCTGTTCTTCAATCTCTTTCTGGTTCCATGCTGCATCGGATACGTGTTTATCCAATGGGAATGGTTGAGTTCCCGCTACAGATACTGTGCGAAAATGTTCGTTGGATGATTCAATCAAAAGCTCCGGTGTGGCTCCCATCCAAGTCCCACGGCCTGAAATAGAGACCAAACTCACAAACGCATCAGGGTATGCTTTTTCTAATCGATTGAATTGATCGATAATATCAAAATTGTCAGGCAAAGGTTCATCGTAGGTCCGGGCTGAAACGACTTTATCAAATTCTCCATCTTCAATGGCTTTGATACCATTTTCGACCATTTGAATAAAATGTGTTTTTTCGCCAGAAATTTCTGTATCAGGTCGTTTATTTAAATGATAATGTGTCTCCGTGTCTCCATGTCTCGATGACTCTCCATTTTCCATTTTCCATTTTAATTTCTCATCAGTGGACGCTAAAATATCAGGTTTTAAAAAAAGTGTTTCATTTCCTTCCGGGTTCATAAATGGACTTATAACAAACCCTGAGTCCGTTGTTTGAAGGTCAAGTCTACCTTTTGTAGGCGATCCTGAAAGATCTGCAAGGAAAAATGTTTTATCGCCATTCGGACAACGCCAAATTGCAACTGCACTATTTTTCGCCATAGCACTGGACCAAAGTGATTGTAGCGTTATATTTTTTTTCTGTACGTCTATGTCTCTATGGTTCATTTTTTATCAATCACGGCCAAAGTCAGCCGACTCACAGCTACCATCTTTTCATCATCATTTTTAATGTCAATATTCCATACATGAATATTTCGACCAACCTTAATGGGTGTTGCTTTTCCGTGAACCCAACCATTACGAACACTTCTTAAATGATTACAATTGATTTCAACGCCAACGACTGTTTTTGAATCATCATTTAATACCATACCACCTGCAATGCTCCCTAATGTTTCAGCCAACGCTGCTGATGCGCCACCATGCAATAATCCAAAAGGCTGGACTGTTCTATGATCAACGGGCATTTTTCCACAAATATAATCATCACCAAAATCTGTTATTTCAATGCCGATAGATTCAACCATCGTGTTATTTCCAAAGGCATTTATTTTTTTTAATGTTTTTGATTTATCCATTATTTTTGTCCTATATATAATGTGCAAACACCAAATGTGAGTGGAATTGCTTTACAATTTTTTAATCCTACCGATTCCATAATCATTAGAAATTCTCTTCGTGTAGGAAAATTCATAATCGAATCAGCAAGATATTCATAAGCTGCGGGATTTTTGGTAAACCACTTTGCTAGTTTTGGCAATACGCCATTGAGATAAAAGCTGTAAGTATTTCGCCAAAAACCAGGTTCGGGTGTTGTGAGTTCCAATACCATCAACTGTCCATTATCCACAATAACACGTTTCATTTCTGATAGTGCTTTTTCTTTATCAGGAATATTTCGAATTCCAAATGCAATTGCTGTTACATCAAATGTATTATCATCAAATTCGATTTGTGTAGCATCGCCCCACTTTAATTCTACACGATCATCTAATTTCTGGCTTGATACTTTTTCAATCCCTTTGTCTACCATATCCTGAACAAAATCCACACCTGTCACATTTACATCAGGATATGTATTTGCACAATCCAGAGCAAGATCGCCTGTTCCCGTAGCCACATCTAAAAATCGATATGTTTTGATGAAATCCATTTCGGAAACGGTTCGTTTTCTCCAAGCCACATCACGCCGTCCAGATAAGAACCGATTCAAAAAATCATACTTATCTGTAACGGAAGCAAAAATATCTTTTACAATTCCGATGCGTTGTTCATCATTCATCTCTTTGACTGATGGATATTCTTTATTTTGTAATTCTATCACTTAAATCCTTTTGAAAATAATTCCGTAATACTATTCACCCAATTGTCACGGTCTAATTGTTTGCCTTTTGATAATGTTTCATGATATTCTTTTAAAAATCGATTGAGCACAGCATCGAGAAAAAAAACCGATTGAGTCTTGTCTAATTTTGGATCCAATTCGTTTCTGTCCATAGCATCCTGCATAATATTTCCTAAATAATCTTCGGACATGGATTGAAGTTCTTTAACAATTTTTTTTCGATTAGGCGAATCTCCAGAATAAACCAAACGAAAATATATTCTGGCTAATCGTGGATGTTCTGTAATGAATTTCACTCCAGAATCAACAATTTCAGATAAACGTTCATTAAAAGGAAGATTCGCTGTTTCATCTCTAACTTTTCTAAGATAATCTTTCACTTCTCCCAGAGCTAATTTATAAATATGGTTATAAAGTATGTTTTTAGTTTTAAAATAATTGAATAGGGAGCCTTTAGATATTTTGGCTTGGCTCACGACCGAATTCATGGATGCGGATTCATAGTCCTTTTCTGAAAATTCAGAAATGGAAGCATTCACAATTCGTGACTGCTTTTCGTCTGATAATTGTTCAAATTTATTTGTACTTGAAATCATAATTAAATCAATATTGACCGGGTGGTCAATTTAGGAGTTAATCACGATTAAAACATAAATTTATTATATACTATAAAAATAAAAAAAGGAGAATAAAATCCTCCTTTTTTTTATTTTAAACATGTTACCAAAAAATTTAGATCATTGGTAATCCTTCCAGCTTTTTGAGGTTTTCAGCAACTTCTTCATCTGTCATAGCGTGATCTTCCAAAGTACCTGAAAGGAACTTAGTATAGGCAGCCATATCAAAATATCCATGTCCGGATAAATTAAATAGAATTACCTTTTCTTCTCCCGCTTCTTTAGCTTCAAGTGCATGCTTAACTGCGCCATGAACAGCATGACTTGACTCAGGTGCTGGCACGATCCCTTCTGCTTTTGCAAACTGAATTGACGATTCGAAGCAATCTACCTGTCCGTAGGCTTCTGCTTCAATAAGTCCATCTTTTACCAATTGAGAAAGAAGCGGTGAATCACCATGATATCTTAATCCACCCGCATGAATGGGTGGTGGAACAAATTGATGTCCGAGGGTGAACATCGGAGACAATGGTGTTAATTGAGCTGTATCACCAAAATCATAACGGAATTCACCTTTAGTCAAGGTTGGGCAAGATGCAGGTTCAGTGGCAATAAACCGTGTATCTTTTCCATTAACTTTATCGCGGATAAATGGAAATGCCAATCCGGCATAATTTGACCCACCTCCACAACAACCAATAATTGTATCTGGATATTCGCCTGCTATTTCCATCTGCTTCATCGCTTCTTGACCAATAATACTTTGATGAAGAAGTACATGGTTCAGTACTGACCCAAGCGCATAACGAGTATCTTCTCTTGATGCTGCATCTTCAACCGCTTCAGAAATTGCAATCCCAAGACTTCCCGGCGTATCGGGTGTTTTTTTGAGAACTGATCTTCCATAATTAGTGTCAATGGAAGGACTAGCAACAACTTGCGCACCATAAGTTTGCATTAACGCTTTGCGATATGGTTTTTGGTCAAAACTGATTCGAACCATATATACTTTAACTTCTTGACCAAATAGAGAGCCCGCAAATGCAAGAGAGCTACCCCATTGTCCAGCGCCTGTTTCAGTTGAAAGTCTCATAATACCTTCTACCTTATTATAATATGCTTGAGCTACGGCTGAATTTGGTTTATGACTTCCTGTCGGGCTTACACCTTCATATTTATAATAGATTTTTGCTGGGGTATCCAATACTTTTTCTAAACCAGTTGCCCGAATTAAAGGTGACGGCCGCCAAATTCGGAGTGCTTCTAGTACGGGTTCAGGAATATCCACAAACCTATCCTGGCAAACTTCTTGCATAATTAAACCCATTGGAAATAATGGAGCTAAATCTTCAGGCCCAATTGGTTGTCCTGTTCCAGGGTGTAAAATTGGGGGCGGTTGATTTGGCATATCGGCTACAATATTATACCATTGTTTTGGCATTTCATTTTCGGGTAAAAAAATCTTTTTCTGATTCATTTGGATTTCCTTTTTTTGGTTAAACTATTACTCTCAAGATTATAATCTATTGTAAATAAAAAATATGAACAAGATATTATTATAATTTTAAAAAAAGATAAAATAGAATCTCTATTTCTTTTCAAAGAGAATAAAAAATGGGCCGACTTGGTGCAGCATCTAAGCCCCAATTTGGAATTTGAATCTGTAGAAGTCCATCTCCATCCTTGACTGATTCAGGAATATATAGTAGCTCGGAAATAGTTTTTCCTTTTTTAAAAAATCGATGATGATTTCCTAATTGACCACCATCGTCTGCTTTATCAATAGATGGTAAATCGACCAATAGATGTTGAACTCCCATTTCTAGAATAAAATCAACTGCATCATGAGTTAGAAATGGTGCAGGATTTTTATCATAATTAAGGAATTTTTTATTTTCACTATTTGGAATTGTACGAATCACGAGTCCTTCTTTGAAGTTCCCGTTTAACTTTTCGGATATCAAATCTTGCGTAATAACTAAATCGTGTGATCCAAATGGTGAATGATATTTCTCAGTAGAATCAATAGCAGGAATTGGCTTTATGGTAACTAAGCATGTGTCAATAAATCCCTTTGGACAAACATCAGTAATAAATATTCCAGAATCATTAATATGTCCAATACATTCTGAATGAGTCCCAGTACAATGTATATTCACAGAAGCAATTTTGACATTGCAACTTCCACCCTGATTTACATCACCAATAAATTCACCGAATTCAACAGGCTTTATGGACGGCGAAGAAGCACCATAAAATACAGGGAGATTCCCGTTAAATCTATTTGGGATGGATAGGTCAATTCCAGAATCTAAATCAATGGAATACTCTCTCCCATTATGTTGAGTTTTAACAATCAAGTTAATTCAAATTTTCCCGAATCAATTTTTCAACTTCCCCATCTTCTGGAAATCTTTTCACTGCTTTCTTCGAAAAAATTAAGGTCTCATCCAAGATGACTTCAAAAACGCCACCGCCACTGGGAATCAATTCAATAGATACATTATCAAATTTTGATTTTATTTCTGCCTCCAAACTGGAAGCTCGAGGTAAATAGTTTCACATTGTACAATATTCAATAGATACTTTCATTACTGTTTTCCTATGTTTATTTTTTCAAATAAATTGAGAACATCTGTAGGGTGCGTGTTCAAATTCACTTCATCGATAATGTGTATTAAAATTCCATTCTCATCGATTAAAAATGTTTTTCTTGAAGCAAATAGGAATCGATTAACACCATATGCTTTTCCAATTTCTTTTTTAGAATCGGATAAAAAATTAAAGGGAATTCTATATTTTTCTTTAAAATCAATCAAAGATTCTTTGGAATCATAACTAATTCCCAAAACGGTTATACCTAATTTCTTAAATTTTTCAGATTCATCCCGGAATCCGCATGCTTGTTTTGTTCAGCCGGGGGTATCTGCTTTAGGGAAAAAATAAAGGACTAATTTATTTCCTTTATAATCTTTTAATGTATGAAGTTGACCACTTTGATCTTCAAGAGAAAAATCAGGAGCAACAATTCCAATTTCAGGCAATTTCCCAAATAATGGCATAATGAATATTCCAATAATTAATAGGTTTTTCATAAAATAAGATCAAGCACTGCCACATAATGGCTCGCGCATCCTCCTAAGACAAAAATATGCCAAATGGCATGATTGTAAGGTAATTTTTCCCATAGAAAAAAAATAATTCCAACCATATAGAATGCTCCGCCAACCCCAATAAATATTAAAGAAAAATCCGGAATTGTTTCAAGCATCTTATTAGTAGCAATTACACAAATCCACCCCATAATAACATATAAAAACAAAAATGGTTTTACCACTGTATCTCTAAAATATATTTTTAAAATTATACCAGAAATGGCTAACACCCAGACAAGACTGAAAATTGACCATCCCCACGGACCTCTCATACTTACCAAACAAAAAGGTGCATAAGATCCTGCTATTAATAAAAATATTGCAGATTGATCAATGGTTTGAAATAATGATTTCCATTTTGGATTTCGAATGGTGTGATATATGGTTGATGCAAGAAACACCATAAGCATTGTTATACCAAAAAGACCAAAACTTACCTGCTCCCAAATTGTACCGTATTGCACAGCAAAATATATTAAAAACCCAAGCCCCATTGCACTTGCAATTACACCAAACCCATGGGTAATTAAATTGGCAACTTCTTCTTTGTCCCAGTCTAAATGTCGATTTGTATTCATATTGAAGCAAAAAACCTAATTAGAGTAAGTCCAATATAATAATTATTTTTTATCAAATCTTTTTAAGCAAATTTTATTTTTATATTAGTTCAATCAATTCATTCTTTATATTAAAATTGTCTTCTTAAATTGAAGAAATGAATAAGCAATTATAAGGAAAATTATGCAACGATTATTTTTTAGTTTAATTTTAATCATCTTGATAGGGTGTGGCAATAAATCGCCTGTAAATATATATGAATCTGAAGGCTATAAGAATCTTTCAGCAAATGACATTAAAATCGGAGAATCAATTTGGGCAAGCACATGCTTCCGATGTCACATGTATGGATCCATGGGAGCAGTATCTGTAAATGATAAAAAACATTTTGACGAGTTAGCTGCAAAAGGGTTTGAACAATTATCCAAACGTGTTACTGACGGAATGGAAGGTGCACGGGGAGTGATGCCACCTAAAGGCTCATGTTATTCCTGTTCAAAAGATGAACTTGAGAAAGCAGTTTATTATATTTTCCATTTAGCACAAAAAGCGCATGAAATAGAAATAACAAAAAATGTTTCGAATGAAAAATAAACTTTATTAAGGTAAACTTGATCCTTCCATAGCTTCTTCTAATTTTCTGGCTACGGATAAAAAAGTAGTTACATCCATTTCTTTTAAAAATATTGCACCATGTGTTGCACGCAGATGTTGATTCTCATTTTGATACCAATAATCACGACCTAATATGAGTTGAAGGTTTTGATGCTGTTCCACCCATATTTTTTGTGATAAATCACAAAATGGACCATCCAATTCATAACTAGGGAATGATGCATCTCGTTGACTTAAATAGCATGATTTAAATGTTTCTCTTAATACAGCAAGTGAATTCAATGTAACTGGAACAATAATATCAGCTTCAGCAAGGTCGAAACGATACCAAACATTTCTATATCCCCAAATTCGTAAATTAGATAAATCTTTTTCTTTTTCCCAAAGCCTAACAGCATCTGCAATAGCTTGCAATACTTTATAATGTGTATCGGGTCCACTTCCTTCGGGGTCTAACGCCAATGATATAACTGTTGGATTGATTTCTCTTAACTGATTGAGAATTGGCATAACATCTCTGGAGCGATTTGGAGATTCAGTAAAAGTATCTCCAGTATAAAATCCTAGTCGTAAGTGATGAACATCTCTCACTCGAATCCCATAATTCGACCAAACTAATTCTTCTTCATATTCACGAATCATTCCTTTTAATTTTTGAATATTTACAGAATTTTTTTCTCCTTCGTAACATTCATTTAATTCTTGAATGATTGATTCTAACTTATTTCTTAAATCATTTTTATTTTTAATTTTATAAATTTCAATCAAAGCACGAATCACCCGGTGTGCCATCCCACGTGTTTGTTCATTCAGATTATTTTTTGCCAAATTATCCAGGTAATGAAATACATCTTTATCCCACTTCCTTTTGTATCCATCTTCAAAAAAATCAGGAAAATCGACCATTTGAATTTTACCATTTACCAGAAATGACAATGTTGATGATAAAAAATGTATAATAAATTTATTAGTAACAGATGTGAACCCAGACGTCATATTTGCAAAATGATGTTTGTTTTTAGGTGACCGAATTAAATGAATTATATGCGGTAGCATCCCTAATAAAATATCATCATGATGAGGACCTGTATGATAAAAAACCTGATTTTCTTCTTTTCGAATCCCTTTTTGCACTTTGGATTCAAGTTGTTGAATTATTTCAGGAATTGCATTTTCATTTAACTCTGGAAATGTTTTACAAATTGGGTCGTTTAACATATCTATTAATGAAACTTTCGGACCAAATTTATTTACATTTTTTGCAACTTGAAGTAAACAACGCTGTTTCTTTTCTTCATTCCAATTAGGTGACGCCCAATACGCATTTTGTGTATCCGTTAAAGATTTGGCAGCACCAAATGTTAAATAAAATCGACTATTATCTAATTTTTGTAATACAGATGCAGGATATTTTACATCGGGTTTACTTTCGATAGATTCTTTTACGATAGGAGCCTTTGCTTCCCCAGCTGCAGTTATAATTGCAACTGCATCTTCTTTAAAAGTGATTGTTCCTAAACCAATAGTAATTACAAGTCTGTTTCTACTGATTTCAATCCCACCTAAATCAGTAGCTGCAGCAGCTTGCGTTTCAAAATTAGTTTCTAAAAGTCGTGTTGTAGAATTATGATCAGACCCACGAACATTAAAAGCTATATGCCCATCTGGACCTATTCCTCCTAAGAAAAAACCTATTCCGCCTAAATCACGGATTTTATTTTCGAATTCTGAACACCATTGATCGATTAAATATATTGAATTTTGTTGAGTTTTTTCTAATTCAGATTTTGGATCTCTATTTCGCAGTAATAAATCAATGGTACCTGTAGGAAATATTTCTTCCCATTGTTTTCCATTTTCCAATGGAATTTTCGCACTATTAATTAATAGTGCATTCTCTTTTTTTATTCCAAATCCATCTAAATAATATTGATTAACATAATGATAAAAACTGTTATGCTGTGAAGGATTCATTGGATAAAATTCATCAATTTGAACAAATTTTAAACGTGATAGATCTGGTTTATTTTGAAGTACTAATCCATTATTTTCACGTAACTTTTCTAATTCAGGTAACGTCCAATTATTCAGTAAATGGTGAGTCCATTTTATAAAATATTCGGGAGTTTTTCCTGTGGGAAGGCTGATTACACCTTCTGGATTTTCCGAAACCCACTCTAAGAATCGAAGTGAAGTTAATAAACCTAAATTCGGGAAATTATCAACAAGGATATATGGAATATTACTAGTGGGACTTACCGTGTTTTGTCGTCCAAAATATTGTTTCTCAACAGAAGACCAATTTGGTACTAACATAAATAATTTATTCCTTTATCTATTTGGGATTTAGTTTATAAAACATCACACCATCAAATCGGGGTTCATCTTCATGAAAATAATATTCTAAAAAATCTACATTCATTGTTTTACCAAATTCGGACGAAGCATGAATTATATTCGCATTATCAATAAAATACCCTTCATGAGCTATAACAATTCCTAATTTAAAATACTTCCTTTTTACAAATGCGACTCCACAAACAGCTGGTAGCTTTTTTAACAATTTTTTATTTATCTTACTAGATGGTATAAAATGAATGATCTCTTTTGAAGACCAATCTAAATTTAAAAACTCTTCCCCATCTTGTTTTCGATTCAATTCAATTTCGATAGCTTCCAAATCATTTCGGGGTACAAGTAAAGATGTGATATTCTCAGTTCGCTCATGATTTAAAAGCCTATCTGAAGTATAATGCCAACGGGATTGATAAGTGGGTTTCTTTTCTCCATTTTCATCCATTTTATAATGGATATCCACCATGGCATCTCTTGCATTTTCCCAGGTAAAACTTTCTGCAAAAGCTAAAGTTGTAAGAACATGGACTGTACAATCAGAAGAATCATTTCGAATGATTGGGCCTGTATCTTTCCCCGCTTCTTCACCAAGGCAAAACATACCATAAGGTGTTCCCACGCGCCATAAATTTAATGCCTTTATCCGATCTTTATAATCGGGGAATCTCTCTTGAAATTTCGGTAGGTAAGTCTCAAACTCTGACTCACTCAATGTCCAAGGTTTTGGAATTGTATCCACCCATGAAAAGGAATCATTTTGATTTCCACATCCAACGGTTATAAAAACAATCATCAATAAATATTCAATAAGTTTTGTTTTAAATTGTAATAATTCGTTCATCTATTTAACAGGAAATTAAGTAATAAATTTGCCATTATACATTTAGAAAGAAGATTGATTTCATTATAATTTCTCGACAAATATTCTATTAAAAATTTGTTCTTAAAACTCTTTATTTTCCAATATGTCAATACATCCATTAAAAAACTTAATAAAAAACAAACCCTTATTTGAAAGTCTAGCATCAAAATACAGTACACCACTGTATATCTATTCTGAAGAACGATTACTTCATAATATTAATGTATTAGACCAAACCTTAAATGAAAATTTTGATTCATACCATATTTGTTATACTATTAAAGCAAATAGCAATCCTCATTTAATTACAACATTAAAAGCTGAAATCCCATCTCTTGGGGCAGATTGTGCAAGTCCAGGTGAAATTTATATCGCTGAAAAAGGTGGTATTAAAGGGAACGAATGTATTTATACCGGAAATTATGAATCTCCTGACGATTTAAAAGTTGCTCTTGAAAAAGGTACACATATCAATCTGGATGATATTTCATCATTTAATAGACTAAAAAAGATTGGTCTTCCTCAAGAAATCGCATTCCGACTAAATCCGGGATTTGGAAAAGGTGCCTTTTCTCAAATTGTAACTGGCGGTGAAAATTCAAAATTTGGTGTGCCACATTATGATATAGTAAAAGCATATCGCCTTGCCAAAGAATCAGGTGTTAAAAAATTTGGAATTCAATGTATGACTGGCTCTGGCGTTCAAGATCCTGCATATTATCCAAAACTAATAAAAGAAATATTAAAAACTGTTGAACTTCTCAAGGATGAATTAGATATAAATATGGCCTATATCAGTCTGGGGGGCGGTTATGGTATTCCATATAAAGACGATGAACCACCTATGGATTTCAATCAAGTATTTCAAAATGTTGCTAACAATTTTCATGCCTATTTTGATGAGCGGAATGAACAAAAACCAAGCTTATGGATTGAACCTGGAAAATCAGTTGTTGGAGATACAGGGATCTTGCTTACTCGAGTTACAGGATTGAAAAATAGCTACAAGTCATTTATTGGCATCGATGCTGGCATGGAGACTCTCATGAGGCCTGCTCTTTATGGTGCATATCATCGTATTTTTAAAGTGGGTGACCCAGATGCGCCTGCAAACAATAAAGTAGATATTACAGGCCGTATTTGTGAGAATACAGATCGACTTGCAATTGATAGAAACTTTCCAGATGTGAAAGAAGGTGATTTATTAGCCATCATGGATACAGGAGCATATTCCTACACAATGTCTCATCAATTTTGTACCCGCCCACGGGCTGCTGAAATTATGTTAGATGGAGATCAATCTACATTAATTCGAAAAAGAGAAACAATTGAAGATATTTTCAGTAATTGTTTCTAATTAATAATGTCAGTTCCTCACTCAGACCAAGGTAAGCTCCAACATAAATCTACTTTATACGGAAAATCAGTATTAAATAATAATCTTGATATTTTTCTTCCGAGCTCAAATAAATCAAATATTTTAATATTAGCAGGAATACATGGTGATGAACCAGAATCTATTGTTTTACTCTCTGAAGCATTACGATCTATTCCATCTGAAGATTTAAAAAACCCTGTTGTATTATGCGCTAACCCTGATGGAACATTACATGGTACTCGAGCCAACGCAAATGGCGTAGATCTAAATCGAAATTTCCCAACTAATGATTGGACAAATAAACCCGTTTTTTATCGCGTTAAAAGTGGTGAGCCACAAGATATAGAATTGAGTACAGGTGCCAAACCAGGGTCTGAACCTGAAACAAAAGCAATTATAAAAATTATTAATGAAATTAAACCCAGTTCTATCATCTCATTCCATTCGGCTCTCGATTGTATCGAAGACCCACAAAATACTGATTTAGGTAAATGGATTTCTACTAAGACAGGAATACCATTGGTAGATGATGTAGGATACCCAACGCCTGGTTCTTTTGGAACATGGGCAACAGAAAATGAATTTCCTTTAATCACATTTGAAGTTCCACCTAAACCATTAACGCAAATGATTACTGATTATGTTCCAACTTTAGTTCAACTTCTTTGTGATTTAGACTTACATTAACAAATAAAAGAATGCGCATTATCATTACAGATTCAGGATTAGGTGGATTATCTATTTGTGCAAACTTTGCACGACACATACAAAAATATAAGCCTGACCCTTATTTAAATGCCGATACCATTGCTGTAGAATTTGAAGTTGGTGAATCGGATACAGAACCTCCATCACCTCCAATACTTATTTCAATCCTTCAAGAAGGAAATGGATTCATTTTAAAATGGATTGGAAATACTGAAAATGATTTGGCGGGCTATCGGCTTTACTTCAGTTATGAAATGGACACATGGTTCAGCAACCACGATGAAACATATTTAACATCAACTGATACTCAATTTCAAGTTGGGTCATTTTTTAACAACACAGGGTTTTTCAGAATGACGGCTGTAGATAATGCGCCCGTTCCAAATGAAAGCGAACCATCGGATATATTTGTTTTTAGACGAAGTCAAGGTGGACAAAAACTCCTTTTTATAAATTCAACTCATCAACAAAGTAACACACCCAACTTACCATTTACCGGAAATGCTGGGTTACTTGCTGATAGCCACAATATTGGAATTGGGACATTGAATGATACAATCTTCTCAACCGACACTTCATTTATCATACCCGAAAACTATTTACCTATCGTCCTAACGGGAAATTCAACTAAACAGTTCCCCAATGACTTAATAGAGCAATTAGAGAATTCATCTTTTTGGATTATGGGATCTAAATCTAGTGAATCACTCACAATGTCAACCACTGGATCTAATTTTCTACAAAATTATCTCGGGGTGTATTTTACAGAATCCTTCCCTATTCCTTCAGAAACAATTGGTATTGGTGCACCATACGAAAATTTTGCGTCAACCTTGATTTTAACTGCTGGTATTGACAGTTTGAATAGTATTGGAAGCCCCTTGAATGAATCAATTGTACATCCTATCTTCACAGATTCTACCGGACTTATTTTGGGTGTGGGGATGATTACCCCTTCATCTCTATTATCATCGATTCCATTGGAAATCCTTAACGACGAAGACCAAATTGACTATTTTAATCGTGCTATAGAGTTTTTATTGGATACAACACTTACAACAAATAATGATATAATTCTTCCAACAAAACTAACTCTCACTTTTTACCCCAACCCATTTAATAGTCGTGGGCTTATCCAAATTAATGGAATACAAGGAAATTACTATTTAAATTTGTATAATATATTAGGACAATCAGTGTGGAATCATCAATTAATAAAATTGAACTCAACTCCAATAACTTTTAATCTTCCGAATAATATTTCAAAAGGATTAACATCAGGACCGTATTTCCTTCATCTTTCAATTGAAGGACAAAACACTATTACTCAAAAGATATTATATATTAAATAAAGATAGTATTCTATGCAAAAAAAATCCATCATGGTAATAGATCCCAGCATTGAGACACCTGAAATCTCATCTTTCAATCATATCGGATCCTTAACGTCTATTCAATGCACCTATCACCTTCCTGCACTTATTAAAAATAATAGTATGGAATTTGAATTCCCAAATACCCAGGGAATCATTATCATGGGAAGTGCGTCATCAGTTCACGATAATTTAATATGGCAGGCCGATATTCAAAAACTCCTTCTAAAATCAATTGAGAATAATATTCCAATTTTAGGAATTTGCTATGGGCACCAACTCATTGCCCATATGTTTGGTGGAAATGTTGATAACTTATGGGAAAATAAAAAAAAGAAAGGTACGCGAATTGTTACTCTCTTAAAGAATGAATTATGGACAAACTCTAAAACGGGTCAATTAATATACTCACATCGTGAAAGCGTAACATCTTGCCCAAATGATTTTGAAATATCGGCAAGAAGTGAAATGGTTTCAATTGAAGGCTTGATACATAAGAACAAACCTATTTGGACATTTCAACCCCATATTGAAGCAACATTTCCATTTGCTGAAAGAAATCTAATTTCAACCTCTGATTTTGAAATTTCTTTTCAATTTGGTACAACAATTTTAAAAAAATTTATACAACTTATCACCTCATAAAAAATGAAAAAAATAAAATTCTATTATTTAGCAATATTTATCGCGTTCTCCTGTTCACCGCCAAAAGTTTTACTAGATAATCCAGGTCTTTCATCCTTAAAAAAAGAGATTAATTCGCTCATCATAAAGTCTGACCTTGATATAAACATGAGCTTAAAAATAACGTCTCTTGAATCAAAAAAAACTCTTTATGCTCTCAATAGCCATAAAAAACTTATGCCCGCAAGTAATAATAAATTATATACAAGCGCGGCTGCATTAGTCCAACTAGGTGCCGATTATACATTTGAAACATCTATCTATCAGAATGGAACAAATATTTATCTTGTTGGAGGTGGCGATCCTGATTTTTCATTAGCGTCCTTAGATTCTCTAGCAAATATTATTTCTTCAAAAATCAAAACAGTTGATACCCTATTTGTGGATGAAAGTTTGATGGATACACTCCATTACGGCGAAGGCTGGATGTGGGATGAAGGACCTTGGTGGTATGCTGCACCTGTCAGTGCTCTTTCGTTAAACGATAATTGTGTGGATTTTTATTATCGTCCTGGAAAAACAGGTAAACCAGTACAGATTTCTACAAATCCTTCTACAAGTTATATCAAAATAGATAATCAATCCTTTACAGTAAATGATACGATTGATTTTGAAAAATTTAAAATCGAGCGGGATTGGGCTGGACGTACTAACAGTTTCAAAATAAGCGGCAAAATAATGAAATTTAATTCTGCGGATACGTTGATTAGAAATATTGTCCATCCACCCCTATTTGCTGGAACTGTATTAAAGGAAATGTTAACAAAGAATGGAACGAGTGTTGAAAATGTTTTAATTGGACAGGTCTCCAACAATTCCAAGTTTTTGACATCACATTTTTCCGATTCTCTTTTTTATTCAGCCAAAAACCTTATGAATGAAAGTGATAATCTCACTGCAGAACTTTTTATCAAAACATTGGGGATTAGCAATGATGCACCGGGGAATTGGAAATCCGGACTTAACATAGTAAAATCTTTTTTAGCTGATTCGGCAAAGATTGATACAACAACAATAAGAATCGTTGATGGTTCGGGAGTTTCTAGATACAATTTAACGAGTGCAGATCATTTTATTGATCTATTAACTTATATGTATCAAAGTCCTTACAATAATGATTTCCTTAAAATACTCCCGCATGGTGGCTCAAAAGGAACATTAAATAATCGTATTAAGACAAATGGGGAACGTATTCGAGCTAAAACAGGTCACTTATCAGGTGTAAGTTGTTTGTCAGGGTATGCGTTTTCTCCCACATACGGTCCTGTGGCATTTTCCATGCTCATGAATGGTTACATTGGTTCCTCCAAAAATTATCGAAAATTGCAGGATGACATCATAGAGATTTTAGTCCATGATTAAACCACCCGCTCTAAAACCAAACGCTACCATTGGCATTGTGAGTCCATCATCGTGGATGAAAAAATCTGACTTAAAAACAGCCATATCTGTTTTTGAAGACAAAGGCTATCATATTGTTATTGGTGAAAGTGTATATTTAAGAGAAAACACTTATGCGGGGAAGCCCCAAGAAAGAGCAAACGACATCAATACCATGTTTGCGAATGCGGAAATTGATGCTATTATTTGCGCCCGTGGTGGATATGGTGCTAATCGTATTTTACCCTTTCTCGATTATGATCTCATTAAAACAAATCCAAAAATATTTATGGGATATAGCGATATCACTGCTCTCCTAACATCAATGACACAACAGACTGGGCTTGTAACCTTCCATGGCCCAATGCTGACAACGTTCAAAAATGGTGATGTAGATTATAATTTTGATTTGATGGAAAAAACTTTATCAAGTAATGAAAACGTAGTGATTCAATCACCATCTGACTTGCCCATAAATATATTGAAATCAGGGAATGCTTCTGGTCCATTATGGGGTGGAAATTTATGCCTTTTAATTAATCGTTTAGGGACAAAGGATCAACTCAACACTGATGGATCCATATTATTTATCGAAGACATTGGTGAATATTTATATGCTTTTGATCGCATGATGGTTCATGCAAAAGAAGCCGGTATGTTTAACAAGATTAAAGGTCTGATCATTGGGGAGCTAGTTGATATGAAAGATCAAGATACACCCTTTGGAAAATCGACTGATGAAATAGTCATGGATGTGTGCAATAATTTGAATATTCCTATTATTTCTAATTTCCCTTGTGGACATGGAATCTATCAAGCGACGATGCCCATTTCTATCCCCGTTCGATTGGATACTTTATCCGCTTCTCCTACATTAACAATTTTAGATTAACCCGTAACATAAGGAAAAATAAATGCTGAATTATATTTGGTTTGGAATGATGTTCATTGGTGTTGTTGTTGGTACATATACCGGGAATATTGATGCTGTAACCCAAGCGGCCATTGACATGGCAAAAGTCGCTGTGAATTTAGCCATTGGCTTAATTGGTATAATGGCTCTTTGGTTAGGAATAATGAAAATTGCAGAAGAATCTGGACTCATTCGTATTATAGCAAAAGGATTACGGCCTTTAACTATTCGCCTATTTCCCGATGTACCAGAAGACCACCCTGCTATTGGGTCGATTGTCTTAAATATGGCTGCCAATATCTTAGGATTGGGAAATGCAGCCACACCTCTCGGTCTTAAAGCTATGGAAGAGCTCCAAGAATTAAACCCCAATAAAGAAACCGCCACCAATGCCATGGCTATGTTTTTGGCTCTCAACACTTCTAGTGTTCAGTTAATATTGCCCGCAACCGTTGTTGCACTTATGGGGTCTTACTCGAGCCAAATATTTATTACAACAATAATTGCCACAGCCATGTCCACCGTTGCGGCTGTAGTTGCTGTCAAATTTCTGGAAAAACGAAAACGTTTTACTATTATTGATGGGAGTCAATCATGATCGGTTTATTTGTGGGATCCTTTAATGAATTCTCAAAATACATAATTCCATTTTTATTGGTGGGCATACCTTTTTATGGATTAGTATTTAAAAAAGTGAAAGTGTATGAATCTTTTGTAGAAGGCGCCAAAGATGGATTTACAATTGCAGTTAGAATTATTCCTTATTTGGTTGCTATTTTAGTAGCCATTGGAATGTTCCGTGCATCCGGTGCATTAGATTTATCCCTTAATTTTTTATCACCTGTTTTAACATTGATTGGATTCCCGCCCGAGAATCTACCTTTGGCATTGATGCGACCCCTATCAGGAAGTGGTTCATTGGGACTCTTAACAGATTTAATCAATGTTCATGGTCCAGACTCATTAATTGCTAAAATTGGTGCAACCATGTTTGGTTCTACCGAAACAACATTTTATGTATTGGCTGTATATTTTGGATCTGTAGGCGTTCGAAAAACCCGTCATGCATTAGCCGCTGGATTATTTGCTGATGCGGTTGGCGTATTAAGTGCTGTATATATCTGCCAATTTATTTTTGGTTAAAATATGAAAAAAGTAGTATTTTTATTTATAGCTATTCTGTTAAGTGCTTGTAATTCTGCTCAATCTATTATTTCTAAAGAAATCATTTTAAAGCACGATTTAGTCAACATTCAAGAATTGGATCCCACGCTTTTGGTTGATTTAAAATATTCCACAACTGATAATTTTATGGAAACCGATGTATATGGTGAATTAGAAATATGTTACATGAGAAAAATTCCAGGTAAAATGCTCGTAAAAGCACATGATTTATTAAAGAAAAATCATCCGGATCTTCGATTATTAATTTATGATGGACTACGACCTCGGTCCATTCAATGGATACTATGGAATACCTTGATTGATGTCCCAGAATCAGAACGATCAAATTTTGTAGCAAATCCGAAATCTGGTTCTATTCATAATTTTGGTGCTGCAATTGATTTAACCGTGACAACCAAAGATGGAATTCCTTTAGATATGGGAACACATTATGACTATTTTGGAAAGTTGGCATTTCCCCGCTTAGAAGATTCACTGTTGGTTGTGGGAGATTTAACTCTAGAACAAGTATCTAATCGAGATATTTTAAGAGACGCTATGACTGGAGCGGGATTTGGAACCATTTCTACAGAATGGTGGCATTTTAATGCATTCCCCTATAAAATAACTAAACAGATGTTTTCCATTATCGAATAAAATATGAAATATTTATTTATTTTTTTCATCACAAGTTTCGCTTTAGTGTTTCCCGAAAATAAGCCGCAAAGACTTACACCCGGTGATACAATATTGTTTGTCGCTCCTTCAGGATATTTAAAACAAGATCGTATGGCACTAGCCAAAACACGATTAGAAGAGCAAGGTTATGTTACGTTGCAAGCCGAAGATATTTTTCGACAACACGGTTATTTAGGTGGAACAGATAAACGACGTGCTGATGAGTTTATGGCTGGGTGGTCTGATCCAAGGATCAAAGCAATTTTCCCTGGGACAGGCGGGTATGGTACAACACGAATTTTAGATCAATTAGATTATGACATTATTAAAAATAATCCAAAGATCCTTATAGGGTTTAGTGATATAACCGGTTTACATCTCGCCATCAATAAAATGACTGGACTTACTACATTTCATACCCCAAGTCCCATGTATGGTTTAGGGAGTAAAAATAACCTTTCACCTATTTCAGATCATTTTTTCTGGCAGGCCATTGCAAAAAACAATCCAAATGGATATATCATTGATGTAAAACAATTTGACTTAGATGAATCTATGATTACACTTCATGGCGGAAAAGGAATCGGTAAACTCATTGGTGGAAATTTATCTTTAATAAATACACTTATGGGCACTCCATATGAAATTGAAACAAATGGTAAAATTCTTTTTATAGAAGATGTAGGCGAAGCACCTTATCGTATTGATCGATATTTTTCTCAATTAAAATTAGCGGGAAAATTTGACCATGTCACAGGGATCATACTTGGAAAATTCACACGACGTGCATCTGAACCACCCGATGATGAAAATAGTTTCACCATGATGGAAATTTTAGAACAATACTTTTCTCATTTAGGAATACCAGTTCTAGCTAATTTCCCAATCGGCCATTATAAAAATAATATCTCATTTCCAATCGGAATTATGGCAGAATTAGATGCCGATAAACAAATAATTCGAATTTTAGAAAACCCCACAAAATAAGAATATTATGAGCGAATATAAAAGAGACTTAGGTCTAAAAGAATCTGTTGCAATTGTAATTAGCCGAATCATTGGATCGGGTATTTTTAGAACACCTGCACCCATTATGGCATTGGTCGGTTGTACATCCCTGTTTGGATTGGTATGGGTTATTGGTGGTATAATCACCATTTTTGGAGCTGTCATTTATGCTGAATTGACAGCAATGCTTCCTAAAGCTGGAGGCCCATATATTTTCTTAAAAGAAGCTTATGGACCTTACATTGCTTTTATACGTGGATGGGCAATGTTTTTTGTATCGGAGACAGCATCCATTGTTGCTGTGGCATTAGTTTTTACCGAATACTTAAATGCCATTTGGGAAATCACAATGGGGACCCAGTTTAATCTTCCTGTCACATTCGTCATCTCTCTAATAACGATTTGGGGATTAACTGGCATCAATTTATTTGGTGTAAGCATGAGTGGCAAGTTTCAAGTTATTTTCAGTACGATAAAGGTCGGTGCTGTAGGCGCAATAATAGGAATGACACTTACATCTTTTTCCACGGGAAATGTTGAAAATTTCACAAATCAATTTTGGCCCGAAACATTTGGTTGGGAGACAGTGCTTGCAATTGGGGCAGCCTTACGATATTCCTTTTTTGCTTTTAGCGGTTGGGAAGGTGCCACCTATATGGCTGAAGAAGTTAAAGACCCGCAAAGGACACTCCCCTTATCTCTTTTTCTTGGAATTGGAGGTGTGACATTACTTTATATTGGAACAAATCTAGGGTACTTATATCAATTAAATGTTCAAGAAATTATTAAAAATAAATGGGTTGCGACTGCTGCCATGAAAGTTGTTCTTGGCGCTACTGGTGGTGTACTTATTTCTGTCGCTGTGGCTATTAATGCATTTGGAAATATTAGCACTCAGATTCTTTGCAAAGGACGTACATGGCATGCCATGGCAAGGGATGGTCTCTTTTTTGATAAATTTAAAGTGCTGCATCCAGTTTTCAAATCTCCTAATAATGCCTTAATTGGGCAAGGAGTATGGGCAACTATATTGCTAATATTTTCGGTTATTGCGACCTACCTGCAATCCGGTGTAAGTGGCTCCAATGCCTACGAAATCATGATTGATTTCTTTTCTGCAACCAGCACCATATTCAATTTACTTACCTTTGGTGCAATTTATGTCTTACGAAAAAAGTGGCCTCATAAAAATCGCCCGTATAAAGCACTTTTATACCCTTGGAGTATGATTATCGTTTTAATTCTATATTCTTCTTTTTTAGTTATTACCTTAATTACTGCATTTATTCCATCTATAGTTGGATTATTACTCACATTTAGTGGCACTTTTTATTACTTCATAAAAATAAAAGCAAAAAAATGATTCAGCCTCTAATATATGGTTTAATAACAGCTTCATTCATTGTATTAGCATCATGTGGAGATAGAGATTTAGGATCACCAATCACTGAAATTGACGATACTTTTATTGATTCACTTTTCATCGATTATAATAACGAAGATTCTCCCGGTGCTGCTTTAATGATTATTAAAGACGGAAAATCTGTATTTTCCAAAGGGTACGGGTTAGCCAATTTAGAAGATGACCTTCATGTTGAAAATGAAACAAACTTCCGATTAGCTTCTGTTACAAAGCAATTCACTGCAATGTGTGTCATGATTTTAATAAATCGTGATGAATTAAGTTTTGAATCGAGTTTAACTGATATCTTTTCAAATTTTCCAGCCTATGGAAATACGATAACAATTCGTCAAATATTGAACCATACTTCAGGACTTTTAGATTATGAGTCATTAATTCCAACTAATGTCATTGAACAAGTAACTGATCAAGATGTATATTTTTTGATGTTAGAACAAAACTCAACCTATTTCATCCCTGGAACAGATTATCGCTATAGTAATACTGGCTATGCACTTTTGGCGATGATCATTGAAAATATATCTAAAAAATCATTTGCTCAGTTTTTAGAAGATAATATATTTTCAACCCTCGGAATGAATGAAAGTATTGCCTATCAAAACGGAATTTCAATAGTATCAGATCGTGCTTATGGGTATTCCAAAAATGGAAATGTTTATAATCGAGATGATCAAAGTCTAACTAGTGCAGTATTAGGTGATGGTGGTATATATACATCTTTGCATGACATGTTCTATTGGGATCAGAACTTATATACAAATCAATTGGTTGAGTTTGAATTATTAAATGAAGCGTTTACTTCCGGTAAATTATCTAATGGAAATAGTACCGGATATGGATTTGGATGGCGAATTGATACATATTTATTTAGAAAACGATTTCATCATACAGGGAGTACGAGAGGATTTAGAAATGTATTTATGAAATTCCCTGACCAACAAATTAGTATTCTAATTCTTACCAACCGAAATTCTGGAACTCCATTTAATATTGCAGAAAAAATTGCGGATTATATGTTTGATGCTAAATAAATTTCACTATATGAATAAACTTTTACCCATTATTATTATTCTTCTATCATTCATATTTGGACAATCTGAGTCAAAATGTGGAATAATTCCTGATAATGAATTATACGCATCACGTGACAATCAAAACTGGGGCTATAGCTATGATAGTTTATTAGTTGATTTAAACCGTTGGGGACAAAACCCATTTGTCATAATTGATTCATTAGGAGCTTCAGTTCAAAATAGAGCGCTGTGGGAACTCACCATAACAAATCACCCAGAATCGACAACTTTACCTAGAATTTATATCCATACCCGAACACATCCTGGAGAAGAAGAATCGTTTTGGGTTGTTAATGAAATAATAAATATTCTACTTTCTGATGATCCATATGCAAATTTTATTCGTGATAATACGATTTTTCACATTATTCCAATGTATAATCCAGACGGTGTAGAACTAGGGTTTCCGAGAGAAAATGCTAATGGAATAGATATTGAAAGCGGGTGGGATGATAACCCTTTGGAGCCAGAAGTAGCTGTATTACAAAATCGATTTAGCGAACTCATGTTTATAAATAATCCTATTAAAGTTGCGCTCAATATGCATGCAGCTTATGCGTGCTATCGATATTTCGTTTACCATGATTCTTTCGGATCGTCTGAAAATTATTCGATTTTAGAACAAAATTATATTAATAAAGTCCAGAGTTATTTTATGTCTGGTATTGAACCCTGGAGCCATTATATAAGTTGGACGAATGGTACGCCAGATCAATATCCTGAAAGTTGGTGGTGGGCGAATTTTGGTGAAAATGTATTAGCACTTACCTATGAAGATATGAATTCGTGTGAGAATTCCGGATTATATGATTCAACCGCTAATGCAATTGTTCGTGGAACCTTAGATTACTTAGGAATAGAGCTCACTGAAATTGAAAAATATATAATTAGCCCTATTCATATTGAATTAATATCCGCTTTCCCCAATCCGTTTAACCCGGCTACGACTATTCAATTTAACTTTAAGGGCAACACAAAAAGGACAATATACCTACAGGTTTATAACATTAATGGGCAAATGGTAGAATCACTATTATATAAAAATCTTGCACCTGGAGAGCACCAAATTAATTGGAATGCATCTAATAATCCTAGCGGAGTATATTTTGTCCTACTTAGTGATGGAACTCAAACAAAAACTCTTAAACTAGTTTTAATGAAATAAAACACATCACCCAATTATATTTTCTCGCTCAATTTCTTTAAAATAATTAACGGTACCTACTTTTAACTCATCCGTTGCATCATCATCTGCCACAATAATTCCGTGAGGATGAAGCTGAAGCATACTTATTGTCCACATATGATTTACACTGCCTTCTATTGCTTTAGCCAAAGCACGAGCTTTTTGATGGCCTGTCACTATGATTACAACTTCGCCTGCATCCATTACAGTCTTCACACCAACAGTTAAAGCTGTCGCGGGAACTTTAGATAAATCATTTTCAAAAAAGCGTGAATTGGCAATGATAGTATCTTTTGTGAGCGTCTTTATTCTTGTTTGAGATGACAAAGATGAACCGGGTTCATTAAATGCAATATGGCCGTCACTTCCTATGCCGCCCAAAAACAAATGAATACCGCCAACTGACATAATTTTTTTTTCGAACCTATTGCACTCACCTTCTAAATCAGAAGCATTTCCATCTAGAATATTGATTTGGTTTTTAGGAATATCAATATGGTTAAATAAATTTTTATACATGAAGGCTGTATAACTTTCTGGATGATTTTTTGACAAACCCACATATTCATCCATATTAAAAGTAATCACATGTTTAAAAGATATTTCACCTTTTTCATAAAGCTTCACCAATGCCTTATATGTACCAATAGGCGATGAACCTGTGGGAAGTCCCAATATAAATGGATTTTCTTCAGATGGCTGAAATTTCTTAATTCTATTTTTAATATAATGTGCGGTCCAAAAACTGACATTATCATAATTGTTTTGAATAATTAGTCGCATCGTTTAAATCTTTTTATAAAAATCCTTCTATTGTATTAATTGAGATATTTCATTGTCATTTAACTTTCGTCTTAAAATAGAAAATTTACCAGGATTTTTTTCAACAGGAATTGCAAACCTTCCCGTCCCTCCATGAGCAACTTCTACTTTTTGATATTTTGAATTAATAATTTCTTTAATTTCAAATTCTTCTACAGAAGACGGAGAAATCAGCTCAATATCATTATTAATTTCTAGCCTGTTTTTTATATCAAACCAGAGTAATCCATTCTTTTCATCCCACTCACAATTCATACCAGCCGCTTTTTTAAATCGTTCAGATGATCGACTAGAATGAATATTTTCACCAAACTCCCTTGGATTTCTTGTATAAAATCCAGTGGTGTACCCACGATTAGATAAGGCTAATAAATCTTTTAACACGTCCGAGTTAAATGGTTTACCCGATTTCATATCATCAATGGCTTTCCTATAGGATCTTGCAGACATTGCAGCATAATATTCTGATTTTGTTCGACCTTCAATTTTAAAGCTACTAACTCCTGCCGATTGAAGTTGTTCTAGAAGTTCAACAGAGCATAAATCCTTAGCATTAAATAAATAAGTTCCACTTTCATCTTCTTCTATTGGGTATTTTTCATCTTTTCGTTCTTTCTCTTTCACATAATATTCCCCTGCCGGTCTATCATAATTTCTATCTTGTATGGATGAATGTTGATGCGATTCATTTTCTAATAAAGAATCTGATTCTTCACCCAATTCATAATTCCAACGACATGAATTTGTACACGTCCCCTGATTTGCATCTCGATGGTTCATATAATTTGTAATTAAACATCGCCCAGAATAGGCAATACAAATTGCACCATGAACAAAACATTCTAATTCGATATCAGAAACTTTTTCATGAATTTCTGAAATTTCTTTCAAACGTAATTCCCTTGAAAGAATAATCCGTTCCACTCCTAAATCTTTCCAAAATTCAACTGTAGTCCAATTGGTTGCATTTGCTTGAGTTGATAAATGTACCGGAATTTGTGGCACACGTTTAATAGCTTGATTAATTAATCCCGGATCGGCCATTATGAGTCCATCGGGTTTCCATTCGGCTACTTTTTCCAATTCGCGAATGAAACCATCCACTTTCGTATTATGGGCATAAATATTTAGAGTCAAATAAATTTTCTTCCCTAAGTCATGAGCATATTTAATTCCTTCAATGAGCGTTTCTTCTTTGAATTCATTTTCTCGTGTACGTAGAGAAAATCGTGGCACACCAGCATAAACTGCATCTGCACCATAAGCAAACGCATATTTTAATTTGGATAAATTTCCAGCAGGAGAAAGTAGTTCTAAATTATTTTTCACGGCTTAACCATATTCCCAAGTACGACTTCTTTTGTTGCGCCGGTGACCGAAGGAATATTTCCGAAAATATTTTTTACATGGGCCACTGCAAGAAGCGCAAAACCAATCGCTTCTTTTCCATCAACAGAGAATCCATATTCATCAGCCCTTTTTAAAGAAACGGGATATAGTAATCGACCTAAGTGGAAAAAAATTTGTTCATGATGGCTTCCTCCGCCTGAAATAACGCATTCAGATACATTCCATTTATCTAGAAATGAATAACACCCATGAATAATAGATCGAGCTGTAAAATAAGCAAGATTTGCTAATCGATCTTCGAAAGAGATGGAGTCTAATTCGTTACGATGCTCTGTAATCCAAGAGTGACCATAATTATCTCGACCAGTTGATTTTGGTGGTATTTTTTGAATAAATGAATCATTCATCCAATCATTAACCAAAGCTTTATTAATCCTACCCTTTTTTGCAACTTTCCCCGATATATCATACCCTTCAATAAAATGAGACCGATATATTTCATCCAACATTGCCATGCCAGGCCCTGTATCAAATCCAAGAATTTTTCCTTTTTCTTTAGGTGGCATCAAAGTAACATTCGCTATCCCACCAATATTTACACACATGACAGCAGACTTTTTTCGTTGAAATATCCATTCGTCAATTTTGGGAATCAAAGGCGCACCAGTACCACCAACATTAATATCTGCTGAACGAAAATCATAAATAACTGGAATATTAAATGTATTAACTAAATATTTCGGATTACCAACTTGAATGCTTTTTACCCCGCTCTCATGAAAAACTGTCTGTCCATGTATACCAATTAATTCAATATTTGAAATATTATTATTATTAACATATTCAAATGCTACATCTGCTATCCATCTCCCTAAGGTATCATCCAAAGACTTATATAAAGATTTATTACCAGAGACAGCTAATGATATTTGTTTTTTTAATTTTCCGGGGAATGGAATTGTGTGGGATATCACATTACTTGGTACCGGATAACCATTTTTTATGACAATATCCACAACGGCTAAATCTAGACCATCCATTGAAGTCCCAGTCATGAGCCCCATGGTTCTAATTGGATTATTTGAAGTAAATTGCTTCAACTTATTCTAATGCTATAAATATTTTACAAATCGTAAAAATCGTTCAGTTACAATTGTTATACCCATATTTACAGCAACTGAAACAAGAATAAACCAAGTCCATGCTAGTCCGACTTCCTTTAAATAGAATACAATTAAACAACTCGAGATTAAACCAAAAATCAAGCTTATTGGCTGAAAGGATTGGTCCAGTTTGCTTAAAAGGAATAAACCTAATAATCCGCCATAGGTAAATGATGCGATGGTAAGCCCCATGATTACAATAGCTGAATCTCCTTCATCAAATATAAGTGCAATTCCTATTAAAACAATTGCCCATAATCCACTAACAATCCTAGACATTTTTAAATCAGCGCTACCTTTAAACCAATCGTTGATTGTTGATGATGCTAAAGAATTTATAGATGAACTCAATGTTGACATGGCTGCCGATAATATTCCTGCCAATAGCAAACCTTTCACTCCAATAGGTAAATGATCTATGATAAATGTTGAGAATTCACGATCTTTTTCTAATTCCATTCCACCCAAATAAATATAAATTAATGATCCAGCCAATAAGAAGATTCCGAATTGAAGAAACACAAAGAGTCCACTTCCAATCATTGCTTTTCTTCCAGATTCAAGGTCTTTGGTTCCCAATACACGTTGAACCATCATATAATCAGCGCCATGAGAAGCAAAAGATAAAAACATACCACCCACAACAGCACTTAACATAAACCATGGATCTTTTAAAAAGTTTTCCGTACCAAATGATAAAAAATCAAGTTTACCTAGTTGATTCAATTCTGAAATTTCTTCACTAGCAGAAGGTGCCATATTAAATAATATATAAAAAATAGAAATAAGTCCGCCAACTAAATAAAGTACAAATTGGAAGCTATCGATCCAAACAATTGTGCGAATTCCACCTAGAAGAGAATATACCAAAGTTACACTTCCTATGACTATTACCGCCATCGGTAACGACCATCCTGTTACAACTTGAACGATAACTGCAGTCGCTAAATATCGAATTCCATCGGCAAGAATTCGAGTAATAAGAAATACACCTGATGCAACTTTTTGAATTTCTGGGCCAAATTTTTCTCCCAAGACTTCATATATAGACGTGACGCCTGAACTGAAATATTTTGGAAGTAAAAAAATGCTCACTAGAATTCTTCCAAAGATATAACCTATCGCCAATTGAAGAAAAAACCAATTTCCACGATACGCAATTCCGGGTATACTAATAAAAGTTAAAACCGATGTTTCTGTAGCAACAATCGAAAACATTGCGACGACCCATGGAATATTCTTACCACCTAAAAAATAATCAGCCGATGATTTATTTAATCGACTTTGCCACCAACCAAATCCCATAAGTCCGAATAAAAATAATATTATAATCGATGTATCTATCCAATGCATTTATTGCTCCAAATCTTGTAAAAAACAGATTATTTTAAAAGAATCATTCGTCTCACTATATTTATTTCCTTTGATACTAAAGAATAAATATAAACACCCGAAGATACCAACTCACCATGTCGATTTGTCCCGTCCCATAATAAATCATGAGTACCGCTATTAAAAGTTGAATTTGTTAATTCTTTTATTTGATTACCTAACAAATCAAAAATAGTGATTTTTACTTGACGGGTTTGACCCAATTGAAATTTTATTTTAGTGGATGGATTAAAAGGGTTCGGGTAGTTTCCGAACAATAACAGTTCATCAGGGATTATTTCTTTATCAACTGATAATTCGTATTCGTCAACAATTCGAAAATCATCAATATATATTTCCCCAAACTGGGATTGCCCTTCCGAATAAGATAATTGAAAACTATCAAATCTCATTACTCCATCTAATTCACCATCTCCGATCCATTCACCTGTTCCATCTTCATCCATATTCCATGAAACTAATTTCCATCCAATCCAATCTAAAATGTACCAAGGGCTCACTTCATGCCCCGCATTATTGGAATTAATATTATCATCAACACAAAACCTAAATTTGTTATTTGATCCATCTCCAAAAACATAAGCTTGCATTGTTTTTGAGCTGTTAAATGTGATTTGTCTTGGTGCACCACCAGATAAATACAATCTCAGAAGCCAATCGCTCCCTGAGAGATTCCAACCATAAGATATTTCCATGGAATAGTCACTTTCATAAAGAAGATTTGTTATAAATGTATTTGAATTCATAAATGTACTATCAGCAATAACTCCTGTTGTACTTCCTGAGCTCAATGGTCCCCACCAATTATCTGTTATATTCGATTCAAGGTTATCAATAATTGTTATTTCATAATCAATATTACCCGTCTGAAAACTAAAGCCACGATTACTAATAATTGGATTTAAAAACTCATCCATTAATCCCGAATAGAGTCGGGTAACATACACTTCATTTTCAAAGAGATTACTTTCTGGAAAAAAACAAATGGAGCTTTTATTTTTTATCGGGTAATATACAAATTGACCAATAGTTTCAGAATTATTTTGAAACCTTTCTAATTTAAAATGAGATGCCAAATCCATATCTGTATTTAGTAATTCATCAAATTGAATATTAATAATTGGTCGTAATTCGATATTTGTCCCATTTCCAATTGGGTAAATACTTATAATCTCTGGTGGACTCATATCCATGGGTCCTGTCCTAAATGTTAATTCAAAACTCCCACCAGATTCTCCATCTCCATCTCCATCTAAATTGTGACCATAAACATCAAAAATACTATCCAAAAGAATTAATGAATAATCCGTTTCAAACTCAAAACTGTCTGGAGAAATAGTCAGCATTCTATTCTCGTTTCCCCAATTTGAAGAAAAACTAATTTCAGGATCAAAGATTATTGATGATTCAATAGATTCTAGACTTATTGGCCTGCTAAAGTATATTTCTACATTATCCCAAGCAGGAAATAATGTATCACCTTCTATTGGATTTGTTTCAACAATGATAGGGGGTTCATCTGATAAGAGTTGAACATTTTGAAACGTAATAAATGATGAATTAATAATTACACTAACTGTATCGCTATAATATCCTGGTGCTGTTACAATCATTTCATACGTAGAATCTGCCAACCCTTCCATCCAATAAAATCCATTTCTTAATTCAGTTTGATTTGAAGAGTAATTATGAAATAATGATTCATATGTATCTGTTGTATAGGTGGAATTCCCCACTGAAATTGTTGCTCCATTAATTGGGAGTTGTGATTCAGTATCCATTATTATCCCTGCAAGTTGACCAACAAATGGTCGATCAATCTCATGGTATTCCAATATGGACCAATATAATAAATATGAGACCATTCTTTTATACTCATTATTCATCATTAATTGATTTTGTTCAGGGTTTGTATGATGCCCTTCTTCACTTAATTCGGATGGCATATTCGTATTTCGATTTACATATAAATAAGGTCCACCTGAATTTGCACAATAATCACTCCATGTATAAAAACTACAATCACCATAAGAGCCTGAAGATTGTATTTGCATCCCTTCAGTTAAAAAATCGATCATATAACTACTCATCGCTTCTCCACCCGGTGGTGGGTCAGGATTTCCATTATTTAATTGTCCCCAAAGCATAAGTGTTTTATTCGTATTTGAATTACTACTCGCATCACTATGAATAGAATGATACCATGATGCACCGACTGAATTAGCATAATTTGTTCTTTGATATAAAGATACATCTTGGGTATGATTTGTACGAGAAATAAAGACAGTATCAATATCAGTTTGATTTTCTAAAATTTGTTTTAAATGTAATCCAACACCGAGCGATTCTTCTGCTTCAGAATATCCATTAATTCCCATGTTTTGGGTTTGACTATGGCCTGGGTCAATAAAAAGATCCCAACCATTTAAGCCCGTAACTTGCGCTTGAGAAAGAGAAAAAATAAGTAATAAAAAATAAACAGAAAATTTTATCATTGGACCGTACCAATTAGTAATGTGCCTTCGGGATAAATCGTAGCAGAAATATATTTGCCATCAGTTGAGATAGATGGATTCATTTCAATTTGGTTTTCTGAATAGGTTAGTTGTGAAATTTGATCAGCCTTCTTATCCCATATATAAATTTCACCTTTTGTTAGCTGGTATCCATCATCTTCTAACACCATGAACAAAATAAAAAAACCATTGGGCGAAATTGCGGGTGCATTTCCTGGACCAATCTCTTTAAGAAATTTAGTTGATGGATCCATAACCCACAAATTTCCACCATATTCTTCAAATGCAATTAAGCTTGATGAGTAAGATGTAGAAAGATTTAAAATAACAGTGGCTGTTTCTCTTAATAATTCTACAGATGATAAATTCACTTTTCTAAATAACTTATTTCCTATGGCATAACTGATAGGAAACTGCCATTCAATTTTATTTTTATTAATTGAAACAGAATTCAACTCATTATTTAACAGATAATGTATTGACTGTAATCCTGACCAACCAACTGGATTAATTTTATCTAAAGTAAAGTCAATAATAGTTTTAATCAGCTCTCCATACCGATTAACAACGATTAAGGAATTAAATCTTCTTTTATTCTTAAATTTAATTTGAAGTGTTAAGGCTTGGCTACCGTCAGGAGACCATTTTGTTCCAAATGTATTCATATTGGGGATTGGGCTCGAAATCACTTTTTCTGTATAAATATCTAGTATATGGAAAGTAGTATTGTTTCCATTTGATAGAAATAACTCAGATTGCATTGGAATCCATTCAGCATTTAAATGAGATGATTCTAGTGGTACTTTCCTCCAATCCACACTCATATTATTTTGTGCAAATAAAGGTATAAAAAGAAAAATAATTATTTGAAAGATTGATGTTTTTTTCATAAAAAAAATTAATATATAATATTTATGTTAGTAAAAATTAGTAGAGACATGTCTTAAATTACCTGCATATTTTTCAATCCAATAATCAATTTTAAATAAACTTTTATGATTAAGAAAATTTTACATATTCTCATCTTTTCAATTACAGTATCTTCGTTAGATGCATTGCCAAGTGAAAAAGAGTTTCGAGCCACGTGGGTTATTACTTGGGAATATATTGGACCATCCTTTTCTGCTGAAACAATTATGGAGAAAATTGATGAAATAATGGATAACCATGCAGATGCTAATATGACATCAGTTCTATTTCAAGTTAGACAAGGTGGTACTGCATATTATAATTCATCCTATGAACCATGGGGATATTATTCAAATTATCAAAATCCAGGTTTTGATCCCTTAGAATATGCCGTAGAAGCGGCACATAGTCGAGGATTAGAACTTCATGCATGGTTTAATACTTTTCAAACATCGAGTTTACAAGAAGGAGCACCGGCACAAGTTCACCCCGAATGGATATGTCGAGATAGAGATGGTAATCCAATGTCATCGTATAGAGCATTATCACCGGGGTTAATTGATGTTAGAAACTATACCGTAGATGTTGCAATGGAAATTGTAAATAATTATGATATTGATGGTCTTCATTTAGATTATGTAAGATGGAATGAACATTCAAGTTCAATGAACCAAACAGGAACTACTCACGAAGATGAACTCAATAGATTAGATGGAATAATTTCACCAGACGAATTAAATATCCTTCAACAAAGAACAGGACGATATTTATATGACGCGGAACATACATATCAATCTGGCGTTCCGAGCGGATTTTCATCTTGGGAAGAATGGTGGAGATTTGGTGTAACAGAATTAGTTCATTCACTTCATGATAGCATTCAAGTCGTCAAGCCTTTCGTAAGACTCTCTACGGCAGTTTTAGGGCGATATAACTGGGGAGGGTGGCAAGGATATGGCACGGTCTATCAAGATGCCGCATTATGGTTTAATGAAGGATACATAGATCAATTGACCCCTATGCACTACCACTGGACATCTCCAGCTTCCTTTGTCCAAATGTTACAAGGTTCAAATCAAAGTTGGGGTCCCTATATTCAAGATGGAATACAAAACGGTCGTTTATTTTCTGTGGGACCTGGTTCTTATATTTTAGCTGAAAACAATGTTTGGAACAACCATTCCGGAATTGTAGATGATGTCCGAGATGTAGGATATATCGATGGTTTTCAATTTTTCAGTTATGGCTCATGGGACGATTATTTATATTGGGAAGAAGCTGGTGAAACATTTTTTAAAAATAAAACGATTGTTCGATCTATTCCATACAATGATTCTACAACAACACATCCTCCAATTCCAAATTTATCTCTCATTCAAAATAGTGAGCTAGATTACCAAATTGAGATTGACCCAAATACAAATGAAAACCAGCCTGTTTGGACTGTTATCAGTATTCGTCCCACAGATAGTACTGAAACATCAACCCTTATTTATAAAATCTTTTTTGAATCAGAAAATTTCACAGTTCCACTCTCTTTTAATGGACTACAACCCTATCAAGGATCCTATATAATATCTGTTCAAAATTTCAACAGGTTTTGGGTTGGGTCTGAACAATTTTCAAGTGTAGAAACTGAAATTATTCCTGCCTTCCCGCCTACAATAACTAATATAAATATAATGAACGGTGATACTCTTCCTGTCAATCAGGTAATAGAAATAGAATTTTCAAAAAAAATAAATCAAAATTCATTTCTCACGGCTCTCAATTTAATTCCAAATCCTACTTCCATGGAAATAAATTGGTCAAACCATTGGGATGCAAATGGTAAACATGTATCAATCTCCTTCCCTGAATTATTAGAATTTGACCAAAACTATGAATTAACAATTACGGCAGATTTAACGGATATGATTGGGCTAACATTTGATGGAAATATGGACGGTATTGGTGGTGATGGAATTGTATTTCAGCTCTATACTGAATCAACGGATTTGACCGGACCACAAATCACAGAGTTTTATCCGCCTGTAGAAAATTATTTTGATATTGATGGTATTTTCAATTTCACCTTAGATGAAATAATTGATACAGAATCAATTAACGAATCAAGCATTCAAATATTTTCTAATGCTCAACCACTTACAATTGACTTCGTAGAAAACACGATAAATGAGATAACCACAATTTCTTTAAAATCATTTGCACCTCTTTTAAATAATACTAATTGTGAAATTGTGATTAACTCAATCACAGACACACTTGGAAATGATATACCAAGTCCTATTTCTTTTTCTTACAATACCGCATCTCATTATTACTCAAATAAGAATTATATTGATCGTTTTAACTCTGGTGCTGGATGGTGGCAACCCGATGGAAGTGGTTCCACAACAGGAATTTTAGGAAACCAAACTCAGTTCAGTTATAGTAATGCACTTTTTGTCCCTGGAATCAGTATGAATTCAAACGAGAGAAAATCAGGTTCACTAGAATATGCTTGGAATACAAATGAATCAACCCACTTTCTACGGTTACATAATGGTGGATCGCCATCTGATATTTCATTAGATACATCTAATGTCATTCAGATTTATTTATATGGAGATGGTAGTCGAAACCTATTTAGCATTTCTTTATATGAATATGAAAATGAATCAACTACTAGTGATATTATCGAAGTACGGAAATGGGAAGAAATTAATTGGATTGGATGGAAATTAATAGAATGGGATTTAGGAAATTCTGAACAAGTTGGTGATTGGTTGAGTTCAGACGAAATAATGGATGGTGAAGAGTATTTCCTTGATGGTTTTCTTTTGAAATCTGCCGAAGATAGTGAAATAACTGGTAGAATATATTTTGATGATTTGAGAATAGTGACTAAATCGAATGGGACTCCCCCGAATAATTTTGCACCAGCAATTGTTGATTTACCAGATACAACTATCAATAATGGAGACAATTTTTATTTTTATGTGAACTATAGTGATGAGAATAATTCAGATATTCATCAAATTTCAATTGAGACTGAACCAACTATCACATCGACTATATATGGACATACCAGTGGGTCATTAGTTCTGCTTGATTATGAACCTTTTATTGGAATAAGTACTATCTCAATTATTGTAAATGATTTTGGGTTAGGTGAATTGGCTGATACAATTCAATTTCAATTAACAATATTGGATGGATTAGATATTCTTTCCAATTCAATTCCTGATAAATTCTCTTTAGGAGAATCTTACCCTAATCCATTTAACCCACAAATTAATATTCCATTTACTATTGAAAAGACTAGGACTATATCAATTTTTATATATGATATAGGAGGTCATCTTGTAAAAACTTTAATACAGAATAAATTAATTTCCCCTGGGTACCATCAGCAAATTTGGAATGGAACCAACACACTAGGACAAGCTATTTCATCTGGAACTTATATTATTCAGATTTCATCAAACCAAAAAATCTTCAATCAAAAGGTAACCTACATTAAATAATCAAATGAAAAAATTATATTTATTAAGTCTATATTTTCTCCTTTGGAGTTGTACATCAACGCCCAAAGGTAAAATCGTAATTATTGAGCCAAAAGTTCAAAACCATCAAGAAGGTGTTAGAACAGGATTAGATGTTTTATTAGAAGATTATCCATTATTATTAAAAGGGAAGTCAATCGCACTTATTACAAATCATACTGGAATTTCAAAAAATAACGAAAAAAACTATGAACTTTTTTCAAAAAATTCAGATATAGATTTAAAAAAAATATTCGCGCCCGAACATGGTTTTTATGGCGAAGCAAGTGCTGGTGAAAAAGTTGAGTATAATTCAAATCGTACTGGGGTAGAAATTATTTCCCTTTATGGAAAAAATAAAAAACCCACACCTGACATGTTGGAAGGAATTGATTTAATTATTTATGATATTCAAGATGTAGGTGCTCGATTCTATACTTACATCTCTACTTTAGGGATGGCCATGGAAGCTGCAGGCGAACATGGAATAGAAGTGATGGTCCTTGATCGTCCAAATCCTATTGGTGGCAATATAATCGAAGGCGCTATCCTAGATACTGCATTTAAGTCATTTGTGGGGTACTATCCAATTCCCACTAGATACGGTCTCACAGTTGGCGAATTGAGCCAAATGGCCTATAATGAGAATTGGTTAACATCTCGACCACCTACCTTAACAATTGTAAAAATGGATAAATGGGAACGATCGATGTATTTTGATGAAACTGGATTAACTTGGGTAAGTCCATCTCCAAATATTCCTGATTTAGAAACTGCAATTATATACCCAGGCATGTGCATTTATGAAGCAACAAATGTGAGTGAAGGCCGTGGAACAAAAAAACCATTTAAACAAATTGGCGCGCCATGGATGAGTTACAGTATTGCAAAAGAATTAAATAATTACAATCTTGAAGGTGTTGAGTTTGGATATGCAAAGTTTAAACCGAAAAATTTAATTGGCGTAGCTGAAAATCCAAAGTTTGAGAATATAAAATGTATAGGGTTTAAAATAAATATAACCGATAAAAAAGAATATAGACCTATAAAGACAGCAATCCACAGCACCTTAATTTCATTTGCATTCTACCCTGATCAGTTTAAATATGAATCTAAAAAATTGGGTAGGCTATGGGGAAATAAAGAATTGTTTTTATTTCTTACTGGAAAATTAAAAGAGAAGAAATTATTTAAAAGCTTAAAATCAGATTTAGATATCTTTGTACTTCAATCTGCTCCCTATTTTTTATATTAAATTTATTTTAGATAAACGATTTTATGGGACTTAACAATTTGATCAGTCGTTATTTGGATAAAATATATTCCACTTGAATTGTTCAATAATTTATTTTGACTCAACTGAATGTAGTGAGTCCCTTTTGTAAATTCATCTTTTACTAAATGTTGAATGTTTTGACCTAGGATATTGAATATATTGATTTGTACATTGCTTTTAAATGGTAATGAAAATTCTATTTGAGTTTGTGAATTAAATGGATTAGGATAAGAGTTTATAAGTATCTGCTCTGATATTTTATTTATATTTTTTCCCTTTTGAATATCCAACCAACTTGATTGAATCATATTTGATAATGATAATTCAGAATCATCAGAATCATATCCTAATGCCCACACCATTATTCCACCTAAATTTCTTGACTGTGCAAAATTAGTTTTTGCTTGAATGGATTGCGGATTATCATACGTTATTATTTGAGACTCATCTTCTTTAATTAAATATGGGCATTGTGCATTATTATCCCAATGTTCAACCCACCCATTATTTATTAATTCAACTATTTCATAATAGCGTAAATCAATTACATTACCGGAGAAAGACCCATTGATTGTAGATGCATTATATTGTTTTCCCCAAAATGGAATTCCCATATTCAACTTTTCTGGAATAATACCACGAGAATTAACTAAATAATAAATACCAGTTTCAACAGATCCATGTGAATCACCTGGTGGCGATTGAAACAAAGGAGAATTGTGTCCAGCATGATTAGTCCAACTTCCATGGATATCGTAAGTCATTGCATTAAAAAAATCTATATATTGAGATAAAAATGATATATCATACCACTGCCCTGACCAATTAGTTGTAGGTAGTGCCATAGTAATTAATAAATCTGGGTCAATTGACAAAAATACAGAGTCTAACTCCATTATGAATAAATTTAAATTATTTTTTTGTTCATTTGATTGAGGATATTCCCAATCAATATCGATCCCATCATATCCAAATAAAATAATAACATCTAATATATTTGAAATAGTAATAGCTCGTAACTCATGAGATGATGTGGCGTTTACAAATCCATTAGCATGCCCCCACCCTCCTAATGAAAGTAATATTTTACTATTTTGATTATGGACATAATCCGTAACAGATATATCAAATAATCCTACATCAGATTCAATTTCGCCTTCTTCATTTGGCCAGGCAAATGCATGATTAATATGAGTATAAATACCAAAATCAATTTGCGAAATATCATAAGAACTTTGGACCCAACTTGGATAATACCCAACCACTCGCTGGGAATAGGAAAAAGAAATTCCATAAATCACTATCAAATATTTTAAATATTTATTCATTTTTCTTTAAAATAAAAAAGGGGCCGTAAGGCCCCTTTTTTACACTAAAACCTAATTAAGATAGGTTACTTAACAAATGTCATTTTACGGTTAAGTAATAATGATTTTGTTTTTAACTGATAAATATACATACCAGTAGCAACTTTTAAACCAAGATCGTTAGTACCATCCCAGTTAACAAAATGTTGACCAGCCATCATATCTTGATTAACAAGTGTTTTAATCAACTTTCCTTCAACATTATAAACAGTAATACTTACTTGCTCATGTGCAGGAATAGAGAACTCAATTTGAGTTTCTGGGTTGAATGGGTTAGGATAGTTTTGCTTTAGAGTATACTCTTCAGCAACTACATTACTTGGATCTTTAGAAACAGAAGAGTAATCGGATGTAAATATGTAAACCCCATTGCCATAAAAATCAGCAAGATAAAGATCACCATCAGCATCCCAAGCAGCACCACGTGGACCATCAGTCACACCTTCACCAGTACCGTCACGATCATGCCAATTACCTACTTGTCCTAAAACTTCTCCGTTATCAACATCATACAACCAATATGAACCACCCATTGGTCCACCCCAGCCAGCTGTTAAACAACCAACTAAAAGGTTACCCATAGGATCAAAGTCTAATGAACTTGCCCATAGTTTGGTTTCTGCATAAACAGTATCACCTTCACACCATGCAACATAAGCACCTTCTGCACCCATTGCACTATTGATATCATCCCAACATGCTGGAACATCATACTCAATTGCGAATGTGTCTGAAAATTCGTGTGCGATTACACCTGGAACTGTACTAGTCCAACGTGTTACACCAATACCATTCCATGTTGATCCAAAATAAAGCTCTTCACCATTGGCAGAAACTTCTATTGCACGGTTGATATGACCTACTGTATCAATTGCATTTCCAACGTAGTTTAAATCTGCATCTAGTACAACACATGGACGTTCACCTGCGATTACATAACTCACATAAACATTTCCATTCTCATCTGCAACTGCATCTGTAAGTGAACTTTCACCTACCCACATTGCCATTCCTTCACCTGTCATATAATTGATCTTGTAAAGAGATTTGTAATGAGAACTTAAAATGTTTCCATCAGCATCAATTTCAATTCCACGGCCACTGCCTGAATTTGCACTTTCTGCTGTTAGTGAATCTGATGTTCCGTCTGGAAAGTTTAATATTGAAATTGGTGAAAAACTAACATGATCACCCGTTTCAGGATCTAATACATAGATACCTTTATAGTGAATTGTATCACCACTTGCTAAGACTTCCATTTCTCCATTTCCGCCATAGATATTGATCCATACGTTTCCGTCTGGGGCAACTGCTACACCGTGTGGGGAATTCTGCCAAGCACCATCTGAACCTTGAACAACACCACCTAAGGTATCTCCAAAATCTATTAATGTGGACGAGTATGTCCAATCTGCCTTGACAAAACCCAGAGACATGGTAAGTACACATAACGTAGTTAATAACTTATTACTCATTATGTTCTCCTCTGTTTTGTTTGTGTTAAGAAAATCATTGTTCTATAAAAATATAGTACAATTTAAGTCGATAAGAATACTAAAATTCATCGTTTGTTTCAAGTATTAAAAAAGATATCTCTACCGTTTTTACCGAACGACAACAAACTTTAAAACTCTACTATCCCCTTTTTGAATTAATACGGATTCTTGATCGCTTGAAAGGATATCTGATGTAACTTTGATATGGGCAATATAAATACCCGGTACAATAACTTGTCGACCAGATGTAACTAAATTCCAAGCTTCATCTCCACTTCCATCTCGATGGGAAATAGAGTGAATTTGATCTCCTCTTTCTGTGAAAATTCTAATATCACATTGCCCTGGAATATTCAAAAACATAATTTTATCTTTTTCACCAATATATTGAATATTTTTTGCTGAAATATGATAAGGATTTGGAACAGCTCGTATTTTTTTTAAGGCATCACCTGATTGACGTCTAAGATAAGCTGGTTTAGAAGTTTTTGTATAAAATCGACTACTCATTAATGGCCCATTAGGGTTTAGTAAACCCGAATCATTCTCTGAACCATCCGTTACAGATACAATATAGTAATAATATGAAATTCCTCTTTTAGCCGTCAAATCATCAAATGAATAAGTTCCAATCCCACCAGAATATATTTGAGTATATAGAGTATCCGGTTTGCCTGGAGCCCTCCAAATTTGATATCCAGCAAAATTTGATTCAATTTCTGATTCACTCGACTCCCAATTAAGAAAAATTCTATCTCCACCAGATTGGACATCAAATAAAGATGGTGGCAAGGGTGGGGATGAAATATTATACCCCGAATTATAATTTCGATATGCTCGACCAAATGTTTTTAGAATTGAATCTTTACCTGTAAATACCCAAGCATTTTTAAAAATATCCTTATCTGAAGTTTCAGATCCATCAGGTAATTCAAAAGGCGCCTCGCCCGTATCCCACTCAAACCCAATTTCTTCGCACATTGATCTATTTAAGCCATTTATACCTTCAACTTCTACTATCGTAACACTTTCACCGTGAGGAATATCAAATGGACCATATGTCACCATTGCATTCGTTCCGCCTCCATCATTATGAATAGAAAATGGTTTGGTATTATGTTTCAAATAAGTTTCCGATGTAGGATCCCCCATGGCTATTTCATCTGGTCTATCTGCTCCACCCAATCCTAAATAAGGATTACCCGAAAGCATATCATAAAGTTGCACCATTGATGGTTCATCTGAATTGGATAAATGGCCAACATCAGGGTAAGTATCCCCAGCGTGCCATCCCATAAATAAAGGTTGATGAATATTATTAGATGAATCTGCCCAGTCTGTATCTACATGAATAACACTTGTTCCCACGTGATGAGGTGAAGTTAGGCGACTATTCCCTTTATAATTAGGACCACCTATTGTATTGACTTGAAATACCGTTGCGGATCGACCATACCACGAAAAAACTGATCTTAACCATTGTGGACTAGGATCTTCTTCTAAAATTGGTGTTAAATAATTATCGGCATAATCTTCACCACGAATAGTAACCCAAGAGTTTTTACCCCATTTTTGTTGTCCATCTAAAACAATTCCTGTTTCACGAGATACACTATATCGTGTTCCCCACCCTGCAATAACACCGGACAAATCATTTGTAAGTTCTATTTCATCGTCCCAATCAGTATTTCCTGTATTTGTTAAGGTATAAACCTTAATAAAGTAATTATCGTGGTATTGTTGGCTAAAAGCATAGATTCGCCTTTCCATGGTTAATCCCATAGATGTGTTAATTTCATTTACAACAATACGATCCGAAACAATGTCAGGATTAATTGAATCAATTTCTGCACTATAAAAGCTATTGATATCTACCCCATCTACATAAACAGTAGGTGGTAAAAATTTTGAAATTTGATACAATTCAGTTGGAAATATTCCATTCCCAACTTCTGAAAGCGTTAAATATATACCATAATTTTCCCACGTATATCCAGTTTCATCGATAAAGTTTTCACTGGCAAGCCAAGATCTTTTAATGACTGAGTTATCCTGGTATAAATAATCGGCTGGCCATACCATGCCTTCGTAATAAGTATTATTCCAAGCTCGCTCACTTCCATATGCCGAAAAATGGCTTTGCAAAGACCCAACCTTTATATAGCGTTTTAATGTTTCATCAACTTGTCCAAAAATCAAACAAGGAAATATAAAAAATAGTAGGCTTAGTAATTTAGGATATGACATTAAAAATATACCGTTAATCCAAAATAAATGTCTCTTGGGTTCAAGAAACTAACAGCTCGAATATTTGGCATATCAATATAAGCTTTCGTAGATAATATTTTTTTTTCTTCTGCCGTAGGATTTTGCCAATCTTCAGGTTCATAAGGTTGATATTCTATATCCCAAGCTCGGAATTCACCAACCCGGTCAGCTCCATTTTCTTTTTCATCTTCCCAAGAGAATCTTAATGATTCTAAATAATCGATATAATCAAAATAATCTGCAAAGCCAGCATAACTTAAAAATTTATTGTTAAATAGATTTTTTACATCTAATAAAAATTCAAGTGTGGTTTCTTTAATATTAATTTTCTTCGAAAAACGAGCATCAGTAGTATATCTATTTTTCCACTGAATGTTATTAGAGACGCCGGGTAAATTTTGCGGATTATATGTTTCATAACCCCCCGAATTATAATTTATAATAAAACTAGAAGCCAATTGCCCTAAAATAGATTGCTCAAATATTTTCGGACCAAAATCATCCGGTGTTTTAATATGAATAACTGATTTCAAATAAGGTCTTGGGCGGGGTTTAGATTGGTATTTATTTAAGCTTTCATAATCTCTTTGTACATTTGGATCTTGGAATTTTTTTAATAATCCAAAATATCCAGACGATTCAACTTGATATGTATAATTCACCATTCCTGAAATCAAATCACCCATTTTTTTATTCAGGGTGATTTCTAGCCCACGAATATCTTCATAATTATTATTTTCAATACGATTGACCTGGACTGTGCCATTCATGTTTTGATAATAAACCCAGCCTGGCTGATTCGTAATATCTTTATAATACACTGCAACATTCAATAATAAATCTCCGAATGGATTTGATGAATATCCAGTTTCGTATGCGATTGTTTTTTCAAATTCCATATCTGGATCGCCAATATGTGTTACAAGTCCATTACTCTCACGTTGTAATCGAAAACGATAAGATGAAGATGGTTCTGAATAGAAATGACCATAATTAAAATATAATTTTGATCGGTTTGTAATCGGATGGGAAATACCAAGTCTTGGACTAATTGCATTTATTGATTTCGAATCGACGGATTGAACATCATCTTCAATATTTAGCCCTGCACCTTGTTTAAAATAATCATCAAATTCACTTAACTTATAAATATCAGAATTTCCATTTGAATAATCACCTCGCACCCCAATATTTGCGATAAAACCTTTATACTCTATTTTATCTTGAATATATCCAAATAACCTATATGGAGAAGTATCATAATTCATGGAACGATTCCAAGTCGACATACTAGGACTTTCAGTAAATGATCTAATTTTAAAAGAGTTATATGTGAGCCCTACTCCACTTTTTAAATGATGATGATTTCCAATTTGCATCGTATAATCCAAATCAAATTTTGTAGTTGAATTTATTGACTCATCTCGGCCAAGATTCATCCACCCTCCAATTCCCATCCCATCAATTCCTGTTTCTGCAAACCCCCAATATCCAAAAGGTGCTTCATCAAGTTTAATATTCTCCAACCCCGGAATTACACTATTTGTTTTATTTGTATCTCTTAAAGCCATTTGAAAAGTATCATATTGGTTCGACTGATGTTGGATTGAAAACTCAATGAACTTTTTTTCAGAAAACATATGAGTTAAACTAAACCCAATGATAGATCTATTAATAAGGGTGGGTGAATAATAACCGGGCATAAAAAGGATGCTGTTTCCAGAAGATCCATTTAACAAATTTGCAACTTCATAGGCAGAACGTAAATAAGTTCCCGTGGGAGTTGTTTTCCAAGAATATGGTGAGACTGATTGAACTTGACCTTTTTGAATTATAAGGTTTACTTTTGTTTTATTACTTAGATCAGATGTGAGTTTTATTAATAGTGACTCATCTTTATAATCATCAAAAGAAAGTGGGAAAATAAATGCTTCATTTTCTTTTCTATAACTAAAAAGGAATCGAAGATTTCCTGCTAATTCAGATACGAATGGGACAGGACCCGAAACATATAAATCCATATTTTCGTCAGGTTGCTGAATATTTCCATTCCGCCTATGCTGCCATTTAAATATTTGTTGAGCACTGGTGGGTGTTAAATCATTGGATGGATCATCATCTTGTAATGTTGCATCTGAAATAGCATTCCAACCTTCAAATGTGGGATATTGTCTTCTTGTATAGGAATCCCAATTCCCATTCTCAGTTCCAACCCACGCTACATCATTATCTAAATACGGCCGAAAATAATATGAGCTATTTGAAAATAATGAATTTCCAAAATGCTTTTGAGATGGTGGACTATGTCTAAATGTAATTCCACCATGAAATTGTTTTTTATCACCTTCGCTTAATACAACGTTAATTACACCTGAACGAATATTCCCATACTCCGCGCTAAATCCACCCGTCTGTACTTGAATCTCTTTTACTATTCCAATTGGGATGGATGTATATGGTATATTAGATCTTTCATCATTATAAGAGAATCCATCTACCCGAAAAAGAGACTCACGACTACCCCCTCCTCGAATACTTAATCCATTTACGCCTGCTTGTAAATCAAGGATATCAGAGATTTCATCAATTGGCAATGATGAGATTTCATCAGAGTTAACATTAATCTGACTATTTGAAATATCTAATTGAACAATAGGCTTTTTTGCTTGTACTATAATTTCACCCATTTCAACAGACTCTTGAGTCATTGTAATATCTATCTGAGTAGTTCTATCAATTCCAACTACAATATCATGAATAAAATATGTTGAATATCCCATCATGCTCGCTTGAATTTGGTAATTCCCTGGTGGGATATTTAAAAGATTAAATCGACCATTAATATCTGTGACAGCGCCCAATCCTGTGTTCATTAACGCAACATTAACACCAATTAAGGGATCTTCTGAATCACTTGTACTTATAGAACCGGATATTTTCCCCGTTGTTCCAGGGAATAGTATATTAAAGAGAAAAAGAGAAAGAAAAAATCTCTGTTTTATGAATCGAAATAATTTAGACATGAAAAAGAACTGTTTTTATGGGCGTCCGTAATATTCAGCACCTTCCATTCTAGTGTCTACCTTAAGAACCCTATTTGTTTCTTCAATTCTATTAATCAAATAGAGAAACTCATTATTACCCCACGCCATATAACTAATGGGAGGAACAAGCACTGAAGAATAAAATCCAATTTCAATACCATTTTGAATTAAAACAAGTGGGTTTGATTCTGAATCTGAACCAACAAATAAATCACCTGTTGAAGTTAAAGTGAAACACAATGCTGTTGATTCAGTATTATTAGCGGACCAATCATAAACCACTTCTAAATCACCTAAATTTCCAGCTGTATCCAAAATAGGTAATCTATAAATGACTTTTTGAGTTGTAGGATCCGTAGTTAAAATATAAACAAATTCACCAAATACTCTTAAATTGATAACATCAAGATCACCTAAATCTTTAACTTCAGTTACGCCCGAAGTTAATCCACTATCATCATAAATATTTACCACATCAATGACAGAACCTGTTCCACCTACAAAAAGATTTCCATTCGCATCAAAATCTAAATCCGTTGCATTCCCACTTAACCGTTTAAAAATTTCTGTATTTTCCTTAGGTGTTCCTTGTTCATCTTTATAAAGATATCTTTGAAAATTCACAAAATACATGCTTCCTGTTGGCCCAATTTTCATACCAGACCCTTTAGCCAAAGCACCCGACCATACAGACGAATCACCATTGGCATCAACCATCCATATTTCAGCATTCGGTGAACCATCCATTGATACGTATAAATTTTCGCTCAAATCCAAATCTAATGAATATATATCCGTAAACTGGTCAAAAGGTCCATAATTTTGAACTGCAGCTGTTAATCGATAATGGCTATCAAATTCTCCAAATGTAAATGCACCTTGGGCTGCAACCTTAATAGTAACACTGTCACTGACTAAATTTGGTGGTATTACTAATAATTCTGTTGTAGTTGCATTCACCACAGCGCCTAGCATACTATTGAAATACACTAAATTTTCTTCAAGATTGGTCGAAAAATTTTGCCCAGAAATAATAACTGTATCAATCCCGGCAAATGCTCCATCAGCAGGGAGAACTCCTGTGACTATAGGAGATGAATTACCATTGTCATTTTCATCCCAAATATCATTTGGATAGTTTGGATCTTCACAGGAAAATAATATAAGTATCAATCCGATTAATATCATTTGAATTTTAGTCATAAAATTTTTCATCGTGCAATTCCAATACTTAATCTGCTTACATCATCAAAAATCCCAAAAGGTGTTAAAGCATAATCAATGGTTATTGGGCCAACTTTTACTCCGGCACCATACGTAAGTCCTCTTTGATCATAATTATACAAATAGCCCATTCTTAAATTTGCCATTCCTTTAAAAGAATATTCTAAACCAATATTCATTCTTTCAGGGTAAGACCTTGGATGCAGGGCATCAACAGCCAATAACAATGATTGTGACTTCCCGGCTAAAGGTGTAAAACCAATCAATTCTAATGATGCGCCTATTCTAAATGTTAATGGAAGTTGAAACCCATCATAAGAAAATTGAGTTTCATCACTGAAATTTCGAACAGACATTCCAAAAGCGAAATTATGCCAATCTGTTTGGTAGATTGTACCGAAATCAAATGCCATAGCATCCGCCGTATTTTTTTGCACACTTTTGGATGTATCAGTAGTTGGAACAACATTATATCCCAAATTTTGATACGCTTTTTTAATATGTCCACCCACGGAAAAATTTTCCGATAAAGATCGACCATAACCAAATCCAAGAGATAGTGCAGTCGGTTTGAAAATTTCCGTATCAATAAAACCTTGCTCATTATCCCAAACCATTGTTCCTTGTAATTCTCCATAATCAACATTCAACATTGAAAAACCAAAAACACCATATTGCCCATTTTTAGGACTAAGTGAAATACTAAATGCTTCATGTGATATGCCTGCAATCCAATCGTTTGAGCTAAAACTAAAATCAATCATTTGTTCTTGTCTAGATAAACCTGCGGGGTTAAAAAAGAGAGATGACGAATTGCCAAAAAGAGTAGTCATAGCATCTCCCATTCCTCCTCCTCTTGCATCAGCTGAAATGCTAAGGAATTGAAAACCAGTTTGAGCTAACTTTTTATTTTCTGACCCAAATACCATTGAGCTAAATAAAATGAGAATAATAATTTGTTTATTAAATTTCATTATTCTTCACTCCCACTATTAATTGTAATTAAATCCTGATAATCAATCGAATTTGATAAATAACCATCAGAAACGGTTAGTGAAGGTGAAAAAGAACCCGAATCAGTATAGGCATGCGCTACAATTGAAGAATCATTACTTGATGTACCATCTCCAAAGTTCCAGACATAAGAAACGATTGGATAAGTTCCATTAGTTGACCCATCTGTAAAACTAAGTGTATCACCGATAATTGCTGTTAAAGGTGAAACTGAAAAATCTGCATTTGGAATTGAATTAGAATTCATAAAAACCATTTTAACTGATGAAACATTTGAATTAACCATTCGAATTAAATATGATCCCAATAGAGAAGAATAAGTATATCGTACTCTCACATCAGAACAGCCGGCAATATTTACCATAGAAGAAATAGTTTGATCTGGTGAAACAAGCTCACCCATACTATTGTAAAGCGCAAACTCACTTGTTGAGTTTAATGCAACAAAATACGAATCTGCACTTTGTGGAGCATATCCCATAAAATAAACGAGTGAATCTAATGGGATTTTCCAATTATTTGAATTACTGAGAGATACAAAGGATACTGTATCAGTAATCAAACTATCATAAATTTCAATCAATGAAAGTGAATCAGGTATAAACGTAATAGCAGTGATTGATTCTGTATTATTTAAAACATCACAAATCGTATTATCAATTGCCAATGGAAATCTTTCATCAGATTGAAAATCCTCAGTTAAACCATCACACCCGACTATAAATAGTCCAATTAATAAAGGTGAAAGTATAAAATTATTTTTATTCATATTGTTATCTTATTACCGTGAATTTACGTATTGCGGATCCTTGATCTCCCATATCAAAATGAGCAATATAAAGACCACTAACTATTAACTGCCTTGAAGATGTAATTGAGTTCCAGGCTTCATCACCACTCCCGTCTGAATGTTCAATCGTATCCACCAAATCTCCCCGTTCAGTAAATATTCGAATAGTACAAACAGGTGGAATATTCAAAAACATAAGGCGGTCAGGCGCACTCACACCATATTGTAGATCTCTCGCAGATATGTGAAAAGGGTTTGGAACAATTCGTATGTCATTAAAGCTGGTTCCTGGTGGACGTTTTAAAAATGCTGCCTTATTTGTTAAAGTGAAAAATTTACTACTATTTAAAACCATATCATCATTGGTACCATTATCGAATGCTTCTAAAAAATAATAATAATCAAATCCACGTTCAGGTGTTAAATCTTCATATGACCCAGTTCCCGGTGGTAATTCCCATACTGAGGCAATTGATTCATCTAAATCCACAATGTTACCATTTGCAAGATCATAGTAAAATAAAGATGTATCAGGTTTAAATTTTAATCGATATAAATTATATCCGTCAAATCCAGCTTCTGCTTCAGATTCATTTGACCAATCTATCGTAATTCTATCTCCACCAGACGTCACATTAAATATTGCTGGTGGCTTAGGTGGAAATGGTAAAGTTTGACCTGCTTCCATTAAATCAAAAGTAGATTTTGCTTTTTTAAAAGTTTCAATAATTGAATCAGCACCTGTAAAAACCCATGCATTTTTATATTCGTTTCTACCGGAACCACCATTGTAATGGTCCATCATCCATGTATTCAATGGTGAAGATGTGGGCATATCACCTGTGTGAACATCGTTCTTCCAATTCTGGCCAACTTGATAACACATTTCGCGACTAAGACCTGCTGCACCTTCGGCTAATACAATTCTAACACTTTCACCTGGTGCTAAATTATATGGACCAAATCCAATACCTTGAGACGTTCCTCCAGGGTTTGAACCCGCTCTTGGATCGGCAAACTGATCGGCATATCCAGTTCCCACAACTTCTGCTTGAGATTGTTCGGGGTGACCAGCTGACATATATTGGTTGTATTCTTTGGTTGATTTGGTTTCATTATATTGATCATTACCTGAAGTGGCTGGATCATCAGACGTAATAAACCAAGTTGTACTAGGTTGTTGAATATCATCTGTAGCATCTGATGGACTTGTATCAGCATGCAAGGTTGTAACACCTACAAACTGAGCTGCACCAAGATGACCTTCGCCGGGCGAATTAGGTCCCCCAATATTGTCAAAACTTGCACTAGAATGATACCCATGCCAAGAATACATACCACGAATAATTGAGCCATCATCGTAAAACTGATCATTTTCTGAAGGTGTGTCAGGGTTTTCGCCAATTGCATCATTCATCGTATTATGACCCCAGGCCGCACTTTGGGGAAGCCATTTTCCATCATAGACCATCCCTTCACGACTGATAGCGTAACGATATTGTAAATAAACTTGAAACCCATCTAATGTTTGCTCATAGCTTGTGTTACAGTCTGCATCATAGCAACCATTATTTGTAAATACATATTCTTGAATATGATAATTTTGATGGTCAGGATGAGCAAAGGCATATATTGTCCGTTGTATTTCCACACCCATAGATGTCTGCACAACATTCACAATTTTTCTATCGGATAACAAATCAGGGTCAACTTCATCAACTTCATCAAGATATTGAAGATTTGTTGCCGGATCACCATCAACAAATACATTTGAATGATCATATTTACCGTAAAGTGTTAATTCTTTTGGAATGGTTTCTCCAACAATATCTAAATGCCTTGGACCCGCATGTACAACTTTATGTTCGTAATCTTTTGATACAAGCGGGTCATAGAAGTTTTTAGCACCCAACCATAGACCTTTTGCGGCCTGATTATCTTGTACACGATAAAAAGCGGGATATCTCAACCCATCTTGTTGATCAGAGATTTGGCCTGTTCTACCGAGTTCAATTTCACAACCAACAGCAGAGTACCAATTATGCAAATCGCCAATCGCCATCCACTTTACTTCTTGAGCAGAACTTGTCCCAACTAAAATGGAACTAATGAATAAAAGTCGTTTAAAAATCATAGCTAACATTAATTCCAATAAAAAGATCGCGAGGATTTAGAAAAATGTAATGTGATAAATTAGGCATATCAATATATTGCTTATTTTCTATCACATCGTCATAAAACGATTGATTAACGGCAGCCCAGCCACTTTCTTCAGTCCATTGTACAAATGAATCAGTTGCCGAATCAAAATAAATAGGTCGTTCGCTTGGAGATGTTAATTGCATTACATTAGAAATCCATTCAAAGGGAACAAAGTCTGTCCCATCTTTTCGAACATCCCCGGGCAAATCATTTCCTTCAAAATAGTTATATCCGAGTTCACCTGCAATATCATCATCCATCTGTAAAGATTGCATATAGTAATTATAATCAAAGCCATCTTCAAATCCATAACCCGAGAATGTTTTTACATTTAATGCATTATACAAATCAGCATAGATTTTGAGATTTAATTTACCCATGTGGAATATTTTAGAAATCTTCAAGTCCACATTATAATTATTTCTATATTGTACATTATATTCAATACCCGAAACATTATTGGGGTTATAAGTAAACCATGACCCTGCAGACCATTTAGTAATTATATTCAAATGCCAATCACCTAATAAATGTTGATTTAATACTTCAGGACCAAAATCAACAGGCGAATGAACATCTACAACAGATTTCATTCTTGGAATTGGCCTCGGTTTATATTGTTTTAAATTATTGAGTTCATAATTTCGCTGATCAGATGGATTTTGATAATAACTACCTAACCCAAAATATCCCGATGTATTGACTCGATATTCATAATTTACAAATCCAGTTACCCAACGCCCTCTGATTCGAGATAACTCTAATTCAAATCCACGAATATCTTCATAGCTATTTGATGTCAATCTTGAATAGTTTACTTTACTATTTGCACTAATAAATCGTGTATAATTTTGCTGATCCGAAATATCTTTATAGTATGCAGATAATCTAATTAAATAGCTCTCATTGATTGATTGATCAAATCCAATTTCATACGCAATCGTTTTTGCCATTGCAAGACTAGGATCACCAATTGTAAGGACTTCTTCACTAAACCCTCGTCTTACACGATATAATGACTCAGCGATAGGCATTTGCTGATAATGTCCATAATTAAAATATAATTTTGATGTTTCAGTAATAGGATGAGATAAAGCCAGGCGAGGACTTAATTCAATTTGCGGGTCAACTGTTTTTTGTTCAAAATCTGTTTCAGAATCACTCGTATAATTTGATGAATAGAAATCATCATCATATACATCAACATTATACCATCCACGATTAGGATTAATTACATCTAGATTTAATCCTACTGTAGCTATAAATCCTTTGAATTCTAATTTATCTTGTCCATATAAGGATAATCGATATGGATCAACATCCATAGTTGACCAATAATTGCCACTTGGTAAAAACTCATTCTGCGATCCATACTTTAAATCAAGTCCAGAAAAAATTAATTCGCCACCAAACTTTAATTGGTTCACATTATTAAGTTGAGTTGTATAGTTTCCTTTGAGCGTAATGGTTTTTACATGGCTAAAGTCACGGGCGGTACTTACTGCTCCACCAAAGGCCAATCTACCTTCCACACTAAAAAGTGGGCCGCCAAAAAATCCATAAGGCGCTTCGTCAGCATACCAAGTGTTATCACCATCGCCAAAAATACTATAAGCAGTGACGGTATCTCTACGTGTCCCATGATTTGTATTATAATCTTTTGTATCATATTTCACTAAAATATCATAAAACGTATCACCATCAATTTGCTTGGTAAATTTTAAAGCATGAATAGAATTTTTCACTACAGTTGGAGACCAATATTCATTGGTAAACAATCGCCATGGCATTGTAAATCCTCTACGATTAACTTGACTTGCTAGATCCCAAACATCATTCATAATTGATGTACCACCACCGCGAGACAAAGAAGTGCCTTCTGTCCGCCCACCAAATTGTGTATAAACTAATTTTGAAGTTTCACTCAAATCTGAAGTTAATTTTAATAAATACGAAGATTTTTCTAACCCTGCTCGACTTACTTCATAAAGATACATATCCTTTTCTTGTTGAGCTGAAAAATAAAAACGCAGATGACCAAGTTTTGACGATACAAAAGGAACGGGTCCGCCAAACCCTGCATCAAAATTGATATCGGGAGCACTTATTGCGCCATTTTTTCTATGTTCCCATGAAAATAGTTTTTGAACGCCTGATGGCGTTAAATCATTATCGGGATTAGCATCCGCCATAGTTTGTTCAGAAACACTATTCCACCCATCAAAAGATGGAAATTGTCTTTGAGTGTATTCATCCCATGATCCATTATTGGTCCCAGTCCAAGCAACTTCAGAATCTAAATAAGGTTTAAACCAAAAAGATTCAGCATCATAAGGTGATGTTCCAAAATGTTTTTGTGCCGCAGAAGATTGTCGAATACTTATAGAGCCTGAATAAGAATCTTTTGACCCTTCTTTCGTGACAACATTTATTACCCCAGAGCGAGCATTCCGATACTCTGCTCCAAACCCGCCTGTTTGTAATGAAATATCTTGGATTGCACTTAATGGAATTCCAGTCGTTGGTTCACTCGTCCTTTCATCATTCATAACAAGGCCATCGACCATAAACTGAGTTTCGTTGTAGCTTCCACCTCTCACTGATAACCCTGAAACACCAGCAGATAATCCGACGACATCAGCAACATTACTTACTGCCATTTCTGCAATTTGTGTCGCAGATATAGATTTTTGACTAGATGCCACATCCACTTTAACTAATTTTTGATTGGCTCTGACAAAAATCATTTCACCCGAAATGGCTTCGACTGACAGCTCAATATCAATCATGGCTGTTAAATCAATTTCAACGCGAATATCTGTAATCGTTTTCTGTCCATACCCAATCATCATCACACGCAATGAATAGAATCCCGGTGATATATTTAAAATATTATAATGGCCATCAATATCTGTTGCTGCTCCGAGAGACGTGCCTTCAATCATAACATTGGCACCAATGAGGGGTTCCCCTGTTCCTGAATCAGTAATTTTCCCAGATACTTTTCCCGTTACACTTGAGAATAAAAAAGATTGAAAAACAATATAAAAAGTAAAAATATTAATAAGTTTCATTATTCGAAACTAAAGATATATGAATTGAAGTTGCAATATAAAAGACGATAAACTACTCCCTTAATTCTTACCACTTTTTCCTCCAGCTTAATTTCGGGTTTCGTTTTGTAATTCCAAGAGTTTCATATACAGCTGAATGGATTCTTTGTCGCCAATCAAAATATTTCGGATTTTTCCATGATCGATTTGGATGAACTGCATTTGTAAGTAAAATAACCGTCACCTGATTTACGGGGTCAATCCATAGAGACGTTCCAGTGTATCCTGTATGACCAAAACTTTGATCACTTAAATAAACGCCTCCCGATGCTTTCCCATCAGGGCTATCCCACCCAAAACAACGGGAACTTCCATCTACTATATTCGCTCGCTGTGTAAATAATTCTACGGTTTCCGGATCAAACACGCGTGTCCTTCCATAAATGCCCTTATTCAACATCATTTGCGAAAATCGAGCTAAATCCCTCGCCGTAGAAAAAAGGCCTGCATGCCCCGCAACTCCACCAATACTATGAGCGTTTTCATCATGAACTTCACCGTGAATCAGACCAATTCTATATTCTTCGGAAATTTCGGTCGGCACGATTCGATGCATTTTTTCCTTCGATGGATTATAAAATGTTGAATTCATCCCCAAAGGACTAAACACAAGTGAATCAACAAATTCGTTTAAAGGAATGCCGCTTACTTTTTCAATTAATTTCCCCAAAGTAATAAGTCCAATATCGGAATAAACCGTTTTTACACCAATCCCTATTTCAGGCTCACTATTAAATAAACTATCTAATCTTCCTTCAGAATTTGTATCCATTAAATAGAATTGTTTAAAAGGCGCAAGCCCTCCTGTATGTGTTATCAAGTTTTTTATAGTTATTTCCGATTTTTGTTTAAAGTAGTTGGACTGCTTCCCTTTGAATTCAGGTAAATATTTAACAACGGGATCATTTAATTTAATTGTTCCCATCTCAACTAATTTCATAATCGATGATGTCGTTGATACTACTTTTGTAATGGATGCCAAATCAAAAATATCACTAGCCCGTGTTTCTCTGTTTGTGTCATAGGTGTGATAGCCAAAGGCTTCTTTTATAAATATTTTTCCATTTTTTGATGCCAACAACACACCGCCTGGCCAAGCTTTATCCTTCACAGCGTCTTTCAATAAAGCACTGAGCGCATCGTTCGTAACTCCAATTTCTTCGGGCAAGACCTGAACAACTTCTTTGCCTTTTTCAAAGGATGTTTTAGAATGAAATTGTGAAATTTTATTTACAATAATCCCATCTCCAATTGTTGCCACTCCCGGAATAGACACTGGCAATTTTCCAGATATATCCGATTTCCCTAATAATGCGTTCACCATTGCATTTTGCATAACAGCATTATTTTTATAGGCACAGAGATAAGTTGGAATATTTGCAAATCCTTGAATTAAATAGGGTGTACCTAGGCTTACTAATATTACTCTATCCGTTTTTTTGATTAAATCCATAAGGAAATTGTTTTCATTCTCAGGCAGAAATATTCTGTCTTTCCTCGCTTTGGGACTCGTAAATGCATTGATAAGAACTGGTGCATTATTTGGTATTTCATTTAACAATGCATCGAGAACAACTTCCGAATCAGATTCATCTATCTGTAAAGCTATTATCTTTATTCCTGATTTTTTCAGTCCATTAGTTACTTTTGAAATAGAATGATTATTCCCCGAATCATAAATATCAATCACAAAAAGAGAATCCAATTTATTCGAACTTAAAGGTAAAATTTGAGAATCCATTTTGACACATGTTATCGCTTCTTTTGCAATTTGTGCAGCAATTTTTTTGTGGTCTTTAAAATTGTTTTGATTATAAATGTCATCTAAGGAAATTGTAATAGATTCATTTAATTTTACCTTCTCCTTCATCTTTAGAACTTTAAGCGCAGATTCATTTATCCGATTTATTGATATTGAACCATTCATTACCGCTTTTTCAATTGTATCAATAGATTTCTTCAGGTTATAGTTTTGAATAATAACATCACTTCCGGCATTAATAGTTTCGATAAGTGCAAAGGCATCAGAATAATTTTGAGTAATTCCGCCCATTGCCATTGCATCGGTAATAATTACGCCATTAAACCCAATTTTTTTTCTAAGAATAGATTGAATCCAAAATGATGACATGGATGAAGGCCTATCTGATTCGGGTTGAAAATCTGGTGCATGAACATGTGCAACCATAATAGCATCTACACCAGCATCAGACATGGCTTGAAATGGTGGAATTTCCACTGACCAAAGACGAGCAGAATCACTTGGAATCATGGCCAAAGAAGAATGAGAATCCGTCTCTGTGTCACCATGTCCAGGGAAATGTTTTGCTGTTGCTAACATTCCATTTTCTTGAAGCCCTTTCATTAGTGAAATTCCAAAAGTACTCACAAGATTAGCATCTTCTCCAAAAGACCTTGTATTTATTATAGGATTTAATGGATTATTATTCACATCAACAATAGGAGACAAATTCCAATGGATTCCAAATAATCTTGCTTCTTCTGCAATTATTTTTCCTGTACGATATGCATTATCAACATCTCCAGTTGCAGCAATGGCCATAAGAGGTGGAAGATCGGTTCCTGATGGATACCTTTGATTTAGTCCATATTCAATATCTGCATCAAATAGAATTGGTACTTTTGATAAAGATTGCATTTCATTCATTAATGATATCGATGACCCTATATCTCCATACCACAAATGAATGGTACCAATACCATCCGATTTAATGAGTGATTGAATTTCATTCCATCGGGATTCGGATACATCTTTTATCCGCATATTCATATGATAAACCATCATTTGAGCAATTTTTTGACGGAGAGATAATTGTTTCAAAGTGCTTTCAGCCCAATTGTAATATGCATTTGGTCTAGGTTCAGATTTGATATGAGATACCGGATCTGTTTTCGGAATGGATGAACAACTTGACAGAATTAAACTAAATAAAATAAAAATGTGAGTTAAATATTTATTAAACATGTTCGCCTTATAATTTGAATAGTTAATTTTTTTTACTTCCTTTAAATGCATTATCAAAAAATGTTAAATGCTCATCCAATGCGTTGACCCAATAATTCCAACTATGACCACCTGATTTTTCAATATAAGTATGTGAAATATTTTTTTCAATTAATCGACTATGTAATGTTCGATTAATTTCAATAAAAATATCTTCGTAGCCACAGTCTAATAAAACAGGCATGAATCCGTTTTCAATTTGGTCTAACATATTTATAATTGAATGATTTCTCCAACGTTCAGGATAAAGTTCATAGGACCCAATTTTAGAAGCAATCTCCCACTTAACCGTTGAATATGTTAAATCTACACCTCCGCTCATACTGGATACAGCATGAAACACATTTGAATTTCGTATTGCTAAATACAACGACCCATGACCTCCCATACTTAAACCCGTAATTCCAATTTTATTGATACGATACGTTTCTTGAAACCAAGGTATTAATGTTTGGATTATAAATGTCTCATATTGACTTGACGATTCTATCGGGCTATCCATATACCAACTATTTGGACTTCCATCAGGGCAAATTAGAATCATTGAAGATTTATCAGCACTCTCTTCTAGATTCGCATGAGTTGACCAATTTAAATAATCCCCACCATATCCATGTAAAAGGAACACTGCATTATAAGAAGATTCGGTCTTAGGATACAAATCAGGTAAAACAATCAAAGCAGGGATAGATTTTTCCATCGAAGGACTAAAAACTTGAATTGTATCTAGTGTCGCAGCAGTGCAAAAAGAAAATAAATTAACAATAACAACAGAACAAAAAACTTTCGAAATTGAACCTGATAAATTGGGTAATAAGTGCAAATCAATCCTTTTCATATAGATAATATTTTCTCGACATTTTTCTAAAGGAATCAATATCTTTTTCTAAATAGCTTTTAATATCACTATATTTATAATTCACTGAAAATAGCTCCCTAACTTTGGATGTACCCATTACCTTGTCAAACATGTTTAATCTTGACGGATCCGCTAATGAAAATGGCGATTTTTCAGGATAATATTTTTGATGAATTTCCATAAATAAAAATTGAAGACTCATTAGATTAACTTTTAATGGATCTTCGAAATAGAGTTGAACACCTGTAAGGTGTGAATTTTTGCCTAAAGCATAGTAAGGTTTATAGGTAATGGGCTTAAAAACAACCCCTTCTAAATCAAGTAAATTCAATTCATTTGCAATTTGATTTGATTCAATCCATGATCCACCTATCAATTGAAATGGCAAGGTATAACCAACGCCATTTGATAATACTCCTAATTCTCCTAAAATTCCCGTACTTACATAGAATATTGGCGTAGAACTATTTGGAATATGGGATGAAGTAGGGACCCATGGTAGCCCGGTATCTTTAAAAAGCATTGACCGTTTCCAGCCATCCATCGAAATAACAGTTAAATTACATTTTAACCCGTTAGATAACATATTTTCTTCATTAATAAGTTGAGCTAACTCACCAACAGTTAATCCATACACATATGGAATTGGGAATTGGCTCACAAAAGATTGGAAACCTTTTTCTACAATGTTACCTTCAATTTTTATTCCGCCTAAAGGATTGGGTCTATCCAAAACGATAAATTCAATGTTGTTCTCTGCCGCAGCTTCCATTGCCAATCCCATTGTACTGATGTATGTATAGGACCGACATCCTATATCCTGTATATCATAAACTAATACATCAATATTCTTTAGCATTTCAGGCGTTGGTTTTCTTGTTTTACCATACAAGGCAAATACCGGTAGTTTTGTTTCATCATCTATTGATGATGAAACTTTTTCTCCAGCAGAATAATTGCCACGTACACCATGTTCTGGCCCAAAAAGCGCAACAAGATTTACATCATCTGATTGAAAAAGTATATCAATCGTGGACCTTAATTTTCTATTTACACCCGTTGCATTTGCAATTAAGCCAACTCGTTTATTTTTTAAAGGTTTAAAACCATTATCTTCGAGATTTTCTATTCCAGTTTTTACTTCCGAGACTTTATTTATTGAAAATTCATGTTTAATTACAAGTTTAGGTGCCTGAGAACAACTTGTAATTAATAATAAAACAAGCATTATATAAGGTAAGTATCTATCTGTCTTTTTCATTTTATTCATATAGTAGTTCAAAGTATTAGAATCCCTTGACAAACCCTGTGTGTAAAGAAAGAACAGATACTATTTTTCTGATTAAGGTTGGAACAAAGTGGAAATCCCGAACTTGTTTCGGGGCGGAAAATGAAGCCAATAATGGTTTTATGGTCAAGTTTTCCAACGAAAAGCAGGGAAATAGTAGCTTTTTAAATTTGTGTATCATGTTTTTCAAAGGGTTCTATTATTACTTTTATAAAACAATGCAATTATTTCTTTCTCAACAATCATCAATCTTCTTAGTTTATGAGTCTCTCAAAACGTAAAATATATTCGATACAAAACAAACTAACTTAGGATTGCAAACTTATAAAATAATACTATGAAAACAGACATTTTTTTTCACACTACAGGAGAAATTAATCACGTTTCCCAAACAGTTGATTCTATTCTTAATCAAACAACCCTTCCAAATCGTATTTATGCCTTTAATGAAAATGATTCAATTGATTTATCTAAAGATATCGTTCAAATTTCAAATTCATCATCTGGATTCCCTGGACAATTCAACATAGCATTAGCTCAATCAGATGCAGATATGATTCTTTATATTGATAATCGAATGGCACCAGTATCATTGTCAAATTCAATCATTTCTCTTCTTTCTATTAGTAAAGCGCGAATTCCCAATACAGGAATGTTCTATAGCGATTATGATAATATGGATAATAGTAAAATTTCTGAAGTACGTCTTTTAAAACATCATCAAGGCCGTGTACGAGACAATCAAGATTATGGAAAAGTCTATCTTTTTGATAAGAAAGTATTGGATTCTATAGGTGGAATGGATGAATCTATTCAATTCAATCATTTTTATGATTTACGATTGAAAATATCTGAAAAATCAAAATTAACTCATATCGCAAATCGATATTCAGGTAGCCTGTATTCTATTCAAACAGAGTCAAAAAGCTCAAATGTATTTGATTACTTATTGGCTGGAAAAGCTCAACAAGAAGAAGCAGAATCCATTCTTTCAAATCATTTGGATCGAATGGGGGCATTTTTAAGCCCTGATTCTAATTTAAATCAGGTGCCAAATGAAGATGCTCAACTCACAGCAACAATTATTATACCCGTTAATGATAGACCTGAATTTATAGGAACAGCAATTGATAGTATTTTAGCTCAAACAGTGCAAGATATAGAAGTAATTGTTGTGGTTAATGGCGGAAAAGATGACCCTACCATTCCTGCTGTAAAAAATTATTTGGATGGCGGAAGTAATTATGATTCAAACGCTCCTAAAGTTCGTCTTCTCGTAACTGACATAAATAATATTGGGTATTGCTTGAATCTTGGTGCACAAAATGCAAACGGGAAATATTACGTACAACTTGATTCAGATGATCGCTTAAAATCTGATGCAGTAGAAAAGATCGTTGATTTGTATAAATCTGATTCTACCATCGGAATGGTGATTGGATCTTATGAAGTTTGGGAAAAAGCAGATGATGGGTCTTTGAGTCGTATGGAAGAAATTCCCGTGGTGACACACGATGAATGGACAGACAACAATGGACGGAATAATTTATTAAGAATTAATGGCGCAGGGGCACCTCGATCCATTCCTATTCAAGTGATAAAAAACATTGGTTTTTTTGAAATGAATGAAACTCCATTCGCTCGGAATTACGGTGAAGATTACGATATGGTATTACGTATTTCAGAAAATTATAGAATTGGACGAATTTATGACCCAATTTATGAAGTCATACGTCATTCCGGAGGAACTGACCATGCTATTGACCAAATTGTTATTGACCGAAACGACGAAGCCAAAGATCATATGAGGCTCGATGCGATTCAAAGACGCAAAACTTTAAATTTGAAATAATGAAAGCAATTCAAATTATTGGTATCGATGGTGGAGCAACTAAAGTAAGCGCTTGGGAAGTTGAAAAAAACAGTGATTTATTTTCATTAGGGAAAGCTCACTACTCCCGTCAATATGTGAATGAAAATAATTTCAGTATCAAATTCACACCTGTAAATATTCAAACTCAATTGACTGAAATGAATCAAAATAATATTCAGTTAACTTCAGAAGAAAAAATTCAAGGTAATGCAATTGTCCAATCATTTGCGAATATAATTCAACAATTTAATTCAGAGAAACCTATTCTTCTTGGCATCGGAATGCCCGGATTAAAATCCGATAATAAACGTGGTATTGTTGCCATGGCAAATGGTCCTCGAATTCCCATTTTTTGCGAACAATTAGAAAAAATATTGGAAGAAAAAAATATTTCTTTAGCAGCCTCTATTTTTCAATTGGGGAGCGATGCAGACTATTGTGGCATTGGAGAAGAATATTCAAATGATGGTGGTTTTTTCAACTGTCAATTTGGATATTATTTAGGTGGTGGGACTGGAGCTGCAGATGCATTAAAATGCGACGGTAAACTCCTTCCACTAGATTTAACTAAATCCTGGTTAGCAAAATCTTGGGAACTCAAAACAAGTAACGACATCTCACTCGAACGATATGCATCTGCTGGTGGAATTCAATCTATTTACAGTACACATACTGGCATTTCCGTTGAAGAACTCAATCTACAAGCGATTTATCCAAATCAAATATTGGAAAGAGCTATTACTGGAGAAAAATCTGCAATTAACACTTTAAATGATGTGAGTCATACATTAGCCAAACTCATTAATGAACGAATCGAAACTCTTTTCGCAGGATGGCAAACTCCATTTGGTTTTGTAAATCCAAATCGCGTTCCCTTAGAATCTTCGCATCCTTATTTAGGACAAGTTTTTGATCGATTGATTATTGGCCAACGATTGGGTACACTTATGAAAGAGTCCAAACAATCCAATTATTTATGGCTGCCATTTATTTCTCATCTAAAAAATCTGATTTCAGAAAGTGAAGCATTAGATATTCAAGCAAAAAAACATTATCTCGATAATGGGATTGAAAAAATAATTTTCTTGTCACAATTACGTGATGCGCCTGCGTTAGGTGCAGGTGTGGATGCAGCGCTTAACTTTTATCAGTCTTAAGTATGCTTAATAAGGGGCAAATTCCATTACAAGAACCAATTGTTTCCATTGGATTAGTTCTTCCTGAAGATCAACAAAAAAGCTTAACAATTCAAAGTAGTGACTCTAAAAAAAAGAAACATATACTTATTCAAAATGGCCTTCTACTCATAGATAGCAAACCTTCCCCAAGAATCCATTTAACTCAACCCACTTCAGATTCTTTTTTCACACTATATCCCGTTCGAGCTGGTCGCGGATTTCATTGGGAAAAACAAATTACAATCCAAGTTCTAGGTGAAATTGAAATATCCATCTTAAATGGATACCTCTTTGTCGTAAATAAAATACCCTTAGAACAATATCTTATGTGTGTCGCGACATCTGAAATGAGCGGAGAATGTCCTTCTGCTTTATTAGAATCTCAAACTATTGCAGCTCGGTCTTGGCTATTGGCAGCGGATGAACAGAAACATGCAAATTTAGGTATTGATGCGTGTAATGATGATTGTTGCCAGCGTTATCAAGGCATTGGGAACTTAACTGATACAGCTATAAAATCATCTTTGGCTACACGAGGGCAAGTCATTATTCATCAAAATGCTATTTGTGATACACGATATTCAAAATCGTGTGGTGGTGTATCAGAGAATAACGACTTTGTATGGAAAGAGAAACCAAAGCCATATCTGAGAGCTATATTAGATAGTTCAGAAATTGAAATACCCAACCTTCAATCAAATGAAGGATTTCGCAACTGGATTGAACAAGATTCGTCTTGTTATTGTAGTCCCAACACAATTCCTGAAAATGAACTTTATCGATATTTAGGGCATGTGGATAAATCTGGGTCATATTTTCGATGGAGCGTTTCTTATAATCAATCTGAATTATTGAAACTGATTAATCAAAAAACAAAATCATCTTTTGATTTTATTAAATCCATTTCTCCGTTAAAACGGGGATTGTCTGGCCGAATTATTAAAATTCAAATTGTAGGAAATATCAAAGGTGATGAATTTAAAATCACATTAGATTCAGAATATGAAATTAGACGTGTACTTCACCCAAACTTTATGTTTAGCTCTGCTTTCTATATCGAAGAATCAATAAATACTAATTCAAATATTAATACAATTACCTTTCATGGTGCAGGATGGGGACATGGTGTAGGTCTTTGTCAAATCGGTGCTCTAGGTATGGCATTAAACGATTACACAAGCACACAAATTTTAAAGCATTATTTTAAATCAACGGAGTTAAAACGAATCTATGACTGATACTATCTCACTTCACTGGATTGATTGGACAATAATTATTACTTATATCGCCTTTTCGTTAGGCGTTGGCATTTATTTTTCTAAGCGAGCGTCATCAAGCACAGAAGAATATTTTCTATCCGGACGTTCTTTACCGTGGTGGATTGTTGGTACATCCATGGTAGCAACAACTTTCGCAGCAGATACACCTTTGGCTATTACTGAATTTGTTCGTGGTCCAGGTATCTGGCAAAACTGGTTTTGGTGGAATATGGTCTTGGGATCTATTTTAAGCATATTTCTATTTTCTAGATTATGGCGTCGAGCAGAAGTGCTAACAGACAATGAATTGTTAGAAATTAGATATAGTGGAAAGCCTGCAGCATTTCTCCGTGCATTTAAAGCAAGCTATTTTGCTATTTTATATAATTTTATTGTCATGGGGTGGGTCATTAATGCCATGGCATCAATTATATCTGTCATGCTTAATATGGATAAATGGACAGCTGTTTGGATTTGTGTTGTTATTGCCTTAGTATATGCAATTTTATCGGGCTTTTGGGGCGTAGTGGTTACTGATCTAGTTCAATTCATGATTGCAATGTTTGGGTCGATTGCTTTAGCCATTATAGCCGTAAATGCTGTTGGTGGAATGGAACCCTTGCTTGCCAAACTCTCGTCCTTATTAGGAACGGATGCTGTTAATGAAAACACACTGAAATTTATACCACCAGCTCCAGATGCAGGCGTAACAACAAGCGTATTTTGGGAATCTCCTTTTTCAAAATTTATGATTTTTATTACAGTCATGTGGTGGAGTAATCATAGTACTGATGGAGGTGGATATATTATTCAACGAATGTCGTCAGCAAAAAATGAACGCCATGCATTACTTGCTACACTTTGGTTTAATATAGCTCATTATTCTCTCCGGGTTTGGCCTTGGATTATTGTAGCTGTTGTTTCAATCGTTCTATTTCCGATTATTCCTGAAGCTTATTCAGACTTAGGTGTAAAAGCAGGGTATCCGTTAGTGATGAATTCTCTTCTTGGTCCCGGAATGAAAGGTATTTTAATTGTTTCGTTCCTCGCCGCTTTTATGTCCACAATTGATACCCATCTGAATTGGGGATCATCCTATATGATTAATGATATTTATAAACGATTTTTCAAACCAAATGAATCTGAAAGACATTATGTATTCGTCGGAAAAATATTTACAGTTGTTTTGATGATTTTAGCTGCTTTTACTGCCATGAAAATGCAAAGTATCTCAAAAGCTTGGGAATTTATATTTTCCATGGGAGCGGGAATTGGACTTGTTCTAATTCTTCGTTGGTTTTGGTGGCGCATTAATGCTTGGAGTGAAATCACTGCTTTGGCAACATCTATTATTATTACAATTTCTTTAGAAATATTAGCTTGGAGCCAAACAATTGCAGCGGGAAAACCATATGAATTATTTGGATCATCTCCAGTTCTTTTTGGTATTTCATTACAAGTTCATCATAAACTAATGATCATTGTTCCATTGGCTATAATTGCTTGGGTAACTGCAACATTTTTAACCGAACCAGAATCGGAAGAAACATTAACAGCTTTTTATAAGCGTGTCCAACCAGGTGGGTGGTGGGCTCCTATTTCTCAAGGCTTTGAGCATACGATGCAACCCTTAACTCAGGGATTTTTTATCCAATGGATTGCAGGTGTATTAATGATTTACGGCTTAACTTTTGGAATTGGTAATTTAATTTTCCTTAATTACAGTTATGCGGTCATTTTATTTGGTGCAGCAGGAATTGGCTTTTATCTTATTTGGAATCGCAGTTTGTCTAAATTGGATTAACCTTAAAAAGACATGACAAAACCTAGACGAATATATTCTATTGATGTATTTCGTGGTATGACCATTTCCCTTATGATATTGGTGAATAATCCTGGGAGCTGGGCTCATGTATATGCGCCACTTCTTCATGCAAAATGGCATGGATGTACTCTCACCGATTTGGTGTTTCCATTTTTTCTTTTTATCGTGGGAGCTTCCATGCGCTTCGCATTTGTAAAGTGGCATTTTTATCCCTCCCCTAAATTTTATAAACATATTTTTTGGCGTGTATTTTCAATTTTCATTGCGGGTATCTTGTTAAACGCGTTTCCTTTTATTCGACAAGATTGGGATTGGTCTTCTTTTCGATTCTGGGGCGTTCTCCAACGAATCGCCATTGCCTATGGCATAAGTGCTCTGCTTATTATTCGCTATGATTTCAAACAACTGTTACCAATTCTCACAGGAATTCTTTTATTTTATTGGGGACTTCTTTGGGTAGGCGGAACAGGTGATGTTTTTAGTCTTGAAGGAAATTTAGTTCGAATAATTGACATTTGGATTTTTGGTGAAAAACATCTTTATGGCGGATTTGGCATTCCATTTGATCCAGAAGGATTACTAAGTGTAATTCCATCCGTGGGAACAGTTTTGATTGGCTATCTTATGGGCGGAATGTTGCATACGACAAAAAATTATACTGATTGTGCAAAGCGTATGGCTATCTTTGGAGCGGGTCTTATTGTCGTTGGGTGGATTTGGGGATTTATTTTCCCCATCAATAAACCAATTTGGACAAGCTCTTACGTCTTATTTACTGGCGGTATTGCAGCATTAATATTATCAGGGCTCACTTACCTTATTGATATCCGATTGTGGAAAAAACCATTTTGGATTTTTGAAGTTTTTGGCACTAATTCACTATTTCTTTTTATAGGAACTGGACTTTGGGCAAAAACAATTATTTATATTAAAAGAGATTTAGATGGAGAAATGATTAGCGCCTACTCATATTTATATAAAACCATATTTGTCCCTTTTGCCGGAGATTTAAATGGCTCACTCCTGTTTGCCCTTTCTCATGTTTTAGGATTTTGGCTACTACTCTATTGGCTATATCGAAAAAAGATTCAAATCAAATTATAAATATTTAAAAATTTTCAAGTTTAGAATGGTTGCTTTTTACTAAAATGATTTATTAAAATTGAACATTAAATTAAATAATAATAAAGGAGATAGCTTATGTCTAATAGACCCGATTTTAAATCCCAATATGAAAATTATATTGGTGGAGAATGGGTTGCCCCAGTCGATGGTGAATACTTTGAAAATAAATCACCCGTAGATGGGAGTGTAATTGCTAATGTACCAAAATCAAATAAAAACGATATTGATTTAGCAATTAAAGCAGCATGGAAAGCTGCAGCAACTTGGAATAAATCTTCTGCAACAGAACGAAGCACTTTGTTGAATAAAATTGCAGATAGAATTGAAGAGAATTTAGAAAAACTCGCATTAGTTGAAACTTGGGACAATGGTAAAGCCATTCGTGAAACCATGGCCGCTGATATCCCATTAACCATTGATCATTTCAGATATTTCGCGGGTGTCATCCGCGCTGAATCAGGTGAAGTATCTGATTTAGATGGGAATACTGTTTCAATGGAAATCCATGAACCACTGGGTGTAGTGGGACAAATTATCCCTTGGAATTTTCCGATTCTTATGGCTGCATGGAAGCTAGCTCCGGCTATAGCTGCTGGAAATTGTGTTGTATTAAAACCAGCTGAACAAACTCCTATTTCAATTTTATTTCTAATGGAAACCATTGCAGATATATTGCCACCCGGTGTGATTAATATAGTGAATGGATTTGGTCCAGAAGCTGGAAAACCATTAGCAACTCATCCTGATGTAAAGAAAATTGCATTCACAGGTGAAACAACTACTGGCCGTCTGATTATGCAATATGCATCGGAAAATATTATTCCATTTACTTTAGAATTAGGTGGAAAATCTCCAAATATATTCTTTGACAGTGTTATGGCGGAAGATGATAATTTCCTCGATAAAGCAATCGAAGGGCTTGTCTTATTTGCTTTTAACCAAGGTGAAGTTTGCACATGTCCATCAAGAGCATTAATTCAAGAAAATATCTACGATGCATTCATGGAACGTTGTTTAAAACGAATTGAAGCCATAACAATGGGTGATACACTTGATGGTGGAACAATGATGGGTGCTCAAGCTTCTAACGATCAATTTCAGAAAATACTGAATTATATTGATATCGGTAAACAAGAAGGTGCTGAACTTCTCATTGGTGGTGGTGCTTATGAAAATGAGACCTACCCTGATGGATTTTACGTTCAACCAACTGTATTTAAAGGCAATAATAAAATGCGAATTTTCCAAGAAGAAATTTTTGGGCCCGTATTAAGTGTTACAACCTTTAAAGATGAAGCCGAAGCATTGGAAATTGCTAATGATACGCTTTATGGATTGGGTGCAGGTGTATGGACTCGAGATATTCATCAAATGCAGTCTATGTCTCGTGGTATCGAAGCAGGTCGCGTTTGGTGTAATTGTTATCACGCTTATCCTGCCCATGCTTCATTCGGTGGTTATAAAAAATCGGGTATTGGCAGAGAAACACATAAAATGATGCTCGATCATTACCGTCATACAAAGAATGTTTTAACATCCTATGATAAAAATCCTTTAGGATTCTTTTAAACATACAAATGAAATGCGGGTAGTATAAAAGCTACCCGCATTTTAATAAATGTATATGGAACGTGTAAGTATAACCGATAAAGCTAAGGCTATCATTGACCAATTACGGGAAAAGCATGGAGATCTCATGTTTCATCAAAGTGGTGGGTGTTGTGACGGTTCCTCTCCTATGTGTTTCGAAAAGGGCGAATTTTTAGTAGGATCTAGAGATTTATGCCTTGGAACCATTCATGGATGTGACTTTTTTATGTCTGCAGATCAATTTGAATATTATAAATATTCCCATATTACAGTTGATATTACTGAAGGGCGTGGATCAAGCTTTTCACTCGAGATTCCATTAGGGTTAAGATTTATGACCGTGTCCAAAATATTAACAGAAAAAGAAAGTAATATGATGTTACCACCCCAATCTCAATAATAAATGAAAAAAGTATTTATCACAGGCGCATCATCCGGGATCGGAAAAGCATTGGCATTGGCCTATGCAAAACGTGGCTTCACCATCGGGCTCACCGCTCGTCGAGAAGAGATTCTACACGAAATTTCCAAAGAAGTAGAAGCATTAGGTGGAGCACCTTTCGTTTATCAATTAGACGTGAATGATGCAGAAAAATGTAAATCCGTTGCAAATCAATTTATGGCAGATGCTGAAGGAATCGATATTGTCATTGCCAATGCTGGAATTGGTGGCGATGATGGGTTATTTTCAGGAACGAGTGACCAAATCAATACCATTTTAAATACAGATATTTTGGGTGTGACCAATACACTTATGCCCTTTATCCCAACGCTAAAAGCGCAAAAAAGCGGTGCTATAGTTTGTATTAGTTCTGTTGCCAGTTTCATACCACTGCCCTTTCATGGTGGTTATGCAGGTGCAAAGATTGCCATTCGAATGATTTTTGATTCATGGCGTCCCACATTAGATAAGTACAATATTAAGACTGTTTCCATTTGCCCGGGATTTGTGGACACTCCCATTGTAAAAGGTCCTGCCCGGCGTTTTCCCATGAAATCCGCTGAAGATGCAGCCGAACGGTTTTTGGAAGTGATCGATCGGGGATATTCCACCTACATTTATCCCTGGCCATACCGGATATTGATTTTGATTGTCCGTCTCACACCGGAGCGATTTTACAATTGGCTGATTAAAAAAATGTTTGGGAAGCCAATCCAATAAATAATTATGGCATGGGTATTCGCCCAATTCCATTATAGGTCAAACTCCCAAAATATAAATAACCATTATGGGCTTCTACACTGGTAATCGGTGAATAGGATTTCGGAGATGGATCTTGCAAGTTAAAAACAACATTCCCTTTTTCGTTTACACCTATAACAAATCCATATCGTTCAGGAGCAGGTTGGAGAAATTCAGGTAAACGCATTACAACTTTCCGTAAAAAAGGTTTAGTAGCCAACTTTTCCAAAATTTCCTGTCTTCTAGATGGAAATGCGATCCAAAAAATACCATCTCCGCTAGATGAAATTCCATCAGGTATCCCCGGTAGATTATCCATGAATATTTCAGAATTACCCTTTTTATCTCCTGCTATCCAAATCTTGGTAATTTTATAGTCACCCGTCTCAACAACAAGTAAATATGATTGATCAGGACTGACAGCCACACCATTTGCAAAATACATATTATCCTTTATTGTTTTTGCTTTTTTTGTGTTCGGATTATAAGAAATGACTCGGCCATTAGGTCGATGCTCTAATAAGTCTTGCTTATAATTATGTTGATCAAATTTAATAGAAGCGTCAGAAAAATAAATCATTCCATCCTTCGCTATATCCACATCATCTGTGAATTTTAGTAATACGCCATCCACTTCTGTTACCAGTGTGGTTAAATCTCCGCTCGGAGATGCCGAGAGTAAACCTTTAAAGGAATCACAAATGATAAGATTTCCATCAGCATCAAAACCTAATCCCAAAGGTCTGCCCTTTGTATCAACAAATTCTTTACCGTTGGTCCCATCTGAATCATAACGAAATATTTTTCCACCTTCATAAGGCGCATAAATTCGTCCTTGAATATCTACACCAATATCTTCGGGACCAACTCCAATTCCTTTTCCAATAATTTGTGTTTTTGATAACAGTTTATTGTGTGCATATATGCCAACAATTCCAGGTGCTTTTTTTGGTGACCAAGCTACAGGATCAATCCCAGTAGGCCAGGTTAATAAATATAAAATAGTAATTCCAAATATTATTAGAATTGTCTTTCCAATCCATTTTAACATTTGTCTGTGTTTTTTGCCATGCCAATACAAGCGCTTGTTACACCGCCGTGATCATGCGATGTAAATGAAATATGAATATTACACCACCCCACTATCATATCAGGATGATGATTGGCTTCTTCTGCATATATGGCTAATTGATTAATGAAGTCAATACTATCCATATATGTTTTAAATGTAAATGTTTTTTGAATAGACTGGTTTTTCAATTTCCATCCATTCATTTTTGATAAACTTTTTCTTATTTCTGAATCAGGCAAGCTTGTCATGATGATTTGGAAAAAGATTGATTGATTTTTTTCAATTCAACTCTAACCCAGGTCACAGCTATAATAAATGCAATTCCGGTAGAAATCATCATAGCATACCAATTCCACTCAACCGGCTTATCTAAAACAAAACTAAAATAGAGTGCTAAAGGTGCACTAACACCTAAAACCCGAACTGTCGTAATAATTAAAACCGGTATACCTTTCCCTAAACCTTGCATAACACGCCCTGATGTAATTGCAATAGCTACAAATGGATATATAAAGCACATAAGCCTTAAAAATCCAACAGCAACTCCTATAATTTCTTGATCTTGAGTAAACCATGAAGCAAAGGTTTCTGCAAAAATATAAACAAAAGTAGATGAAATAAGTGTAATCATAAATGCACGAGAAATTCCATATTTCACAATGGCATTTAATTGCTCAATATTCTTTCCACCATAAAACATGCCTACTAAGGTTGTCATTGAACCTGCGATTGCAAATATTGGAAGAAAAATGAGCATATCCAACCGTCCAGCAACCTGGTAAGCAGCAACTGTTTGTGGTGAATAATTAATCAAAATTTTATTGAATACACCTTGGCCAACTGCCATAATTATCATAGACATGGATGCCGGTAAACCAACTTTAATAATATCCCAGAGTATCTCTTTTGACGGCGTAAAGTCTTTTAATTTAAATGTGATATAAGCATGTTTTTTTACAAAAAGCATATAAACAAAAACTATAAAAACAATTCCTTGAGAAATCACGGTTGCCATGGCAGCCCCCTTTACTCCCATCCCAAAACCCACTCCACCATAATTTTCTAAATCAAATATAAATAATGGGTCTAAAATAATGTTCAAAATTGTTCCAAGGCCCGCAACCATCATAGGGAATTTCATATCACCTTCCCCAGCCAAAATTGAACGAAAAAACCCTGAAAAGACCATAAATGGCAACCCTATAATTATTATATAGAGATAATCCCATGCTAACGTTAAAATCTCTCCTTCGGCACCAAATGAAGCTAATAATTTATTTCCGAATAATAATCCTGCAATTGTGAAAACAGCTGCGATAACAGCTGCCATTGCTAAGGCATGCTCAGCACTATTATCAGCGTGAGTCTTTTTATCTTCTCCTATAAACCGGGCAATAGATGCTGTAACTCCAGCACCCAACCCCATGGTAAGACCTAGCATTAAAAAAAAGACGGGCATATTAAAAGCAACGCCTGCAATAGCATTGCCACCCAATCTCCCGATAAACATCATATCTACAATATTATAAAATGTATGAATCCCCATACCAAACATAATAGGAATTGCAAGTGTCCAAAGCGATTTTGATGGATTAACTAAAAATGATTCAAGACGGGATTTTGATTTAGATGTAATTTCCATAAGCACAGAATTTACAGGGAGATTTACAAGACTCTTAGTACGAAGAGTACTCTTTTACAGAAAACTATAAAAATTGATATTTAAGTCCATCACTTATTTAAGAAGAATACATTTCATTTATAAAATGCTGATAATGGGCTATGACAACTTTACGCTTCACTTTTAAAGTTGGGGTAACTTCATCTTTATCTTGGTCTAATTCTTCTTCTAGGATATGAAATTTCTTAATTGTTTGATAACTAGACAGTCCTTTATTTAATGAAGAAATTTCATGGTGAATTAAATCAATAACTTCTTGTTTCTTAGTTAAATCACCCAAATCTTGATATAATATTTTTTTATCACGAGCAAATTTAGCAATCTCATCTTCGTCTAAAGTAACAAGCATTGTTAAATAGGGTTTTCGATCGCCATAAACCATTGTTTGGGAAATAAATGAACTGGTTTTCATCAAATTTTCTATATTTTGGGGTGCAACATTTTTCCCACCTGCTGTAATAATTAAATCTTTTTTTCGATCGGTAATAAATAAATAGCCATCTTCATCAATATGACCTACATCGCCCGTATGAAGCCATTCGATACCATCTTGATCTTTAATCAGTAATTCCTGAGTCGCATCTTCATTCCTATAATATCCTACTATATTCTGTGCCCCACGCGTACAAATTTCACCATCAGCAGCAATGCGAACTTCTGTATCAAGATAAATTTCTCCGACAGATCCAATTTTGGCCCTTCCCATCCTATTTGCTGATATCAATCCGGTTGTTTCGGTCATTCCATAAACTTCATAAATATCCAATCCAACCCAATGAAAGAAATGAATTATATTTGGAGAAATAGGCGCTGCACCAGAAATCATGAATCGAATTTTTCCACCAAATATATCATGGATTTTTTGAAATATAAAAAAATGTGCCATATAATGTTTAGCTTTCAATAAGAAGGATGGTTTTTCACCATCATTTATCTTTGTTTTATATATTTTACCTATATTTAATGCCCAATTAAAAATTGTTTTCTGTAACCAAGTTGCATCCTTTACTCCTGAATTGATTCGTGCATAAAATTTTTCAAATACACGAGGTGTACCAAACATAACAGTTGGACCAGTTTGCTTAAGATTTTCAGGCATGTCTTCTAGCGATTCTGCAAATATTGTAATATTCCCAGAACATAATTTCATAAAATGTCCTAAATCTCGTTCTGCAATATGCGATAAAGGTAAATAAGCAATAATAGAATCTTTTTCTGAAATACCATAAATTTGGGGTAAATGCTTTACCACAGCTAAAACATTATCACTATTAATCATCCCCGCTTTTGGGTGCCCAGTTGTACCGGACGTATAAATAAAACTAATTAAATCCTTAGGGTTTCCTTCTTGAATTCTTTTTTCTAATTCATCGGGATTCTTTAAACCATAAGATTTTCCGTTTTCACGAAAAGATTTTAGCGATATTACATTTTCAATTTTTGTTGGGAAGTATTTTTCAAATATAACGAGTTGATTAATAGATGGTAAATCTTTCCATATTCCTAATATTTTATCTAATTGCTCTTGATCTTCACCAAAAACAAATTTGGATTGACTATGATCAACAATGTATTTGACTTGGTCATCCGTATTAGAAGGATATACAGGTGCTGTAACAGCTCCAATTGACATTATGGCAAGATCAACAACTACCCATTCAAACCGTGTTAGACTTATAACCGATACTTTATCTCCTTTTTGTATTCCAGCATCTAATAACGCATTTGCAATGTCTTTGACATATTCACCATATTCGCCCCATGTTTTTGATTCCCATAGGCCTTTCTGTTTATGCCATATTGAAATATCGTCGGTATGATTTTCCACATGATACCAAAATACTTTTGGTACGGTGTTATAGATTGCAAGATCCATCATCCACCACTCCATAGTTTGGATCGGCGAATATATTTTCCTTCACCCAGATATTGCTCTCGTACTTTTTCTTCATCCAAAAGTTCTTCATAGGTTCCACTTAAAAATATTTTTCCAGTGGTAAGTACATATCCATAATCGGCAATAGATAAAGCACGATTTACATTTTGTTCTACAAGTAAAATAGTTACCCCTGATTGATGTAATTCTTTAATAATAGCAAAGATTTCTTGGACCAATAAGGGTGAAAGTCCTAGGGAAGGTTCATCTAACAATAATAGCTTTGGTTTTATCATGAGAGCTCTAGAAATGGACAACATTTGTTGCTCTCCACCGCTCAAATTCCCAGCTTTTTGATTTTTTCTTTTTTCAAGAATTGGAAAATGCTTAAATGCTTCTTCCATACGTTCAAATAAAAGTTCCTTTTCTTTTAATAAAAAACCTCCCATTTTCAAATTTTCTTCTACGGTAAGTTCTGGAAAAATTCTACGCCATTCGGGCACATGACCAATTCCCATCGCAACAATTTCTTCTGGATCTTTTCGATCAATTCGTTTCCCTTCAAAATGAATTGTTCCATGTTCAGGTTCAACCAGCCCACTAATTGTTTTTAAAATTGTAGATTTCCCTGCACCGTTAGCACCAAGGATTGTTACGAGTTGTCCTTCTTTTACTTCCAATGAAACACCATGAAGTGCTTTTATTTTTCCATAATAAGTTTCAATTCCGACTAGCTTAAGCATCTCCAGATTCTCCAAGAAATGCTTTTATAACATCCGGATGGTTTTTTACTTCTTCTGGAGAACCCATGGCTAATATATTACCGGAATCTAGAGCACAAACCCTGTCCGAGATGCTCATGACTAAACTCATGTCGTGCTCCACAACAAGAACTGTAATTCCTAATTCATCTCTAATTTCAGAAATAATTTTTGCTATTTCCTGAGTCTCTTGATCATTCATTCCCGCTGCGGGTTCATCCATAAGTATTAACTTTGGTTTACCAACCAAAGCACGGGCAATTTCAGTTAACTTTTGAATACCATAGGGTTGCCCTGCCATATACTTTTGTTCATAATTAATAATACCCAAGAAATCTAAAATTTCTAACCCCATAGCTTCTTCCACATTTCTTTGGCTTCTCGTCAACCACCTTTTAACGGTTGATTTTGAATCAAGGCGGTGATGAGCTCCTAATAAAATATTATCTAAAATTGTCATATAAGGAATATTTTGAATATTCTGAAATGTACGAGCTATCCCACATTTAATAATTTGATGAGGTTGTTTAGTTAACAAATCATGACCATTAAAATCAATAGCCCCTTTTTGAGGTTTATTGAACCCATTGATACAATTAAATAGAGTTGATTTTCCTGAACCATTTGAACCAATGAGAGAGAATATTTCGCCCTCACTTACCGTTAATGAAACGTTATTCAGTGCAACCACACCAGAAAATTGCATTCTAAGATTATCTATTTGAAGATTTACCATATAAAACAGAGGCCTCGGTTTCCCGAGGCCTATTAACTAATTAAAATTTATTATTCAATCCAATCAGAAATAACGTTTTGAACACCATCCGTTACTTGAACCAAAATTACAGATTCAGTTCCAGCATGATCGTTTTGGTTATATGTAATAGGTGGAAATGCTCCGCCATCCCAATTCTTAAAAGTTTCTAAAGCATTTACAAGACGTGTACGAGTTGGGAACTTTCCGGTACGCTCTAATCCTTCAACTAAGACTTGTGCAGTAATAAACCCATAAAAATGATACATTCCTTTCATTTTAGCCGGAATACCTGCCTTTTCACACAATTCATTATAAAGTAATGCTGAAGGTGCATCTGAATTCCATAAACTTGCAAAATTAACAGAAGTAAATCCTTCGCCAGCAGAACCTGCTGCTAGAGATATCCGATGATCCATAGTTGGACTTGTACCATAAAAATTAGGAGCGTATCCCATTGCAACGGCTGTTTTCATCACAATGATTGGTTCCTTCACAATACCAGCAATAATAACATCAGTTACTCCACCTTTCATAAGATTTGCAACTTGACCAGCAAAATCAGTTGCTCCTCGTTGGTAGGCTTCCCTTTGAACAGAAATACCTGCTTTTTCTTCTGCTATAGCTGTCCCTTTTAAAACATTTTCACCATAATCATCATCTTGGTAGATTATACCAATCTTTGCATTTGCATTTTTTGACAGAATATTATCTACTAAAATTCTAGTTTGTTTATCATATCCTGTATCTGTATGAAAAATTAAATCAGCAGCTTGGCGTGACATATCTGACATAGATCCCGATTGAGTAGCTGGAGCAATCAAAGGGACGCCTGATTCAGCTAAAATGGGACGTAATGCTTCACAAGGCGAAGTACCAATAACATGATAAAGACAAAATACTTGATCTTTTTCAATCAATTTTTTTGCCGCAGCAACTGCTTTTTGTGGATTATAACTATGGTCTTCAACAATCATTTTTATTTGACGACCATGAACGCCACCGTTCTCATTAACATAATCAAAATATAAATTTGATCCCGAAGGTAACAGTGCGCCGAGTTCTTTCATCGGGCCACTCAAATCTTGAATATTCCCAATTAAAATCGTGTCTTCTGTAATTCCAGGCGACGATGTACCTTTACCGCACCCATTTACCAATAGTCCTATTACAATAAAAATTCCTATTATTTTTTTCATTGTTGTCTCCTTTTTGTTATTGATCCCTTATTCGTTATTTAAATAAGCCTTTTCTTTGGATTAAATGGAAATAGCTTCCAATATATTTTCATTTTCAACCACATTCCATACAATCCTGTGGGGTGAAATATAATAAATAAAAACATGATTAATCCGAATAGAAGTGATTGAATATCTCCACTTTCAATATTAAACATTCCTTGAATAACTTCTTTTAATTGTGGTACAAAAAGAAAGTCCAATAGCACAATGAATAGTGTGCCCAAGACTGCACCATAAATTGAACTTGCACCACCAACTAATACCATGATAATAAAATATATTGATAATAAAATATCAAAGTGATCTGTAGAAATAAAATGGCTTGTGTGAGCAAATAGTACACCAGCAACTCCAGCAAATAAACCAGATATAAAAAAGACTAACATTTTATATTTTGCTAAATGAACACCTGTTGCTTCCGCAGCTTGTTCAGAATCACGAATTGCCATTAATGCTCTTCCAATTTTGGATTTACCAATTCGCCGTCCAGCAATAACAGCAATAATTGCACAAGTAAAAATGAGATAATAATTATCCCAATCAGAATTAAAAGAGAATCCCAATATTACTGGGTGAGAGACCTCTAATCCACCAGCACCCTGAGTCCAAACTCTGAATGCAATAATGAGTCGTTTTACGATAAAGCCAAACCCCATGGTTGTAAGTCCCAAATACATTCCTGTAATTCGTAAAGCTGGAAATCCAATTAATAATCCAAAAAGTCCAACAATCAATGGCGAAATAAAGAGTGAAAGAATAAAAGGGATGCCCACCTGATCAACCAATATAGCTGATGTATATGCGCCAATAGCTAGAAAAGCTGAATGGCCTAGAGAAATCAGGCCTGTATATCCACTTAATAAATCAAGTCCAACAGTTAAAATGATATAAATACCCGCCATATTTAATACAAATAAATAATACTTATAACTAAAAGTCATTCCTTTTAACATAAATGGTAATAAAAAGATGGCCACAATTAGCACTGGAATCCAAGTCAGGCTCACATCTTCATAACGCCGTTTCATTAAACTTTTTTCACTTTGGCTTCACCAAATAATCCATCTGGTTTAACCATCAAAACTGCAATTAATACAATCCAAACAATAATATCATTCATTTCCTTAATCCACTCAAAATGAAATGATAATGTTCCCATACTAATAGTTTCAATCACCCCCATAATGATTCCACCTGCTATTGCTCCTGTGATAGATCCAAACCCACCTAAAACTGCCGCAGGAAATGCCTTTAATCCCAAAAATCCCATAGATGTATCGAGTAATGACATTCTCGGCGCAAGGAGAATTCCACTGATGGTTGCTACAATGGCCGAAAAAATCCAGACTAACCCGTAAACACGCTTTACGGGAATACCCATTAACTGCGCTGCTACAGAATCCTCTGATGTGGCCTGCATGGCAACACCCCACTTCGTTTGATTGAAAAAATAATAAAATAATATAACCAAAATAATTGCACTAAAAATAATAGATAAATCCAATACTGATATAACAATTCCGCCAACAGATAATATTTTATTCCCAAATGGAGAATAGGGAACTAAGCTCAAAGGTCCTGCAATCATTCCCACAAGAGCACGGAGAATTATCGATAAACTAATTGTTGCCATAATTACTGAAAAAATAGGTTCATCTTTTAAAGGTCGATTAATTACCCAATCCAATATCCATCCAAATGCCACGGCAAAAATGATACTAGATCCAAAGGCTAATAAGTAAATACCAATTGTAGGTTCACCCTGATTCGATAAAAAAGTGGTTACAAAGAAAAAATTAACATAAGCACCTACCATCATTAATTCACCTTGTGCAAAGTTCACAACTTCTGTGGCTTTAATGATGAGTGTGAAACCTAAAGCAATAAGTGCATAAATACAGCCCAGGGCAATCCCACTAACCGTTTCTTGTAATAATCCTGTTAATAGTTCTGTCATATAATTATAAAAGGTTAAATAAAATAGGTTTTATAAAATGGTTATAATATAAACTCTTTTGTAACACTTAATAAATTACTGCAAAAACATAAAATATACGTTATTAATAATAGAAATATTTTGGCATAGATAACACCAAAAAATCAACTTATCAATTTACTTTTATATAAAAAAACAATTTAATTCTACCAAACAAAACTATATTGTTAATGAAATTGAATAACGGTTAATAAAGTTTTTTTATCTGAACTAATGGACCTGGGCAAGTTTTTTCATGACAAACTTGACAAGTATTAACCACAGTTTGAAAAGTTTCTAAACTCGGATTATTATCAAAATACTTAGCGTTATTAATTAATACATCCGCCATGGGCGCAAACCAATCTGATTTAAAACTTGTATCTGTAAATTTATTATGATTAAATGATGTAAACCTTAGCGGGATAATTTCAGATTGATTTAAAGATAATTTTGTTTTGATCATCGCATCTGTCATATTTCGCATAGCAACAGCCATTTCACTCCGCTCATTTGGAAATCGTTTTGGATCTTGATTTCCACAAGAGATAATTGCTATTAAATAGAAGAAGAAAAAACAGTTTCTAACATAATTCATTTTTTTATCAAGACACCATCAGCAATAAAATTGAGAGAAAAGATTGGTTCCTTAATCTTATTAATTTCATCCTGAGATTTACCGGCATCTTCGGCATAATGGCGTAAAACATCAACCGTTAAAGTATCCATAAATGCATTGCCTTTAAAAATTACTTCTTTGTTTTCTTGACTCGTTTTTGGTACAAAATAACTGTAATCCTTAAATCTAACTAAAAGAGTATCGCCGCCATCCATTTTCACCTTCATCCAGCAACCTTTTTTTGAACAAGTTTCAACAATCTCCCCATTTAAAGAAATTCCTTTTCCAGATTCTGAATTCAACTGTATTTCACTCAATACAGATAAATAGCTATGAGATATGTCAGATGAAATTTTTTCACCAAAAGCATCATAGGAATTTCCACCGCAAGAGATCAACAAGAGTAGAGATATTATTGCATAATTAAATTTCATAAACAATCCTTTTTTATATTGTTATTTTTCTGCAACTGCAGTTTTAACTTGCTCACGAAAACCCTGAAGGAGCAGCACAATTAGATGGACTTGCTTTTGCATTTCCATTGGTGGAAATTGAAGGTGCGCTTAGCATTCGCTTTGATTTATTATTTTTACAATTCGGGCATTTTATTTCAGCATCTAAGACTTGATGTGATGACACCAATTCTTCAAATGTTGCATCACAGATTTGGCAATGATAGTCGAACATTGGCATAAGATTTACTCTTCTTCCTTAATTTCTATTGATTCTAGTTTCTCTTGATTCTTTTCCTCAGACTGAGGATAGGGAACCTGTCATGTCGGAATCCCCATTTTAGGAAGAATAATTCGATTTATTAAAAACCAGGCAGCAATGATAATTATAGTTAATAGATAATCACTCATACCGCATCGATAGCTGTTTTCAGCCAACTATTAACTTGATTTGCCAATTCATCCAAATCATCTCTACCAGTCACTGATAACATTTCTTTAGCATTAATTGCCGAAAGTGTTGTCGATTTATCATCATTCTCCCACAATGTCACATTGCAAGGTAGTAATAATCCAATTTCTAATTCTTCTGATAATGCACGATATGCAGTAGGAGGATGGCAAGCGCCTAAAATTTTATATCGACGAAAATCTTCATTTAATTTTTCCTTAAACGCCTCATTTACGTTTATCTCTGTTAAAACACCAAATCCTTGTTCTTTTAAAGTTTCTCTTACTCTAGAATCCACTTCATCGAAGGGGATATCTAATCTACGTTGATACCCATATTTCATTTAACACTCCTATTTTGTTTTGTTGGCCATGCGAGAATTACTCCCATCATTGCACCGTATAATGTACTATTAATAGGTGAACCTGTTATTCCACATCCTTGATTGCACCCAATGAATTTGTAATATAAAAACCCTAATATTCCACCTGCCAATACTTTCGCAATTCTAATAATCATTTTTTATGTACCGGCCCCTTCCACTGATTCATTCCACCTAACAAATTTATCGCATCAAATCCTGCATTATTTAATAAGGTAGTTGCTTTTCCTGAACGATTACCACTCCGACAATAAAGGATAATTGTTTTATCTTTATATTTTTCAATTTCATTTAATCTTGATGCTAATTCATGTACTGGAATCAAGTCTGTATTTGGAATTCTAATTGCATTATGCTCTTTTTGAGTTCTTACATCGAGAAACACATAGTTTGAATTTGAAATTAATTTTACACCTTCACCTGAAGTAATTGCAGGAACGCCAGCTTTATCTTTCGTTTGATTCCAAGCAACAAACCCTAAAATTATTGCTACAACACCTATGGAAAATAATTTCATTCTACCTCTTAATTTTTAATGATTTATAAAGTCGAAATTCAACTTCTGACGGAAGTTCTTTAACTTGATTCACTTTTTTCATGAGTTGAATTGTTTGTTTTACGCTATTGATATAAATATAACAATCTGGGCAGCCATTCATATGATCTGCTACCTCATCTAAAATAGTTTTATCACTATTTTCACCCAAATATTCATGGACTAATTTAATGATTCTATCTGAATCTTTATGGTGTGTTTTACTCATGAAACAGCTTCCACACAATGAAGGTTTGTTGCCAATTTATCTCGGATAAAAAGACGTGCGCGCATTAACCTTACTTTTACATTTGATTTCGAAATTCCCAAAGATTTAGCTGCAGACTCCACTGAATATCCTTCTAAATCACGAAGGATAAATACCAATCTAAAATGAGTCGGTAATTCTGCTAGCGAGCGTTCTAAACAAGCCTTGATTGATTCATCTTTCCATCGCTTTTCAAGATCGGTCGGCCAAGATTTAATCTGACTTCCCTTCAAAGGTTCATAGTCTAAGGCATCAAGTTCTAAGGTGTTACCTAACTTTTTATTTTCACGAATTTTACCTAAAGCAACGTTTGTAGCAACACGATAAAGCCAAGTTGAAAGAGAAGATTTCCCCTCAAATGATTGGATTTTTTTTATCATAATTAGAAATGTTTCTTGAAGGACATCTTCTGCTTCTGCTTTATTTTGTAGAATTTTTAATCCAGTGTTATAAACATTTGTACTATGCTCATGAATCAAATTACTTAATGCTGACTGATCACCTTCTTTTGCTTTCTCAATCAAGGCTTTTTCATTTATTTCCAAAGATTATCCTGAAATATAATAATTTAGTTTTGCTTCTAATTGGTGCTTAGGTGCCAAACCTACAATTCTATCAACTTCTTTCCCATCTTTGTATAATATTAAAGTTGGTATTCCTGAAACACCTAATTCTGCAGGTTTTTGGTTTTCATCAGCATTCAATTTTCCGATTTTAGCTTTTCCTGAATACTCAGTCGCTAACTCTTCAATTACTGGACCAATCACTTTACAAGGTCCACACCACGGTGCCCATACATCTACAAGGGTAATTCCTTCATGTTGACTTACTTCTTCTTTCCAATTGTTATCATTAAATGTTGTTATATTATTATTCATTTTATTAATTCCTTTTCTCTTTAGATGAGAAAAATAAAAATAAGTTACACTTTTTTATCCTGGATTATTCGCCACAAAATACACAAAAAACACAAAAGGCTGATAACAAAGGAGATACAATGAATGATGTATCCATACTTTGTAATTTTATTTTTGTCAACATTTTATCTTTTTTCTTCGTGAAACTTGGCGACCTTCGTGACTGATGAATTAATGAGGTTATATAGGCCAAAAAATAGGTAAAAAATAGACTGCAGTTCCCCAAAATATTAATGCTAATGGAAATCCAACACGTATGTAATCACTAAATTTATATCCTCCTGGGCCATAAACCATAAGATTGGTTTGATACCCAACTGGTGTAATAAAAGATGCTGAAGCCGCAAATGCCACAGCAAATATAAACGCTCTTGGCTCAAATCCCATTTGTTGAGTTACAGCTAATGCAATTGGTGTCATTATAATCGCGGTAGCAGCATTGGACGACATTTCTGTCAATATCATTGTAATTAAATAGATCAAAGCCAAAAGAGCATGAGCCTGCCATTCTCTCGGCGCCATTCGTGCAATCGATGAAATAAAACCACCTAACCATTCTGCTGCTCCAGAAGATTCAATAACTATTCCAACCGGAATTAATGCTGCAATAAGAACAATCACTTGCCAATGAATTGACTGGTAACCTTCTTGGGGAGTAAGTACACCTAAAGCTAATAAAACTACTACACCAAACATGGCTGTTTTTAATATGGGCATTGTACCTGTGGCAGCAAGTCCAACTACACCAATTATCACCACAATAGACATCCACCAAAATTTTTGTTTCCTTAGTTCTGCCTTCACTTCACCCAATACAATAAAATCGCCACCTTTTGATAGTTCACTCACTTTATTTGAAGGCCCATATACTAAAAATGTGTCAAATGCCTGAAGGACTACGTGGGCAATTTTTTTTCGAAAAATTGTTCCTTCTCGACGGATCGCTAAAATAAATGCACCATATCGTCTTCGAAAATTTGATGACATTAAACTATGGCCCACCAAATCAGATTTTTCGGTTAATAAACACTCGACTAATAAGTTATCATCTTTTTCTAATTCTTGTTGAGTAAGTTTTTCATCCGTGAGTAATGTAACTTTTTCGATTTCTTTCATTACAAGAAAATTTTCAAGTGTTCCCCGAACAAACAAAACATCTCCTACCTCTAAAGTCGTTTGACGAATATTGGTAGTAATCATTTTTTTACCACGAAGAATATCCAAAACCATCACATCATAATTTTTATTAATTCCACGACCAAAACATGTGTCTCCAACCAATGGTGACTCATCCGTTACCCTCATTTCAGTAAGATATCCACCCAGATGATAACTCTTAGTTAAACTAGATGTCACTGTTCTAGATGGTAATAATTTTGGTGCAACAAATAAAATATAAAGTAATCCGATAGACATCAGAATGATACCATATTTTGTAAATTCAAACATACCCATGGGTTCTACAGCAGGATCCAATGAATATATAGAATTCACCAATAAATTTGTGGACGTTCCAACTAATGTCAATGTTCCGCCTAAAATTGCAGCATAGCTTAAGGGGATCAACATTTTAGAAGGACTCATTTTATATTTATGAGATAAACGAATAGTAACAGGCATAAAAATAGCAACAATGGCTGTATTATTTACCACGGCAGATGCTAAGCCTATTGTAAATAAATATACGGCTCTACCCATGAATCTTGATCGATCAGCAATTTTATTAATTCGAATAACTAGATACTCTAAAATTCCTGTTTTTTGAAGAGCATGACTTAAAATAAATAAGAAGGCGATAGTGAGTACAGCTGGATTAGAAAAACCAGAAATAGCCTGTTCTGGCGTCAAATATCCAAACAAAAATAGAATAGAAAGGAGAATCATGGCTGTGATGTCGATTGAAAAAATCTCTGTTAGAAACAAGATAAATCCTACGGCAAGTAAACCAATTACAATTGCGATATCAGGTGTCATAGAAGCAAATTTAATTCAAGAGTGTTAAAAGAACAATCCTTGGATGATGTTAACTAAATGGATGATCATTATTAAAAGATGACGGAGTTTTTGATTTTGTTAAAGTTTTTTTACGAATTTTGCAATTATCATTTCCTCTGATAATTGCATCCACAATCGTATTAACGATTGAATCTTGTCGAGTATTATTGAGAACTGCCATAATAAAAATTGGGTACACTGCATCCGGAATTACTTTTTCCCATACGTAAAAAAGATGAGTTTCATCTAAAAATTTATCCACATCGGGTTCCACACTTAGATGGGAAGATACTTCATCCATTAAATTTAGGAATGCTTGTTTTAATTTTATATTATTTAATGATGATAATTGTTGCATCACTCTAGGACAGATTTTTCATCTACTTCATCTATTTGAGAATTTGAAATATATTTATCAGCATAGGTTCTATAAATACCTGATTTAACAAAAATTTCAAATAAATCTACGTCAATATGATAATCATTTTTCATATAACCCATTATTCGCATGGCTGATGATAATTTTTTCCCATCTTTATAAGGACGATCTGCAGCAGTCAATGCTTCATAAATATCTGCAATTGCCATCATTTTTGCTTGAACAGACATTTGATTCGATTTTAATCCCTTGGGATATCCTGTTCCATCCATTTTTTCATGATGCCCTCCCGCAAATTCAGGAACGTTTTTCAAATGTTTAGGATAAGGTAATTGTTCTAGCATATCAATTGTAATAACAATATGATCATTTATGATATCTCTTTCTTCCGGGAGTAAAGTCCCTTTGGGAATATTCAAATTTCGAACTTCTTCGTCTGAAAGAAAATTTTGGTCTTTCCCACATAAATTCACTTTCTGGCTTCCGATAGACTTAATCCTTTCTTGAAACGCTGATATCATGAATTCTCCACCGATATTACAGGTTTCGATAAATTTCATATTTTCATCTATTTGTCGAATAGTTTGATTGTATTCTTCGTCGAACTTATCAGATGCATGACCGGTAAGCTGTCGTTTTAAAAAAGCAATTTCAGCATCACGTTTTAACAATTCCATTCGAGTTTTAATTAATTCTATTCTATCAAATATGGTTTCCAATTTGGTACTTTTATCTACCACATGAGGCGGTGTGGCAACTTTACCACAATCATGAAGCCAAGCAGAAATATAAAGTTCATATCTTTCATCATCACTCATTGAAAAATCTTTATATGGACCATCTTGCATATCAGCAACTGCATCTGCCAACATCATTGTTATGATTGGAACACGTTCACAATGTCCACCTGTATATTCTGATTTTTTATCAATAGCTGTAGCAATTAATTTAATAAATGCTTCAAAAAGCTTCTTCAATTCCGAAACCAATCGCTTATTTGTTAATGCTACTGCACCTTGAGAAGCTAAAGATTCAATCTGCTCCTGCATTTCTATATTAAAGGAGATCACTTCATCACGATCATTCCTCGCATTAATGAGTTGCATAACGCCTATAATCTCATTTTCATGATTTTTCAATGGAACCGTCAGAAAAGATTTGGAATGGTATCCCGATTTTTTATCAAAATTCTTTGTACCTTCAAAATCAAAACCATCTTCTTCATAAGCATCTTTTATATTAACAGTCTTTCCAGTTAAAGCGACATAAGCAGATACGTTTTTTTCATTAGGTGAATTATCATCATTAAATAATTTCACAGGATAATAGGGAATTTCGATGCCAGTAGTTCCCCCCATAGCTGTATTCATGGTATCATTGCACATGATTTCAAAAGTTAAATTCCCTTTCTTATTTTTAGAATAGAGTGTCCGTCCATCTGCCCTAGTAATTGCTTTTGCTTCTTCCAATATCATTTCAAATAAACGGTCTGTATTCTTTTCGGTGGATAGAGCCATTCCGATTTCACTCAAACGGTGAAGCCGGTCTTCTAAAAATTTGATTCTATTTAATGCATCCATGTTTTTATTCTCTGCTATCGAAATTTAACTGATAAAATTAAACTAAATATATGAGGCATAATGGGATATTTATTTTATATAACTCTCCATTAATTTCTAGTATGGAAACAGGACTTCAAACGCGAATTAGCGAAACAATTGTTCAAGCTAAAAATAATTCACTCAGAGCTGATGAATTAATGATATTAGTTCACGATTGCATTGAACAAACTCCCGATCGTGAAACTATTCATTATTTTCTTGATTTAGCACATTTCCAAGAAGTAGCCGAAACAATAACAACGGCCAAATTAACAGAAGAATGGTTAAGCAAAATCGTTCAGCTTATTGAGCAATCCCAGTTTCATTTAGGATATTTAATTGAGCAACGTGCAAAACGTTATAGAGATAAAACTGTATTTAACTTAATCCATGGGGATGATTTAACATCCATTTCTTATAAGGAACTTTGGTTAAAAATACAATTTACTGCAAAAGCACTTTCCGTTTTAAAACAATCCGATGAGTCACTTGTCATTGGTTTATTAACTCACAATCAGCTTAAAGGCGCTTATGTTGATTTGGCTTGCCTTTCTTTTGGAATACGAATAATTCCGATACCTTTGAATTCCACAACGGAACATCTTTCATTTATTTTAAATCAATCTGAAGTAACTCATCTATTCGTAGGAGGAAAAACTGCCACTCGACTTTGGAATGAAGTTCATACTAATCATAACATTTCAGTAATTGGATTGAATGATTCAGATATGATACAAGGAACAGTACATGATTGGAATACCTTTTTTGATAATCGAGATCGTGCAAAACAGTTTGATGTTGATCAACAAAGATCATTTGTTTCTATGAATCAAATTCAAACAATTATGTACACATCCGGTACAACCGCTACTCCAAAAGGGATTACTTTTACCCAGAGCCAGATAATGAGTAAACGATTTGCACGTGCATTGGCTCTTCCTGAAATTGGACAAAATGATGTATTCTTATGTTATCTTCCCCTTTTTCATACTTTCGGTCGATATTTTGAAATGATGGGGAGTCTCTTTTGGGGAGCTACTTATACTTTTGCTGAATCACCTGCATTTAATTCCCTCTTGAAAGATTTTCCTATCGTAAAACCATCAATTTTTATTAGCATTCCCAAAAGATGGGTTCAACTTTATGACATGTTAGCAGAACAATTAAATTTGGATTCTGATCCACCTAGTTTTATCAAGGAAAAAATAAAATACATTACGGGAGGAAAACTGAAATGGGGATTGTCAGCTGCAGGATATTTAGACCCTGATATATTTAAATTTTTCCAATCCCATGAAATAAATGTATTGAGCGGCTATGGAATGACCGAAGCAACTGGTGGAATCACCATGACGCCTCCAAATGAATATGTAATTGATTCTGTTGGAAAAGCACTTCCTGGAATATCTCTAAAAATTGAAAATGATGGTGAATTATGCCTGAAAGGGTCTTATGTAACAGATGGATATTATAAAGAAAATGATTCTGATTCATTTATAGATGGATGGTTTCATACTGGCGATATTTTTAAAGAAAAAAACCATCATTATTATATTGTTGATCGGAAAAAAGATATTTATAAAAACAGCCGCGGACAAACGATTGCGCCCCAAAAAATCGAAAATCTTTTTCAAGACTTCGATTCAATAAAATCGATTTTTCTGGTGGGTGATGGTCGTGAATTCAATACCGTCTTGATTTATCCTGATAAGGAAAATTCTTCAATTAATTTAAAAAATGTAGATAAACAAGCCATTCGAGATTTATATAGTTCCATGGTTTTATCTGTAAACAGTTTTCTCTCTCCATTTGAACGAATTGTAAATTTTGTTCTTATTCATAGAGATTTCTCTGCTGACAAAGGAGAATTGACACCGAAAAAAACATTTAATCGAAAAAATATTCTCAAAAATTTTGCAGATATCATTGAGCCACTCTATGAAAAAAATTATGTATCTCTTCATGCCGGAGCAAAAGAGATTCGAATTCCCAATTGGCTCTTACGAGAGATTGGAACCATCCGATCCAATGTTGAATGGGATGGAAAAAAAGTTTCTATTAAAGGTCAATCCGAAACTCTTATATTATCCTGGACCGGGAACAAAATTCATTTAGGCGATTTTATTTATAATATAGATTTTGATATTTTAGATTTAGATGCTTTGATTCAATCCCCCACACATTGGTTAGGGAATTTTGGTTTAACAGATTTTATTGGATCTATGATATATAGATTAAAAGATCCAGAACTTTATGGAGCCATCAATATTTTTAAACCAAAAAGTGGTGTCTCTTTTTCTCGCATTTCTCCTGAGAAAGGCAATGATATATTACTTTATAAACTTCATGTTTCTGTCCGACAATACTTAGCAGATGACTCAAATGCTTTTGAAATATTGAAAAAAATTGTTGATGGAAATCTCGGTAATTGGTCTGGGGTTATTATAGATACATTTTTGAATTATCAATCTCATTCAAAACCATCATTCCGCATTAAATTAATTGAAGTGCTTACTCCTCTATTATCTGGAGATTTTTTAGTTTCTATGTTGGGTGATGCTTATCAATACCAAAAAGAGCAAGATCCTTCAAAGGGTTTTTCTTTTAACATACACCGTGCAACTGATGAACATTACCAAGCATTTATACATTTTTTAAAAAATGCTCATTCCGATTTCAAATCATCAGGATTAAAAAATCAGGATTTTATTCAAACTGTTTTACTGATGGTTTCAGATTTTGGGACGCTTCATCCGACACGATTTGTTTGGGCTCGATCAGAATTAATTTGGTGGCAAATATCTCATGTATCTAAGCCCCTATTTTCCACAGCTCAAAAATCATATTATGCATTAATAAAAGGATTTCGAACTTGGATAGGGAAATCAGCAACTTTAACCATAGATCGAGATACGGGAGAAGAATACACTTGGGATCATGTTGTTACATTTGATGAAAATGTGAAGATACTGCATAAGAAACGACTCATGGCTGCCATTCAAGAGACATCAATGATTCGAGAATCCATTTTCCTTTTTTCAAATAATTGTATAGTTGGATTAAATGATATCGCCAAAGGCGATGTCTGGATTACTCATTTAGGGAGTCGTAATAATAAAAGTGTTTTCAGAATATTGGTGCGTACCCGCTCACTTGGAACACATAATCTCGTCGTAAATCTAAATGATGGGTGGGATCGAAAATTCTTAGAAGAAGAAATTAAATGGCTCATAATTATGGGATCGGGATTTAAAGATATTCCTTTAGTCGAAACATTTGGTGGATATTGGCCTGAGTATCAATTATATACAGAACAGTTTATTCCAGGAGAAACTTTAACTGCTTACCTTGAACGAAATCGAGACGATATTTTAAACGAAACTAAAATTGATCGGTGGCAAATGCGATGGTTACATTTTATTTGGAATGGTATTCAAGCTTATCAAGAGTTTTGGAACCGGACAGAATTCAAATTATCTATCCAACCTCCGTCCCCATCAAATCTTGTCATCCCACAACATGATTATTCTACAGGAACGAGATTGATCTCAATTTCAGGAAGAAAACCAATTGAATCTATTGCAGCACATTTTTTATCTTTATATACAGAATTTATAATTCAAACTGAAGAAAAGTATGTGGGTTTAAAGCATATGTCTGACTGGGAAGTTATTTTTACAGCAACACTACAAGCAGTAAAAATGAAACAAGGTACTATTATTTTAAATCAACTAAAAAATGACTTAGCACAATCAATAAATAAAAAAAAGTTTGAAATATTGGGATGTACAATTGAACGAATTGATCAATTTTTAGATGATGTGGAAAAATTTGGTGTATTAACTAAACCTGTAGTCTTCGCATCACTTCGATTTGAACGTTGGTTAGAATTGAATCCCCAAGCAACCTTAAAAGCTCGAGCATCTATCCTACAAGAATTATATCAAGATTATGAGTTAGATTTACTCATGGACGAATACCCTGAAACTCGAGTTCGTTTTTTTATGATGACTTGTTTTAATAACAATAATCAAGATTTATTCAATGAATTTCAATCTATAATTCAAGATATGAGACTCGAAAAACTAAGTCCATGGAACCTACAAGAACGAATTGCTCATATTCAATCTAATGTACAGTTAAGTGAAAATGAGAAATTTTATTTAGCACGAATGCTTTTTCCCCATGTTGATGCTGCAGATTATGTTGAATTAGTGACCACGACTCACGGCGAAGATGATCGATTGAATTTGGTGTATCAAACCGAAGGTATGGATGGGAAAGTTTATCGAATTCGCCCTCCATTTTTACCAAAAGAGATTGGCCAATTTCATACATTATTATCCGAATCTTCCTTGTCGAGTACTTTTACTGCACACCATGATTTCTTACTAGTTTTCAATTCCAGAAACCGGATGGTAGGTGGTTTGTATTGGAAAAATATGGATAAAAATCGTATTCATTTAGAATGGGTAGCAATTCGAGAAAATTATCGAGGGATTGCTCTTAGTAAACGATTGATGGATGACTTCTATAAACGAATGCAACACAAAAAAGTTGAAGTGATTACAGTCGGATTTTATGTCGAAAAATTCTTTTTCCAACATGGATTTGAAATTGATAAACAATATGGCGGCTTGGTAAAAAAGCTATAATTGAATTCATATTAGAAACCAAAAATTCTAATAAATAATTCATTGCATTTCAATTCTATGCAAAATGGTTTTTAACTATAATCAATTACTACATACTAAATACTAACTACACAGTATGCTAAGAACGATACTATTTACCAATAAATAATTTATATCAAAAAAGGCTCGTAAATACGAGCCTTTTTTTTCATTTAAAAAATGAATATTATTCAGATTGAGATTCTAACTCTTCAACGCGTTTGCGTAAGTATTGAACCTGAGCTACCAATTCTTCTACCAAAGAAGACTGACCTAAGGTTTGAGCATGATTTTTCTTTCCCAAATCGATAGCGGGAGCTGGTTTTCCAGAATCAATAAATTCAACGTCATTATTTGAGTGAAAAATAGCAGTTTTTCCAATCACTTCAGCAATATGATTAACAGCAGAACGTTTAGGACTATTAACACCAGCTAACCATTTATGAATAGTATCGCGAGTTACACCCAAAATTCCTGACCATTGTTGAATAGTGTATCTGGAGTTATTTAATGAATCAACAGCAATTTCTAATCTTGTCATTTTTATCTCTCCAATTTAGAATCATAATTCAAAAATCATTATATATAACTCAGAAGACAAAATTTATCTACATTCAAATTTACTATTAATTCTAGATAAACTTTAAAAACTGAATTTTATGACAATAATACTTTGTTTAGGTTCGGTTATTTTGTTTCAAGGCACTGTAATTTATTTATATTTTTATGTAATATGCTAAAAAATATTTACGATACTTTATATAGCATTAAATATATCAATACACCCGTTATAGAAACATATAACCAAATTGGAAATGTGATTCTGGCAATTTTTCTGTGTCTCTCTATTTGTGATGTCCACCCTCGTTGCAAAGTGAACAAGATAAGAGGTATAATGACCACAGCCAAAATAATGTGAGATATTAAAATAGAATAATAAAGTGTTGTGAATTCACCTGTATAAAGTTTGGGGCCACTCTTGAACCAATGATAAATAACATAGGATACAAGGAATAAGGCTGAAGCTCCAAAAGCAGTCAACATCACATTTCTATGTTGTTCTATCTTTTTTTGCTTAATTAAAATAAAGCCAAAAATCAAAAGAACCGTTACAATCCCATTTAAAGACGCATTAAATAATGGAAGCATTGATACGTCCAATGATCCTTCAGTTCCTTCGGGTCTTGGACCAAGGATGAGAAATGCCACAGCTAAGCTAATAATAACAGATACAATGTAAATAATTCGAGACCAAAATTGATCTGTTTTCATTTTAAATAACCTTATCTAAAATAATTAGAATAAAAAGGACTGGAAGGTAGAAAATTGAAACCTTTAATAAGAGTCGCGCATTTTCCAATGAATAATTTTTTACCAATGGAAATCCAGATATAAAATATGTAAGACCTAATACAAGCGCTCCCCAAAAATAAGTCATACCTAAAAGACCAATATAAGATGGAACAAGAGATACAGGGATCAAAAGTAAAGAATGCCAAATAATTTGACGATTAGTTCGTTTCCCATCAACTTCAAGGACAGGAAGCATTTTAAAATTTGCTCTCTCATAATCATCTTTACACATAAATGCAATTGCATAGAAATGAGGGTGTTGCCAAAAAAACATAATTGCGAATAATATCCATGCTTCTGGTGCCAAAACGCCTGTAGCTGCGACCCAGCCACCCAAAGGCGGAATGGCTCCAGGAATAGCACCAACAGATGTATTTAACCAAGTTATTTTTTTAAGAGGCGTATAAATGAATAAATACAAAAGCGTTGTTATAATTGCCAATATTGCTGTTAAATCATTTATAAAAATGAAAAGTATACTCACGCCAAGAAGTGTAATTCCAATTCCAAAATTTAATGCATTTTTTGATGAAATAAATCCGGTAGGAATCGGGCGTGATTGTGTACGATTCATCAATAGATCTGTCTCATGTTCAGCAAAGTGGTTTAATGCACCCGCACCCGATGACACCAATCCAGTACCAATCAATGTAATCATAAATCGAGACCAAATATCAATTCCATTTGCACCTAAATAATATCCTAATGCTGTTGAAATAAGGATTAAAAAAGTAATGTTGGGTTTTGTTAATTCAAAATAAGCACCCATTAATGAGTTTGCTTTGGGAGGAATTCGATTCATTTATTTATTTATTTCTTTTATTAATTTATTTAAGTCATTTCTAAGGACAGCCATACTTGCTTTATCTGTTCCATCGTAATATTTTCTAATTTTTCCATTTTGATCAATCAAGATGAATTTAATGGCATGGCCTTGAGGTAGCTCGTCTGCATATAACATAAATCCATCTCTCTTCAATTTTTTGATTGAATCAATATCTGATGTTAAAAATTGCCATCGATTATCATTCACTCCATTTGCAATAGAATACTGTTTAAGAACATCTTCATTATCATTAGATGGATCTACTGTAATTGACACGAATTGAGCATTATCAACATTTTCATAATCTCGATATAATAGCGTCATATTATTTGTCATAACTGGGCAAGGTCCAGCACATAATGTAAACATAAAATCAAGAACTGTAATTTTACCCATTAAATCTTTATTTGAAAATAAAATTTTATCTTGAGTCTTAAATTCGAAAACTGGGACGCTCTTTACCAGCGGAATATCATAGGATGAATTTGCTTTTTGGATAACCCATGATGCACCTAAACCTAAAAGAAATACTGCAAGAGTGATATAAATAATAATTTTATTCATGACATAGTTGTGACTGATTCCATGCTGAATACTGAACCATCACTAGTCCAATAATCCAAGATGCGACCCACATATGAAAAAGTTGAATGAGCTGAATTACATCTAAAAACACTAAAAGTTCTCCCATAAATATTTGAATAAATATTAAACCCAAAATTAAAGAAGAAGTTTGAGTCATCATTTTAGATGGATGCTTAGATTTTCTAACCAAACAATACCACAGGTATCCTGAAAGTCCAGTCATGAAAAACCCAAGAATTGAATGGATGTATTTAAATGGTCCCAACATATTGATTAAAAATTGGCTATCTACAATAGGATTATCTTTTCGAATCATTTCTAAACCACCACGAATTTCGGTTCCTAAAATTACTTCTATAAGCAATGTACCCGCTAAAAGGCCAAACATCCACTTGAGACCTTGAGGATATTGACTCTTGGACTCTGAATTTGGATTCTCATAATAATATGACTCTTGTGCTGCAAAGATTAATAACATTACAATTATGAGAGCTAATATTAGGTGGAGCGTAATTGTAAATGGATTAAGTACCGTATCCACTAAAACAGACCCTAGCCATCCTTCTACCAATGTCAGGAAAAATGCAATTAATACAGGCCATTTAATTCGCGGAATATCATTATAATATTTCAACACTAAATAACTCGTAATAGTAATGGCTAACCCTACCACTGCACCAAACAATCGATTGCTGTATTCAATCCATGCCAACACAATATTAAATTTTGCAGGATCTATATGATCTGGTAATTGTTCTAAACTGATTGGAGGAATCCATCGGTCAAAACATTTTGGCCAATCCGGACATCCCATTCCAGCACCCGCAACACGAACCAACCCTCCTACAAAAATTAGAATGAAAGTTAGTCCCGTTGAAATAAATGAAAATATTCTAAAAGTATTCATAAATAGCCCGCAAAATTAGACTTTAATTTTGATAATCTTTATAAACTTTTCCACTTCAAATTTGCATTCCAAGTTATTAAATTTGGAGCTGGATTCGATGCAACCAATCAATGAATCCTAAAACAACTTTTATTAAAAATAATATTTTATGCAATTAAACAGAATTGATTTGGGTACAAAGTGCACCATCCGTAAAACGGGTGAAATGGGTACACTTAAAAAGATTTATTTCTACCCAACAAAATTTGAGATTGAAATTTCCTCGGGAGATGTGCGTCATTTTTCTTCCAAAGATCTCGAGTTTGATGGCATTCCGCAAAAGTATGCATCTTTTCAAAAACCCGCAATCCCTAAAAATGGCCAAGGGGATGCATGGACTTCGTGGGAACCCTTTTCGGGTGAAAGTATTGTTAAACATCACTTTTCTACAACTAAAGAAATCATGTGGAAGATGCTTACATCTTTGGAAATGTTAAATGCATGGTTTCATGGCGTTCAACGTTCACTTCCAATCATAAATATTGATCGATACGTCCACCGATATTCTTTTACATATTTCAACCTTGAACCCGGAGCTTTTTTCAAAATTCGCCCAAGGACATACGCCCCATATTTTAAATGCCAAATTAATGCAGTTGAAAAAGAAAAAAGTTTTGGGTTCACTTTTCGAACATCACCTCTCTATTCTGAAAATATCCAGTTTACTATTAAAGAAACTGAATTGGGTGTATGGGTTACTTGTAAACGAACTTCAAAAGGTCTTTTTTCGTTTTTATCACAAGTGAACTGGCCTGAGAAATCCCGAATCCTGCAAAATTTAAATACCATTACTCCTAAAGTTGATTTCAATTTAGATGAAGGTGAAACTGGTGACAAAAGTGAAAGTACATCTCAGTTTGGTGGATTTGCATCAAAGCAAAATTATATCGATTATGCAATTAATATGGGCATGGAAGGTAATATGGATTTTGTAAATGCTATTTCGGAAAAGCCAATTCGTGGTATGGCGAAATCTGGGATTGTTAAGGCAAAACGAACTGGAAACATTCCACCTAAACCGAGCAAGCCAACTGTTGGACTGGAGACTGCCAACAACGGAGGCGTTTCTGCTTTATCACCCGAAAACCTCATAGCTTACCTAGTAAATAAAGGTTTAGATGGAGATATGGATACTGTAAATGCTCAGACAGATAAAGTGGCTCGCGGAAAAGCAAAAGCATTAATTGTAAAAGTTAAGCGAGGAAAAATAGACCGGCCAGCAATGCCTGATATTCCTGATGCTACAATTCAACCTGAAAGTGCTACGGAAACTGAAGGTGAATTAATTGAGCGCCTTTTAGCAGTAGGATTAGGGGGCGATATGGATGAGATTAATGCTCTCGATAATAGAGTACTCCGTGGTAAAATTAAGTCAGCAATTGTCAAAGCAAAACGTGCAGCCAAATAATGCCTGATACTCAGAAACCAGCCTTAACCAAAACTCAAGTTGTATCTATGATTGCTTGTACATTATTACTCTTGATTTATATCACAATGGTAACATGGGTACTATAAAAAAATGATGGATTGGTTTACTCTTGAATGGCTTATGCGAAATTTAGAATGGGCAGTAGGGATATTGGGTGTAGGCTGCCTGATCTTATTCTTTTTCCCTCTTCTTTTGGGATGGCAATTGAAACAAGGTAATAATGATGAACAAGATTCTTAATGGATTCTTTACCTATGATCTCAATATTAGTGTTGGTTTTTGCTATGATTCTATTGGGAGAACAAATAAAATTAAAAAAAGATGTACGACGTCTTGAAAAATTGATGAAACATTTAAAAAATAAAATAAAAAAATTAAATGATGATGGGAATCAACTAGATTAATCCTAAAATCATCCAATTAAAATGACCGAAAACCCAACAACATTATCACAAAAAGAATCTTCAAGGATTTACACCCTCTTTTATTCTTTTTTCTTAATTCCATTTATGGTTGCAATTTTCGGGGCTGTTTTCTTTTTATTATTTCGATTTATTACCTTTGAGACTGATGATGCATCAGCTTTATTAAATCAAGTGAAAATTGGATCAGCGTCAAAAAGATGGCAATCAGCTTTTGAACTATCAAAAGTATTTAATGATCCCGATAAAATTCCAACAGATGCATTATTTAAAAACCAAATGATCTCGTCTTATAATCATTCAATTCATGATGATCCACTCGTACGTGCCTATCTTGCTTTAGCAATGGGCGTAACAAGGGATATATTTTACTCAGATGCGCTTACCGATGGACTCAATGATGAAAATCGAGAATCTCGTCGAGCAGCAATTCAATCCGTTGGCATGATACGAGCATCAAATGCATCAAAACAATTAAAAGAAATTATTAAAAACTCAGATTTTCCCGATGAAAGGCTAGCTGCAACCATTTCCTTGGGCTTAATTGGTGATGATGAATCCATCCCGATGCTTACAAGTCTATTAAAAGATGATGAGCCTAATATCCAGTGGGACGCAGCCATAGCATTGGCTAAAATGGGCGATTCATCTGGCGCATTTGTTATTGAAAATTTATTGGATCGAAAATATTTAAGTTCTTTCCCACAGGTTGATGAGTCAGAAAAGAAACAGGCAATATTAGTTGCGATTGAAGCATCTTCCTTGATTAAAACCCAGAAATTTGAAACTATTTTAATTTCATTAGCAGAATCCGATGAAAATTTACAGATTCGAGATGCTGCCATGAAATCCTTAAAAGCTACCTATAATAGAGTCATATAAATATGAGTGATGAAAAAATAACGCCTGCGGCATCAGTCGGGGAATCTAAAACACAATCCGTAAATGGAAATAATACAGGTCGCCGTGGCTTTTTTAAGTGGTTAACCTTAGGCTGGATTGCCTTCGGCGCCGCGACAGGTGGCTTTTTCACTGTCATGATTCGGTTTCTTTTTCCAAATGTACTTTTCGAACCTCCTCAAACTTTTAAAATAGGATTTCCTGAGAATTTCGCAAGAAATGCTGTTGATCTCCGATATAAAAAGTCATATAATGTTTGGGTTGTTCGAGATGAAGAATCCATCTTTGCACTTTCAACAGTTTGCACGCATTTAGGCTGTACGCCAAACTGGCTTCAAACTGAAGAAAAATTTAAATGTCCTTGTCACGGAAGTGGGTTCCGAATGACTGGGATTAATTTCGAAGGCCCAGCACCTCGTCCATTAGAAAGATATAAAGTATCAATATCTAATGATGGACAAATCCTAGTTGATAAAACCAAAAGTTTTAAATGGGAAAAAGGTGAATGGGAAAACCCTGAATCATTTTTAACAGTTTAACAGATAAATCAATACAATATGGCAAAAAACGATAAACAAAAATCACTATTAGAACGTTTAGGTGAATCACAAGTTTGGAAATCCATCATCCGGTCAGGTGTTCCGAAAACCAGACGGCAACGGATGCATGCTATCCTTGGAAGTGTTTTCCTTCATCTCCATCCTGCTCGTTTACCGAAACATGCAGTGAAAGTTGGCTATACATGGTGTATGGGCGGACTTTCCTTTTTTCTTTTTATCGTTCTAACGATAACTGGAATTCTGTTAATGTTTTATTACCGACCCACTGTAGAATATGCTTATACAGATATTATCGATTTGACAGAGCAAGTTCCACTTGGAATCATGCGAGAGCTTCACCGCTGGGGAGCCCACGCCATGGTTTTAACTGTCTGGTTACATATGCTTCGAGTATTTATGACTGGCTCCTATAAACCACCTCGTGAATTCAACTGGGGCGTTGGTGTACTTCTTATGACCTTAACCTTATTTCTATCTTTTACTGGATACTTGTTACCATGGGATCAATTGGCAATTTGGGCAGTAACAGTTGGAACCAATATGGCTCGAGCACATCCTTTTATTGGACATGAAGGTCCTGGTGCATCTCTTCTTGCTATCGGTGATATTAACTTAGTTCATATGGGATCCGATGTTAGATTTGCACTTCTTGGTGGACGTTTTGTTGGCGAAGCAACATTACTTCGATTCTATGTACTCCATTGTATTGCTGTCCCATTTATCGCCATGATTTTTATGGCTGTTCACTTTTGGCGCATCCGAAAAGATGGTGGCATTTCTGGTCCTTTATAAACTGAAATTATTGAGATAATTATGATTGATACATTTAAATCTGTAATTGACGCACTTTCAACACCAACCGTCAGTTTTACACTTTTATCGATTTTTACACCACTCGTTTTTCCTCCCACAGATTGGTTTGACAAAATCAATCGAAAGTTTGGAATCTGGAGACTTTGGACCAAACCTGGCCTTTATACTGGGATGGGATTCATCACATTCTTTTTTGTGGTGGGTTATTTTGATCCAAACTTTAATATAACATTAACAAAGCCTGATAATTTTCCGATTATTCTTATGATTTATTCAATGTTCTTTTTCCTTTGGTTGGGAATGAGCAAGGCTTATGTTAATGATGAAAGAATTGATAAGGGTTTAAAACCAGTCGAATATAACGATCCCGATGATAAGGTATTGGTATGGCCTGACTTGGTGTATATTGAATTTATTTCACTCATTCTTTTTATGGTCTTTTTGATTGTATGGTCAATTTTGGTTGCTGCACCTTTAGAAGAACCCGCAAATCCTGCAACGACACCCAACCCATCTAAAGCACCTTGGTATTTTTTAGGTCTTCAAGAAATGTTGGTTTACTTTGATCCTTGGTTAGCTGGAATTGTATTCCCCATGTTTATCATTTTTGGAATGATGGCAATCCCCTATATGGATACAAATCCAAAAGGTGATGGCTATTATTCGTTTAAAGAACGTAGAATTGGCATCTTCATTTTTATGTACGGTTGGTTAATATTGTGGCTATTTTTGATTGTGATTGGCACATTCTTTCGTGGACCAAATTGGAACTTTTTTGGCCCATTTGAATATTGGGATCCTCACAAAGTAGTCCCTTTGAATAATGTAAATCTGTCTGAGTATTTTTGGGTAAAGATGCTTAATACAGGATTACCATCGAATATTATGCTTCGAGAATCGTTAGGGTTTATAACCGTTTTTGCATACATGTTCATGTTCCCAATCTTTCTAGCCAAAACTTGGTTCAAGGATTTATTTGCTAAGATCGGTCCTGTCCGATATACTTCTCTAATGCTATTCGGACTTTCGATGTTTTCATTGCCCATCAAAATGTATCTTCGGTGGTTTTTTAACCTGAAATACATTATCGCAATTCCAGAATGGTTTTTCAATATTTAGGTTAAAACATGTTTAATAACGACGAACGCTATTGGGATATTCAGAAACTAAATAAATGGTTCGCCATTTCTTCCGTACTATTCTTATTTAGTATGGCTTGGACCTTTATCGATGATAACGATGATGAGTTCAAAGAATATCAAAGACAATTTCGACAATTAGAAATTAAAATAACAGAAAATAACCTTGAAAAAGAATTGGATGTTGTAAAAGCAGATCGTGTTTCTTACGAGAAGGATTTGTCAGATGCACAATCTATTTTAGATTCTAAAAATGAAAAATTATCTACTCTTCAAACATCATTAATTGAAGTAAAAGGACGCTACTATAATGAGAATATGATCTATCAAGGACAGAAAGCTGAAGTTGATGGATTAAAATATCTTGTAGAAGCAGAAAATGCCCACCATGAAGATTCTTCACACGGTCCTTCTCATAAAGATGATTATTCAGCTGCCTTAGAATTACTACACAAGTATAAACTTATTAAAGAGACTTCCGAAAGTGAAATTAAGGATATCGAAACTGCAATTAAAAAAATGAACGCAGAAGTAAAACGGTGTCAGGATAATTTAAATGTTGTGCTTAAAGATGTAATTATTGTTGATAATAAACTCACAAAAATCGATCGTAAAAGAATGACATTTGCAAACAAAGTGGGTGATGTTATTCGAGATTTACCCATTATTGATTTTTTAGACCCTTATTACAAAGTAAATCAAATAGTTGTTCGAGAAGTAAAATATGATGTGAATTTCGCAGCCGTACCTAAAGTGGATCGATGTACAAGTTGTCACCTGGGAATTGAGAATCCCGGTTTTGTCGATGCGCCTCAACCATTTACTACCCACCCAGATTTAGATCTTTACATTACTTCAGCTTCATCTCATCCCATGGATAGATTCGGATGTACAAGTTGTCATGCGGGTCGTGGACGAGGAACGACATTTAATTCATCAACCCATACACCAAATAGTGAAGAAGATAAACTTCGCTGGCAGGAAGACTATGATTGGGAAGTAATGCACCATTGGCTTCAACCTATGCTACCAACTCGATATACTGAAGCATCTTGTTTTAAATGTCATAACAATGATATGGACATAAAAGGTGCTGATAAATTAATGCTCGGATTATCTCTAGTTGATGTTGCTGGATGTAATGGATGTCATTTAGTTCAAGATTTTCCTCAATTAGCTAAAATTGGTCCAAGTCTCCAAAAATTAGATGAGAAAGTTTCTCGTGAATGGGTGGCAAAATGGATTCAAAATCCAAAAGAATTTCGCCACAGCACAAAAATGCCTTCTCCTTTTGGTCAAGAAAACCAAAATACACCTGAAATGGAATCTTGGAATAACGCAGAAATATTCGCGATTAGCTCATTTTTAGTAGATGAAAATGATGGACATAGTTCAGATTCAGATTATAGATTTATTGGAGACTCAGAAAAAGGCGAAGCTTTATTTAATTCTATTGGGTGTAGAGGATGTCATATTGTTGAACCTGATCCAACCGAATCAGATATTACTTTATTTGAATACACCAAACTTCACGGTCCAAACCTCATTGGTGTTGGATCTAAAACATCTGCCGAATGGGTCTATAATTGGATTAAAGACCCAATGGCCTATAACCCTGATTCTAGGATGCCAAACCTTCGTGTAAATGATCAGGATGCAAAAGATATCACAGCTTACATTATGTCTTCACTCAATGAATCGTTTGATAATAAACCCGATGTTGCACTAGATGAAGACGCATTAAATAAAGTCGCTTTTACACATTTATCCAAACAAATGCCTGAATCCCATGCCGAGAAAAAATTAGCGGGTATGGATCTAGATGAAAAATTAGACTATGTGGCTCGAAAAAGTATAACTCACTATGGATGCTTTGGTTGTCATTCTATTAGTGGATTTGAAAAAGCTAAACCTATTGGAACAGATTTAACAGAAGAAGGCTCCAAACCAACTATTAAGCTTGATTTCGGTTTATTACATGATATTGACCACACAAATTTCGCATGGTTTGAAGCCAAATTAAGAAACCCACGAATATATGATCGTGGCAAAGTAAGTCCTCCTATGGACAAACTTAAAATGCCTAATTTTGATTTCAACCAAACTGAAATTGAAGCCATAACAACAGCCATTTTAGGATTTAATGGCAATAAAGTTGATGAAGAAATTAAAGCACATAATCGCGTTGACGAATTGGCACAAAAAGGTTCTAGACTTATTAAACAATATAATTGTCAAGGCTGCCACCTAATTAATGATTTTGGTGGGCAAATTACTGACATTATTGGTGCACCTGAATATTCACCGCCAAACTTGAACACCGAAGGGAAAAAAGCGAATCCAGATTGGTTATTAAGCTTTTTGAATGAGCCATCAATCATTCGACCAAATCTTCAAGTTAGGATGCCAAGTTTCCATCAAATTTCAAATGAAGATTGGAATGCGATTATTAAATATTTCCAACATTTGGATAATGAAAAAATATCCTACAGAGATGATTTAGCGATTGATAAAAGTACCTTAGAATTCAACGGGGGGAAAGTACTACATGATTTAGGCGCTTGTGATAATTGCCACTTTTATGGAACTACATTTCCAAAACAAGATGCTTCAACTTGGGCACCTAATCTTGCCATGACAAAAGAACGTCTCAATCCCGATTGGGTAAAAGAATGGCTAAGGGAACCACAAACAATTATGCCCGGAACCAAAATGCCTGCACCATTTCTACCAACTTCAGACCTTTTGTCTATTGACGGAGCAGAAGCAGATTGGGGTAAAGAACTTATAAAAATAAATGGTGATACTGAAGCCATGTTGGATGGACTCCGTGATTATGTCTGGAGTATTAAAGGTAAAACAAATATCGATAAAACCATTCAAGATTATTTCGATAAAAATGGATACGAGTTTGGTGATGATGACGATGATGACGACGATGATTGGGGGGATGACGAAGACTGGTAAAAAACCAATTTACATTTAGTTTAAAAAAAAGCCATCCAAATTGGATGGCTTTTTTATTTCATTAACTTAAATCGTCCGAAAGTATAATAGCACTTTAAAATTATTTCATTAAAGCTGTGATCGCATTTTTCACATTTCCTGCTCTCCAACTATCACCCGGCCATTTCCCCAATAATTTTCGATTAGGTCCAATAAAAAAAGATTGTAAAGTATGGCCTATTTTATTTTCTTCAATTCCCCAAAAATTACATCCACTTTGCTTTGCTAAACGATAAATATCATCAATTCGGCCTGTACTGGATAGCACTTTCCAGTTATCATATCCGGAAATGGCTGAACCATAAAATTCTTTTAATACCGAAGGAGTATCGTTACGATAATCAAAACTAATCATTATAAACTCAATGTTTTTATTCACTTTAAATGACTTAACTAAATAATCATTTTTAATAACAACCGCAGGGCACATATTTGGCATGGGACACCTTGTAAATACAAACGAAATAAATCTATATTTTCCATCTGAATCTGATAGGCGTACAAAAGAACTATCCAAATTCAACAAAGTAATATCATCAATATATTCTCCAATTCTTCGTTCAGAGTATGTTTCATCTTCGAAAAAATCATCTTCTTCTTCAGGGAGATTTCCTATTCCTACCTTTTTAAATTTTCTAGCAAAAGTGATAGTTTCTCCCCAAATAAATTCAAAATGAACACTATCTCCAATAGTCAGGCCATTTACTTCTTGTATATTTTTTAAATCAAATGGCATTATCATGGGCATCATAAGATTGGGAATAGTATCATGAGCAATAACAATAATTAGTGAATCTGCCATTATCTCTATAATTGTTCCTTTTACAGGATAAGACTTTTCTGAAGCACTACAATTAAATGCAATGATGATAAATATAATAAGTGTTAGTTTTTTCATGATAAAAATTAAGAAAAAAAAAGGCGGAGCATTTGCTCCGCCTTTAAAATAAAAAATTAAATTATATTATTTTTTCTTTGGACGAGTAAAAGTAAAATCTTTTGTTGTTTCACCACCACCAATCTTTACAGTAGCAGTTAATGTTTTTTTCTTGAATTTTTCCTGCCAACATACAACATCATAAGTTCCGGGAGGAATTCCATCTATGGAAAAATTCCCATTTTCATCTGTAACCGAAAAATATGGGTGATCAGAAACAAGAACCCAAGTTTTCATCCAAGGATGTACATCGCATTTAATATAAAAAGGTTCAGGCTCTGATAAAGAAAAAGATGTAGTCTTTTTCTTTACTACTTTTGGCATAGCAAAATTGAATTCCTTGTTAATCTTTGGTCTAGAGTGAATATTGTGCAAAGTCGCATCACTATTTTTTATTAACAACTCTTGACCGGTAACCAAACCAAAAACATGTGGCTCATATACACATCCTTTTTGATCTAAAACAACTGGCGTTTTTGGTGCGCCTCCCGAATAGGATACTTTGGTTAAATAAACTATTGCTTCAGCCATTGAACCATCAGCAGACATTTTAAAAGATTCACTAAAAACTGGTCCGGAATGTGAAGATCCACAAACAGGGTCCGCATCCATTCTAAGTTTTTTAGATTTAGGAGCTTTCCCTGCATACTTTACATGTCCTTTCAAAGTTCCAGCTTCTAATGTAACAACAGCAAAACTCAATGCTAAGCCACTCAAAATTATTTTATTAATATTCATTTTATATTATTCCTTTTTAAAATGGTATGAATTAGAACTCTAAATCTACCAGTAATAAGTAAAGAACAATAGAAAAATAAGAAGCATGGGTCTATGAAAAGTAATGTTGAACATTGTATCTTCTGCCCCCAACTTTTAACAAAGAGAAAAGAATTTAATATGTGGATATTTATGATTGCCTGTTACCTTCTCATGTTTATTAATTTTATTAATTTACTGATGACTGGGTTAGCTGGATATTTTCAATTTGATATTATAGGCGCAAACCATGTAAGATTTGCTCTTTTTATGATTTTAATCTTTATTATCACTGAAACTGTTGTGATGTATTTTTTCATTTCCACTGGAAAGGGTATCAAATTAGCTATCGAGAAAGGCCTCGGAGATATGGCACTTTGGGACCGTGAGAAACAATTGAAAATGAAAGTATTCCCGCAACTGATGTTAACATTATTTTTAGTAGGGACTGTTTTTGTCCATGGGGGAGCTGTTGATAATAAAATGGAATCGGCTTGGCTACATGGACCATTTTTCATTATAGCTTTTGGACATCATATTTGGTCACTAATAATCAAAAACAATGCATTTAAAGAACAAATTGCAATTATTTCTGAATTAAAACCTGACCCAGAGCAGGAATCGAAATAATGTATTATGCCGCAAAAGGATTGGAGTTGCTTGGCATGACCTTAATAGGAATCGGTTTTGTAATTAAATTTCCATCGTTGATGGATCCCAAATTACTTTCTGCTGGTATTATATGTTTTGCCGCTGGTTGGACCATTGAAAAATATATTTTAAAATAATTTTCAAGTATTGATTTTTTAATAATAATTTGTAAATTGTTCGATTAATATTTTTAGAATACTATGGCTTACACATACAATCATTTCAAAGGAATACCTGATTTACCCGATTTACCTCGAGAGAAATCAAAACGTCCAAAACTAATTGCAGTTGTTGATGAAGATAATTGCACTGGATGTCAAGCATGTGTGCCATTTTGTCCAGTGGATTGTATTGAACCCGTAGCATTGGATAAATATGAAATCCCTATTCCACCGGTACAAGTTCGTTTTAACGAATGTACTGGCTGCCAAGTTTGTGCACGTGTTTGTACTAAAATGACTTGGGATGCAATACGGATGCTTGGTACCAATACTTTTGAAAATGCCTATGGATTGTCCATAGACTAATTTGTTAAACTTATTATTAATCATATCTGGAGATAACACGTGAGTAACGATTCTCATCACGAAGAGAATTTTCTACAAAAATATATTTTTTCTGTAGACCATAAAATTATTGGAATTCAATATGGGATTACATCTTTGATGTTCCTGTTTTTCGGATTCTGCTTAATGATGGTTATGAGATGGCAATTAGCTTATCCCGAAACACCCGTCCCATATATTGGTGGCTTATTAGGTGAAACCGGAATTCTCATGCCTGAAATCTATAATATGCTAGGAGCAATGCATGGAACGATAATGATCTTCCTTGGAGTTGTACCGTTAGCTGTCGGCGCATTTGGGAATTATATAGTTCCATTGCAAATTGGTGCACCTGACATGGCTTTCCCAAAATTGAATGCAGCCAGTTACTGGTCATACTTTATTGGTGGCGTTATTATGTTAGCAAGCTTCTTTTTACCCGAAGGAGCTGCGAGATCAGGTTGGACATCTTATCCGCCACTTTCAATTTTTGAAACGGGACAAACTGCATGGCTTATTGGGATGGTATTTTTAATTACATCATCTCTATTGGGTTCCATGAACATTATTGTTACCATCGTTCAATTAAGGGCACCGGGGTTAACTTGGTTCAGACTTCCATTCTTTGTATGGGGACAATTTGTTACTGCTTTTTTACTTGTTTTAGCTTTTCCACCTCTAGAAGCAGCAGCTGTACTTCAGTTAATGGATAGAGTAGCTCAAACAAGTTTTTTTCTACCTAGCGGGTTAGTCTATAGCGGAGCCGCAGTTGATGTTTATGGATCGGGCTCACCTCTACTATGGCAACATTTATTCTGGTTTTTAGCACATCCTGAAGTATATGTTTTGATTTTACCTGCAATGGGAATTGTTGGCGACGTTATAGCAAACAATACACGGAAACCACTTTGGGGTTATAAATCAATTGTTTATGGTTCAGTGTTTTTAGGATTTATGTCCTTTATTGTTTGGGCACATCACATGTTCCTAACAGGAATGGGACAAGCAATGAGTTCTTTTTTCCAAACAACCACCATGATTATATCAATTCCATCTGTAATCATATTAACTTCATTTTTCATATCACTTTGGGGCGCATCTATCCGTTTTACAACTCCAATGTTGTTTGCACTTGCATTCCTTCCAATGTTTGGAATTGGTGGACTAACAGGTCTTCCTTTAGGTGTGGGAGCATCAGATATTCATTTACATGATACTTATTATGTAATTGGTCATTTTCATTATGTAGTTGCTCCGGGAACAATATTTGCTCTCTTTGCTGGAATCTATTATTGGTTTCCAAAAATGACAGGACGAAAAATGAGTGAAGCATTAGGCAAATTACATTTTTGGCCATCTCTCATATTTATGAATGGAATTTTCCTGCCTATGTTTATTCAAGGGCTTGCAGGTGTATCTCGTAGATTATATGATGGTGGACAATCCTATGCGCATGCACAAGATGTTTTACAATGGAATGAGTTTATGTCAATCTCAGCTTTTTGTCTAGCCGCTGCTCAAATTCCATTTTTTATCAATATTTTTGTTTCCATGTTCAATGGTGAAAAAGTAGGTCGAAATCCATGGCAATCAACAACTATTGAATGGTCAGCACCATCACCTCCTCTCCCTCATCGAAACTTTGAAAATCAAGTTGAAGTGTACCGCGGACCCTATGAATATAGTGTACCTGGTGCAGATAAAGATTTCTCACCGCAAACAGAAAAATAAAGGACACCGACGGTGCAAATACCATATATTACTGAAGAAAGACCTGATACGGGTTTAACTAATTCTAAATTGGGAATCTGGGTTTTCCTTGCTTCCGAAATTATGCTCTTTGGCGGATTATTCTCTGCATACGTTTTTTTGAGAATAGCAGCTCCTGAAGGGGATTTTGCCTATTGGGGATCAAAATTAAATATCCCAATGGCAACCATAAATACTTTGGTGCTAATATCTTCTAGTATGACTATGATTATGTCATGGGCATCCTTAAAGATGAAAGATTTTGAAAAATATAAAATGTATATGGGATTAACTCTACTATTTGCATCAATCTTTCTCGTAATCAAATATTTTGAATACACAGGTAAATTTCACCATGGCATTTACCCGTCATCCAGCACCTTTATGGGAATTTATTTTACCCTAACAGGGCTACACATGTTACATATTATTGGCGGGATGATTGTTATGGGCTATTTTTGGTTACCCTTTGGCAACAAAATGTGGACTACCGAACCTGAACGTTTTACAAACAGAATAGAAATTGCTGGTCTATATTGGCATTTTGTGGATTTAGTCTGGATTTTTCTTTTCCCAATTCTTTACTTACTTTAGAGGATAAAATGAGCGATCACGATAACGGACATATCCAAGAACACATTAGAGTATATTTAACTGTATTCGGTGCTCTTGCAGTTTTAACCCTATTAACGGTTGGTGTATCCTATTTGAATGTATCTTCAACTGAAGCAATCTTTTTAGCTCTTACGATTGCAACTATAAAAGCTAGTCTAGTTGCTGGATATTTCATGCATCTCATTACAGAAAAACAAACAATTGTCTGGTTATTAATTCTAACTTTTTTCTTTTTTCTTGTTTGTATGTTCCTCCCAATGATTTATGATTTTGATCATACTAGGCTATCATGATTTCACTTAAACAATTTCATTATTTTTTCATTTTTGTTTCTATCTTGATCTCTGGATATTATGGCATGTTTGAGATGACAACTCCTTCTAGTCCAGGATTCATTTCGAATCTGTTTGCAGGGATTTCTTTTATTATTACTGTTGGTCTTATTTTTTATGGCTTTACTGTCATTAAAATGTTCAAAAAATATAAATAATGAATAGAGCGCACCAAATATTTTTAGCAATCTTTTTTATTCTTATATTCCCGGATATAGCTAAAGCATGCTCTACATGTTATGGTGATCCAAACGCATCAGCATCTCAAGGGATGAACTGGGCAATTATTTCACTTCTTGGTGTTACAGGAGGTGTCTTAGGTGGAATCATAAGTGCAATCATTTCCATTGCAAATAAAACAAAAAACTTTCAACAAACGAATAAACTATAGAAGGTCTCCCATTGATTGATATTCTCCACAATTTAGGCTTACCCGTCAATATGTCCATCCAAGGCGCACGTATTGATGATGTTAATGCTATCATTCACTGGCTCATGCTTATTTTATTTGTGGGCTGGGGTACATTTTTTATCGTTACACTCGTAAAGTTTCGAGCATCAAAAAATGCAAAAGCGAGCTATACCGGTGTAAAATCACATTTATCTTCTTTATTAGAAGCAGCAGTTGCTGTAATAGAAGTCGTGATTTTATTTGGATTTGCTTTTCCAATTTGGGCAAATCGTGTAACAGATGTCCCAGCATCAAATGAATCCATTCATCTTCGTGTGGTTGCTCAACAATTTGCATGGAATATTCATTATCCTGGTCCCGATGGTAAATTTGGTCAAACAAGAGTTGATCTTGTGGACGAACAAGAAAATCCAATCGGTTTAGATCGTGCAAGTGATAATGCTTCGGATGATTTCATTACAATTAATCAATTGCATGTACCAGTAAACAATAAAATTAGAATTGACCTTACATCTAAAGATGTGATTCATAGTTTCGCACTTCCTGAATTACGTGTAAAACAAGATGCGATTCCTGGAATGAGTATTCCATTACATTTCACTGCAACTATGACATCGGAAGAATTTTTAAAAACAACTGTTGGGACTTCCCGAGAAGGGAAAGGCTTAGAAATTGCTTGTGCTCAACTTTGTGGTTTAGGGCACTATCGAATGAAAGGGTTCATGACCGTTCATGATGATGAAGGCTACCAAGCCTGGCTTGTTGAACAAGCAGAATACCTTGAAGAAGAAAGCGGTGATGACGATGATTGGGGTGACGACGACTGGTAAACAATACAAGACTTACAGCTAAATTTTAAAAAAGCCCCAAATCCTAAAATATATTATGGTTGGGGCTTTTTTAATACTGGACTTTAATTCCGCCATATTGCCAACCATCATTACTCGATAGCAAACGAGATTTATTTGATTCAAGATTTAATATCCAAAAGTAACCACCTAAACTATCTCCTGTTTCATAAAATATTTCATTCCCTAATGGTAAATATCCATGATGAAAACCGGCTGATAATTTTTTAAAATACGACCCATTTTTATCCGTTTGATATACATTTTGATCCCATCCAGATGACAAATAAGCAAAATCAAAAATAATACTTTGACCATCTGGTGAAAATTTGGGATCATCAGCATTCCCTGTGGTGGTTAATTGAGCTTCATTAGTACCATTTAAATCTGATATAAATACATTTGGCGTACCTGTACGCCAGGAATGATATACTATTTTATTTTCTGTAGGAGATAATACAATTTTTCCCATATCAGTTGTTGTATTTATCAAATTCAAATTATTTCCATCTGTATCGATAGAATAATTATAAATTGAATCAATAAAGAATAATTTTCGATCATCAAAACTGATTTTTAAACTATAAGGATTAAATACTTCTGACGTGAATAAATTTGTTTTATTATTCCCATTAATATCCATTCTACATATTTGGATAGTATCATTTTCTTTAGATAAATAATAAATCAAATTACTACGATTTGATAATACAGGATTAAAATCACTTGATGCAGTATTTGAAATATTTATTTTATTACTTCCATCTAACTCCATTTGATAAATTTGAGAAATGCTATTTTCATTTCGTTGATAAATTATATTTTTTCCATTATTAGTAAAATTGGCTTTTCCAAAATAAATATATCCTGGTTCATCAGTTAAAATAGTTTCTTCTGACCCATCATAATTAATAGAATAAATATCCCAATATAAATTAAAAAGAATTTTGGGATTATATGGTTCAGTGGATTTATCTTCACAAGATATTAAGAATAATCCAAAAATGAAGATGCTAATTATAATATAGTTTTTCATCAATAAAGTTAATCTATTATCTCCACTTTATAAAAAAATAAAATATTTGACTTTTTTATAAACATTTAACAACAAAATTTAATGATGCTATTATATATAAATAAAGCCTCACTTCTCAATAGAGAAATAAGGCTTTAATAATGTACCGCGGAAAGGGCTCGAACCTTCACACCCAAAGGGCACCAGATCCTAAATCTGGCGTGTCTACCAATTCCACCACCGCGGCATAAATTTCGGATGAGAAATTACATTTTTTTTTCAATAAAAAAGCCCTGTATAACAGAGCTTTTTTACTTTACCAAATTATAAGAATTACTTCATTAATATCATTTTTTGAGTGAATACTTTATTCCCTGCATAGAGACGATATAAATAAACACCTGCACTTACTGGTTGTCCAAAATTGTCGGTTGCATTCCATTGAGCCAAATGTCGTCCTGCAATTTGGCTAGTATTAACCAATGTTTTAACATTTCTCCCTCTTAAATCAAATATATCTAATCGAACCTCAGAATCTTGTGCTAAATCATAAATAATCTTTGTAGTAGGATTGAAGGGATTTGGATAATTTGCATGAAGAGCAAATTCCATAGGAGTTAGACTTGTTTCATCTAGTCCTAAATACCCCGTAAATTGAGCAAATCCATGAGAAATTGATGTAATCGGGTTTGCACCTGCATCACCCGCAGCAACATTCACCATCGTCATTATAATCGAAGAATTTACCAAATCATTATCAAACTGAACATCTACTTGAAGAATTGGACCTGAACCGGGTTCTATTCCAGTACTAAAATCAAATCCTAAAAAATAATATGAACCATCTTCTTGTTCTACAGAACTACCATCAATAATTCCATCATCAAATCGTCCAACACCTGTAATACCAGTTACAGTCATACTTTCTGGCAGATCCAAAAGATAAAATTCTAAAATATTAGCAAGTTCTGTATTATCTAAATGCACGTCAAAAGACCCCACTCCACCTGGTGATAGCGACCCTGAAACATTTTGAATACTAAATGCTAAGGGTGGTGTACCTAAATATATTTCCGCATCAATACCTTCTGTATGCATGGGAAGATTATTGATATCTGAGATACTTACATCACTCATAGAAAGAGTAACAATCGTACCTTCAGGAACTCCACCAGCAACACTATAGCTGATATCTGCGATATGTGCTATTCCTGGATAAATCGGATTATTAAATGCATTATCGAACATTAATACTCGGTATACATTTCCTAGAACATTTCCAGAAATCTCCCATCCGCTAAAATCCATCAACCCAGATACTTCTATATTGGTACCAGACATGAAAGGTGGATCAGCAACAATATCAAGTTGTATTCCATAAACAGGCTGAGTATTTGCCATAATAAATGACGTGGTAAATTGGCCCGTACCAAAATTAGAGCCACCCGTTAAGGATGCATATTGCGTTTCGATACCCACTTCATAAGTAGAACCTTCAGCCGTCCAATTCAAATCGACATAATTCATATCTTGAACTGCTGAACCTGCAGTATAAGACATTGTAACTGTCATGGCTTCATCGGCATCCGGATAAACAACTGCACGACACACAGCGCCACTCCCCGCTGTCAAAGGTAAACCTAAACTAATTCCTGTAATAGCCATTGTACCATCACCTTGATCAGCAATTTCTAATGCCCATGAAGATGTCCGTTCTGTTGAAATAATATTCAACGTGTTTAGAACATTCGGGTAATCTAAAATTTCAAAATAAAATAAGCCAAGATCAGATTCATTATTAATAAAGAAGTCAATTGTATCCATCTGTCCTGATAAAGATGCACCATTACTCATCCAAAATTCTACCCATTCTACTGGTGTGGCAGATACTGTATTGGTTGCTCCTGATTCAGACCCATCAGGATAAATCGCTGTAACATAATAATAATAAGTTGTGCTGTTTTCAACTTCATCATCCAAATAAGATGTGACGTCTCCTTCAACTTCTATTAACTCTTCAAAGGTAATATTATCCAGAGAACGATAAATTTTATATGAATCCAATTCCACTGGAACCCTATCTTGAGTAACAGGATAATCTATATCTACTTTTAATTCATGTGGAATTCCACCACCATATTCTGAAATAATTTCTTCTTTAGGAGCAGAAATTGCCCATTCACCTAATTCAGTTAATTCATAATGAATTATACGATTAAGATTCTGAACTGAAAAAGAAATTAATACATCATCAATTGCCCACCCAGATGCCCAAGCACCATTATCATTCGAATGAAAAGCAATATACAAATTAGATGCACCACTATAATCAGAAAGATCAATTGATTCTGTAACCCACTCTACACCAGGTTCAATCTGAGTTACTTCGGTAAAATTAGTACCATCGGTACTAACCTTTATATGAGCAGTTTGAGAATAAGCACCATCAAAATAGGATGAAAAATTTAATGTAATGGCTTCCGCACCACTCACGTTAAGTGGTGGAACAATCAAGAAATCTACAGAACCATCGTCATCTGCCATATCATCGTTGGAGCACATGTACCAAGAATGAGTTGGAATACCCCAGAAATCGCTAGAACCATCTTGTGTAATAAACCATCCTTGTGCAGAATTTGTTGTAAGTCCCCATCCTTCAGGAATATCTCCTTCTTCAAAATCTTCACTAAATTCTGCAGGAATCGGACCAAAAGGTGCATCCCAGTTTAAAAGAACCTGAGCATCCATTCCATTTTGTGCTTCTAAATTATGAGGCTCTTCTATATAACCCGGGCTAACAGTTACTGTTCCAGAATCTGCACCAGCAATCCAATAAGTTCCGCCTATATCATCTGTAACAATTACATTATCAAAATTCACACCAACATTTGAATTATATGCATTATCATGAACTAGCATTTCCATATTTAATATTGCGCCTGTTCCAGTACCAATATTACCATTATTCGGATCAAATATTAAAACTCGAGTCATACCGTTTTCAAATTCATTGAATTCAACAGTAAATCCATTTGTTCGATTTGTCGTGGTAAATCCAGTAATATCCAAATAATTTGGTGTATCATATATATCAAATTGGATTCCGCCAACAATACCTGGATTATCCAAGTTAATGTCAATATAAACTTCTTCAGATACATCGCCAGTATCAGTTGTGGCACTTAAAAAGACCACATTACCTATCATAATTGACCCGTCTTCAACCGTACCATCAATGACAGCTCCATCTTCATCGCTTACAGTAAGATTAGAAGTTTCAAGATTAACTAAAGCAGATAAAATATCTGATCCATCATAGTGGAGATTTAAAACAACATCATTTCCACCTTCTGCAATTCCATTTTCAGAATTACTATAGAATACCACTCGCCCAGAACCATCATTTAAAATATTAAAATCTGCACTATAATTATCACCATCTACAGGGGTTGCACCAGAAATTTCGATAATTAATGGTACAGGCATAATATCAAATTGAAATCCACCTACCGCATCATTGGAATTTGATACATTAACCGGAACAACTATATCTGTAGTATATCCATCTACTTCTACATCTCCTACAGTTACAGTTACATTCCCGAATACCATGCCAATGAATAGAAATGATAGAATGAAACGATTTAATTTTTTATGCATTATAACCATCTTGTCCTCCGACAATAATTGAACCTTAAAAGGTTTGAAATTTTTAAATAGATAACAATCATCGATTTTGCTAACAAAAGTTATCTAATTTGATTCATTAAAATAACGATTAAATACATATGAATCACTCATAATTTATTTTTCAATTGCTTGAATAATATCGTTATATAAATCTTCAATATGTTCAATTCCAACAGATAATCGAATCAAATCCTCTGTTAGTCCCATATCTGTCTTTATTTCATTCGGCACAGATCCATGGGTCATTCCATAGGGAATACACACTAAACTTTCCACGCCACCCAGACTCTCAGCCAAAGTAAATAATTGAATCTTTGATAAAAATTTATCCCTTGCTTTGACTGTACCCAATTTAATAGAAATTATACTCCCATATATGGGATCTCCTAATGGAGAAAGCTGTTGTTGTTTTGCTAATTGATGTTGTGGGTGATTTTCTAATCCCGGATAAATAATGGAATCTACACCAATAATCGGCTCAAGTCTTTTGGCCAATTCCATAGCATTATCTGACTGCTTCTGAACACGAAGCCCCATTGTTTTTGTACTACGAAGTAACATCCAACAATCAAACGGACTCGGAACTGCGCCTGCTGATTTTTGGATAAAATAAAGTTCTTCTGAAATACTTTTATTATTTGTAATTAAGACACCGCCAATTAAATCACTATGTCCACCAATATATTTTGTTGCGCTGTGAATAACTACATCAGCACCTAGACTCAAAGGACTCTGCCCATATGGGCTCATAAATGTATTATCAACGACCAATTTAATATTATGATCTTTACTTAATTTAGCCATCTTTTTAAGGTCACATAATTCTAACATTGGATTTGTAGGTGTTTCAACAAAAATCCATTTTGTATTCGGTTTTATTGAATCCTTAACTTGATCTAAAAATCGAGTATCCACAAAATCAAATTCGAATCCATGTTTAGATAAAACATCTACGGCCATTCGGTATGTACCACCATATGTGTTTCTTCCAATTATGACATGATCGCCATTAACTAAGGTCTGAAAAAGAGCTGTTGTGGCTGCCATACCACTGGCAAATGCGATCCCAAAACTAGCACCTTCTAAAGATGCAATATTTTCTTCATATCGCTGGCGAGTGGGGTTGGATGCTCTAGAATAATCATACCCTCGGTCTTTACCTACCCCATCTTGTTGGAACGTAGAAGTAAAATGAATTGGAGGTGAAACTGCACCTGTCTCCGTATCTGGTTCATTTCCAATATGAATAGCCAAGGTGTCAAAATGTCTTTTTTCACCCATCGTTATACCTGGCTATATCCTTTACTTAAATAGCTCTGAAGCTTTTTATATTTTACTTGGATCTGTTTTCCATCAGGCCCTTGAAGTAATACTTTTTCATTTCGACCATGTTTTTCACCTGTTTGAATTGGAGTGCGAACTTGTTTGGGTTGATTTGATTGTTCCCCTTGTGGTTGTCCCTGAAATCCCATACCTGTCGTATCCTGATGAGATGTTTGGACATTTCTAACTGACCTTTCTTGAATACCTTGAGATTGATCCATCCCTTGTATTTGTGTTCTAAATAATCGTTGAACTGTAACAGAATTCATATCAGCCATCATTATTTGAAACATTTTGAATCCTTCTGATTTGTATTCTAATAATGGATTTTTTTGGCCATAGGCACGAAGGTTTATTCCTTCTCTTAACTGGTCCATTGCATAAAGGTGGTCTTTCCATTTATCATCAATTGTTCGCAAAACAACGTACCGTTCAAATCCTCTCATCATATCATCTTGCAGCAAAGATTCTCTCGCTTTATAAACCGATTTTGCTTCTTCAATAATCCAATCTGCAACTTGATCAATAGATAAATCAGAGCCTTCAAATTCGTCTTGAACCTTTTCATAAGAAATATCTACCATAATGTGAGACGCAAAGGATTGTTTTAAATAATCCCAATCCCAAAATTCGACGGCTCCTAATGAAGATTGAGATTCCAACTCATCCATAACATAATCGTCAAAAATTTGATAGGTTGTTTTTTTCATATCATCACCAGATAAAGCTTGGTTTCTAATATCATAAACCACTTGGCGTTGTTGATTCATTACATCATCATACTCGAGTAGATGCTTTCGAATACCGTAATTACGAACTTCAACTTTCTTTTGCGCATTAGTAATAGCTCTGGTCACCATTTTAGCCGAAATAACTTCACCTTCTTCAATTCCCATTTTATCCATAATGCTGGCAACTCGGTCTGAACTGAATAGCCTCATTAAATCATCTTCTAAAGATAAATAAAATCGTGATGATCCAGGATCTCCTTGTCGTCCACTTCGTCCTCGTAACTGTAAATCAATCCGCCGAGATTCATGCCGTTCAGTTCCAATAATATGTAAACCACCTAATTCTTTTATTCCTTCTCCTAATTTAATATCGGTTCCACGACCTGCCATATTCGTAGCAATTGTCACGGCGCCGCGTTGCCCTGCGCGAACAACAACTTCTGCTTCGCTTTGATGTTGTTTAGCATTTAAAACACTATGAGGAATATTTTTCCGTTTTAACATTCGCGCAAGTAATTCAGAAATTTCCACGGAGATTGTTCCGACAAGTACAGGTTGTCCACGATAATGACAATCAGAGATTTCTTCTATTGCAGCATTATATTTTTCTCGCTTTGTTTTATAAACTAAATCTTCTCTATCATCTCGAACAATATCTCGATGAGTTGGAATTACGCTAACATCTAATCCATAAATAGACCCTAATTCTTCAGCTTCAGTTTCTGCTGTTCCTGTCATACCCGATAATTTATCATAAAGACGAAAATAATTTTGAATGGTGATTGTTGCCAATGTTTGGGTTTCACGTTCAATTTTAACATTTTCTTTTGCTTCAAGAGCTTGGTGAAGACCATCAGAATAACGACGTCCAGGAAGAATACGTCCAGTGAATTCATCCACAATCATGACTTTACCATCTTGAAGAACATATTCCACATCTTTTTCATACATAGTATAAGCACGAAGTAATTGATTGAAATTATGGATGGTACCACTCCGTTGAGCGTGTAGTTGATGTGCTTTTTCTTTTTCCTGTTCCTTTTCATTTGATGTAAGGTTTTCTTTTTCATCAATTTCTAAAAGCATTTCACCTAAGTCAGGTATAATAAATGTTTCAGGATCATCTGGCGCTAATAATTTTCTGCCTTTATCAGTAATGTCCATGGTATGACTTTTTTCTTCAATAGAAAAATAAAGGGCTTCATCCACCTCATCCATTTTTTTATCACGAATGTACATGGATTCAATATCATGCGCTAATTTTAACATACCTGTTTCTTGAAATATTTTCATAACTAGCCGATGTTTTGGCATACCACGTTGAGCTTGTAATAATTTCAATCCAGCTTCATCTTCATTATCTTTAATATCTTCATTCAATAATATCTGTGCTTCTCGTACAAGTTCAGCCACAAGTGAAGATTGCTTTTTAACCAAATGCTGAACACCCGGTTTTAGAGTTGTAAATGTTTCATCAACCGGTGCATCAACAGCCCCGGATATAATTAAAGGTGTTCGAGCTTCATCAATTAAAACACTATCTACTTCATCTACAATCGCAAATGAATGGCCTCGTTGAACCTTATCTTCTTTTTGAAGCGACATATTATCTCGAAGATAATCGAACCCAAATTCGTTATTTGTTCCATAAGTAATATCCCGTTCATACATTTCTCTACGATGAGCGTTATCCATGGAATTCAGAATAAATCCAACAGATAACCCAAGGCGTTTATATACTTCCCCCATCCATTCTGCATCTCGCTGAGCTAAATAATCATTAACGGTAATTACATGAACTCCTCTACCAGTCAGCGCGTTCAAATAAATGGGCATCGTTGAAACTAGAGTTTTACCTTCACCTGTTTTCATTTCTGAAACTTTTCCCGAATGAAGAGTAATTGCACCTAATAATTGAACATCATATGGAATCATTTCCCATTGGGTTTCTTGTCCAGAAACACGCCACGTTGAACCACAAAGTCTTCGGCACGTTTCTTTAACAATTGCGAATGCTTCTACCATAATAAAATCAAGAGCACCATGTTCTGCTTTTAAGATTTCGGTTTCTCTCTCAGTTTTATCCATATCATCGGGAAGAGATTTTTCTTTCTCTTCTCTAGCATTAATAACAAATCCCTTGAGCTTTTGAGTAAGATTAATCAAATCTTCATCAGACTTATTTGTTAATGTTTCATAATGTTGATTAATCTTATCAAGAGTAGGTTGGAGCTTTTTCATCTCCCGATCAGATTTTGTACCAAAAAATTTTGCTAATATCATATTAATTATTTTCTTGTTGTTGATAATCTTTATAAACTGCGTCCAGGATTCCATTAATAAAACCCGAACTTTCATCTGTACTATATACTTTGGATATTTCTACCATTTCACTAATGGAAACTTTTGGTGGAATATCATCCAAATAAAATATTTCGCAGATACCCATCCGCAATAAAACTTTATCTACCTGAGCAACTCTATTAAATTCCCAATTCTGAAGATGACTCTTAATCAAATCATCCGCCCAATCTACATGATCTAAAACACAATGAAAAAGAGTTGAAATAAAATCTTCATTTTTTTTCCGTTCAGGGTAGGCATCTAAGGTTCTAGATAAAATTACGAGGGGTTCATCATCTGAAAATTGTTGAGCATATAATGCCTGCAAAACTCCTTCTCGAGCATTTCTTCTTGGGTGTAATTTTGATTTTGAATTCATTTATACCTTTATTCGACCGAGACCACCCAACCAAATGGGTCATCTAGTTCTTCTCGTTGGATCCCAACAAGTGTTTCTCTTATTTTTTGGGCAATGGGACCCATTTTATTCTGATTAATTTCTGTCATTTTTCCTTGATAGGATATTTTCCCTACTGGCGTAATAACAACGGCTGTTCCTGTGCAGAATACTTCATCCGCACTCAATAAATCATCAACAGTTAATTCTGTTTTTTCCACTGTTATTCCTAATAAATCTGATGCAACCTGACAAACTGATTGTCGAGTAATTCCGCCTAAGATTGATCCATTTAGGGCGGGCGTTTTTAAACAACCATCTTTATAAATAAACATATTGGCTGATCCTAATTCTTCAACAAATTTTTCTTCCTTGGCATCGAGATAAATATTTTCATCAAATCCTTCTTTTTTTGCTTCCATAAGAGGAAATAGAGATGCTGAATAATTTCCAATGGCTTTTGCATTTCCGATTCCTTTAGGGGCGGCACGATGATAGTCTGTATTAACCTTTAGGTTAAGTGGTTTTATACCATTTTTAAAGTAAGGGCCGACGGGTGAAACCATTACCATAAATGTATATTCTGAAGTTGGGCTCACACCCAAAATCGGTGCTGTCCCCCAAACCACAGGACGAATATAAAGACTTCCTTTTCCAAAAGGTGGAACATAGTCTATATTATCTTTAACTGTTTTAGTTACAGCATCTACAAAAAAAGCAGGATTCATTTCTGGCATACAAATTCGTTTGGTAGAAAATGCCATTCGCTTTCCATTCATTTCTGGCCTAAATAAAACTACATTTCCCTTTGAAGAACGAAACGCTTTCACACCTTCAAACACGCCTTGCCCATAATTTAGAACGCCGGCAAATGGAGAGAGTTGAATATCTCCATATGGAATAAGTTCACCGCCAGACCATTTTCCACCCAAGTCGCATGTGGCACGAAACATACTTTTTGTTTCAGTAACATTAAACCCCAGTGAATCCCAATCAATAGTTGGTTTTGAATAATTGCTCATTTTAATAAATCTCTTCCAATTACAAGTTGTTGAATTTCAGAAGTCCCTTCATAAATTTGGGTAATTTTCGCATCTCTCATTAGCCGTTCCACACCATATTCTTGCATATAACCATATCCACCATGAATTTGGACACAATCAGTTGCCGCTTTCATTGCTGTCGTTGATGCAAATAATTTAGCCATGGAACTTTCTCGTGAATATTTTTTCCCATCATCCTTTAGTTTTGCCGCTCGCCAAATTAATAATCTTGCTGCATCTACTTCAGTTCCCATATCCGCTATTTTATTTTGGATTGCTCCAAATTCACCAATTGATTTCCCAAACTGTTTCCGTTCTTTTGCGTAAGTAATAGATGCATCTAATGCCGCTCGAGATAGTCCTAAAGCTTGTGCTGCAATTCCAATCCTGCCACCGCCTAATGCTTTCATGGCAATTTTAAACCCTTCACCTTCTTCTCCAATTATATTTTTAACCGGAACTTTACAATCTTCAAAATAAAGTTCACATGTATCTGAAGCACGAATCCCAAGTTTGTCTTCTTTTTTTCCTGTAGTTAAGCCTGGGGTACTTTTATCAATAACAAATGCAGAAATCCCTTTGTAGCCCACGCCTTTTTCTGTCATACAAAAAAGAATAACAATGTCACTATTAATTCCATTTGTTACCCAATTTTTTGTGCCATTTATTATATAATGATCTCCGTCTTTTTTTGCATAGGTATGCATATTACTAGCATCTGACCCAGATTCCGGTTCGCTCAAACTATAAGCACCTAATTTTTGGCCAGCCGCTAATGGCTTTAAATATTTTTCTTTTTGTGCTTCGGTTCCTCTATCTAAGAGTAACTGGCAAACCAACGAATTATTTACTGACATTATAGTAGATGTAGCAAGTTCAACCGCAGCAATCTCTTCCATGGCTATTACATAGCTTACGGTATCCAAACCAGAGCCACCCCATTCTTCAGGGACCATCATACCCATAAAACCTAATTCTCCCATTAACTTAATTTGCTGTTTTGGGAATATCGCTTTTTCATCTCGTTCAATTACGCCGGGAGCTAAATGATCTTGCGCAAATTCTCGAGCAGTTTTTTGGATAAGTTCTTGTTCAGATGTTAGACTAAAATCAATCATATTTTTTCCACAATGATTGCTGAAGCTTCTCCGCCACCGATACAAAGCGTCGCAAGACCATATTTCCCATCGGTTCGGTTTAGCCCATTAAGGAGAGTTGTGAAAATTCTAGCCCCGGAAGCACCAATGGGATGCCCAATAGCAACAGCACCTCCATAAATATTTACTTTTGCAGGATCAATATTGAAATCGTCAATTGCTGCCATGGTTACGGAGGAGAAAGCTTCATTTATTTCCCAAAGATCAATATCATCTGCTGTAAAGTTTACTTTGTCTAATACTTTAGAAATCGCTTTTCCTGGTGCAGTTGTAAACCATTCCGGCTCATGAGCCACAGAAGCTTGTGCAATAATTTTCGCTAAAGGTTTGAGATTCAATTCCAAAGCCTTTGAATCACTCATAACAAGAATTGCCGCAGCGCCATCATTCAATTTGGATGCATTTGCTGCTGTAATAGTACCTTCTTTATCAAATGCTGGACGTAAAACAGGAATTTTATCAAACCTTGCTTTACCAGGTTCTTCATCTTCAGTAACTATGACTGATTTTCCCTTTCTTTGTACAATTTCAACAGGAATAATCTCTGAATCAAAAATACTATTTGCCTGTGCGATTTGAGCACGTTTATAAGATGTTATTGCAAATTCGTCCTGTGATTCGCGTGTATAATTTCTATCAGTTGAAAGTAATTCTGCGCAATTTCCCATATGAGTATTATTGTAAGCGTCCCAAAGCCCATCATGAATCATACTATCAATCATTTTTCCATGTCCTAATCTTTGACCATTTCGAACATTATTTAAAAGATAGGGTGCATTTGACATACTTTCCATGCCACCAGAAATAATCACATCTGCATCACCACTTCGAATAGCTTGATCTGCAAGCATAATTGCCTTTAATCCGGAACCGCACATTTTATTAATGGTGAGCGCTTCAACTGTATTCGGTAATCCCGCATGGATTGTTGCTTGTCGAGCGGGTGCTTGTCCCAATCCAGCAGATAATACATTTCCCATAATAACTTCATCTACATGAGAATAATCTATTCCTGTATCATCTAAAACAGATTTAATGGCCGTCGCTCCGAGCATAGGAGCAGATACGGAAGATAATTTACCTTGAAATGCGCCGACGGGTGTCCGTTTCGCCGCAACAATAACTGAATGTCGATGCATTGTTTTCCTTTAAAAAGCGTGTATATAAGAGTCTGGAAATTAAAAAAATATATATACGATTGGCTTAATTAGATGAAAGTTATTTTAAAGCAATTAAACCATGAAATATTTAAAAAATATTGTTTATTTATCATTGGATGAAATGTCATCATATGCTTTAATAATTCTCATGACTAATGGATGACGAACCACGTCACTACGATTTAATGTAGCAAATCCAATCCCCTTAACATTTTTCAAAATATGTGAAACTTGAACTAATCCTGAATCTGTGCGATGTTTTAAATCAATTTGTGTTACATCTCCCGTAATAATTGCTTTTGAACCTATTCCAAGTCTTGTAAGAAACATTTTCATTTGCATCACAGTTGCATTTTGTGCTTCATCCAAAATCATAAATGAACTATCCATAGTTCTACCTCGCATATAAGCCAATGGTACAACTTCAATTATTTTCTGTTTCAAAAGTTTTGCCAATTTATTTTCAGATAACATAATTCGGAGTGAATCATAAATTGGTGCTAAATATGGATCAATCTTTTCTTGTAAATCACCAGGCAAAAAACCCAAATTTTCTCCCGCTTCCACTGCAGGACGACATAAGATAATTTTATCCACTTCATTGTTTTCTAAAGCTGCAACTGCAAATGCAACAGCTAGAAAAGTTTTTCCTGTTCCAGCAGGGCCAATACTAAATACGATATCATTTTTTTTCATCTCATTTACATATTCCAACTGTCCTGGGGTCTTGGTAACAATAGCACCATTTTTCCCATAATGGATTACAATATCTGACGATTGAAAATCTTCTTGAGAATACCCATTCTCGGATTTTACAATCGAAATAAGATTTTGAACATTCCGAACCGTGAGACTCCCTTTGCTTATTAGAGTTACCATCATCTCATTTATCACTTCATAGATTTGTTCAACAGGCTTTTTTTTTCCTTGGATTATTATCAGTTCACCTCGGACAATAATTGTTGCTGAAATGGCTGATTCAATCAATTTTATGTGAACGTCCGCCACACCTAATAAAGTTGTTGGCTCGAGAGATTTTAATTTTATAGTCTTTTCCATCTACAGTAAATGTTCAATTAATAAAAAATAGTTCTTAAATCTTGACGTGTTATTTTGCATCAATTTCTATGTAATTTTGATACTCAAAATTTAGGCAACATGATACATTTAAACTTAATACAAAAATATAGTTTCTTTCTTTTTCTCATTGGAACTTTAGCTCTGAATTGTGCTGGACCTAGACAGCGTCTTAAACAAAAAACACAAAATATTGATTTTCTTATTAAACAAGGAAATTCCTATTGGGAACAACGAGCTGATACTCTTGCTTTGAAAAAAGCAGAGCACTTTATTAGGCTTGCCTTTAATGAAAATAAACAAGATTTTGAATTAGCAATTTTATACAGTAAAATTCTGTACACAAGAGCATTATTTTTAGAAACTGATAATAATGTACAAAGTGAATTATTTTTTCAAGCAAGTCAAATTTGCCGAGAAGCAATTTTTAATCATTCGGAATTTGAAATTATATATAAAGAATCACAGGGCGATAGCACATTTAAAATACTGTCATCTTTAGCAGAAGCCCCAAGATCACTTATTCCTGGACTTTTTTGGTGGACAACTAATTTAGGGAGATATCTTAATTCTCAACCCGTTATCGAACGACTAAACCAGCGAGAGTTGGTGGAAGTTATGATGCATCGGATATTGTCCTTAGATCCCGGATTCTACTACAGCGGACCTTATCGATTTTTCGGTTCACTCTACACTCGAATTCCAGGCGTTGAACTATCACAATCAAAGACATATTTTCTTCAAGCGTTATCTTCTAATCCCGATTATTTGGGAAATGCTGTTCATATGGCAGAGTTTTATCATCAAAAAGCTGGAAATCGAGAACAATTTCATTCAATGTTACTGGATGTAATCGATACGGATTTAACAGGGAATCCAGAACTTATGGCAGAGAATCTTTACTATAAAGAGCGAGCGAAATTACTCTTAAAAATGGAATCGTCTCTGTTTGAATAATCAATCCTCTAAAAAACCTTAATTGGAACAATGTTCTACCTTCCTTTGTTTTATGGGATAATTAGCTCTAACTTCATTCAAATACAAAAAGGAACTCATTAATGGATATTCAATATTCAATACGTGATTTCATGACAAAAGAATTAATCACGTTTACAGCAGAAACACCAATCGAAACTGCGATTGATACATTTCTTACTCATAAAATCTCTGGTGCACCTGTGGTGGATGAAAATGGTGGTCTCATTGGAGTTTTATCTGAGAAAGATTGCATGAGAACACTAATAGAATCATCTTATTATAATAATTTAGGTGGACATGTTAAAGAATATATGTCCACAAAACTTGATACGATTGATGTCCATGATACTTTATCTAATGTAGCCGATAAATTTATTCAATCACGATATAGACGTTTCCCTATTACTGAAGGTGGAAAATTGGTCGGGCAAATTAGTCGAAGAGATGTTCTACGAGCCATTCACCTGCTTTCGAAGGAGGATTAATCATGATCAGATTATTTATTATACTAATTTTTTCCGGCATCATTTTGGCGGGACCAAACGATGCATTGTTCAAAGCATCATCAGCCATGAAAGCAGGAATGTATCAAGAAGCTTTAAGTCATATTGCAATAGCACAAAAGACAGATAAAAATAATGCTGACCTCTACAGAATGAAAGCATTGCTTCATGAAGCATTGGATGAATCAAAACCAGCCTTATCAGCCTGGAATGATTGCTTAAAATATTCTAAAGATAAATTTTTAAGTAGTGAAGCCAAAATTCATATCCAAATTTTAACGATAGAATAATGAAAAAACTATTTTTCGTTCCTTTCTTTCTATTAACAATATCGTGCTGGAATGGTCCCGCAGTAAATCACAGCTATGATTTCACAACTGTGGGCTCAATTAAAATCAATCATGTGAATGACCATACCTATATGCCTGGTTCGGGTGAAATAGTCGAAACGAGTTTATCACACAATTTTTTAAAATATGGATTTGATGTAAATGAAGATTTGCCGGGTGCATCTCGTGTATCTATAGGAACGGGGAATCAAGCCCTTGAACTTTCCTGCATTATTACAGAATATACTGATTCTGAATTAATCATTGTTCCTTATCATTTCGAAGATCGCGGATCAACCTCGACAACAATAAAACAATCTGCTGCTGCAAGTGCAAATACAGATAAAGCAGAAACAACATCTTCTTCTACCACCAAAACTGATGGAGGTGCAGTCTCTTCTGGAAGCAAAATTGATTATACCCGAGCGCGTGTTGCGATTATGTTAAAAATGCGTGATATTGATTCTGGAACTCTCGTGTGGGCAAATACATTTTGGTATAGCAGCCTGGAACTCCATCGTGCCACAGATGCATGTGTAAAAAATGCAGTTAACCAAGTGCGCAAGTTATTTAAATAAGTTGAATGGGCTGAAAATATTTTTATTACTTTTTTTGTTTTCAATATTTTCTTGTCAAAAGAATGAAATTGAAGAGAATGATATTCTAATAAAATATAGGGTCACATTTGGTTTTTGCGGTGGATACTGTACAAGTTATATTGAAATTGAAAATAGAAACATAATTTATACAAGATCTAGTAGGGATAGTATAGAATATCCAAAAATTCAATTAAATAATAAAATGTCAATAAAGGAATGGAATTCACTTCTCGTTTCAATAAATATGGATTCTATTCTTTCTCTTCCTAATATCATTGGTTGCCCTGATTGTGCTGATGGTGGTGCCGAATGGATTGAAATCATAACCGCTGACACTTTAAAGAGTGTTATATTTGAATATTGGGATACAATTGATCCGATTAACAATACAATTGAGATTCTTAGGGAAATGGACAGAGAGTTCTATTGTGAATTATATCCGGAATATTGTCAGTAGTATAAATCATGCACTCGCAAATACAATCGCTCAAACCCAATTAATTGGAAACATCATTTTATCCTGGATTATTCGCCACAAAATGCACAAAAAACACAAAAGGCTGATGAATAAATGAAGTTATATAAATTTATAAAATTAAAGTTTTTAGTTAGCGGTTTAATCTCCCTTACATCTATTTCATGTTTTTGGGATTCAAACGAAAGAATTGGAGATTTAACTTTCGAAGAAGCTAGTGAAATTGCCATAAATGAATTGATCTCAACTGACTCATCTGTAGTTATTTATGGATATCAAGAAACTATTTCAAATAAAGTTTATTCTAACTTTGAAGATTCAATATCCATTGAAGAAGATAGTTATTTATTTATTCAAATCTCCGGTTATCCAATTGCTTCGCCGTTGATTGAATTCGGATATTTTTGTTTGATTAATAAATCAACCCACGAAATAAAAAAGTTATGGAATGTTTGGATAAATGAAGAAATTTCAACATTTGAATTAATATATCCAAAAATTATAGGTCCAATTTCAAAAGAGATAGCAACAGCTGAAGTTTTAAAGTTATTATTACCAAATTTTAACAAATCATTAATTACTATGTATCCGGAATTAATTGAAGACGGAAAAATAACTTTTACTGATACAAGTGATCATTTAATAATTGTAGATAGTGAAAATTGGTTATTCATCCTTGATAATTCATACATAATAATGGATTATCCAAGAAACAATTATATTTTGTTAATGAATAATAAATATGGGTACATTACTCAGTTTAGAAGAAATAGTTTACCGTCAAACCTTGAAACAAGTTTGGATACAGTTTATAATGAATGGAATAGAGCAAGTCGAGATTTTCCAAATTTGAATTTTTCTTCAAACAGTGAACAACGAGGATGCGGTTATGATTATATTTACAGTGAAAATGAAGATGAAAATGCTATAATCTTCACAGAAATTGACACCACCAAGTTAATATTTACAAATGACTCACTTGAATTTGAAATTGGCGATTCACTTGCAGGGTTTGATTTGGTATTACTAGATTATTACTTTTTGCCACCAAACTATCGATCTTTTTTGGGATATTTTTGTGATGATATTGGTCTTATAGTTCCAACACCTATTAATTATTGGTATCCAGTAAATGGGCAGGTCCTAATAATAAGAGAGAGAAATAATGACAATTATTGGTATGATTATTATTTAACAATTGAATTGAGTAATATAGAATTTGAAAGTGATAGTTATCAAGGAACTATCACATTACCTTATCATAAAATTAACAAAATTATGATGGGTTGGATGCCAGGATAATTTAATTTGAAAAAATTTCTTTATCTTGGATTATTATTTCAACTTATAGTTTGTCAAATTTCAGATATACCGATTAATGAAATAAATAATCTAAGAATTAATCAAATTCAAGTCATTGGCAGCCACAATAGTTACCGATTATCAATGGACAGTAATCTGTTTAAGTGGTTATCTCGAATCGATTCAACTGTTGCTGCAGAATTAGACTATTCCCATTTACCCCTAGACCAACAATTCAGTCAATTTGGAATTCGACAAATAGAATTGGATGTTTATTATGATCCAGATGGAAATCTTTTTAATCATCGCATAGGAAATGTATTTACAAAAAACTCTATCACCCCCAACTACCCCAAACTGAAAGAACCAGGATTAAAGATTCTTCATTTCCCCGATATTGATTTTCAAACAAACTATTTAACCTTTAAAGATGCATTATATGCAGTAAAAATATGGTCATTAAAGAATCCAAATCATGTACCAATCTTTATACTAATTGAAGCCAAAGAAGATGGTGTTCCAGATAAAAACTCTTTCTTATCCGTTTTAGGATTTATACAGCCATTAAAATTCAATATTGATGCACTCAATACAATAGATGAAGAAATACGAGACATATTTGGAGCCGAGCTTAAAAATGTAATTACGCCCGATAATATTCGAGGAGATAACGCATCTCTCGAAAATGCTATCTTAAATAATGGGTGGCCAACACTAAAGAAATCACGTGGGAAAATCATATTTGGTTTGGATAATAGTGGCAGTGTTATGGAAAGTTATATTAAAGGACACCCCGGATTGAAAGGAAGAATCCTTTTTGTGGAAGCATCCCCAGGCACACCTGAAGCGGCTTTTTTAGGCATCAATTCTCCAAGCCCCGAAATAGAAAAACGTGTTCGTCAGGGATATCTTGTAAGAACTCGTGCTGATGCAGGTACAGTACAAGCTCGAACCGGAAATACAGTGCGACGAGATAAAGCATTTAAAAGCGGCGCTCACTTTATATCAACGGACTATTATTTACCCGATTCAAGAAATGAAAGGAGTAAAGATTGGACTGATTATTCTGTCCGTTTCCCCAATAATATTACAGTGAGAGTCAATCCAATTAATGGACCTTCTGAGTTTATAAATTTAGAGATAGAATAGATTTCAACGGGAAAGCATAAAACTGCGAAAATAGTATAACATATTCGCATTTTTTAAAGTAATCCAATTCATCTTTGTTGTAGAAACACATTGAATAACCATATAGTCTCACCTATTTATATTTTAAATTTGATCAACATGAGAGATGAATTATTATGCGTTGGATGATATATGGTGCAAATGGCTACACAGGACAATTAGTTGTAGCAGAAGCACTAAAAAGGGGATTTAATCCCATATTAGCAGGACGTTCTGAATCGGTAAAAGAATTGGCTGATAAAAATAATCTAGAATTTCGAGTGTTTGATTTATCTGCCGAAGATGAAATTGCTAAAAATTTGTCCGGTGTTTCTATTTTAGCCAATTGTGCTGGCCCTTTCTCAGCAACAGCACAACCCATGATTCGTGCCTGTATCCAATCCCAAACTCATTATGTAGATATTACAGGAGAAATTGCTGTTTATGAATATGGAAATAGTATGCATGATGAAGCTAAATCAGCGGGAATTGTTATCTGTCCAGGTGTAGGGTTTGATATTATTCCTACAGACTGTCTAGCAGTTCATTTAAAGGACAAAATGCCCAACGCGACTCATTTAGCTCTTGGGTTTGCAATGCAAGGTTCCAAACCAAGTAAAGGAACAGCTAAAACAGGTGCCGAAGGTATGTCATTAGGAGGAAAAATCCGAATAAACGGTAAAATGGAAACGGTTCCATTGGCATTTAAAGAACGAGAAGTTGATTTTGGTTTTGGTCCTATAAATACAATTACGATTCCTTGGGGAGATGTTTATACTGCCTATCATAGTACAAATATTCCAAATATTGAAGTCTATTTTCCAAGATCACCTAAAGCTGCTGCAAAATTACGGAAACAAGAAAAATATATGAAATTAATGAAATTTAATTGGATCAAGAAATTTGTTTTAAATAGAATAGATAAAATCTGGAAATCAAACTCTGCAGAGCAAAGAGCACTAGCAAAATCTTTCATTTGGGGTGAAGTGAGAAATGAAAAAGGTGATACGATTCAAGGCAGATTCACCACGGTAGACGGGTATGATCTTACCGCATCAGGAACAGTGGAAGTTTCTCAATATTTAATGGGAGTTCATGAAAAATCCGGATATTATACGCCCAGTAAATTAATGGGCAAAAATTTAATTGATAAAATGCCTGGTTTTTCTGGTATTGAATACAAATGATATTAATACAAAATAAATCAAAAGTATGAACGAAACTATATCCGTCATTCCATTTTCTAAATTAAGTCTAACAATTATTCCTGTTATTTTGGTGATTGGGATACTTCATGCTTGGTCATTGAATTGGAAAAATTCAATCTATGCTATGGGAAGGATGTTAGCACAACTTCTTCTTATAGGATATTTCCTCTCCTATATATTTGAATCTGAAAGTTCTATTATTACCATTACAGTTTTATCTGTAATGATTTTTGCTGCAAGTTGGATTGCACTAGGGACAGTTCAAGATAAAAGGAAAGACTATTTTCATTTTGCAGTAATATCTATTTTAGTGGGTGGCGGTACAATACTTCTCATCGTTACACAATTTGTATTAGAGTTATCCCCATGGTTTTTACCACGATATATGATTCCTTTAGCAGGAATGATTTTTGCAAGTTCCATGAATGGAGTCAGTCTCGCGGCAGAACGATTATCTGCAGAATTGGAGCGAAACATACCCTATATCGATTCTCGTGGAATTGCATTCCGAGCAGCTTTAATTCCAATTACAAATTCGTTATTTGCAGTTGGCTTAGTCTCTCTACCTGGAATGATGACAGGACAAATTCTGTCAGGTGTTTCTCCTTTAATTGCAGTTCGATATCAAATTATGGTTATGTGTATGATATTCAGTGCAGTTGGGCTTTCAACTGCATTGTTTTTAATTTTAATCAATAAAATAAATTCAAAAAAATAATATGAAAAACAAAATATCAAATAACGATAAAGAGATTTTAATCAATAAAATTTCAACCTTTTGCTCTGAAGAACTTGAGATTGAGATAAGTAGGTTTGAAGTTGAATTTTTATTTATATTTCTTTCAAAAGAAATGGGCACTTATTTTTACAATCAAGGATTAAAAGATGCTCAAGCTATTCTTTCAACTAAATTAGATATAATAATAGAAGCAATATCAGAGATAGAAAAACCAGTTAACTAACTCAACAATTATCAGCACACTTCATACCATCAATCGCTGCTGAAATAATTCCACCGGCATAACCGGCTCCTTCTCCACAAGGATATAATCCCTTTATTTGTGGATGCTCTAAAGTAACTCTATCTCTTGGAATCCGAACAGGTGAAGATGTTCTACTTTCAGGTGCATGGACTATAGCTTCATTACTTAAATAGCCTTTCATTTGTTTTCCAAATTGTTTAAAACCTTCTTGTAAGTGTTGATGAATAAAAGAAGGTAAAACCTCGTTTAACTTCACTGATGTAGTTCCTGGGAAATAAGATGTTTTTGGAATATTAGATGACAATTTATTTTGAATAAAATCAACTAATCTTTGCGCTGGGACTTTTTGAGTTTCACCACCTTTTTCCCAAGCGGTTTGCTCTATGTCTTTCTGAAAATACATCCCTGCTAAAGGTCCGTACTTAGCATATTTAGAAAAATCGTTGAGAGTAAGCTCAACAACAACCCCTGAGTTAGAAGTTTCATAATCTCGACTTGAAGGTGACCATCCATTGGTTACAACTTCACCCGGACGTGTTGCGCAAGGTGCAATAATTCCACCTGGACACATACAAAACGAATAAACGCCTCTCCCCTTTACTTGTTTAACAATTGAATAACTTGCTGGTGGTAAATACTCTCCTCTCGTTTTACATTTATATTGAATTTGATCAATCAATTCTTGAGTATGTTCAACTCGAACGCCTATTGCAAATGGTTTGGCTTCAATCTCAATTTCTTTTTTATATAATAATTCAAATATATCTCGAGCTGAATGGCCTGTGGCCAATATTAATTTGTTGGTTTCAATAATGCTGCCATCTTGTAACTTTACACCATAAACAGCATTATTTTTTACCAGGATATCTATGACGCGGCTATTAAACATAACTTGACCGCCAAATTCAATAATCGTCTCACGTATAGATTGAATAATTTTCGGTAATTTATTCGTCCCAATATGTGGATGGGCTTCAACTCGAATATCAGGCGAAGCACCATGTTGAACTAAAATATCTAATATTTTATTTACATCCCCTCTCTTTTTACTTCTTGTATATAATTTCCCATCAGAAAAAGTACCTGCTCCACCTTCGCCAAAACAGTAATTTGAATCTTCATTAACAATGTGTTCTTTGGTTAGTCGAGCTAAATCCTTTCTTCTATTTTGTACATCTTTTCCTCTTTCAAGGATAATAGGTTTTAGTCCTTTTTCAATAAGGTGTAATGCAGCAAAAAGCCCCGCTGGGCCTGCCCCAACAATCGTGACACTATCTTGATGACTTACGTCTTTATATTCCGGAACATTTTCGCGTTTTTCTTTAAATGTCTCGTTGAGATAAACATCAACTCTTAAATTGATTTTTGTTATTTTTTGTCGTGCATCAATGGAGCGTTTTAATATCTCTATATGCTTTATATCATCACATTTAGAATTGACTTTTTTTGAAACTTCTATTAATAATAAATCAGAATTAGAAGCCACTTCAGGAAGAACTTGGAGTTGAATGTTTTTTATCATACGTACAAAACTACAAAATACTATTGTTTAATCTTAATATTCATAATAGTAAAATGAAAATATAATTTTTTTTTAAAAAAACAATATGTAAATTAAAAATAGGATGAAAAAATTTATATTCATATTACAATTAATTATTCAATGTAATTTAATTTACTCTCAAAGAGGATGGCTATTTCAAAATCCTTATCCAATAAATAATTTTATTAATGATATTCATCTATTTTCTATGGAATCTTTGATTGGAGTTAGTAATTATGGAAAAATTATTAAAACAACAGATTACGGACAAAATTGGCATGTTTTTTCAGAAATTTTCAGTAGAAATATAAATGATGTTTATTTTAATAATTTAATAACTGGATATGCTTGTGGAGATAATGGTTTAATTTTGAAAACTGAAAATGCCGGAGAAAGTTGGACTGGTATCGATCTTAATATTGAAGAAGATTTTTATTCAATTTATTCGATTGAAGATGACACACTTTGGATAGTTGGAAGTAATAATACAGTATTAAAATCAATTGACAATGGCATTACATGGAATGCTATTATTATTCAAGACCAATATAATTACACATGGAAAAACATTCAATTTACTAGCCCATTAATTGGGTATTTATCAGGTGGGATAAATGATTATTTAGGTGATATATTCAAGACAACTGATGGTGGAAATTCATGGGAAATTATAAACCCAGAAAATTCTGGTTTTCTAGATGATATTCAATCTATGCAATTTTTAAATGATTCTGTTGGTTGGATATATTCATATTTTGTATCTACTGCTGGTCAAATTCCTGAAGGATACCCCTATTTATATAAAACAACTAACGGAGGTGTAAATTGGGAAGATCTAGTTCCACGTCAACCATTTTTCTTTTTAAATGATTCCATCGGATGGGGATCAAGTACAGGGTATACTTATATAACTTATGACGGGGGAGCGAGTTGGAATAACCCTGTAAGTCAATACTCTGCTTTAACTTATAAATTTCTTGATAATCAAAACGGATGGGCTGCCGGCGAATATGGATATTTGGGATATACAAATAATGGAGGCGATAACTGGACTGATTTTAATGGATATAATTCTAATAAAATTTATTCAATTGATTTTCATGACTCATTAGGAATGGCAGTTGGCACATCAGGTGGTATTTTTAGAACAACTGATTCAGGAGAATCGTGGGTAAAACAAAGTCCAATATCATCAAATCCATTATCTGCAGTAAAGTTTAAAAACACGCAAGAAGTATTTGGAGTTGGTAGTAGAGCAACACTTTATAAATCGATAGATTCGGGTGAAACATGGGAAAGTTATATTAATTTTCCGAATTGGGGTATGAATGATATTTTTTTCCTAAATGACACATTAGGATGGCTTTCGGGAGGACTTAATGGGCAAAATCAATATGGTAACAATGTCAATGAGAGTGTAATAAGAGTTACTTTAGATGGAGGCATTACTTGGCAACAGAAAAATACTGGTACTGACAGGCAATTAAACAAAGTCATATTTTTCAATGCTAATACTGGCATCGCAATTGGAAATAGAGGAATCATTATAAAAAGCAATGATGGTGGAAATAATTGGATAATAATTGAAAGTGGCACTATAAATCAATTAAAGGGAATGACTTTTATTTCAGGAAATACTGGGTGGATTGTCGGTAAATCTGGAACAATACTAAAAACGAATGATGGTGGTGAAACATGGAGTTCTTTATTAATTAATGAAATCTCTTGGGAATTGAACGATATATATTTTATTAATGAAAATGAAGGATGGATTATTGGGAATTCAAATAAAGTGCTACATACTGTTGACGGTGGTGACACTTGGTTATTTCAAAGAGCTAACGCAAATCCGTCTTCTTTTAATTCGATTTTTATGTTAAACACTGGAATAGGATGGATTGTGGGTAACGGAAATAAAATTATGAAAACCAATGATTTTGGGGGGGGGGATTTTGAATTAGAAATCAATGATGATAAACCAATTAATAATGCTCCACAATCCTTTTCCATTAAAACTTATCCAAACCCTTTTAATAACAAAATTAAGATTCAATTTAATAAAACTACATTTAAAACTACTACAATAGATGTTTTTGATTTAATGGGAAGGCACGTTAAAACTCTTTCAAGTCAAACTTTTAATTTAGGAATGAATACTATATATTGGACAGCAACGGAACAATCAAGTGGGATTTATTTTATCATTTTAAAATCAGGTAATAAGTTTGTAACAAAAAAAGTGCTATTAATTAAATAAATTATTCATCAAGGTCTTTTAACTGAATCCCCAAATCATCCAACTGCTCTGTACTCACATTACTGGGGCTTTCGTCCATTAAGGATGTGGCAGAAGTTGTTTTTGGAAACGCTATCACGTCTCTTATATTTCCAGTTCCTGCTAAGAGCATAACCAAACGATCAAATCCAAAGGCTATTCCACCGTGGGGTGGCGCGCCATAAGTTAGAGCTTCCACAAGAAATCCAAACTTTTCTATGGCTTCTTCTCTGCTCAATCCTAATAAAGAAAAAACTTTTTCCTGTACTTTTTGTTGATGAATTCTTATAGAACCACCTGCAATTTCATAGCCATTCATGGTTAAATCATAACCACGACTCAAAGTATTTGATGGATCAGAATCTAACAGTTCAATATCCTCTTCTCTTGGGGCTGTAAATGGATGATGCATAGCGATAAAACGATCTGCATCTTTGTCATATTCGAACATGGGGAACTCTGTAATCCAAACCGGTTTAAAAATATCTTTATCGGTTAATTCTTCTGCTTTTGCAATTTCCACACGAAGATGTCCTAAAGCATTCAATGTAATGGATGATTCATCACCAATCATGAATAAAATATCGCCATCACTTATATTCAATTTATCACACATGGATTGTTGAAGTTCTTCGGAGAAAAACTTAGATATTCCACCAATGAGTGCACCATTCTCCCCTTTCATCCATGCCAATCCTTTGGCTTTATATTTTTTCACAAAATCTGTGAATCCATCAATATTTTTTCTTGAATATTTTGCTCCGCCATTTACCACAATTCCTTTTACTTTTTCAGCGGATTTGAACGCATTGAATTCTGAAACATCTGTGAATTCTTTCACGTCTTGAAGTTCCATACCATAACGAAGATCCGGTTTATCGGAGCCATAAGTTTCCATGGCTTCGTCCCAAGTGAGCCTTGGAAAGGTAGATGGTAAATCAACATTTCTGACCGATTTAAATACGGAGCAAGTCATGCCTTCCATTTTTTCAAAAATATCTTCTTCATCAATGAATGACATTTCAATATCAATTTGCGTGAATTCTGGTTGTCTATCTGCACGAAGATCTTCATCACGAAAACATTTTACAATTTGAAAATACCGATCATAATTGGCAATCATTAGAATTTGCTTATAAATCTGGGGAGATTGGGGTAAGGCGTAAAATTTTCCTTGATGAATCCTGCTGGGAACCAAATAATCTCTGGCACCTTCAGGAGTGGATTTCATGAGGAATGGCGTTTCAATTTCCATAAAATCAAGGTCTGATAAATATCCACGTACAGCCTGATATGTTTTATGCCTAATCATCATATTATTTTGAAGTTCTTCCATACGAAGTTCGAGATATCTATATTTTAAACGAAGATTTTCTTCCGCATTTCCTCTATCTGATAATACAAACGGAAGAGGTGCTGCTTCATTTAGCATCATATAATCCGAAACAGCAATTTCAATTTCTCCAGTTTTCATATTGGGATTGATGGCTGATTCAGCTCGATCTCTTACAATTCCTTTAACGGATAAGACATCTTCCATTGATAACTTTTTCACAGCTTCAAAATCACCAGAAAATGAGTCGGCATCGAAAACTATTTGAGTTTTTCCATAGCGGTCTCGAAGATCTACGAAGACTACCTGACCGTGGAGTCGGACAGTATTTACCCAACCATTAAGATTAATTGTTTCTCCTAATTGTGTTTTTCGGAGTTCACCGCAAGTATGTGTTCGTTTATACATGTTTAAATTTATATATTTGTTAATAAACAAAAAACTCGAAACAAAATATGTTTCGAGTTTTCTTTTTATCGTTCATATTAAAAAAAGTTATCTTCTTGAAACGCTTAATCGATTTATTGCACGCATTAAAGAAGCTTCAATTCGTTCTTCATCCAAATTATTATGCTCAGATTTACGTTGAGTTGCTCGCTCTAAAGATTTCTCTGCTCGAGCCGAATCAATTTCAGATGATGTCTCAATTGATTCAACTAACAACTTCACCTTATCTTTCATTATTTCAGCAAATCCGCCACCAGTAGCCCAATATTCTTCTTTTCCATTTTTTAATATCTTGATTTCTCCAACGGATAAAGCAAAAACTCCTTCCCGATGATTTGCCATGATGCCAAAAGAGCCATCTAATCCAGGACAACGAATATAACTTACTTTTTCCTCGTCCAATTCACGGATTGGTGTTACAATTTCAAGATTGAAATTGTTCATTAGGCGATAGATTTTTTATGTTTTTCAAATGCTTCATCAAGCGTACCAACATAGGCAAATGAATTTTCACCTAATTCATCCGCTTCACCATTTAAAATAGCTTCAAATCCAGAAACAGTATCTTCTAAACTCACATATCGTCCTGGTGTTCCAGTAAATTGTTCTGCAACAAAGAAAGGTTGAGACATAAATTTTTGGATTTTACGTGCTCTAGATACGGTAACCTTATCATCATCAGATAGTTCATCCATTCCTAGAATTGCAATAATATCCTGCAAATCTTTGTACTGCTGAAGTACTGACTGAACTTGACGAGCAACATTATAATGTCGATCGCCAATAATCCGAGGATCAAGAATTCTAGATGTTGATGCCAAAGGATCAACAGCAGGATATATTCCCAATTCTGCAATTTTACGTTCCAAAACTGACGTTGCATCTAAGTGAGCGAATGCTGTAGCTGGTGCTGGATCAGTTAAATCATCTGCAGGTACATAAACTGCCTGAACAGACGTAATCGATCCTTTTTTAGTTGAAGTAATTCTTTCTTGTAAATCGCCCATTTCTGTAGAAAGTGTTGGTTGATATCCAACAGCAGAAGGCATACGACCTAAAAGTGCAGATACTTCAGAACCAGCTTGGGTAAAACGAAAAATATTATCAATAAATAATAAAACATCTCGACCTTCTTCATCTCGAAAGAACTCAGCCATTGCCAATCCACTTAATGCTACACGAAGTCGTGCCCCAGGTGGTTCATTCATTTGACCAAAGACCATGGTTGTTTTATCAATCACGCCCGATTCTGTCATTTCGTTGTAAAGATCATTTCCTTCACGAGTTCTTTCACCTACACCAGCAAAGACAGAATATCCGCCATGTTCAGTGGCAATATTTCGAATTAATTCCTGAATCAATACCGTTTTTCCAACACCGGCACCACCAAACAATCCAGTTTTACCGCCTTTGGTATAGGGTTCCATCAAATCAACAACCTTGATGCCCGTTACCAATATTTCTGTGGATGTAGCAAGATCTTCATGTTTTGGAGCAGAACGATGAATTGGATATTTTTTTTCTGTTGGACAATCTCCTTTTTGATCAATCGTATTTCCAAGAACATCAAATAAACGTCCTAGAGTATTTTGACCTACAGGAACCGTAATGGGTGAGCCCGAATCTTCAACCGCATGACCACGGACAAGTCCATCTGTAGAATCCATCGCTACAGTTCGAACAACGCCTTCACCTAAATGTTGAGCAACTTCTAATACTAATATTCCATCATCACCGCGATCAACATTAAGTGCGTTATAAATATCAGGAAGATGGCCGTCTTCAAATGCGACGTCAACCACCGCTCCCATTACCTGTGAAATTTTTCCATTGTTTGACATAAAATGATGTCCCTTTTTGGGTTAACCTAAAGCTTCGGCGCCACCTACAATTTCCAGCATTTCTGTCGTAATTGCAGCTTGGCGAGCTTTATTGAATTGTAATGTTAAGTCCTTAATCATATCTTCTGCATTGGTTGTAGCATTTTCCATGGCTAACATTCTCGCTGCCTGTTCACTAGCATATGATTCAAGTAAATATTTCCACATCTGAACATTCAGATGTCTTGGTATTAAGGATGATACTAATTCTTCTTTGGATGGTTCATATAAACGGTCATGCGCAACATTATCTTCAGCTTCAAAAATAAGTGGTAACAGGATTTCAGATTTAACTTCTTGCTTTCCAACATTAATGAAATAATTGAATACAACATGAATTTCATCTACTTTACCACTTGTGAAATGTTCAATAATACTTCTTCCAATTTTCATGGCACTATCAAATTCCATATCAGCCCAGAAATCAACATGGCTTGTAATAATATTGTACTCTCTACGTTTAAAATGATCTCGAGCTTTTTTCCCAATACAGAACAAATCCACATTTTCTTTTCCAAATTCGTCAATTTCTTTTTGAGCAACTTTGAGCAAATTGGTATTAAGTGCTCCAGCTAATCCTCGATCAGCGGATACAATAACATAAGCCTTTCGTTTGATTTCTCTCACATCTAATAATGGGAGTGAATTCCTATCTACATCTGGCAGCAAATGATGAATTACTTCTGTCAATGAATTACTATAGGGCCGAGAATGTTCCATTCTTTCTTGAGCTCGACGCATCTTGGCTGCCGCAACCATTTTCATAGCCTTGGTGACCTTCTGGATACTTTTCACCGATTTAATTCGGTCTCGAATGTCCTTAAGATTTGCCATGCTTACTTAAGCATTAAATCCAGTTTTGTAATCAATAATTGCTTTATCAAGTTTAGCAGTCGTTTCATCAGATATTTTTCCATCTGCAACAATAGATGAAAGAGCGTCACTAGCATTCGCTTCTAGATATTCAAATAATCCTGCTTCAAATTCTAAAACTTTTTTGGCATCTATATCGTCTAAGTATCCCTTGGAAACTGCGAAAATTATTGCAACTTGTTTTTCAATATCCATGGGAACATATTGATTCTGTTTCAGAATTTCAACCATGCGTTCACCACGAGTTAATTGAGCGATAGTTGCTTTATCTAAATCTGATCCAAATTTCGCAAAAGCTTCAAGTTCACGATACTGGGCTAAATCTAAACGAAGTGTTCCGGCAACAGATTTCATTGCTTTTATTTGAGCATTTCCACCCACACGAGATACCGAAAGACCCACATCAATTGCAGGACGAATTCCCGAATTAAATAGATTCGTTTCTAAATAAATTTGTCCATCTGTAATAGAGATCACATTTGTTGGAATGTATGCAGATACATCTCCTTCTTGCGTTTCAATAATAGGTAATGCTGTTAAGGAACCGCCACCTAAGTCATCCGATAATTTGGAAGCACGTTCCAATAAGCGACTGTGAAGATAAAATACATCCCCTGGGAATGCTTCACGTCCAGGTGGGCGACGAAGAACAAGTGACATTTGACGATAGGCTACAGCCTGTTTCGAAAGATCATCATATACAATTAATCCATGTTGTCCTTTATCCCGAAAATATTCACCCATTGCAGCGCCAGAATAAGGTGCAATGTATTGTGTCGGTGCAGGATCTGATGCATTAGCAGCGACAACAGTTGTGTATTCCATTGCGCCATTTGCTTCTAATTCTTGAACGAGCGCAGCAACAGTTGATGCCTTTTGTCCAATTGCAACATAAATACAATAAACAGGATTATCTGTTTTATGCGTATATTTTTGGTTTATAATTGCATCGATTGCAATAGCCGTTTTTCCAGTTTGACGATCACCAATAATCAACTCTCGCTGACCACGACCGATTGGAATCATACTATCCACAGCTTTAATCCCAGTTTGTAAAGGTTCAGTTACAGGCTGGCGTGCCATTACACCCAATGCTTTTCTTTCAATCGGAAGAGAATGAGGTGTATCAATTGGGCCTTTACCATCAATCGGCTGTCCCAATGGATTCACAACACGTCCAAGCATTGCATTCCCTACAGGAACTTCTACCACTCGCCCTGTACGTTTTGCTAAATCACCTTCTTTCACTAGCCGGGTTTCGCCAAATAGTACGAGACCAACATTATCTTCTTCAAGATTCAATGCCATCCCGAATACACCATTTGGTAATTCGACTAATTCAGAACTCATTACATTTTCAAGTCCTGAAACGCGGGCAACTCCATCACCTACTTCAATGACTTCTCCAACCTCTGCTACATCTACTGAACCATCGAATTTTTCGATTTGCTCGCGGAGTAGCTGAGTTAATTGATCAGTTTGTATTTCCATGTTTTCCTAATGTCTTACAACTGCAACAACTCACCTTTGAGCACCTGCAATTGATTCTGGACTGAAGCGTCCAGGAATGTGTTTTCGATTCGAAGTTTGATACCACCAATTAAAGATTCATCAACATCTATATATAAGTCGGTTTCTTTACCTAGAATTGTGTCTAATGATATTTTTAATGATTTTTTTTCTTCATCACTCATTTCATTAGCAACCGTTCCAAATACAGATAAGATATTCTTTCCTTCTTTGTAATAACGATTAAACAATTTCGTTAAATCTAGCAAAATCCTAGGCGCCTTATTCCCTTTTAAATAAAAGAGCAAATCAGAAACCAAAGGATGACCTTTTTCGCCCATTACCTGATTCAAGATTGAAATTTTTTGATCGCTCTTGATTCGTTTGGATTGAATAAAAGCACGAAATTCAGATTCTGTTTTCACCAAATCATTCATCGCATTTAATGCTCCATGAACTGATTCAAGCAAATTATTTTCATCAGAAACTGAATAGATTGCTTTTGCAAGACGCTTTGCGTTATGTTTATGCGTCATAACCTTTTAGGTGTTGAATTGAGTCGTCAATCAAAGATTGATTGTCTTCTTTGGATAGATTTTTTCTAATTACCTTTTCAGCAACCGTCATTGTTAAACTCACCACTTCTTGGCGAATTTCACTAATAGCTTTATCCTTTTCAACGTTGATCTGTTTTTGAGCTTCATCACGAATTTTTTTCGCATCTTCGCCTGCTTGAACCATAACGTCCGCTTTTATCTTTTCGGCTGCAGATTTCGCTTCAACGCGAATTGTCTGAGCTTCAGATCTAGCCTTAGCCATGATTTCTTCAGATTCAGCATTGAGTCGTTCCAGTTCCGTCTTGGCTTTTTCAGCATCTTCTAATGAAGATTTGATTGTATTCTCTCTTGTCTCCAAAGCTATTAGCAATGGTTTCCAAGCAAATTTTGCCAAAACAAAAAACAAGATTAAAAAGGTCAGAATCGTCCAAATGAACAGACCCGGATCTAATTGGACTAATGGGTTTGGAGCACTTGCACCTCCATGAGCTTCAGTTGTCTCATGCAAATCCTGACTTCCAGGTAATCCCAAAGTTTGATCCATAATTTTTTACAACTTTCTGATTAAAGAATCAGCATTAAAAATGTGAATACTTCTGCAAGAATTGCAACACCTTCTAATAAGAAGAGAGGCAAATTCACCGCACCAGTGATCTTGTCTGCCGCTTCGGGTTGACGAGCAATACTTTCTGCAGCTGCTGCTGTAAATTTACCGATTCCAAGTGAGGCACCGATCACGATTAAACCCATACCGATTGGGAGAAATGTTGTTGCTTCCATTATGATTTCCTTTTTGTTTGATTAATGATGTACGTTAATTGCCATACCAATAAATACCGATGTCAATAGAGTAAAGACATAAGCTTGTACTAGTACAACAATGATTTCCAATCCTGAAATAGCAGCGGCCATAGGGAGTGAGATAAATGCAACACCAACTCCAGCGAGCGTGCTATGAAACATTTCGCCAAAAATGGCCATAAGAGATAAAAGAGCGAGTAATGCAATATGCCCACCCGTCATGTTTGCGGCCAATCGCATAGTTAATGCAAATGGTTTTACTATGAGCCCCATTAATTCAATAGGGATTAAAATGATATAAACTGGCCACGCTAATCCATGGGGAGCCAAATTTTTCCAATGATTAATAAAACCATGTGCCATAGTTCCAGCAGCCATAATTGAAAAAAAGGTAATAGTTGCTAAAGCCGCTGTTACATTGAAATTACCAGTTGCCGTTACACCACCATGGAGAATATTATTAATGAAATTATGTGTATCTGAAGCAGGAACGCCCATAACAAATCTATTAAATAATCCCAATACATCAAAAATTGGAACCATCCCAATTCCGTTTGCAAAAAGAATAAAAAAGAAAAGTGTTAATAATAAGGGTGTCCATGTCATAACCCATTTAGGACCTACATTGGGTTTCGCTATTGAATCTCGAATAAATTGAACAATGGCTTCAATGGCATTCATCCAACCTGATGGTGTGGGGCGACCGCTGGATAAAAATTTCCGAATAGGAATTATAATTGTAATTGCAACTAAAAATGCAACAACCCATAACATAAAAACATGTTTGGTAATTGAAAAATCAATTCCAAAAAAAGTTGGGAGTCCTAAAATTGGATGGGAAATATCGGAATTTGAAACATGATGGATAATATTAGGACCCACCTGCTCCATTACACTTTGAGAAGCGTTTCCGGCTTCAACTACACTCATTCTTCTGCTGTTCTTTTATTATTAAAATTGTTCGACTAATTAGAGATATCTTTTATAATGACAGCTTCTAAAGCGTGAAGCACTATAAAAAAGCCTGCGAAGCTAAATATGAAAGGGATGGGTTTAAAAGGATAAAGTTTAAAAATAATTAAAATTATTGAACCATAATAAATCATTTTAACCACAAACCCAATTGCGATGATTTTTGTGACGCGCTGAGCATCTTTTTTTGAAGCATCTAATACCAAATAAATGGTAATAAATCCCGCAAGAGATGGAAGAATCCATCCTAAAAATAGTTCAAAATGATAGTCAGGATAAATGCCCGCAGCTAATCCAAGAATACCGGCAGATGCTATTAGCCCATATAGTAATAGTTTCAATGTTTATTTTTCCAAATAATTTTCGCCAAGTGATAAAAACCAGTGATTAATCCTATACTTAAACCAACTAAAACACCAATCGGCTTACTTCCTCTAGATGTATCAATATACCAACCCAATAATGTAAAAATAAGAACCGAAGCAAGAAGTGTATAAGATGCAGATGCAGCAGGTCCGGACTGAGTAACTATTTTTTGAAAATATTCCATTGAGCGTGCAAAATTTGATCCAAATTGTTTTTCCTTTTGAGAAGACATTCAAAAAATCAACTTTTTTCTGACTCGCGTCCAACAATATCACATTTACCTTCAAATTGCGCACCATCTTCAATCAACAATTTCCGGTAAACAATATCACCCTTGAGAACACATTTTTTTCCGAGAATCACCTGACCATCAGCAATGATATCCCCAACTACAGTCCCACCAATACGAATATGACATCCGGAAATGTTACCCTGTACCATTGCATTTTGTGCAACTCGAACTGGTCCTTCAGTTACAATATCTCCATGAACTTGTCCATAAACAATAATCCCTTCACGTAACCGAATGGGACCATCAATTTTGGCATCTGCCCCAACCATGGTATGAACATTTTGAAAATTTATCTTACTCATGACTAGAAGTTAAATCTGTTGTTTGATATTCCGGGAAAAAGTTTAACGGATCCATAGCTCTAAATTTCTTCCAAACTTCGAAATGCAAATGCGGTCCAGATGATATACCCGTATTTCCAACAAGACCAATTACTTCTCCTCGAATAACCCTATCCAATTGTTTCTTAAAATTCTGTTTATTATGCCCGTAATGGGTAAAGTAATCATCACCATGATATAGAATAAGCATGTTTCCAAATTCATAATTCCAACCAGAATAAACAACTACACCAGATGCTGCTGCCAATATTGGGTCACCTTCCTTAGCAACAATATCAATTCCATGATGCGTTTTATTTACAAAAAGACCAGCTTTCCTGGATCGCTGACTAACAAAGCCTTGGATAGGTGCTACTGAAGGAATATTATCAATAAATGAAATATGGTTAGATGCAGTTGAAAAAGCACCTGTAATTGAGTCAATCATGATAGGCTTATCATCAATATCCAATTTTGTGCCTAAAGAGTGTCGGACCAATTCATCCATTTGATTTAATCGATTTAAATCTCGAGTAAGTTCTAAAACTTTATGCCGTTCTGATGAAAACTGATCAAGCCTAATTTTTAAATCTGAATAATCAGATATCTTTGGAATATAATAAAGTAAAATACCTGTAACAGCAATAACAAAGAGCACGACAAGGGATAAGGCAAACTGAATGACCATTTTAGACACATGATAAGATTTTGAACCCGACTCATCATCCGGGATTAACATGATGGTATATTTTTCAGGTTTCACTGGAATGCTAAGAAATGGATTTAATCAAATCTAAAATTCGTTCTAAATCATCATTTGAAAAATAGGATATTTCAATAGAACCACCTTTCTTCCCCGGTTTTAATTTGACCTTTGTTCCAAGGATTTCGATTAAATTATTCTCTAAAGCCTGAACTTGTAACGATATTTTTTTTATTTTTTTCGTTTTGCTTATTGAAATATCTGTGAGTGATTTTACCAATGCTTCTGCACCTCGTACACTCAGTTCAAGTTTTATAATTGATTGCCATATTTTATGCATTCCTGGTCCAGTTTTAGCCTGGAGAATTGCTCGTGCATGGCCGGCTGAAATATGTCCCAACCTCAAACTTTTCCTAATATCTGGTGGTAATTTTAATAATCGAAGTGAATTTGAAATAGTAACACGTTTTTTACCAACTGATATTGCAATTTTCTCATGTGACATTTCAAATTTTGAATTTAAAACAGCATATGCTTCAGATTCTTCTAACGGATTTAAATCTTCACGTTGAATATTTTCAATAAGCGCCATTTCCATCATTTCAGCATCATCTTTTACAGAAATAACATAAGTTGGTATCGTTTTCTTTTTACATTTTTTTGAAGCACGCCACCTACGCTCACCAGCAACCAATTCATATCCATCCGAAACTTTTCTCACTGTAACGGGTGTTAATACGCCTTTTTCTTTTATCGATGCAGCCAACTCATTCAATGCTAATTCATCAAAATTCCGACGAGGTTGATTTGGGTTTGGGCGAATCTCCTTAATTGAAATTTCTGTAACACCCGGTTTTGAATGAGATTGTTTCTTGCTTGTTTGTGCTTTCTGTTCTGACTTTGGACGAATTAAAGCACTTAGCCCTTTACCTAATCTATTAACTGACACGTTGGAGTATCTCCTCTGTCAAACTCATATAATTTCGAGCACCTGTGGAATTTGCATCATATAGTAGCGCAGGTTTACCAAAACTTGGTGCTTCACTTAATCGTACATTACGATGAATGTAGGTTTTAAACAATTTATCCTTGAAAAAGCCATCGACCTCTTCTACCACCTGTTTAGATAAATTCAACCGGCTATCATACATCGTCATTAAAATACCTGCAATTTCTAAATTTTTATTTAAATGACGTTGTACCAATCGCACTGTATTCAATAATTGCCCAAGTCCTTCTAAAGCATAATATTCACATTGAATCGGAATCACTAACGCATCTGATGCAGTAAGAGCATTTAATGTTAAAAGCCCTAATGATGGCGGGCAATCAATGATAATAATATCGTAATCTTTTCGAATTTTTTTTATTGCTTTTTGAAGTTGATATTCACGTGCCATTATACTAACCAATTCTATTTCTGCGCCTACTAAATCATTAGTCGAAGCAACAAGATCCAAATGAGAAAAGGATGTTTTGGTTATAGCATCTTTAAATCCATCTCCTTTGAGTAAAATATCATAAATAGAACCATTTGTTTTTTCAAAAAGATCTGATAGACCAGTGGTTGCATTAGATTGTGGATCCAAATCAATTAAAAGTGTACGTACTTCTGTCACTGCCAAGCTTAATGCAACATTGACTGCAGATGTGGTCTTTCCCACACCACCTTTTTGATTTGTAAATGCTAATACGGTAGCCATAATTTTTCCGAAATTTTCGAGCTCGGAATTTATATCAGGTCAAGCCTTAAGAATAAGGAATAAGATAATACTTTTAATGATTGCGTATGTTTCACTGATAATTACTACAATTGAAAAATATATATTAGAAATAAATATAATGAATCCTGCTTCTTTGTCGATTTAGATGGGGTTTCTAATACAATTTTACTTCTTCTTATTTTTCAGTTTTTTCCAAGCCATAGCACCGCCGGCTCCTATGAGAAGTTCTAAACCACCAATGGGTGCTTGTGCAGGATCACTGGGAAAGCCAACACCTTGAGCAAGTAAAGTGCTTGAGAATGAAATGAGTCCTATTATAACAATTGTATATTTTGACATGTTCATTCCCTATTTAATATATGTGATTTTTTGTGTAAATGTTTTTTGGCCAGATTTGAATTTAACCATATAAACACCAGAAGATAAATTGATAGGATTCCATTGAACTTGATGGGAGCCAGGCTTCATCGTTTTATTGATCAATGATTCGACCAACTCACCTTTTAGATTATAAATATCCATCTTTACAGAGCTAAAGTTTGGTACATCAAACCTTATCATTGTGGTGGGATTAAATGGATTCGGATAAACAGGATGTAATGCAAATGCTTTTGGCATTAAGTCATTATCTGTTGATAAGGCTGTGTATTCTATCGTAAGCGTAAACTGGCTTTCTCCCACTTCAGGATAAGTATTCACACTTTCATCCCCATAAGAAAGAAAACTACCTTTAGCTTGGGTAAAGAAGCTTAATTCATTCTGAATCAATAAATCTGTTACTTCGCCTGTCTGATTATTTATAAGAGTTAGATTTATTATCGTTTCAGGTAAATTATCTAAATCCCAAGTCATACTAAGTTCTTCTTCATTCGTTACAAAGTTATAGTCTTCATCTACTGTTAACTTCATTATATCAAAAGGTATCTCAACTGAACCTTCACCTTCAAAAGGAAGATTATTAATATCTAAACCATTTCCATTTGCGTAAGATAAGGCTACAATTCTTTCAGTTGGCGAGATGGAAAGTAATTTATAACCATCTGCATTATCCATTTCTATCTGGCCTGTTTCCATAAATGATACATACGTTTGATCTATATAAGTATCTGAAGAAACAGTAAAGCTAAAACTGCCTGTATTTTCATTTTCTACGGTTCTATAAAAGGTGCCCGCTTGACCTGATTTATCTGCTTCTTGGATGGTAATATATCCACCACCATTACTGGTGGCTTGAACCCAAAATCCTTGATACGGCGCAATCAGACCATCTGTTAAACTTCCCGTCGTTCCATTCCATGAGATATATCCCGCTCCACCTGATTTTGCATTATCATAAACATAAGCTGAGCTGGTTACTTCATTCTTTGTTACGTCATCCCAATCTATAGTAGAAGCATAAGGATTACCGGATAAACCATATTGACTTGCATTAATTGTTCCTGAGCCACTTGGATAACGAATATCACCCGTATTTACAGTTCCAGCTACGCTTAATGTAACAGGTAAATCGGCAGTCCCATCATAATCTGTATCTGCAAAAACATATACTAAAAATCCTTCACCAGCTATTTGTGTATCCGTTGATAGGTTGCTTAAGGCTGTCCAATCACTTGAGCTACTTGAATTTAATGGAAGGGTCCACACATTAGCGGGATCACTTCCACTGGGAGAATCTGAACCAGTCATACCTTGTGTCCACAATTCGGAAAGTAAATCACTATATATAGTGCCTGAAACGGGAGAAGACATCATACGAAAACCCGAGTTACCGGAAATTGTTACGCCTAGAGTAAATGCTGTAGTTAAAATAGGTAAAATATTTTCTCCATTTGAAGTTTCATCTTGCCAATTTGATGTATTATTGATGGTTGCCAAATAATCTGAAAAGCTAAACTGCCCTGCGCGATCACCCGTATATTTAAATCCGTCGTGGTCATTGTTAAAATCAATGGTATGCGTTCCAGAAGTGAGGCCAGTATTTGTCAATACATTTCCATTTGAATCTTCATCATTTGATATTGCAGCATAAAAAGTAGGAATAGATCCATATGATATTGATGGTGCTGCAGATAGTGCAAATAAAGTTTCATTACTTGCACCCATATCAAAACTACTCGTTTCTGAAACGCTACCAATATTTACACTTTCCGTACTATTTGCATCTGTTACCACAATAACAGTACCGGCAGTAAGGTTTGACGTAGCTGTCCATGTGACATACCCTTCATTTGTATTATTAAAAGCATTGCCATTCCACTCATTATCGGTAAAATAGATTACAGCTCCACTAGACACATTAACAAGTAATACAAAAGCAAAATCGTCGTTACCGTCTCCATTATATGCAATAAAAGCAATATCACCTGGAGCTGATTGACTTGAAACCATGCTTATAAATAACGAGAAAATAAATAATCTTTTAAACTTGTTTTTTTTCATTCAATGTTCTCCATGAAGATTAACTAAATCCAGTTTAATAAATTCGAAAAAGACCAAACTTTCAAAACATCTTGATTTAGTCATCATTAGTGTAATGGTCAAAAAGATAATAATCAATCCAAATTTTCAAATTGTGATTTATAGCTTTTTATAAAGTTGAGTCCTTAATTTCCATCTATGAAAATCGGGAATATTCAGATTGAAACACCAATTCTGCTCGCCCCAATGGCGGGCGTGACCGATTACCCTTTTCGTATTCTATGCAAAGAAATGGGGGCAGGAATTGTATATTCAGAATTTGTTTCTGCAGATGGAATTATTCGTGAAAATACTAAAACATTAAATTTAATCAGATTTGAAGATGCAGAACGCCCCATTGGAATCCAGATATTTGGAAGTGATGCAGAAACTATGAGTCAAGCTGCTCGATTTGTTGTGGATACGTTCAAGCCTGATATTCTCGATATAAATTATGGCTGCCCAGTTCCAAAAGTAACAAAGAAAGGTGGTGGGTCTGCCGCCCTTCAAGATTTATGTTTAATGGATGATATTACAGCAGCCGTCGTTGAATCCATCCCTGAAATTCCCGTTACTGTAAAAATGCGAATGGGATGGAATCAAACTTCAATAGTTATTCCTGAAGTTGGCGAACGATTAGAAAAAATTGGTGTCAAAGCAATAGCACTTCATCCCCGAACAACCAAACAACGTTATACTGGCAAAGCTGATTGGCACTATATTAAACTTTTAAAAGAGTCTTGCTCTATTCCTGTGATTGGAAATGGAGATGTTTGCACCCCAGATGATATGATGAGGATGTTTGATGAAACTGGGTGTGACGCTGTAATGGTTGGCCGTGCTGCCCAAGGAAATCCATGGTTTTTTCAAGAAGCAAAAGCTCGTTTAAATGGAAAATCCAATCCAATTACTCCCACTTTGTTAGATATTGCAAATATGTGCAACAGGCATTTTGAATTACTATTAGAAAATCGTGGTGAACGAACAGGAACTAATTTGATGCGAAAACATTTTTCCAATTATATCAAAGGATTTCCTGGCGCTTCAAAATTTCGACAAAAACTCGTGACAGCTCCTGGACTACCTGAAATGCAGTCTGCATTGAATGGATTTATAGACGTGGCTAAAATTGCCGAATTAGAATTGATCTAATCAATTGAAATATTGATTATATGTATAATGAGTCTGCTCTGAAAAGGTCAAGTTGGACTAAAGTCCCATTTTTTTAGAATATTCACCCCAAGCTAAAGCATGAGGTAATTTTATGTATTATTGGAGATACAGTAAAATACTTACATCGTCCTTTAGGGCGAGGATTGTGGAAAGCCCAACGACTTAGGAGTTTAACCCCTTTCTGGAGTGGACTCTATAATACAATTTTATTTTACTAATTTTTTATTTCTAATCCAGGCCAACTCTCTTCCTTGTGTCTTTAGAATCTAACCGTAATTTTTGGGGCTTTATTATTCATATTTTTATAAAATTAAATATCAAGGTATAGTTATGCAAAACGCAAAAGTTCATGTTCCTAAAGCAGTGAATGAGCCTGTCTATTCGTACGCACCTGGTACACCTGAACGAATCGCTCTTAAAAAACGAATTTCAGAATTAAAATCAACTGAAATTGAAATTCCTGTTATTATTAATGGTGAATCAATATACACTGGAAATACCGTTGAAATGCGAATTCCCCATGACCATCAACATGTATTAGGCGTTTTTCATCAAGCAGGCGAACAAGAGATTAAAATGGCAATTGAATCTGCAATGGATGCATGGAAAGACTGGTCTTGTCTTCCTTGGGAATCTCGGACAGCATTATTCAAAAGGATGGCTTCAATTTTACAAAGGCCACATGAGCAAACTATCAATGCTGCTACAGTTTTAGGCCAAAGCAAAAACGCTTTTCAAGCTGAAGTAGATGCATCTTGTGAATTAATTGATTTTTTCAATTTCAATGCCATGTACGCTCAAGAAATCTATGCGCAACAACCTTTATATTCTCCAGATGGAATTTGGAATATGGTTGAAAACCGACCACTAGAAGGATTTATTTTTGCCGTCACTCCTTTTAATTTTACATCCATTGCAGGAAATTTACCTACAGCTCCGGCTTTGATGGGAAATGTCTCCTTATGGAAACCGGCATCAAGTTCAGTTTACAGTGGATATTTTTTAATGAAACTATTTGAAGAAGCTGGATTACCGAAAGGTGTCATTAATTTCATTCCGGGTTCTGGACGAGAAATTGGTCCGAGTGTGCTCGATAGCCCACATCTAGCCGGTGTGCATTTTACAGGATCAACTTCTGTTTTTCAATCTATGTGGAAAACCATTGGAGATAATATATCAAAATATAAAACCTATCCAAGAATTGTAGGTGAAACCGGTGGAAAAGATTTTTGTATTGCTCATGAGTCAGCAAATATTGATGCCTTAGCCACTGCCATGGTCCGAGGTGCATTTGAATATCAAGGACAAAAATGTTCGGCCATGTCTAGAGCTTATATTCCATCATCAATTTGGCCTGATGTCAAAGAAAAATATCAATCTATGGTGAATGAAATTACGGTGGGAGATCCTGAAAATTTTTCACATTTCATGAACGCTGTGATTGATCAACCAGCTTTCGATTCAATTACATCTTTTATTGATTATGCAAGAGATTCAACAGAAGCTGAAATTATTACAGGTGGTACTTATGATGATTCTAAAGGCTATTTTATTGAACCCACAACTATTGTAACAACCGATCCTCATTTCAAAACAATGGAAGAAGAAATATTTGGCCCCGTATTATCCATTTATATCTATAATCCAGATAAATGGAATGAAACACTAAAATTAGTTGATGAAACTTCGCCATATGCATTGACTGGATGCATTCATAGTACTGATCGAGAAATTATTGTTGAAGCGAGTAAGGTGTTAACTCATTCTGCTGGAAATTTCTACATTAATGATAAACCAACAGGTGCTGTAGTGGGGCAACAACCTTTTGGAGGAAGCCGTGCTTCGGGTACAAACGATAAAGCCGGTTCTATGATGAATTTGCTTCGATGGGTTTCTCAAAGAACAATAAAAGAAACATTTGATCCTCCAAAGAATTTTCCATATCCATTCATGGACAAAGATTAATTGAATCAGCCTACAGCAATGATTGCCATGGGTGGAAATTCTCTTTCCCCAAAAGGCGAAGCAGGAACAATTTCCCAGCAATTTTCTCACACTCGGGAAACTTTAGATGGCATTACCCATTTTATAGATAGAGGATACAATCTATGTATTAATCATGGTAATGGTCCTCAAGTGGGAAATGAACTCCTGCGCATGGATTTGACCCATAATAAAGTTCCTCCTATTCCTCTAGGTATTTGTGTTGCGGGAACACAAGGTACTATTGGGTATATGATTCAACAATCATTACAAAATAAATTGCGCGATCTAAATATTGATCGGGAAGTCGTTACCTTGGTTTCTCAAGTTATCGTTGATGAGAATGATCCTTCCATAACAAAACCAAGTAAATTTGTGGGTGCACGATATTCTAAAAAAGAAGCATTATCATTAGCAAAGAAATTTCATTGGATAATTAAAGAACAAGAGCCAAATCTTTGGCGACGCGTTGTTCCGTCTCCAATGCCTAAATATATTATGCATGGAAAATCTATAAAATCATTGGTGGATCGTGGAACAATTGTGATTGCTTCCGGTGGCGGAGGAATTCCAGTTTTTAATAATTCAGATGGCCATCTTGAAGGACTTGATGCTGTAATTGACAAGGACTACTCCGCAGCAAAGTTGGGTAGAATTCTCCACGCAGAAGAATTATGGATTATTACGGATGTAGATAATATTTACCTAAATTATGGCACTGATCAACAAGAATCCATTCGTACTTTAAGTACAACTGAAGCAGAAAATTTATACGAAAAAGGTGAATTTCAACAAGGAAGTATCGCGCCGAAAATAAAAGCAGCGATTCATTTTTTGAAATATCACGGTGAGAAAGTTATCATAACATCTATCCCATGTATTAAAGCCGCATTAGACGGTAAAGCTGGGACTGAAATAAGGAATGAAAAATGAAAATACATGAATATCAGGGCAAGAAACTATTCGCTGATTTTGGAATGCCCGTCCAGGACGGATATATTTTCGACAAAACTGAAGATGCAGAATCCACTATTAAAAAGGTACAACAAGATTTTAATACGGAAGATGTGGTTGTAAAAGCACAAATCCACGCAGGTGGTCGCGGAAAAGGCGGTGGTGTAAAATATTCACCCAATTTTGATAAAGCATTGGAAAATGCACAACATATTTTAGGGATGAATCTGATTACTCACCAAACAGGTGAAAGCGGTCAACTCGTTCGAAAGGTATATGTGACGGAAGCATTTGATATTGCTGAAGAATATTATGCCGCCATTACCTTAGATCGTGGGAAGGGGATGGATGTTTTTATGGTTTCTTCTGAGGGCGGTGTAGAGATTGAAAAAGTCGCAGCCGAAACACCGGAAAAAATCTCCAAAGTCTGGATTGATCCACTCTTGGGAATGAAGTCATTTCAAGCCCGAAAACTGGCTTATGCTCTGGGACTCACAGGCGATGCGTTTAAGGCTGCCACGAAAATCTTAATGCAAATGTATCATGCTTATCAAAGTATTGATGCAACCATTGTAGAAGTGAATCCCCTGATTCTTACCACCGATGGACGTGTAGTTGTTTTGGATGCAAAAGTGAATCTGGATGATAATGCCCTTTTCCGCCATAAAGATATTGCTGCCATGCGGGATTTGGATGAAGAAGATCCCAACGAAGTTGAAGCAGGAAAATTCAACCTGAATTACATTAAGCTGGACGGCAATGTTGGGTGTATGGTAAATGGAGCTGGACTGGCCATGGCAACCATGGATATTATAAAACTGGCAGGGGGTGAACCAGCAAACTTTTTGGATGTAGGTGGCACGGCTTCTGCAGAAACAGTTAAAAACGGCTTTCGAATTATTTTATCGGACAAAAACGTAAAAGCCGTTTTGATTAACATATTTGGAGGGATTGTTCGTTGTGATCGTGTTGCAAATGGTGTTGTCCAAGCAGTTAAAGAAATGGGATTAAAAGTACCAGTTGTAGTTCGATTGGAAGGAACCAATGCCAAAGAAGCCCAAACTATTTTAGCCGAATCAGGCGTAGATATTATCCCAGCTCTTGGTATGAAAGATGCTGCACAAAAAGTTGTAAATGCCGCCTTAGGTAATTAGGAGTTTTTCAATGTCAATATTAGTAAATAAAGATTCAAAAATTGTTGTTCAGGGAATTACGGGTTCCGAAGGTCAGTTCCACGCTGGACAAATGTTAGATTATGGCACCAATATTGTTGCTGGTGTTACACCCGGAAAAGGCGGACAAAAAACATTGGATGACCGTGTTCCCATTTTCAATTCTGTTGAAGAAGCAGTGGAGCAAACTGGTGCGGATACGTCCATTATTTTCGTGCCCCCTCCTTTCGCTGCTGAAGCTGTGATTGAAGCCAGTTTTGCGGGAATAAAAGTAGTTGTATGCATTACAGAAGGTGTCCCTGTCCATGATATGGTGAAAGTGAAAAAAGTGGTGGACCAAAATGGAACACGACTTGTTGGACCGAATTGCCCGGGAATTATCACCGTTGACGAATGTAAACTGGGTATCATGCCGGGTTTCATTTGCAAAAAAGGAAATATTGGAGTTATTTCCAAATCAGGGACTCTCACCTATGAAGCCATTGATCAATTGGTAAATGTTGGTCTAGGACAAACTACAGCCATTGGCATTGGTGGAGATCCAATTATTGGAACTACCATGAAAGATTGCATCGAACTTTTTGAAGCGGATCCTGAAACGAAAGGCATTGTAGTGATTGGAGAAATCGGCGGACAAATGGAAATTGAAGCTGCACGCTGGGCTAAAGATAATGTAACCAAACCTATGGTTGGATTTATTGCAGGACAAACTGCACCTCCCGGACGACGAATGGGACATGCGGGCGCTATTGTATCTGGAGGAGATGATACAGCAGAAGCAAAAATGAGAATCCTTGGTGAGTGTGGAATTGCAGTCGCAGAGTCAGTTGCGGATATTGGCGATCTCATGAAAGCAGCCATGGAAAAATTTTAGCCACTAAAAACACTAAGAACCGCTAAGCTTTTTTAGCTAATTTTGGTGTCTTTTATTTCAAATAAAAAAAATAAATAATTAACAGCCACCAAGATCACTAAGAATCGCAAAGTTTTTCATGATGTCTTTGAGTAATTAGTGGCAGAAAAAACAGGAAAATAAAAAATGACAAACAGGACTTTTGCAATCATTAAACCTGATGCAATCAAAAATGGAAATACTGGAAAGGTCTATGATAGAATCCTTCAAGCTGATTTCAAAATCCTTTCAGCTAAATTAATGAAAATGACTTTAAAGCAAGCAGAAGGCTTTTATGGTGTTCATAGAGAACGACCTTTTTTTGGTGAGCTCACAACATTTATGTCTTCTGGGGCATGTATGGTATTAGCATTGGAAAAAGAGAATGCTGTTGCTGAATGGCGAGAAACTATCGGTGCAACTAACCCAAAAGATGCAGAAGATGGAACGATTCGTAAAGATTTCGCTACTAGTTTAGGGGAAAATGCAGTTCATGGTTCAGATAGTGACGAAAATGCTGAAAAAGAAATTGCCTTTTTCTTCTCAGAGAGTGAACTTATAAGCAATAAATAAATCTCTTATGCGGAAAATCCTTTCTATAATTACATTATTACTCATTGTTGCCTGTGGCGGAGGCGGAATTGAAGGCTATGTGGACGAATCAATTTCGATCACTGCCGAAAACCCTGAAGAAGGCAAGGATATGGATTATCGTTGGTCATTGATTGATCAACCAGATGGTTCCCTTATGAATTCTTCCGATCTTTTTTCGTCGGATGATGGTCAAAAAATGTCCTTTATCCCAGACTATCCAGGTGATTATTCCGTGGAAGTTGTAGTTTCACAATATGGGGATGACGTATCCACACAAACCTTTGCATTTTCTATCTTGGATCCAAATGAAAAAGATGAAAACGAACTAACTGAAAATGATAATGAGGTTGATGAGCCAAAGACTGAAGCCAAAGAAGAATGGTTAAATGAGGATTTAGAAGAAGAAAATAATAACAATGATGAAATCGAAGATGATGATATTGAAAATGTAATTTTGAATGATGATGATTCTTATAGTGAAGAAGAAGAAGAAGAAGAAGAAGAAGTTGAAGATGAATTCAAATCAGATGAAAGTGAAGCCACATCAAATGTAGCTAAAGCAATTGTAAAACAACCAAAACTTGGCTCATCCATTGCTGCACGAACTGATCGTTATACAATTCAGATTACATCGATTAAACTTTTAGCTGAAGCACAATTATTTTCACAGAAAATGATAAAAAAAGGATACGATGCCTATATTCAAAAAGCAGCATTTGATGGAAATGATATTTGGTATCGTGTAAGAGTAGGAAGTTATGATAATTATAATTCAGCCAAAATTGCTGCGAATGCTCTATCAGGAGAATTGGGCATGGCAACTTGGGTAGATTTCGTAAGAAAAGAACAATAAACTAATTAGGAGTATTACAATGGGTCCCATGAAACTTTATTTTGACGTAAGAGATATTTTCAGAGCACCAAGGATTGCATTAAGCGGAAAAAAAATATGGATTTTTATGGTGGGGAATCTTGCGGGATTCATTCTCTATTGGGCATTTTCCTATCTTGCTTTAGCAATGGCAGGTATCCCACTTACTGAAGCTTTAGGTGAGTATGGACTTTATCCGTGCCTATTTGGAGTAGAAGCCGAATGGTATGCTTGGGTTACATATTTCATAGGAGCAGAAGCGTGGATATTGGCAATCTTTCTTGCGGCTACTGCTGTAAGTAGAGTTACCCTAAAGCAATTAAAAGGGAATGATTTCTTTTCGGCTAATGATGCATGGGCTTATGTCCTAAAGCATTGGCATCCTGTTGTTTTTGCGCCTATCTCAATTGGATTAATCATTGCATTTTTTATGATTTTCGCAGGGGCATTCGCCTTTATGGGGAAAATTCCATTTTTAGGTGAATTTATATTTGCTGTCCCCTACCTCTTTTATTTCTTTGGATCCGTCTTTACGATTTATACGATTATTGTTTTATTCGTTTCCTTTCTATTTACACCTGCAATTGTTGGCACATATGAAGAAGATACCATGGGAACCGTTTTTCAATCTTACTCAGTAACTTGGTCTCAACCTTGGCGTGTTGTTGCCTATCATATTGTTCTTATTCCCTTGGTAAGAATTAGTGTTGCATTATTTGGTTGGGCTTGGAGTGCAGGCTACAGTTTAATTAATGGTGTATTTGGATGTGAATGGTTCATGGGAGCCAAACTTTCTAGTATGGTTAGTTATGCGACATCATTAGTATCGCCGAATTGGCTTTGTTCTTCTCTCGCTGAATGCGGAACTAGTATTTCTACTTGCTTGTCAAATACATTTGCTTGTTGCTTACCATCTTTTAATTGCAGTATTTCAACTGTTGGTGGACCCCTTTCAGGAACAGAAACAATTGCAAGTGTTCTATTAGCAATCTCAATATTTTTACTTGGTCTTTCCATTCTATCTTATGGACTTTCCATTTTATCTGTTGGTGAAACATTAATGTTTATTATTTTTAAAAAGAAATCTGATGATGATGATCTTTTAGAAAGAAAAGACGAAGATGAATTAGAAGAAGATATGGATGATGATTTTAATTTTGACGAAGATGACAATGATGATAAACAAGACACTGACGAACCAAATGCAAGTGAATCTGAAACAGACAGTTCAGAGTCAAATGATAATTCTAACACAAAAGAATAGGTCCTATCAGTCTAGTTTAATATCTTTTTTTCTTAATCACCCTTTCTGTCTTGAATCGATTCAAGTAAAAAGGTAATTTTGCCAGCTGTAAATGAAGCTTTTACGATCGGATCTAAATTCCGAATTTAATAATAGGCTTTTTGACATATCCGCTGAGGATTTTCCTGATCGAGGTACTGTTTTCGCCGATAACCATATTACTTGTGAGTTATCTGCTCGGAACATCGATTTTGGTTTCAAGATTTTCGGAGTAATAAAAGCAATACCTGAATATGAATGTGTTCGGTGTTTGTGTACAATTCCACGAAATCAAATTCTCCCTATTAAATTGTGGTTAATTCATGATAAGGAAAAGTCCAATATTGAAAACGATATAGTTCTCTTCCCAAAAGATGACGATGAAATAGACTTGAATAGCTCAATCGCTGACATTATCAGTTTAGCTGAGCCCATGAGTCCTTTATGCCACGAATTATGTAAAGGTCTTTGTTCTCAATGCGGAAAAAATATGAACCAAGTATCCTGCGATTGTGAATTAGATATGAGTAATAATCCTTGGGGTGCATTAAACAAATTAAAACTAAAGTAGAGTTGAGGAGATTTCATGGCACTGCCAAAGAGACGCCAATCAAAAGCACGTGGACGGAAACGTCGCACACATTACAAATCACAAGCTGTTGCAACAACAACATGCGCACAATGCAGTCAAACTAAAATGCCGCATAGAGCCTGTCCAAATTGTGGATACTATCGCGGCCGCCCTGTTGTATCCGCTTCTTAATCAATTTCAGTTATAAATGATATTTGCCCTTGATGCTATGGGAGGCGATTTTGCCCCCCACGCTGCTGTACAAGGAACACTGGATGCATTAGAAAAAACATCCAAATCTTTAAATATAATTCTCCTAGGAGACGAAACGGCAATTCGGACTGAATTGGGTGACAGAGATTCTGATGCAATACAAATATTGCATACAGATGAAGTCGTTACTATGGAAGATAAGGGTTCAAAGGTATTAAAATCTAAACCCAATTCATCCTTAGTACGTGGCATTCAATTAGTAAAAGAAGGAAAAGCAGACGGATTTATTAGTGCCGGACATACAGGAGCTATCATGTCTGCAACTCTTTTAACATTGGGTAGAATTCCTGGGGTCCGCCGACCCGCTTTAGCTGCTTATTTCCCAACAGAAGGACGGGGAAAAGTCCTATGCGATGTGGGCGCTAATCCGGATGCTAAACCTGAACATTTGGCCCAATTTGCAATAATGGCATCTCATTATTATGATCATGTAGAAGGATTTGCCGATCCTAAAATTGGCTTAATTAATATTGGAAGCGAACCTGGAAAAGGATCCAATCTTTATGTGGAGACTTATAAGTTATTAGCTGAAATACCAAATTTTGTCGGAAATATTGAAAGCCGTCATTTATTAACATCTGAAGCTGATGTCCTCATTTGTGATGGATTTGTAGGCAATACTTTATTAAAATTTGCAGAATCGTGGATTTCATTTTTCACGGATGAGATTAAAGGAAAAATTGATGAAAAATTGTCTTATAAAATTGGTGCTGGATTATTAAAACCTATTTTTGAAGATTTAAAAAATCGATTTGATTATGAGGAACATGGTGGTACTCCCCTTTTAGGTGTCAACGGTATTTCAATTGTTTGTCATGGCAGTTCAGGACCACGTTCTATAATGAATTCAATTTTTTTAGCACAAAAATGTATTAATAATAACTTAATTGAAGATACTAAAAAAAGTTTAGCTATTCACTTTGGTAAATAAATTGAATTCAAGAATTACGACGACAGCCCATTACGTGCCCGAAAGAGTTATGACTAATTTCGATTTAGAAAAAATGGTTGACACTTCGGATGAATGGATACGAACTCGGACTGGAATTTCCCAAAGACATATAGTTTCCGAAAATGAAGCAACATCTGACCTATCTACCCGTGTTGCTGAACAATTATTAGAAAAACGAGGTATTTCTGCTGACGAAATAGATATTATTATTATTGCCACTTGTACTCCAGATCACTTCGCTCCATCTACAGCAGCTTTAGTTCAAAATAATATCGGTGCGACAAATGCTTGGGGATTTGACCTAAGTGCCGCATGTTCAGGATATCTTTACGCGCTGGAAACAGGAAATAAATTCATCTCATCAGGGCAGTATAAAAAAGTGATGGTCATTGGTGTGGATACTATGTCTTCCATTTTAGATTTCACAGATCGTGATGTATGTGTTCTTTTTGGTGATGGAGCTGGCGGTGCAATTTTAGAGCCAACTAAGTCTGAAGGTGGAATATTTGATTCTATTCTTTTAATGGATGGTTCAGGCGGAGATTCACTTATAATGCCTGGCGGCGGCAGTCGAATGCCTGCAACCATCGAAACGATAAAATCTAAACAACATTTCTTAAAACAAGATGGTAAAAAGATATTTAAATATGCTGTTAAAGGTATGGCAGAAGTATCTGAAAGAATTTTAGATAAAAACAATTTAACAGGGGACGATATTTCATTATTTATTCCTCATCAAGCCAATAAACGAATTATTGATGCAGCTGCCAAACGATGTAATATTTCAGAGAATAAGGTTTTAATCAATATTGATCGTTTTGGAAATACAACTGCAGGGACAATTCCTATTGCAATGAATGAAGCTGTTGCTGATGGACGAATCAAAAATGGGGATACTATTCTTCTTGCTGCTTTTGGTGCTGGATTTACTTGGGGAAGTATGTTAATCAAATGGGATTCAATATTTTGAAGACAGCTTGGTTATTTCCAGGACAAGCTTCCCAAAAGGTAGGAATGGGAAAAGACCTTTTTGATAAAACTGATTTAGGAAAAGATTATTTTAATCGTGCAACTGAAATTTTGGGTTATGATATACAAACCATTATTTTTAATGGTCCAGAAGAAAAATTAAAACAAACACAATTCACTCAACCATCACTTTATATCGTTTCCGTTATTTTAGGAGAGCTTTTAAAGGAGAAAGGTTTTTCTCCTAATGCTGTTGCTGGACATAGTCTAGGAGAATATTCGGCATTGGCTATTGGAAATGCATTTGATTTCGAAACAGGACTTTCATTGGTGAAAGTAAGAGCAGAAAGTATGGCGAAAGTTGGCGAACAACAAACTGGTACAATGGCTGCAATTGTCGGTTTAGATGATGAAAGAGTTTCCAATTTATGTTCTGAATATTCGGGAAATGGCGTTGTAGTTGCAGCAAATTATAATTCACCTGGACAAGTTGTAATTTCTGGAACTCCTGATGCAGTAACGGCTGTTATGGCTTCTTCTAAATCATCTGGCGCACGGCTGGTTGTTCAATTGAATGTAAGCGGCGCATTCCATTCTCCTTTAATGAGTCCTGCAAGAGAAGCTCTTGCTCATTCGATAAATTCTTTTGAAATTTCAAACTCACTTTTTCCTGTTTTTACAAACGTTGATGGCAAACCTGTGACAAAAGGAGATGATATTAAAAAATCACTTATTAGACAATTAGAGAATCCAGTCCTCTGGTCAAAATCTATTCTTTCTATGAAAAACTCAGGTATAGAAACATTTATTGAAATTGGTCCGGGTAAAGTTTTACACGGCCTGAACAAACGCATTGATCGCAAAATGTCTTCACAAGGCGTTGAATCATTAGAACAGGTGGAAAACTTCTATGTTTAATTTATTCAATAAAATCGCCATCGTTACAGGCGCTTCAAGAGGAATTGGAAAAGTAATTGCTCAAGTATTTGCAAATGCTGGTGCACACGTTGTTTGTGTTGCTCGATCAGAAGATGCTATAGCTTCGCTTACGGATGAGATTAATTCAAATGGCGGATCAGCATCCTACCAAAGCTGTGATATTAGCGATGGTGATTCATTTTCATCTCTCATTTCAAGCGTTGCAAAGAAAAATGGAAGACTAGATATTTTAGTAAATAATGCAGGCGTTACTCAAGATAATCTCCTAATGAGAATGAAAGAGAATCAATGGGATAGCGTTCTAAATATTAATCTGAAAGGTGCATTCCATGGCATGAAAGCTGCCATTCGCCCTATGATGAAAAATCGAAACGGTCGAATTATTAATATTACCTCCATTGTCGGTTTAACCGGCAATGCTGGTCAAGCAAATTATGCAGCATCAAAAGCTGGACTTATTGGGTTATCTAAATCCGTAGCAAAAGAAGTTGCTACCCGTGGCATTACTGTAAATTGTATAGCACCGGGCTGGATTGGGACTGATATGACAGACGAATTATCTGATGATATAAAAGAACAATTTTTAAGTAGAATACCTGCTAATCGTATGGGATCGCCGGAAGACATTGCACATGCTGCACTTTTCCTAGCATCTGATGAAGCAAGTTATATTACAGGGCAAACCATCACAGTAGATGGTGGCCGTGTTATCAATTAACCAAGGAGACAAAATGTCCACATTTGACAAAGTAAAAGAAGTAGTTATCGACAAGCTCGGAGCTGAAGAAGATGCAATCAAAATGGAGGCTCATTTCATAGATGACCTCGGTGCTGATTCTCTTGATACTGTAGAATTAATCATGGAATTAGAAGAAGAGTTTGGAATTGAAATTCCAGATGAAGATGCTGAAACCATTATGACAGTTGGTGCGGCAGTTGACTATGTAGAAAAAATAAAAAAAGCTAACTAATTAATATGTCCCGAGAAAAAATAGTTATTACAGGATTAGGCGTACTTGCCCCCAACGGCAATAACGTAAATGATTTTTGGGCTGCTTGTACCGCTGGAAAAAGCGGCATTGCACCCATTACCTATTTTGACTCATCAAATCATCGGGTCAGTATTGCTGGCGAGTTAACGGATTTCCAACCAGAAACGATTTTGGATCCAAAGGAAATCCGCAAACTCGACCCATTTTCGGTTTACGCTATTGTTGCCACAAATGAAGCTGTTGAAATGGCAAATATAGATTTAGAATCCATTAATTTGGATCGTGTCGGTGTTACCATTGGAACCGGAGTGGGTGGAATTCAAACTTTAGAAGAACAACATTCTGCCTTAGAAAATAAGGGTGCACGTCGTGTATCTCCTCAATTTGTTCCTAAAATGATAGCAAATATTGCGGGTGGACATTTATCTATCCGTTGGGGCTTTAGAGGCCCAAATCAAACTGTAACTTCTGCGTGTGCATCTGCAACAGATGCTATAGGAATGGCCATGAGACTTATTATGGTCGGAGATGCAGACATGATGATTTGCGGTGGAACTGAAGCAAGTGTAACTCCACTAACGATTGCAGGATTTGCTAATATGCGTGCTTTATCTCAATCATGTAATGAACCAACCAAAGCTAGTCGCCCATTCGAAAAAAACCGAGATGGATTTGTTTTAGGAGAAGGTGCTGGCATGTTAGTAATTGAAACTGAAAGTCATGCTAAAAACCGTGGTGCAACTATTCTTGCGGAATTAGCAGGATATGGATCCACTGATGATGCGTTTCATGTGACACAACCTGCTGTTGGCGGTGTAGGTGCATTGAAAGCTATGGAAAGAGCAATCAAAGATGCTGGTTTAGAAACAACAGATATAGATTACATAAATGCTCATGGAACATCTACCCTATTTAATGATCGAAATGAATCTGCTGCAATTTCAACATTATTTGGTGACCATTGTGCAAAACTTAAAGTGAGTTCTACTAAATCGATGACGGGACATTTACTAGGTGCAGCTGGCGGTATAGAAGCGGTTGCTTCTGTAAAAGCAATACAAGATCAACTATTACCACCTACAATTAATTACGATACACCCGATCCAGATTGTACATTAGACTACGTACCCAATACAGCCCAACATCATAAAGTAAATGCCATCCTATCCAATACATTTGGCTTTGGAGGGCATAATGCGGTTATCTGTATTCGGAAATACGTTTGAATTTATTTATAAAATTTAAACAGTTTTTCCTGGATAGAAGTGGTTCTGTCTACCCTATAGAAAAAAAAATAAACTATATTTTTCATAATAAAGATTATCTAAATCAAGCCTTCACACATAAGTCACTAGATACTAGTCCTCGAAATAATTATGAGCGGTTGGAGTTTCTTGGTGATGCTGTTATTGATATTATTATTAGTCGAGAACTAATGCGTGAATTTCCAGAAGGTGATGAAGGATTACTTACTCAACGTCGGGCATCTCTAGTTCAAAAATCATTCTTGGCACAAATCGGTCAATTATTAGATCTAATGAATTATCTTAAAATTGAATCGAGCGTAAATTTAAAAATTGAAAAAATTGCAGAGAAACAACAGGCAAATATATATGAATCTCTTATAGGCGCAATGTATTTAGATGGAGGTCTTGAACCTTGTCGAAAATTAATTATAGATACTGTTTGGGCTCATAAGGAAGAAGCTTGGAAATCAACTAATTATAAAGGCAAGCTCATTGAGTATTGCCATTCCAGAAATATTGATAATCCTATTTTTTTGGTTAAAGATATCACTGGACCCGATCATTTTAAAACGTTTGAAGTTCAAGTTAAAATAGGAGTTCAGTCCTATTCATCTGGTTTAGGTACAAATAAAAAAACCGCAGAACAAATTGCGGCTCAAATGGCATTAGAAGAAATGGACGTTACACTTTAAGGTTCTAACAAACTTATTTTATCACGAAGTATTGCTGCAGTTTCATATTCTTCTTCTTCCACTGCTAATTTCAATTTTTCTTTTAGATTTTGAACAGAAATTTCAGGTTTTATAATCGTTTTTTTCACTTCTTTTATCGAGTCTTGATCAACGCCTGCTTCTTCCATAATATTCGAAGAAACTAATATAGGTGCTTTCATTCTCAGTGCTACAGCAATAGCATCACTCGGTCTTGCATCAATAATTCGCACACCAAAACCAATTGATTCTAGCTCCATTTGTGCGTAAAAAACTCCATCTTTAAGATGACTAACTCGTATCGACTTGAGAAATCCATCAACACCCGTAATTACATCACAAATCAAATCGTGAGTTAAAGGACGTGGTGCTTCAAGCACTTCGATTGCAAGTGCAATTGATTGAGCTTCAAATGATCCAACAATTACAGGAAGACATTTATTCCCTGTAATTTCTTGAAGAATAACCGCATAACTACGGCTATCAGGATGATAAGAAATTTTTAGAACTTTGACTGGTATCATGGTTTTTTGGATAATGCATCTTTAAGTCTTGAAATTTTCACCACAGGACTAGGGTCAGTACCATGTAGAATCGCACACCAATAACTTAGCCAATCTCCATAATGAATCATATGAAGAAAACGCTCTTGAAATGATTCACCTGTCATTTCTAGTACAAATTGGTCTACACCTACTTCGTTTAATATTTCCTGTGTGATAGTTTGGCGATGTTTTACCCGCACATTATCCTGAATATCTGTTAACCAAATCACAAATAAATTTTGATATATATCAGGATTATTTTCCCAACCTACAATTTCATTATGATTGAATTCCGGTAGATCATTATGATAAGCTAACATCTTTCCATTCTCACAAAATTGTCCTTTCAAACGAACTGATGCTACGCTTAAAGTTGAATTATCTGCATAAATAATTGGAATTCGATTATAGATTTGTTGTGCAAGTTCATAAACTGGATTTGTATCGTTTTCTTGTGAATAAAGATCACGCGCTTGCGTTATCGCTTCTATTGCATTCTCCATCCATTGGTCAAAACTCAATGAAAGCACGCCTGCTTTTTCAAGACATTTAGCGATGGGAATAAAGGAAAATGCCAAAGCAGCTCGCGGTTGAAGTCCTGATGGAATTATGACAACATCCTTATCAAGTGCTTTTAATCTTCCAGCGATTTTTCCGCCTGTGGTAATTCCACAAATTTGAGCATTTTTTTGAATTGCATCTTCTAACGCAGAAAGTGTTTCTTCTGTATTTCCGGAGTAAGACGAGCAAATAACCATTGTATTTTCATTCACCCAGTTTGGAAGCGAATATCCACGGCAAACAATGATCGGAATATTCAAGTTGTCTTTTTCTAAAATAGAAACAACATCACCACCAATAGCTGAACCACCCATGCCTGCGATAACTATATTTTGGATTTCATTATATGAATGTTTTAAGGAAATATTATTTCCTAATTGTATTGCATCTGTTAGATTCTCGGGGAATTCCCAAATTGAACCATACATATTTTCAGGGTCAAATCTTTTAGTCATTAATAAGTCCTATTTTCTACTAAGTTTACAAAATCTATCAATTCATTCTTATCGATACCATTAATTTTGTCTAATATATCTCTGGCAGAATCAAAATATGATTTTGCCATTGCTTTTGTTTCTTCCTTGATGCCATTATCTTGAAAAAAATTACGAATTTCCGACATAAGTTCCGGCGAATTTGGATCAGAAATCAAATTTTCCCATTCTTTTTTAAATTTATTGCGAGCTTTAATAACCATCATTGTTTGCTTTCCTTCAGCTATATCACTTCCAAGGCTTTTTCCCATATCATCTACATTCCCATATATTTCGAGAAGATCATCATGAATTTGGAATCCATTCCCTAAGGCACGACCAAATTGATCGAAATAGCTAATCACTTCTGGATCAGCACCGATAAGAATAGCTGGTAAGTTTGCGCTCGCACCTAATAGTGATCCAGTCTTTTTCTCAATCATTTCTAAATATTGGTTTTCTGTAATTGAAAGGTCATTTTCGAATTCTTTATCGTAGGCCTGTCCTTCACAAACTTCTAAGGTTGCTTGATTAAAAGATCGGCAAATGGCATTAGATCTATATGGGAGTCCACTTAATAAAATTTGCGCAATAGCATTAATTCCATCACCGGCAAGAATAGCTGTGGAATCGTCCCATTTAAAATGAATTGCAGGTTGCCCATGTCGAGTATCATCATTATCCATAATATCGTCATGAACTAAAGTAAAATTATGGAGAAGCTCTACGGCCAGAGCAATTTTCATTAATGAGTCAGGATCAGCATTATTAGCGCGACCCGAAAGATGAACTAAAATAGGTCTGAAACGTTTTCCTGTTCCTCGAAGGGTAAATCGAATTGGATCATATAAGTAAGCGGGCTTTTCTGGAATCGGAAGGCGCCTAAGGTCTTGATTAACTTCCTTACGAATAAACAAAACCAATTCATTAAATGATGGCATTAATGTCCACCCAATTTTAGAGTTCCAAATTCTTTAAGTTTTCCAAGGATAAGATTCATAATTTCATTCTTTCGTTCTAGAGAATTGGCTTCAAAACGACACACTATTACAGGTTGTGTATTTGAAGAACGTACCAAACCCCACCCGTCTCCAAATTTAATTCTTACACCATCCACTGTAATACAATCATAATTTTCAGTAAAATAGGCAATAGCTTCTTTTGCGATTCTAAATTTTTCTTCATCATTTTCTGCTTCCAACCGCATTTCTGGCGTAGAATAATAAACAGGAATTTCAGCTTTTAATTCTGAGAGTTTTTTATCAGATTTAGATAAGAGTTGAACTAACCGAGCTCCCACATAAAGGGCATCATCGTACCCATAGTAATCATCGGCGAAAAATATATGGCCACTCATTTCTCCACCTAACTTACAACCTAATTCTCCCATCTTTTGTTTAATGAGCGAATGTCCTGTTTTCCACATGATTGGGTTTCCGCCATATTTGTTAATCATATCTTCTAGTGCTTGGGAACATTTAACATCGAATAGAATATCTTCCCCATTGCTAATTATTTCTGGTAAAAATAGCGCCATTAACTGATCAGCCCAAATAATATCGCCAGTTTCATCTACAACACCAACACGATCTGCATCTCCATCAAAAGCTAACCCTACATCATATTGCCCCGTTTTCATTTCTGCAATTAAATCCTGAAGATTCTCTTCCACTGTTGGATCTGGATGATGATTTGGGAAGGTTCCATCAGGTTCAGAATAAAGTTCTTTAAGTTCAATCCCCATTGATTTGAATACATCTGGCCCGTTAATCCCACCTGCTGCATTTCCGGAATCCATAACAACTTTCATGGGACGTTCAATATTAATTTTGTCCAAAATCATTTCTTTATATTTAGGTAATATCTTAAAACGAGCTTCCGATCCTTCACCTGTTTCAAAATCTGAATTATCAATTAACTGGTATAAAGATTGGATATCTTTTCCAAAAAATGCTTTTTTCTCCAAAGACATTTTAAATCCATTGAACTCAGGAGGATTATGACTGCCAGTAATTTGAACCGCACCAGCTACACCTAACAAAAACATTGAATAATAATTGACTGGTGTTGGGATAATGCCAATATTAATAACATCAATCCCTGTTGAAAGCACACCTTTTTTGAAATAATTAATAAGATCGGGCGTTGTAAGTCTAATGTCACCACTCAGGGTAATTTCTTTACCGCCGGCACGCTTCACAAAAGTACCAAATGCTTTACCAAGTTTAATTACAACATGTTCGGGAAAATCTTCCGCAACTTTACCACGGATATCATATTCTCTAAAAATGTATGGATTTATATCAGGCATATTAAATTCTCTAAATTGGTTTAAAAATGAATTGAAAATTACTAAATCAGAGAACGAATTTCGAGATGATTCTGTGACTCTTTTAAAGTTCTTTTCTTTAAATTATGAGTGAATTAGGAATTGAAATCGTACTAAATGTGATAAACCCTTTATAACAAAAAACACAAATACTTATGAAAAAATTAATATTTATTTTATGGTTCATTGGCGCATCTTTTTCTCAAAAATACGCGCCTGGACAAATTTTGATTCAAGGAATGCCTAATGTTAAGTTGGATGAATTATCCCTAGGGCTTGATGCATCCCGGTATCAAATCGTGAAACCTTTAATGAAACGAGCTAATATTTATCTTGTAAAAATAATTGATCAATCTATATCTACTCCAGATGCTTTAAAAGAAATTAGAGAAAACCCTTGGATTCAAAATGCACAATTTGATCATTATGTTTCCCCACGTCAAACTTTTCCGGATGATCCTAGTTTTACAACACAATGGGGGTTGCACAACACAGGACAATCAGGTGGACTTGAAGATGCAGATATTGATGCACCTGAAGCATGGGATATGAGTACTGGTGGATTGAACGCTTTAGGTGATGAAATTGTAGTGGCAATTGTTGATGGAGGATGTTTGATTTCCCATAGTGATTTGGATGATAATATTTGGGTGAACGAAGATGAAATTCCTGCAAATGGAATTGATGATGATAATGATGGATATATCGATGATATTAACGGGTGGAACGCCTATAACTCTAATGGCAATATTTCATCGGATGGACACGGAACACATGTAGCTGGAATTGTCGGTGCTGAAGGAAATAATGGTAGTATGGTGGCCGGCGTAAGTTGGAACGTAAAGTTAATGACTATAATGGGATCCACTGGCGAAACATCTATTGCACTAGAAGCGTATGGTTATGTATTAGATCAAAGAGCTCTTTATAATGAAACTGGAGGTGATGAAGGTGCATTTGTTGTATCTACTAATTCTAGTTTTGGAGTAGATAATGCCAATTGTTCAACTGGAAATTATCCTCTTTGGGATGAAGCTTATACTGCCATGGGAGAAGTTGGCATTTTAAGCGCAGCTGCGACTGCAAATAACAATGTAAATATTGATAATGTAGGTGATGTTCCAACAGGATGTGATAGCGATTATCTTATTACGGTAACAAATACCACTCGTAATGACCAAAAAGCTTCTGCAGGTTATGGTTTAGAATCCATTGATTTGGGCGCACCGGGAAGCAGTATCTTATCCACTTACAATAACGGATCAACTTCATCCTTATCCGGAACAAGTATGGCAACGCCCCATGTTGCAGGTGCCGTTGGTTTTTTACATTCAGTTATGACATCAGGATTTAGTCAATTCCAATTCAATAGTCCAGGTGAAGGTGCTCTTGCACTCAAATCTATGATTATGGATGGTACTGATCCAATTAGCGCCTTAGAAAATATTACAGTGTCTGGCGGTCGATTAAATCTTTTTAATTCCACTATACTCGTTTCACAGTTTATGGCATCTGACTCGTTGGATCCAAATTCTATAACAAACCTAATTGGAATAGGGACGGCCGGAACTGCTATCCAGTTGAATTGGAGCAATCCAACAAATCTTTTTGGGGGCGATACAATTTCTACTTTTGAAAACGATATTTACCGAGATGGCGAATGGATTCAAAACATGGAATCAGATGTAACAAGTTATTTAGATACTCCCGTATTCCCTGGACTTTTTTATGAATATACAATTATCACACGACTTGTGGAAAATGATTCCACCAGTGTTCCTGTTTCAGTTATAGTTGAAGCTGAAGCGGGTGAATGTCAATTAGCAGATCCCAATATGGATGGAATGATAAATGTTATGGATATTATTAAAACTTTAGGATTTATTATGGAATGGCAAACACCAACATCCAATGAATTCTGTGCCGCTGATATCAATTTCGATAATGAACTTTCTATTTTTGATTTACTCCTAATTTCAGAAATTATTTTAGGAAATTGAAAATATTATAATTAATCTTTAAAATCTAAATGCTTTAAAGATTATTAGAAATCGCATTATTCAAACGTTTTACAAACCCTGAAGGATCGTCTAAAGTGACTCCCTCTTGAATCAATGCTTGTTCGTATAAAAGCCAAGCAATATCATCAAATGCCTTTTGGCGTGTCATATTTTTCAGCTTCTCTACAATTTCATGGTTGGGATTAATCTCTAAAATAGGTTTTATTTCTGGCATATCTGTTTGCCCCATCGATTTTAATATTTCCTGCATTTGTGAAGTTGGATCATTTTCATCTGCCACAATACAAGATGGAGAATCGCTCAAGCGGTTAGACATTTTTACATCTTTAACTTTATCACCTAGTACTTTTTTAATTTTCTTTAGAACTGGTTTTGTCGATTTTTCAGACTCTTTATCAGATTCTTCTGAAAAATCATCTGCAGCACCACTTCTATTCACTGACTTCAATTCCTTCTCATCGTACTTTGGAACAGATGAAATAATAATTTCATCAATCTCATCATCTAAGATTAATACTTCAACATTTTTCTTAGTGTACATTTCCAATAAGGGTGAATTTCGCAATGATGCTTCATTTTGACCTGTAATATAATAAATAGTTTTTTGTTCACTGTTCATATTATCGACATAGTCTTTCAATGAAACTAAACCTTCTTGTTTAGTAGATTTAAAACGAAGTAAATCTGTTAAGGCATCTTTATGTTCAAAATCTTGGTAAACACCTTCTTTTATTAAGCGGCCAAATTGAAGGAAAAATTCAGCATATTTATCTTTATTTTTTGCTATATCATTTAGTTTTTCTAAGATTTTTTTAACTGCATTCGTTTTAATTTTACTCATTATACGATTTTGTTGCAAAATTTCACGACTAACATTTAAGGGTAAATCGGATGAATCAATAATTCCTTTTACAAATCGTAACCAAACGGGTAATAATTCTTTTTCATCATCAGTAATAAAAACCCGATTAACATATAACTTTACTCCCGCTTGATAATCCGTTCTAAATATATCAGGTGATGCTGTTTTAGGAATATAAAATAAAAGTGTGAACTCAAGCGCTCCTTCAGCATGAAAATGAACCCAATCAAATGGATCATCTCTATCGTTAGATATAGATTTATAAAATTCTTGATAATCTTTTTTCTCTAATTCATTTTTAGATCTAGTCCAGAAAGCTTTTGCGTCATTAATTTGTTCAGTCTTAGGCGCGCGGCTTTTTTCTTTCCCTTCTTTATCATATTCAATATCTTCATATGAAATGAAAATCGGAAAATCAATATGATCAGAATATTTCTTCACTAAACTATCAATTTGCCATCTATTTGCATATTCTTTTCCCTCTTCATTCAAATAAAGGGTAATTGTTGTTCCATTTTCTTTTCGAACATCTTTTTTTATTTCAAAGCCAGAATGTCCATCGCTCGTCCATAAAAACGCTTCATCTTCACCAACTTTTTTAGTTGTTACATCTACTTTATCTGCTACCATAAAACAGGAATAAAATCCAACGCCAAATTGTCCAATCAATTGAGAATCTTTCTTTTCATCTCCGGACAAATTTGATAGGAAATTTTTCGTACCCGATCGAGCAATTGTGCCCAAATTATCTTTTAAATCCTGTTTATTCATTCCAATACCCGAATCAGATAAAATGAGTTTAGGCTCATCTCCATCTTGAAATTCAATTGAAACCTTAGGGTCAAAATCAAATGTTTTTAATGCATCATCCGTTAAAGTAAGGTGACGAAGTTTATCCAATGCATCTGATGCATTTGAAATAAGTTCTCTTAAAAAAATCTCTTTATGTGTGTATAAAGAGTGAGTAATGAGATGAAGAAGTTGACCGACTTCAGTTTGAAATTTTTGTTGTGCCATGTTTTTACCTTTTTGTATCAATAAAATTAATAAATATTAAGAAATAATCAGCCCCAAATTTATAGTAAGAAGTCCGATAAATAAAAATATTATGGAATATTTTTATAAATATATCCTGACGATACTTTTATAAAAATTGATAATGAAATTCATATATAAAATGGCTCTAAACCATTACAGTGTGCAGATATCTTTTTCAATTAAATTAAAATATCTTATTGAGCTCCCATCATCATAATTCCACAAATCCAAGCACCATAGGTTCCTACAGCATACCCCAAAACAGCGAGTAAAACGCCCACTGGTGCTAATGACGGGTGAAACGCAGATGCCACGATAGGTGCAGATGCTGCACCGCCCACATTTGCTTGGCTCCCAACGGCTAAAAAGAAGAATGGAGCTCTTATTATTTTTGCCATAACAATTAATAAAAACCCATGGATTGATATCCAAATAAGTCCTACCACGAATAATCCTGGATTTTCGAAAATTGCCATTATATTCATTTTCATCCCAATGGTTGCCACAAGAATGTATAAAAATAAACTTCCATAGCGAGAAGCACCAATACCTTCTAATTCTCTCGCTTTTGTGAATGACAATCCTAAAGAAATCGTTGTAGCAAGTACAATAAGCCAAAAAAATCCAGATGTTAAACTAAACTTAGCAAGACCAGGCGCATTTTCTCCAATCCACGGCGCAATAAAATCTGCTCCTAAATGAGCAATTGCTGTAACACCAAATCCAACAGCCATTACTTTCATAGTATCTGTTAATTCTGGGATACGTAAAATCTGTGCTCGATAAGCTTCAATCTTATCTTTTAATTCTGTAATTGCAGTAGAATCAGCTTTAAACTTTTCATCAATTTTATCTTGAATTCCTGCACCATAAAGTAAAAATGCCATCCAAATATTAGCAACAATTACATCAACAGCAATCATAGCCGAAAAGACATCATCACCGACATTAAAAATTTCCTTCATAGCTGCCTGATTGGCTCCTCCTCCAATCCAACTTCCTGCTACAGTTGTAAGACCACGCCAAACAGCTTCAGGACCTACGCCACCCACTACATCGGGAGCAAAAACAGACACCACTAATACAGCAATAGGTCCACCAATGATTATTCCTATAGTTCCTGTGAAAAACATAATGATTGCTTTTGGTCCCAATTTTTTAATCTCAGGAAGATCAATACTTAAGGTCAATAAAGCTAAACTTGTTGGTAGTAAATAACGAGATGCTACAAAATACAGATTGGACTCTTCACCCGAAACGATTCCAAAAGAATTAAAAATAGACGGAATAAAATAACAAAGAAGAAGTGATGGAACAAATTTATAGAATTTTTTCCAAGTTGGATGCTCACTATGAGATGTGATGAATACAAAAGCAAGAATCGATAATAGAATTCCTAAAACAACGGCATCATTTGTAATTAAAGTTGAATGCATTGATGAATATTTTCCTTAATTAAAGTATATGAATCATAAATATTAGAGAAAAACTATCGTCTGCTCTGAAGCTTAGCTAACAATCTCAAAATTTCTAAATACAACCAAATCAAAGTTACAAGCAAACCAAAAGCTCCATACCATTCCATATACTTCGGAGCCCCCATTTCGACACCTTCTTCAATAAAGTCAAAATCTAATACGAGATTTAATGCCGCTATAACTACAACAAACCCACTGAAAGCTATTCCCATCATACCATTGCTATGTATAACACCAACACTGGATCCAAAAAAGCCCATCACCATATTAATCAAATATAAAATAGCAATACCACCTGTGGCAGCCACAACCCCCAATTTGAAATTTTCAGTCGCTTTTATCAAACCCGATTGATAAGCAAGCAACAATGCACCCAACGTACCAAATGTTAAAAAGATTGCCTGAATAACTATACCTGGATACATCTGCTCAAATATCATAGAAATAACACCAAGGAAAATTCCTTCAACCACAGCATATATTGGTACAGTAATATGACCAAACTGGGGTTTAAAAACGGTAACTAAAGCCAAGATGAATCCAATAATTCCAGCCGGAATAGCCAAACCATGCATGGCTGGATTTCCCCAAGTATATCCGGCACTCAATATGATTAAAAGTAAGCCAATTCCGGTTTTATTTACGGTGCCACTTAATGTCATTGTCCCTTCTGAAACAGCAGACATATGGTTTCTAAATGTGGATGATTGAAGGGCTGGATTTCCAGACCTCATAGAGAGATGTCTATTCATTGTCTTCTACCTTTTCGATTCTGAACCACGGTTTTCCATTAGGCCTTTTTTTCTTGGCTATTTTCAATAAACTCAATATCACAATCACAATAAGTGGTATTGATAAAATAAATACTGGATTTTCCATGATTATTAAAAAAATGTTTTATGTTTTATTTACAGCTGCTATCCGGTCTATAACTGGTGGATGACTATACGATAAAAATACCATCATTTTATGAGGCGTTAAATGAGATAAATTATTCGCAGCCAATCCTTTTAGCATATTGATTAAAGCGTCTTTATTTTGAGTATGTTCCAAAGAAAATGCATCAGCTTCATATTCATTTTTCCTGCTCATTGCTGTCGTAAAAACTGATGTTAATAAATTCACAGGTGAATATAACATACCAAAAAAGATTAGCCCACCATACACCGATACACTCTGAACACCAAAAACAGAAAACAATGCAGAATCATTCATAATAAGATTAAATACAAATAGCATAATTCCCGTTTCTAAAATACCTAAAATTGTTCCGGTTATTATGTGTTTCTTTTTATAATGTCCAACTTCATGTGCAACAACAGATACAATTTCTTCGATAGAATGTTTTTCCAATAAAGTATCAAATAATGCAATTCGCCGTGACTTTCCAAACCCACTGAAATATGCATTTGAATGAGAAGAACGTTTGCTTCCATCCATCATGTCGATTCGGGAAATAGGGAAATCAACTTTTTTAGAAAAAGTTTCAATAGCAGTTCTCAACTCTCCATCTTCTAATGGGGTAAACTTATTAAAAATGGGTGCAATGACATGAACAAATATGGGCTGAATCGCAATCATAAATGCTGTGATAATTCCCCAAGCAATCCACCAACCATTTTCACCATAGCTGTTGAAGAAATAAAGTACGGGACTCATAATTATTGTTCCCAATACAATGGTGAGCATATACCCTTTAAGTTTATCCATGACAAAAGTTTTAGCTGTTGTTTTATTGAATCCATATTTTTCTTCAAGAATAAATGTACCATAAAGAGAAAAGGGTAAATTGATTATATCGTTAATAATAAAAATAAGTCCAAAAAAGATAAGCCCACCGACAATCGGGTGAGTTGATTGAGTTCGAACAAATACATCTAATAAACCAAAAAGCCCACTATGAATCACAATCAAGGTTACGATTAAACCGAAGGTACTCGATAGTAAACCAAAGCGCGTGTTGTCCTTTAAGTATGCTTGTGATTTGGCATATTTTTCAGAATCATAATGATTTTGAAAACCATCCGGTACATTTTCAGAAACACTATTCATATTTAGCACTGAACTAACCGTAGAAAGTAAGTACTCAAAAATCAGTGCACCAATTATAATTAAATAATATGTTTGTTCCATGTTTATTAATCCTTGTTAAGTCCGCGGACTTGTTTCATTTTATGCTTTGAAAAAAGTTTAGCTTGGTCATCATAATGCTTTGAAGATTCAATAGTAGTTGCGCTTCCAAATTGGTGAATTGTCCAAGCATTTAATTCTCCATTTGGACCCCACTCCACAGCTTGAAAATAGCAATCTCCAGCAGTCCCAATATACAAATCATCTTTTTTCTTAAAATAAATTGCTCTCAATAATCCTGGTCCACCCGAAAGTGGCAAATTTGTTTCTCCTCGTACAAGCCGTAATACTTTTCCCAAAGGAACGTCAATTTTACCAAATTTAGTTTCAAGGTAATCAATAGTTTCATGAAGTTTTTGCGTGATTTTATCCGTTTTATATTTCAACTTGTCTTCATTGAATGCATTTGGAAGAACGATAATGGCAAGTGCCGCAGCGGTATTACTCGAATCAGCAGATAAATTCCAATTTTTTATCAATTTTAAAGCAGGTAGTAATTTAGGATCAGTATTCGTTTCCATCTCAGCCACATATCGATCTCGAACTTTTGCTATAACCGAATTCAGAGAATATTGAGTATCATATTTATATGTAAAAAAATCTTCACGTGATATAGACGAATCAGCACCAAAGGTTTCCAATGCTCGAAGTGCTCGGTTGGTTTGATGTGTTTCAATTCCTGTCCAATCAGATAAAGGGTTAGACATATCGTTAGAATTTCCCGTTGCTAAATAAGGATTACTGTTACAGTTTTGTAAAAAACCTTCAGGCGGATTCAATACCTGTGGCAAAGAATCAAAAGGAACATAATTTGTCCAAATATTTGCTTTTTTATCACCAGGTAAAAGCTCATTCCAATTAAAATCATTATTTCTTTCTGGTATTTTTGCATTATAAACATAAAAAATATTACCATCTTTATCTGCATAACCGGTATTAAACATGGGTAAAGCATGAATTTCCATGGCTTCTCTAAATTCTGAATAATTCCGCGCTTTTCCCATCCGATACCATTCTTCTATAAATTTTATATTTTGCACAGATGAAACACGAAGCGCATAACTCCCATGATCAAATTCCATAACTGGACCATGAATTGATTCTTTTACCTTTCGCTTAAATGTCCAAGAAATAGGTCCGAATAATTTCACCTTAATGGATACTTTACGGACTTTCATCTCCTTCCATTCACCTTCGAACCAATATTGGTTTTTATGATCGGGATTAATAGTTAACTCATAAACATCAATTAAATCAGGTGAATTCACCGTATGGCTCCAACCTAAATGTGGGTTGTGACCCAACAAGGGAATGGGTGACCCTGGAAATAATCCTCCATAAAAGTCCCATCCTTCTTCACTCATAAAATGTGCTTCATACCAAGCCACAGGACCTTCCCAAGGTTGATGGCTATTTATCCAAATCCGTGTATATCCATCATTAGAACGATGAGGTGCAATCGCAAAAACATTACTAGCAACCATTTTGAAAGGTTCGTTTTCTTCATCTTTCTCTTTGAAGCCAATAGTATTAGGACGCTTTTCTTTGGATAATTTTTTCATCACACCTTTTAGTCCAAACATCAAAGGCATTCTGTGAGAGAATCCCGCAATTATATCTTTCCCAAAAACCGGGTATATTATTTTCTTACCCTGCTCAGGGTATTCTTCTAAAAATAGGTTCAGACCAGCGGCATATCCTTCACACAATATTTTTACATCATCCGAAATATCAGATTCATATTTTGAATCAACGTTATTCCATATGTCCATAAGATGAACATAATAATCATTTACTGCTGCATTTTTACCGTAAACCGTTGCGAGTTTTCCACGTGTTGCTAATAAAATATCAAAGATTGTTTTAAAATCATCTTCTGCGTGGGCATAGGCCAAGCCAAATGAAACATCTGCATCTCGAGTTCCATAAATATGCGGAACGCCCCATTCATCACGTTCAATCTTCGCAGAAAACCCATCAGACGAAACTACAATTTGTTTCCCGATTAACATGGAAATAAACATTAATAAGGCAATAATTATATTATATTTTCTATTCATAATTCTTTTAAGATCCTTGAATTAAAATGCCAGTTTCGTCTGATATCCAAACATCATACTTTACCATGATTGATATAAATAAACCCATTGATATAAATTTATTCATCCATTTGGTTAATTTTGGAAATTGAACGTTAAACCAAATCAAATCTATATGAGCTCCTTGACGAATAAATGGAAATAATGCTATATCAACTAAAGAAATCTTATTACTAATTAAATACAATGAATCTGATAAGATTATTTCATAACGCTTTAACATCTTGCCCAAACTAGCTTGATATTCTTTATAAGTCCCATTTGGGAAACGCTCATGGTATTTATATTGATCTAGTTTTTTTTTAAATTCACCGTCATTTTGAGTTATAAAGGAATCTTGGTCTTTAATATTTTCAATGTACCAATTATCTGGATCATTTTGTAACAACGCCCATTTCATAATTTCAATGCTTTCATCGATTACTGTGCCATCTTGTAATTGTAAAACTGGAACAGTCCCTTTAGGAGATATTGTAATTAATTCTGATGGACGATTCTTTAAAAGGATTTCTCGGTGTTCAAAAGCAATCCCTGCATAAGCCAAAGCCAACCGAGCTCGCATGGCATAAGGACATCGGCGAAAGGAATAAAGAATAGGGTAATTCAAATGTTTTGATTCAATTTCGGCTTAATTCGTGAATCAAAAAATGTTCTGGAAATAACTTGAGTTGGATCTTTTCTACGAATTTTTTGCTCTTCAATGGGCAATTTTGCAAATTCACAACATGCTTCGGAACAGCAACCTTCTAATTCTTTTTCACATGTATCACATTGGATAAATAAAATATGACAAGCATCATTTTTACAATCTGTATGTGTGTCACAGCTTGTTCCACAAATATGACACGATGCAATTACATGGTCTGTAACTCGTTCTCCTAATCGTTCATCAAATACAAAATTCTTACCAATAAATTTTGATTTTAGCCCTTTTTCTTTGATATCATGCGCATATTGAATAATGCCACCTTGAAGTTGATTTACATTTTTAAACCCATGATTCATCAGATAAGATGATGCTTTTTCACATCGAATTCCGCCGGTACAATAAAGAAGAATCTTCTCTTCCTCTTTGCCTTTCAATATACGTTTTACTTCTGGTAGTAATTCTTTTGATATTTCTACATCAGGAACAATTGCAGTTTCGAATTTACCAATTTCGCTTTCATAATAATTACGCATATCTACTATAATAGTATCAGGTTTTTCTAATGCTTGATTGTATTCTTCTGCAGTAAGATGATTTCCTACCAAGTCCATATTATATGTATCCTGATGCACACCATAAGCAACTAATTCTTCTCGGACCTTAATGGTAAGTTTAAAAAATGAGTTTCCATCTTGAATCGCTTTCTTGATGGAGATATTTTTTAAAATAGAAAATGAGTTCATACTTTCAAGAAACAATTTCCAATATTGTTCTGGCACACTTAATTGTGCATTCACACCTTCTGTAGCAATATAGATTCGACCAAAAACATTAAGTTTATCCCAAGCAATAAATAATTCGTCTCTAAATTGTTGAGGATTCTGGATGGGGTGATAAATGTAAAATGAAGCTGTAACTCTATCAAATGGTTCTTTCATTAGTTCTTTTTTTAAAATATCACGTCCGATTTTATTAAATAAAACTGGTTTTTTTTGTTTCATATTATATTCTTCAAAAAGCCGTTTGCTTTATTCAATTTCTCACGTGCATCATTTAAAGAACAATTTAATTTTTCCATGACAATAGCTGTTTTTACAGATTTTTCTGCTTCAAATAATTTTATCTGTGCAGCATCGTAATCTAATTCTGTTAATTGTTTAATAATTCGAGTACCACGATCCACCAGTTTATCGTTAACTGCCATGAGATCTACCATGAGATTGCCATACACTTTTCCTAATTTGATCATGGTAGCAGTAGAAATCATATTTAGAATTAATTTAGTTGCTGTCCCAGCTTTCATTCGGGTAGAGCCCGTGACAACTTCTGGACCTGTTACCGCATTGATGATGACATCAACTTCTGTCATTTTATATGGATTAGGGTTTGTAACAAGATAAATTGTTTTTGCTCCCTTGGATTTTGCATGATCCAATGCTGATACAACATATGTAGCAGCACCACTACATGAAATTCCAACCAATGTATCCTTAGCATTCAAATTATATTTTTTCAAATCAGAGAAAGCGTCTTCCTGGCTATCTTCAGCCCCTTCAATAGAATTCCGCAAAGCTTTCTCTCCCCCAGCAATTATACCAATAAATAATCCCTTAGGTGCTGAATACGTAGGTGGAATTTCCGAAGCATCTAATACGCCGAGTCGACCACTGGTGCCCGCACCAACATAAAATACTCGCCCGCCACTTTTTATTGACTTCAATGTAAAATTCACTGCTTGATCAATTTCGGGTATAGCTTGCTCAACAGCAGATGCAATTGATTGATCTTCTCGATTTATTGTAACCAAAACATCTCGTATTGACATTGAATCAATTTCGAAAGAATTGGGATTTTGTTGTTCAGTTTTCAGTTCGCCACGTGTTTTCATAGCCTGTAAATTACCACATCATGAAGACGTGGAAAAACATTACTCTTGAACTTCCTAATTTGGATTTGCAGCTTGCTTCAGACATTCTTTTTAGTTTAGAAATCTTATCTATTACGATTTTAGATAAACAAAATGAATCAGATTCAGAATGGTTTGATGACCCAAATAATCCATTATTACTGACGGGGAACACACATAAACTGGTTTTATTGATTCACAGTAGGCAAGATGTGAATCGGCTCATTTCAGATATAATGACTATTCTAAACTTGAAAGAATCTCCATCTTACCATGAAGAAATATTTGAAGATATAGATTGGGTGACGCACACTCAATCTCAATTCAAAGAGATTATAATTTCTAATTCACTTCGAATAGTACCACCCTGGAAAACAAATTCCGCTTTTACCGGACATACAATTATAATTCAACCCGGAAGCGGATTTGGAACGGGATCACACCCTACAACTCAACTTTGTTTAAAATGGTTGGAAAATAATCTAAAAGGTAAAGAATCTATTTTAGATTATGGATGCGGATCGGGTATTTTATCTATTGGTGCAATGAAAATAGGAGCAAATTTTGCGGAAGGCGTTGAACTCGATCCATTGGCGATTCAAAATGCAAAGCAAAATAATGAATTAAATAATTTATCTATCCCTTTCCACCATCCTGATACATTCAAAGCAAAAGAAAAATACGACATTGTCATCGCAAATATTTTAGCCAACATATTAATGCGATTATCCCCAATCATAGGTCCACTTTTTGAACAAAATTTAGTATTATCTGGAATACTTGAATCTCAAGCAAAACATGTAATTCAAAACTATTCACAGTGGGGTGATCTATCAGTACAAGATGAAATGGATGGATGGGTTTTACTCTCAAACACTTCATATATTTCATGAAAAAAGATACTACCAAATTTCAATTATATATTAGATCTTTATATTATTTAATAAAAAAAATCCCACTCTATAGGATTAATAATAGATCAGCCTGTAAATTTCAGTCATATTTTTTCTATCAAATGGACTTTATTCTTCAATGAAAGCACTTGTAAAAAATTCTCCCGAACGTGGAATTTGGTTGGAAAATGTTCCTATGCCGACCTGCAGCACAAATGATGTAAAGATCAAAATAACTCATACAGCTATTTGTGGAACTGATCTTCATATATATAAGTGGGATGATTGGTCTCAACGCACTATTAAAACCCCCTTAATTACAGGGCATGAATTTTGTGGCCTTATAGAAGAAATTGGGCCTGGGGTAACGCACTTTCAAGTTGGAGATCGTGTTTCAGGCGAGGGACACATTACATGCGGCTATTGTCGAAACTGTAGAGCAGGAAAACGCCACTTATGCCATAAAACAGTGGGAATTGGAATTCATCGTAATGGCGCATTTGCAGAATATTTAGTGATGCCTGAATTTAATGTTTGGCCGGTGCACAAAGAAATCCCATCAGAAATTGCAGCTTTCTTTGATCCATTTGGTAATGCAGCACATACAGCTCTTTCCTTTGAAATGGTAGGAGAAGATGTTCTTATCACTGGTGCTGGGCCAATTGGAATAATGGCTGTAGCTATATGTAATTATGTGGGTGCACGTCATATTGTTATTACAGACGTAAACGAGTTTCGTTTAGAGCTTGCACAAAAAATGGGAGCCACAAAAGTTGTTAATGTATCAAAAGAAAAAATAGAAGACGTTATATCTGACCTAGGTATGTCCAATGGGTTTGATGTAGGTCTTGAAATGTCTGGAAATCCTGAAGCATTCAAATCCATGTTAAACAATATGTATCATGGTGGTCGTATCGCATTACTAGGCCTACTTCCAGAAACCACTCAAATCAATTGGGACGATATCATTTTTAAAGGATTGCATGTTAAAGGGATTTATGGGCGTGAAATGTTTGAAACGTGGTATAAAATGACCCAAATGCTTAGAAGTGGTTTAGACATATCAAAAGTATTAACGCATACTTTTCCTATAGATGAATTTCAAAAAGGTTTTGATATTATGGAAACTGGAAATTGCGGGAAAGTCGTATTGGAATGGTAATTATTTCTCAACTCTACATAAGTTAATCAATGAATAATCCATATGAAAATACCTTGGATGGTTTAGACATCGATGACCCAGTAAAATCATTTTTTGATTGGTGTAAAGAACGCGAAAGTATACGGGTAAAGAGAGACATTGGCGAAAATCCCCCCTGGACGGATGATCCGGTTTTTCAACAAGGACGTTTTCTCAATACTTTTAGAGAAGATGATAAAGGGTCAAAAGCTGTATTGAAATTTTGTGAGCCAGTTAAAAATTCACTGGAAGAACTAATTCATGCGCTCTTTTTTGCTCGTTGGTGCAATCAACATACGACCTTAGACCGCTTAAACCCATCAGATTTAAGAGACCCTTCAACACTTAAAAATCTTTTGCTAAAAAAAATGAATCAACCTTGGTCTTCAGAAGCATATCCAGTTGTACCTATAAGTTGGGATGGAACTACTTATGATAGGTTGGATGCCTGCACAACACTATTCCCTAAAATAATTAATTTTTTAGTTGAAAAGATTTTAGCATCAAATCGTAACGTCGTTACTGCAACAAACTCAATAAATCATACTTTTCAAATGACTAATGATTTTCCTATATTTATGACTGTAATTGATATTTCTTGGTTTAGGCCTGACATAATCAGCCCCAATAGTCCTGTCCCAACTGGTATAGGAGCAAAACCTTACTTAGATAGATTACAGATGCATCTTAAACTAAATAATCATCACGCAACCATTGATAAAATGATTGAGTTACAAGATGAATTTTGGCCAGAAAGTCGAAGGCGATTAACCCCAGTTGATATTGAATATATTTCATGTGAAAACCGTAAATATTTTAGTTATATCAATGGGACAAAACCATTTGAAGGAAAAAACCTGTTTATTGCACATGAATAATAAGAATCAACATTTCACACAAATACTAGCTCAAATAGAGACTGAAGGTCTTTATAAAAAAGAACGAACCATAACCACCCCCCAAGGAATTAATATTTCTACACAGGAGGGGGGAAATGTTTTAAACTTTTGTGCGAATAATTATTTGGGCTTGGCAAATCATCCTGAATTAATCGAAGCGGCAAAACAAGCGTTGGATGAATATGGCTTTGGCATGGCTTCTGTAAGGTTTATATGCGGAACACAAGATTTACACAAATCCTTAGAAAAATCCATTTCTACTTTTCTTGGAACTGATGATACCATTTTATACACCAGTTGTTTTGATGCTAATGGTGGACTTTTTGAAACACTTCTTGGGCCGGAAGATGCAATCATTTCTGATGCCTTAAACCACGCATCCATTATTGATGGTATACGATTATGCAAAGCACAACGATTTCGATATGCGAATAATGATATGGTTGATTTAGAAGAAAAACTCAAAAAAGCTGAAAGTGCACGAATTCGACTAATTGCGACCGATGGCGTTTTTTCTATGGATGGCTATATTGCCAATTTAAAGGGAATTACAGATTTAGCTGGAAAATACAATGCACTTGTAATGGTAGATGATTCGCACGCTACAGGATTTGTGGGGAAAACGGGTCGTGGATCTGCTGAACATAATGGCGTGCTAAATAAAATTGATATTTTTACGTCTACCCTTGGGAAAGCTTTGGGTGGCGCATCAGGTGGATTCACATCTGGAAAACAAGAAATCATTGATTTACTTCGTCAACGATCTCGCCCATATCTTTTTTCCAATAGTGTTGCTCCATCAATAGTAGCTGCCGGATTAAAAGCATTTGAACTTTTATCGAATACAACTGAGCTTCGTGATAAGTTGGAAGAAAACACAACCTATTTTAGAGATAAAATGGCCAGTGCTGGATTCGACTTAAAATCAGGCATTCATCCAATAGTTCCTATCATGTTATATGATGCTGTATTAGCTCAAAAAATGGCATCAGCCTTATTGAAAGAAGGAATATATGTGACGGGATTCTTTTTTCCTGTTGTTCCTAAAGGCCAAGCTCGGATTCGCGTTCAAATATCAGCCGCTATGAATAGAGAGCATTTGGATAAAGCCATAAATGCATTTGTAAAAATCGGTAAAATATTAAATATTATATAAAAAGGAGTTTGCATGTTAAATAATATTCCACCCATCATTTCCCCAGATTTATTTCATGTATTAATGAGTATGGGCCACGGAGATGAAATTGTTATCGCTGATGGGAACTTCCCTGCAGATACAAATGCAGAAAGGCTTATTCGTGCTGACGGACACGGCGTTTGCAATATTCTAAAAGCAATTATACCATTTTTCCCAATGGATGAATCTGTAAATGATTATGCCATTGTTATGGCTACTGGCGATGAATCCACGCCACCCATTTGGGCAGAATTTGAATCAATTTTACACAATCAATATCCTAATCGATCTAATCTAACATCTATTTCTCGCGAATCGTTTTATAATAGATCAAAAAATGCATTTGCTATTGTTGCAACAAGTGAATCTGCGCTCTTTGCAAATATCATTCTCAAAAAAGGTGTTGTAATAATTTAACCTTTATAAGATATTCGGGTCTGATTGCCTACATATTAATCTAACTTGGAGTATTTTATGAACTTTTTATCTATTAAGAGATTGTTTATAGTTTTTATTTTTACATCTATAGGTATATCACAGTCTGTAGAAATAATTCGCGACACAGATGGTATTCCCCACATTTTAGGAGAGACCGTTAAAGATTGTGGTTTTGGATTAACAATTGCCATGTTTCAAGATCACCCGAAAATGTTGGTAGAAAATATTTTAACAACACGGGGAGAGATGGCGCAACATTATGGGCAAAATTATATTAATCAAGATTTATTTATTCGGTCCCTTCGTTTTCAGGAAAAAACAACTATTGCAATGGAAACTATTTCTATTGATATTTTAAATTATCTGGAAGGGTTAGCCGCTGGTGTCAATTATGGTTTTGCTAATTATCCAGAACAGATTCCACCGTCTATTGATCCAATGACGTTTCTTCCGGTGACGTCTTCTGACATGTTTAACACGAGTTATATTAAATCATTAACACACGAGTGGAACCAATTTCAAAAAGATGCAAGCCAATATTTAACTCAATCAGATATATTGCCCGATACCGAACAAGATATGTCCAATCAATGGGTTGTTTCACCTGAGCGCACTGCCGATAATGCTCTTTATATGTTATGTGATCCTCATTTACCCTTTAATGGAACTACAGGTTCATGGAGCGCCCATTTAAAATCAGCTGATGGTGTATTAAATTATAATGGATTCTTTTTCTTGGGTGGTCCACATCCCGTGATGGGACATAATGAAAAATTTGCTTGGTCTCACACAGCAAATAAAGTGGATTTCGCTGACGCCTTTCTTGTTTCATTAGACCCAAGTACAGAAAACCATTATCTCTTAGATGGAATTTCAAAGCCTTTTAATACTTGGGCAGAATCCATACAGGTTTCGGATGGAACCGTGGCTCATCGAACAGCCAAGCAATCGGACGATCATGGTGTTTTTGTACAAGCAATTAACAATTCTACTGCCTTATTTGCAAAACTAGAAGTTGAGAATCTTGTTTCAGGATTTGAACAGGGCTTTCGAATCATGACTGCAGAATCTGTCACAGAATGGGAAGCAGCATTGTCACTTCATCAATATGATAAATGGAATTGTATAGGGGGAGATGTTCAAGGAAACTTATTATTTATTTTTAACGGGCATACCCATTATAGAAATGATCCTATGGCGGCGAGAGAAGGCGTATTAGATGGATCAGTCTCTTCTACATTATGGCAAGGTGTTATTCCGTTTTCATCTCTTCCGCGAGTGGAAAATCCATCTTCTGGTTATTTGCAAGATTGCAACGATGCTCCGTGGTATGTAACCCCAAATCCTGGATTTGGTCCTGATGATGTACCAATAGAATTATACGAAGGGAATAGTTTTGGGTTGCGAGGACGTCGTGTAACTGAATTATTGGAATTGGGTGGAGACAGTCTTACAACAGAATATCTAAAAAATGTAGCTTTAGATAATCAAATGCTTGGATGGGATTCTCTTAAACAAATATTACCTTTAGCTTTAGAAGAATCAACCGCGGATTCATTCCCAAGACAAGCTGAAGCAGATTCGTTAGCAAATATTTTATTTACTTGGAATGGAAAGGCTGAAATAACATCCACTGAAATGTCCCTTCTATTTTATGTGCGTGAAGTTCTTCCTGAAAATTTAAAATTTGTAAATCCATACTCCTTTAATGAATTTGAAAGACGCACGATTGTTGAATCGCTTGTAGGGGCTAAAGATGAATTAATCAGTCGATATGGTACTCAGTATATTCCTTGGGGAGATATTCATGGGTATTTCCGAGGAAATAATTACTTTCCCCTTTCAGGTGGAACAGGTCATACTGATTTAGCTGCGGCCAAAATGGGAAAAGGAAGTTTACAAAATGATAACCTTTTTCACAGCACCGCTGGAAATGATCACATTATGTTAATTCGAATCAAAGAAGGTGAAACGCCTAAAGCATGGTCAATGAAACCCAATGGGCAATCAGAAGACCCATCATCTCCCCATTATAATGATTTAACTGCCTTTTATTCACAAGATAGTCTTCGGGAACGATGGTATGATGAAAGTGATATTATGGCAAATGCAGAATCAGTTGAAACCCATACTTACTTAAGCAATGATTCTGATGATAGTCTTCCAATCAAGTTCATTCTTTATCCGGCTTATCCTAACCCATTCAATTCTACTACAACAATTCGATTTTCGGTAGAGAGTCAATCTAATACTTCTCTAAGAATTTTTGACATAAATGGTCGATTGATTGAAACTTTGATTGATAGAAAACTTTTAACTGGTGAGCATGATGTCCTATGGAATGCATCCAATTATGCTAGTGGAATTTATTTTGGAAAACTCACCGTTGCTAATAAAGTACAAACACAAAAAGTAATATATTTGAAATAATTTTTCTATTAGAGTGAGTTTAAATTTGATATAATTTAGAAATAATCAAAAAAAACCTGACCTTAATTATGTCTATTAATGGCCATATTCCCATTATCACTCAAACTCAACAGAAAAACTTCCCATCTTACTTGCCCTCGTGAGAGTCACGAGCTTATATTCACCGGCTTTTTTAAACCTTAAATAACCATTTATAATGCAAAATAATTTAACACCTAGATATTTAATTATCGGACTCATTCTTGCCTGGGCGATTTATGCCCTGTTGCCAACCTGGCAATACCAGAACATGACCGACGATAAAAAAGAAGAACTCCGTACATCTGGAGATCTTGAACAAATCGAATCCAAAATCATTAGACAAGGTCTTGATTTAAAAGGTGGAATGTATATTGTTCTCGAAGCAGACATTCCAACCCTAATGACAAATCTTGCAGACATGCGTGATGATCGTCTTGAAGCTATCATAGCAGGTGCCAAAGAAAAATCAGCATCACCAGATGTAGATTTCTTTGCGGCATTCGAGCAAGATGTAAAAGCAGATGGGATTAAACTATCCCGCTATTACCATCAATATGGTGCATCATTAGAAAATATCATGTTGGCATTAAAAGACGAAGCTGATGATGCAATTAACCGAGTTTTGGAAATTTTACAAAACCGCGTTGATCAATTCGGCGTCGCTGAACCCACAATTCAAAAACAGGGCAAACATCGGATTGTAGTTGAGTTAGCAGGAATCCAAGATTCTGAACGGGCACGAGCTTTACTTCAAAGCACCGCACTTCTAGAATTTTATTTAGTAAAAAATGTTGCTGTTACCAATGAAATGATTCTTCAATTAGATGATATTCTAAAAGAAACAACTGATGAAGCCGAATTATTAGAATTATCAAATGCCGGTCAATCTAAAATAGAAACAAAACCATCTGAAGATATCAAGAAAGAAGATGGAACAACAACTGTTTCTGAATTATTTGGAGAAACAGATCAAACACCTGAAGAATCTTCAAATAGTGATTTAATTGAAAATGAATCAGCAGATATTTTTACCCAAGCACCCTTCTCTGGCTTATTAGCGGCAATTGGTGGTGACATGGGCGTACCTGAAAAAAATGTGTATGCATTGAAAAAATTATTATCCAAACCAGAAATTACATCAAAACTGAAAAGTGCAAATGGCCAGTTTCTATTAAGTCATAAAGCAGAAGTGTCTGCAAATGGAAATGTTTCTAATAATTTTTATAGACTTTACTATTTAGAAAAATCCCCTGAACTTACAGGTGGCGTTGTCGATGAAGCCAAAGCAGACTTAGGTTCATTGGGTGGCGGTTCTGCCGGCCAACCCATCGTTTCGCTCTCAATGAATAGTGAAGGAGCAAGAACTTGGGCTCGAGTCACTGGCGCAAATATCTCTGAACGAATTGCGATTGTACTTGATAATAAAGTTCATATGGCTCCATCAATCAAAGAAAAAATTTCTGGTGGAAATACACAAATTCAAGGATTTGCTAATATAAATGAAGCAAAAGATTTAGCAATTATTCTTCGTGCAGGTGCTTTACCTGCTCCGGTTAATATTATTGAAGAAAGAATTGTTGGACCTAGTTTAGGTGCTGACTCTATTGCGCAAGGAACTCAAGCTGTACTATTAGGATTAGGTCTTGTTCTTATCTTTATGTTGGTTTACTACAAGATGGCTGGAATTGTTGCAAATTTTGCATTGATCTGGAATATCTTGCTTGTATTAGCTGTTTTGGCTTCTTTACAAGCAACTCTAACCCTTCCCGGTATTGCAGGATTGATTTTAACTGTTGGGATGTCCATAGATGCTAATGTGATTATATTTGAGCGGATTCGTGAAGAGTTACGAAAAGGGAAAACACCTAAAGCTGCGGTTGATGCTGGATATGATAGAGCTTTAACCACAATCATTGATGCAAGTATAACAACTTTAATTGCATCCTTGGTTCTTTATCAATTTGGTACGGGTCCAATTAAAGGGTTTGCAACTGTTCTTTTCTGGGGAATCCTAATTAGCTTGTTCACTGCAGTCTTTATTACACGCACTATTTTTAATGCATATACGTCCCGAAAAGGGCTTACAACATTGAGTATTTAATATGAGAATAATCAAAGAAACACATATCGATTTCATTAGCAAAACCAGATTAACTGGAATTTTGTCTCTAGTTTTAATCATTGTTGGTCTTGCAACAATGTTCATGAAAGGCGGTCCTAAATTAAGTATTGACTTTAAAGGTGGTTCTATGATCGCCGTCAATTACACAGAGCCTGTAGATATCGACGAAGTTCGTACGGCATTAAATCAAGTCACAATCGATGGACAGTCTTTCGATTTTAGTCATGTTGAGATAAAACATTTTGGCGATGAGTCTAATGTGGCTGTTCGACTGCCAAGTATGGAAGATGAGCCTGAACAATTCGCACATAAGTTCGTTGAAAAAATGGCTGAAGCATTTCCAAAGCTTGTTCCTGAAAATCAATCAGATTTTATTCTATCTATAGAAAAGGTAGGACCCAAAGTTGGTGCTGAATTAAGCGGGGATGCTATCATGGCTATATTCAGTGCATTGGCACTTATTTTAATCTACATTTCCATTCGCTTTGAATTCAAATATGCTGTAGGTGCAATTGCTGCATTAACCCATGATATTTTAATTACATTGGGTATTTTTTCCATATTGGATTTTGAAATATCTTTAGCTGTGATTGCAGCTTTTCTTACCATTGTAGGATATTCTTTGAATGATACTATAGTTATTTTTGATCGAATTCGAGAAAATGTGAAAGGTTTGAAAAAAGCATCTCTATCTTCCGTTATTAATGAGAGTATTAATCAATCATTGAGTCGGACAATTATAACATCTCTTACAACATTTTTTGTTGTCATGATATTATTTTTGGTTGGTGGAGAAGTGATTCATACCTTTGCATTCGCAATGATCATTGGCGTAATTGTTGGAACATACTCCAGTATTTTTGTTGCAAGTCCAGTTGTAATTAAAATGGATTCAGATAATTAATTTTTCTTAATAACTTAAATATATTCCAAACGCCCCGTGTCCTAAATCTATCATAGGTCGGGGCGTTTTTTTTTCAATATGAAACCTAAAGTTTTATTCAATTATATTGTTCTTTGCTTTATTTGGGGAACAACTTGGCTTATTTTAAAAAAGAGCCTTACAGATGGCACACCACCTTTTTTAGGATCTGGAATCAGATTTTTTGGGGCAGGGATTATTTTTTGGATTTATATTTTATATAAAAGGAGTTGGCCTCCATTCGATAGAATATCACTCATATTATATTTTCAATTTGGTGTACTAAATCTTGCCATTAGTTATGGCCTAACCTACTGGGCTACACAATTTATATATTCAAGTTTATCATCAATTATTTGGGCCGGATTTCCACTAAGTGTTGCAGCTTTTTCATATTTCATGCTGCCGAATGAACGATTAACACGAAAGAAAATACTAAGCTTATTTCTAGGTACAATGGGTGCATTACTGATTTTAAAAGAAGGATTAAATTTTGAAGGCGATCAAATTGTTTTAGGTATTTTAGTTGTCATGATAGCAGTCGTAGTTGCAACCTATCCCAGCGTATATTTAAAAAGGCATTCAACTGCCGTATCTTCACTACACTTAAACGCAGTTAGCCAAATAGTTGCTGGAATTCTATTATTTATTGTATCCCTTATATTTGAATCCGATCAAATTATGGTCTGGAGCAATTTTAATATTTTCGCATTAATTTATCTATCAATTTTTGGCTCTTTAATTGCATGGTATATTTATTTTTGGCTATATACCCATATATCAATGTCTCAAATTTCGTATATTGCCTTTTTCCCGCCTTTATTGGCGACAGGTTTGGGATGGGTATTCTTAGATGAAAAACTATCAATTCTGGCTATATTTGGAGGCGGGCTCGTCATTATGGGCGCTGTTCTTGTAAACTTTGATGAATGAATATGCTAAAATAAAAACTCCTATTGGCACACTTGGTATTCGTACCAATGATCGAGGAGTTTATCGTGTTCACCTTGCTAATGATATCATTCAAGATGAACCCCAAACTTCTATAAAAAATAGATCTCCACTTTTAAATCAAACACTAAAAGAACTCCAAGAATATTTTAATGGAACAAGAAAGGATTTTACAGTCCCTCTTGATTTAAAGATGCCGCCCTTTTATAAAAAATCATTATTAGAAGTGGCGAAAATTCCTTTTGGTAAAACTGTATCTTATCAAGAAATTGCCAAACGAGCAGGGAATGAAAAAGCTTCGCGCGCGGCTGGATCGGCCAATGCAAATAATCCAATTGCAATACTTATTCCATGCCATAGAGTTTTGACATCAAATGGCACGTTGGGAGGCTATGGTGGTGGATTGGATAAAAAAATGATTCTCCTAACTCATGAAGGAATTGATGTAAAACTCTAACTATGAACTCTCTTTTATTAACTTTAGAACCCAATTAACTTCAAGCCCTTATGAACTCTATCATACAGAACATTAGAACTAAACTATTTGCAGGTATAGCTACAGCTCTTCCCTTATTATTTACGTATTTTTTATTAGAATTTTTATTTGTTTCGCTTGATGAATTATCAGCTCCGATTCTTGAAAAATTCGGAATTGAAATCCCCGGACTTGGAATAGTATTAACATTAGTTCTCATCCTTTTTTTAGGTATTCTTGTCACAAATTTTCTTGGACGAAAAATATTTGACTTAGGTGAAAAAATATTAAAGCGAGTTCCTATAGTTAATACAATCTATAGCACATTAAAACAGATTACGGATACATTTACAAAAGGGACATCTGATACTTTCCAAGGCGCTGTGTATATCCAATATCCAAGAGTAGGACTTTGGACAATGGCTTTCATTAGTGGGGAATCTAAAACAAACGATGGCGTGCCTTATTATCACTTATTTGTCCCAACAACGCCAAACCCTACTTCAGGGTTCTTTCTATTGATACCTCAAGCAGATGCTGTTCCAACTGGAATGTCAGTTGAAGATGGGCTAAAAACAATCATCTCGGGTGGAATGTTAGCACCTGATGTAAATCCTTTACCGTAAATACTAATCTTATATAAATTAAATATTTTTATGTTCTTATTCATTCATAATTACAATTCAATTTATATTGGTCAATCCAAATGATTCATCCGAATATTATATTTATTCTAATTCTTTTTATAAGTTATTTGATTGGGTCTTTTCCGACAAGTATTATCGTTGGTAGAGCATTACGAGGAATCGATATTCGAGAACATGGCAGTGGAAATGCAGGTGGGACGAATATATTTAGAGTGCTTGGATGGAAACCCGCCTTATTTGTCGTTTTATTTGATATATTCAAAGGATGGCTTCCTGCCGCCTATTTAGCCAAATTATATTTTGAAGCAACTCTACTTCCAGACTTAGGACTTTTTCAAGTTTTATGTGGATTTGCTGCGGTATTAGGACACACATACACAGTCTTTGCCGGATTCAAAGGTGGAAAGGGTGTCGGGACTCTAGCTGGAATGCTCATCGCATTGTTCCCTGTAGCTGTACCACTATGTATTTTGGTTTTTGTGATTACATTAATTTTCACAGGATATGTGTCAATTGGATCCATGATAGCCAGTACATCCTTACCTATCCTTTTACTCCTATTACCTATTATCGGAATAGAACCGGCTGAACTATCTCTATTAATCTTCAGCTTACTAGTACCATTTTTTATGATTTATACTCATCGTTCTAATATTTCTCGACTTAGAAATGGTACAGAAAATCAGTTTGAAAAAGCAATGATATTTAAAAAGAAAAGTTAGAACTTCTGCTCAACACTCCAATGGATTGAGCCTGAATTCCAATCACCATCTTTATAACCCCAGCCATAATCAATTCTTAATACATCCACCATTGGTATTGGAATCCTAAGGCCGATACCAGTTCCTAACATTGGACTTTGTGATAATAAATCAGTCCACGATTCACTGATAATTCCTGCATCTAAAAAAGCTACAACACCCAATCCAAACTCAACCCCATATTTGGTAGCATATTTAGGGATAATATCTTTTCTTAACTCTATAGTCGTTTGAACTGATTCATGTCCAAAACGAAACGATTCGGCTCCTGAATAATATAGTTCTTGATTCGGTAATGCCCATCCACGGACTGAATATGAATCACCAAAATAGTTTAACCAAATTTCCTTTTTATCGCCCCATTTTCTTTTAAAAGTGGTATTTACAGCCAAAACTAAATTCTTTTTGGATGTGTTTAACTTGAAAAATCCTGAATAGGATTGGCGCCAAATTAACAATGAATAATTAGAAGGTTCGATCCCATTCATAAAATAAAAATAATGAGAAATCAAAAGACCTTTTGTTGGATTCCAATAAATATCTCTTGTATCATATCGAGTAGAAACTTGAGGTGAAAAATATAAATATGAATTTGAAGTTGATTCATTAGAAAAGGTTTTTTTTTCAAATTCAAATCCAATTGAAGATTTGATAGATTCACCAAACCAACGACCTAAATCAATTTGGAATGATTGAACATCCGTTTCCCAATTTAAAAAATTATGATGAAATGATGATTTACCCGAACTCAATGAGAGTGAAACATGATTGCCAAACATCCAAGGATCGACAAAATTAAATCCATAAGTATCCATTCCTCCAATACTTCCACCTAATTGTAACGTTTGATTTCTACCTCTAAAGTTTTGAATAATCCATCCGCCAACTAATGACCACCCAGTGTCTTCTTCATACACTGGAAATACGCCAGGTGGTGTTTTTTGAATGGATTCAATAACTATATATTTTAATATTGCAGACTTATCTTGCAGTGGAATTACTTTCCACGACACTTCGCTAAAGATTCCTAAATTTTCTAATCGATTTCGATCTTCTTCTGCAATGGTACTATCTAGAATAGTATGAAGAGTATGGTGAATTTCACGTTCAATAATATAATCCAATGTTTTGGAATTTCCATAAATTTGGATAGATGAAATAGATGGAGAATATCCACTTCCTAGTAGGTTCGACAAAACAACAAGCAATAAAAAAAGGCCTACTAGAGACCTTTTTTTAAGTTTAAACATTAACACAGTTTATATATCAATACCTTGGACCATCAAACGTTTTTTGTATTCTATTCCTTGTTTGGAATAGGTATCATCAATGGCTTTTTCAAGTTTATCATTAACTTTTAAACTAGACATTTCAACTTTGATATTCCGTTCATCTAACTCTCGAACTTTATAGGTGGACTTAGCATCTTCATAAATATGCCAGACACCATCAAATTCTTTAGGAGTACCGAATTCCATGAGTACTTTGTGCTTAATAATATCACCAGATGTTAATTGAGGAAAACCTGTGTCTTTTAATTTTACTTTTTTCGTGATTCCTTCCAAAATGAAATGAGAATCATTGTTATTGGTTGTACTGTAAATAAAATCAACATTCACAAATTCCAATCTAATCTGTTCATGAGTCAAACGAGATGTGTATTGAAATTCTACAGATGCACGTTTAATGGGTAGAATAAACCCTTCTTTTGTTGTACGGTTATCATCATGATATACGACTTCAACCGTTGTGTCTGGTATGATAGAAAGAACTGCAGGAAGATTTGATTCCCAAGGAGAGAGTAATTCATCTCGGAATACCCACCCATCAGGGATTCGTTTCACTGGAATCACTGATTCAATATTTTTTCTACTAATTACCTTAGTCGGAGAAACATCTACAGAGATATTTTCCTGTTTTTCTTTGTTTTCAGATTTACCTGAAGATTTCCTTCCACCAAACAATTGTAATTCTTCACCATTTATAGGTAAAAGAATCGTCATTGCAAGAATGAAGATTATTATGTTTTTCATATTTTTTCTCTTATTAGGGAGGAGTGTAACCTCGGATTATTGGTACAACCAACCGCCGTAATTTAATAAACTTAATACAATGTTTTTAATAAAAAAAGGCCCTCTATTATTGAGAGCCTTTTTTAATCCAAACTGATAAAATAGCTTATTTACGTCCTCTTGCCATAGGTGCGCGAGCTACATGTCCATTTTTATCAATGAAATATAAAAAGCCTGATTCACGTGTAACACCCGCTTTTGCAACTTCTTCAGGACTTCCGCCACCCTTTCCGGCGCGAGCCATTTTTGATCGTGATACATTACCATTCTTATCTAAATAATATAAGAATCCCTTTTCTTTGGTAACTCCAGTTTCCTTTACAACTTCAGCCATTTTGACCTCCAATTTTAATTGTGGTTTGCTTTTTTGGTAGTGGATAGAGAATAATTCCCTACTCCTCTCAACGGCAAGTGTACAACATCTAAGGGGTAAGTGTCAAGATTTTTCTCGACGAGCTCTCGACGAGAAAATTACACCTATATTTACTCATTTTTTACAATGATACTTTTTCTTCACTTTGTAACTTCCACCGTTCAAACTTCAATAATATTTTATTTTTAAATATCAATTTACCTATTCAATTATTGAAAAGATTGAAAACAAATTTATGCCCCGGTAGCTCAGCTGGATAGAGCATCTGCCTTCTAAGCAGAGGGTCACAGGTTCGAGTCCTGTTCGGGGTACAACTTGGGTCGATAACACGAACCACTTAACATATCTAATATGTAAATAACAGTTTTCTATAAATAATTGAAGATTGTAATAGTTGTGGTTCTTTATAAGATAATTCTAATTTGCTGCAATTGTAAGTGCCAAATAAATACTTACTGTGATTACCATAATGGCTAAAGATGTATTTTTTGCATGAACCCAAGGCGTCATATCCACTGGAGCAGGAACGCGGGTGTCACTAATTGCAATTTCATTGGTAGTTTTCGGCTTTAATTGCCCAATTATTAGCATCACAGCAATCGATGCTATAAAACTGATAAAATAGCCATGGAGCCAATGAAGATCACCATCTCCATTTGCAAAAAAGGTTGGCACATCTTTAATATTTACAAATGTGAAAAATGCATAAAAAACCATGCCCACAATCATACCAATTTTGGCTGCGATGGCTGGAACATGTTTTGTCCCAATTCCTAAAATGAAAATTCCTATGATAGGAACACTATACAACCCATTCACTTTTTGAAGGTAAGTAAAAATGGATTCCATTTGTGCCAGCATTGGGGCAATTAAAATAGATGCCACTGCAAGCCCCATTCCAAACTTTTTCCCTGTTTCTACAATTTGTTCATTTGAAGCATTTTGGTTAATATACCCTTTATAAAATTGTAATGAGAATAATGTAGAAGCGCTATTTAAGGCACTATTAAAAGAGCTAAGAATTGACCCCATCAAAACAGCTGCAAATAAGCCAACAGACCATTCTGGCAATACTTGGCGGACAACAGCGCCATAAACTTGATCCTGCTTAGAAAAAGTCAATACATCTGTCATATGAAGTGCTATTATCCCCGGAAGACAAAGCATGATTGGACCTACCAGTTTCATTCCTGATGCAAATAACACTCCCTTTTGGCCTTCAGCAAGGCTTTTAGCTGCCATGGCACGTTGCACTATGACTTGATTGGTTGACCAATAAAATACCTGAATAAACATCATTCCAGTCAAAAGAGTTGGCCAAGGAACAGAGACAACTTTATTATCAATATTCGTTTGGGTTAATACTGCCAAATATTCCGGGTGAGTGTTTAATAAAGTTGAAACCCCAGAAAAGAACGAACCGTCTCCCAGTTTCATTAATGCTAACGCAGGAATGGCCAGACCACCAATAAGCAACCCAACGCCATTTATTGTATCACTGACCGCAACCGATTTTAGACCTCCAAAAATGGCATAGGAGCTTCCCAATAATCCAATAACGGCAACCACGACCCATAAGGAAATATTTAAATTAAACATGCCAATCAAAGCCAATGAACCGGTATAAAGAACAACTGGTAGTAAGACGGTTACATAGCCAAATAAAAATAACCCTGACACCATAGAACGGGTTGTTTTATCAAACCTTTTTTCTAAAAAAGCAGGTGTCGTTGTAAATCCGCTCGCTAAATATTTTGGCAGAAATATTAGTGCAGTGGCAATCATGGCAAAAGCCGCTAATGCTTCCCATGCGACACCAACCAATGCTTTATCGCCAAATACGTCACCATTTAATCCAACAAGCTGTTCTGTAGATAAATTAGTTAATAATAAAGATCCTGCAACAATAGGCCAACTTAATGACCGGCCGCCCGTAAAATATTCTTCTGATACATTATCTGACTTTTCCATCTTTCGGACAATACGATAAGTGAATAAAGCCACTGCACCGGTGGCTACAATAAATGAAATGAGTGAAAAATCGATTCCGTTAAACATATTTCATCTTGTTGTTTTGTTGTAAATAATGACTCAGTTCTTTTATAATGTTATAAATATATATCCATTTTGCTCTTTGACAAACATTTTAAAATGATGGAACTGGTACGTTTTTTAACAAATTCAGTGAAACTGTCTTTGTTAAACTATAATCTCCGCCTTTTGCATCATTACGATAAATATCAATCAATACTTTTTCTTTGGATACCCTGAATTTCATGAATGTACTTCTAGTGGGATTAATGTTGTCCCAAAATGTACTAAAATATTCTTCTCTTTCTTTATCAATTAATGAGTCAGCTTTTTTATAAAACTTCTTTAATATTTCAAAGCCTTGAGAATTATTTATTTTTTTATAACTAATCATATTTGTAAGGTTCATATAGTATAATAATTTCTTATGACGATAAGTATCTGGAGTATAGATAGTAGAAATAATATCTTCAATCGATTTAGTGTTATCTTTATTTTCTATAACGGCTGATTTTATTGTTTCATATGCTAACCCAGGGTACAAAATTTCTACACCACGAGCATGGCCGCAGTCAATTTGCCATAATCCATTAATCTTTGTGTAAGATGTACTGTGAGTGTGTCCATGTAGATAGGCCAAAACATCATATTTCATCATCAATTGGTGAAATTTGAACGATTGTTTTGGATATTGATCTAGCGCATCCCCAACATGACGTTGCCTGCCATTATTAAGATCTGGAATAGAAATGATAGGTTCATGCCCAGCAACTATAATATGTTTCTTTGTTGTTTCTGATAAATCATCTTCTAACCATGATAACAACACATCAACTACATTTCCATCCGTTCCCGTATCAGATTTTCCATCAAAATATTCATTTAAAACCACAAAATGAAAATCTCCATAATCAAAAGAATAGGTTGTTTCTTCGCATCCAGCTGGACCTATTTTTACAATATTTGGTAACGAATTACCATTTTTATTTAATTCTCTTAAGAATACCATTGTCTGTGGATCTTCTAATTCATGATTCCCTACAATAGGGTACCATGGATAGTCTTTACCTAATATTTTAGCAATTAAATTTGCAGACGATGATGCAGGCTCTAAATCGCCTGGGCTTATCATAAAGGACCCTTTTCCTACTTTTTCAATCGCATTCAGTGCACCTAGAAAATATTCATTTGAATTATATTTTTCTGTGGCCTTATCTCTCCAATCTGCCGCTAAAATGAATGAGAACTCATCTGTTGTTGATTCTAAATCTTTGCTACAACTTATTAACAATGAGAAAGTGAGTAATAAAAATAAGGGTATATTCTTCATATTTGTTTTTTTCTTTTAAGTGTGAAAGTGATATTTCTATAATAAGTATTATTCTAAAATATTAATCTTTTGCTTGAATCTTCCAAAGAGACAAGGCTAATAATAAAGAAACTACTGATGCTGACACCCAAAATGCAATTGCATCATCAAAGTTGTAAATTGTTTCTCCACCTATTACTGTGATAGAATTTTCGATAAGATGACTACTTATGTTTTCCTGAAAAGCTGCACCTAAATAACTAAATATTCCTATGAATCCCATTGCTGCCCCTGTTGCATTTTTGGGTGCAATATCTACCGCAAATAACCCACCTAACACTGCCAATAAACCACTTAATGTGAACCCATATATAATAAAACCGATTGAGAGTGTAAGCGTTGAAGGTGATCCGAAAAATATAAGCAATAAGGAGCCTATTTCTAACAATCCAAAGAGGAAGGTAACCGGTGGTCGACGTGCTTCAAAATATTTATCTGATATAAATCCATACGCGATACATCCTATAATACCTGCAAATGTATTTAGCCCAATTAAACTACCAGCTTCAATAAGGGTAAAACCCTTCGCCTCTTGTAGATATAATATCCCCCAACTATTAATGGCATATCTTGTGATATACATGGTAGCACTCGATAAACCAATAATCCATATAGAACGGATTTTTATTATTTGAAACTGGCTTTTTATAATATCTGAAAAACTGTTCGTATAACTTTTATTAACCGGCTCGTTACGCCAATTTGAAATTGAGGGTAAACCTAACGTTTTTGGATGATCTTGTAGAAAATAGTAAGCGATAAATGCCACAATAATTAGAGTAATCCCAGGACCAATAAATCCGGCCTTCCAGGAAAAGAAGCTTACTAAAGTAGCGGTACCAATAAAGGTTAATCCCTCACCGATACTATGAGATGAACTCCATAGACCGTAATAACGCCCTCTTTCACTCGCGCTAAACCAATTAGTTAATGATATAGCACAAGATGGTGCTCCAAACCCTTGGAACCAGCCATTTAATCCCCATAGCGCCACCCAAAAAAACAGACTTGGAACAGAACCCATAATTATATTGATAATACCTGATATTATAAGACCAAAAGATAAGAACTTTTTAACATTTACATGGTCAGCTAGAAAGCCATTAAAGAACTTGCCAAATGCGTATCCATAAAAAAATGATGAGCCAACAAGCCCTAATTCGGTAATCGAGAAGATTTCATTATCAATAAGCGGTTTTTTTACAACAGACAGAGCTAAGCGACACGTATATGCAAACCCATATGAAAAAATAATCGCGATAAGAACTTCTTTTCTATGCTTCGAGAAAAGATTGTCAATTTCATTCTTATCTTTTATGGGAGGCTTCTGTCCGCCAGCCTTAAAAAACTTTAATATATAATTGATAATTATTTTCATTGATAAAAATGAATTACAATTAACGGTGATCCCATGTATTATTCATTTTCAACGATGGATTGAAACTATTAGCAATACTTTCCCAGGGAACAATTTTAAAACTTTGGTTCCCAATATCATTCACTCCATCTTGCACAATGAAGAACCCATTTTGGAATTGGTCGTTTAAGTTCAAATTGCAAACATCAATTCCATCAGTATCGGATACACCATCAATAACTTTACCGTCGGCAATTGCAAATTGTCCAATATACGAATTATCACCTTCACGTTTGTATATGGCATACGAATTGTTACCTTGGCTGGATGCTATTAAATAACCTGTGGAGTCCCCTGAATAATAAATTGTTAACCCTTCTACATCAGCTGTAAGATGAGATCCCATTTCGTCTATTAATAAACCTTGATTGCCATCACTGGGATTTGCCCCAAATTTCCATATTCCCTTTTCTTCTTCGCCTATATACAAATGACCCAAAATATCATCCGCAACACATCCTTCTAATTGGCTAGGTAATTTAAGGGTGCGCACAAGTGTAGCATCTACTAGGCCTTGACCATTATCATTTAATAAATATTGTTCTACATTCCCTTTTTTATCATTCACAACAGCATATATATCATTTGTATTTACATTTTTATACATACATGATCCATAAACTGAAATTCCCAATTTAATTTCTCTTGCTGCGATATTTACAAGCGATCTATTTTCTATATCAACTTTAAATATGGCTAATGTATTGGATGTTCTTTCTCCCGCTGTAACAATATCTATTTTTTCACTTCCCAGTACAAAGCCATACCGAATATCCACATTATTCATTTTTCCATTTTCAGTCTTAAATATTTCTTTTCCAGTTAAATCGTAAACTCTTAAACCAGCATAATTTTCATCTTTGTCAGTTCCAATGACCAAGGACAAAGAAGGATCTTTTGGATGCACCCAAATGCATGGATCATCAGCAGTATCTCCAGATGACTCAACGGGTTCTGTTTCAATCGAAGCATAGACTTTATTAATCTGAATATTACTATCCATATTTGTGCATGAAATAAAAAATAGAAACAGAAAACTTGATATAATTTTATACATTCTTTACCCTTAAATATTTGCATGTTGAAATATTTTTATTAATCTTACAAAATTTTACAAGGGGCTCCTAAATCAAGGAGTTATTAAAGGAACCCCTGGTGGATCATAATTTATTATGCACCATTAAAAATCATACTGGAAACCCATCCGGAATGAAGGGCCGTAAAGTTCTCTTTGTATAGGAGTTGACTCAGAACCTTGATAGTAACCTAATGGCGCATTATTCAAATTCATTAAATCAGCCAATAAGGTTAAATTTTTCATAGGGTTATAACTTAATGAAACGTCAACGCGATTGGATGGTTCATAATAAACATCTTCATCTACTCCGCCACCAACTTTAACAATGTATTTATCCGAAATCGCATAGGAAAGCCTTGTTGATAATTTCTTCGTTTCATAAGAAAGACTCAAATTCCCAGTGCTACCTGCTTGACCGGGAAGCGTTGTATTCTCTCTGTTTGATCCATAATTAGCATCTGATGTGGTCGATGTAAAATTTGCATAAATGCCAAAACCACTCAAAATACCAGGCAGAAATGTTAGTTGTTGCTGTAAATTGATTTCCCAACCACTTAAGGTAGCTCCCTCACCATTTGCAGGCATGACAACTTCTGCATACTCTTTGCCAAGAACCGTATAATCTTCGAAGACACCTTCATAAAAATAATTGGCGATATCTTTCGAAAAATATCCAAAGCTCAAAACTCCAAGAGGTCCAGCATAATATTCTAGCATCATATCTATATTTTTTGCATGAGCTGGTTTTAGATCAGGATTTCCAATTTCTGCTTCATCATCATCAGCAATAACAAAGGGGACTAAACTTCCATAGTTAGGTCTAGCTAAAGACTCTGTATAAGCCAATCTGACAAGTAACTTTTCATTTACATTATATCGCAAATGGACCATTGGAAGTGTTAGACTATTATCTGATTTGCTATTTACTTTTGTCACTAATTCCAATGATTCTTCATAGGTACCTTCAGCATCTTCGATTTCTGCAATATCACCATTCCAACTATTATATTCAATGGACGTATTCTCTACTCGTGCACCTGCAATAATATTCATTTTACCCATTCGCATATCTGCCATTCCATAGAAAGCAGTTAAACTTTCATTCGCATCCCATGTCTTGAAAAAGACATCTTCATAAGCTGGAAATATTTCATAATCATCAATGTTAGTAGCCATGTGGTCACGGACTTTATCTACATCAATACCTAAAGTATGAGTGTAATTCCCGTCCATGAAATTCTCACCATCCACACCCTGGGTTAAATCAGACATTGTTAGATCATCATCACCATCCCAACCCCAGATTTCATTCCCAGTTCTATCTTCCATTTTTTGTTTATTGGACATTTTAATACCTGCTTTTATTTTCCCTGCTAAAGGACCAACAGATACATCCATTGAAAGATTTAAAGCCAAAATTTGATCATCATCAGTCGTAATATTACCGTTCGGATCTTTTGCATTAGGTATATATGAACCCAATAGTTCAATCTCGTCAAGTTCAAAGTTTGAAGGATCATTAATATCGAATATTTCTCCATCATCATCAGTAAAATTTGATAATTTAGGATAATGTTCATCGCTGAATTCATAATCCATATTTACATCTTTTGCTTCATAAGTAACATTTGTAGATGGAGATCTGAATTCTTCTGCATGAGATATTGTATAACTATAATCAATCCCAACCTTTCCAATTTGATGTTCACCGCCTAATGTATAACTATTAATAAGCGATACTGAATTTCTTGTTTTTAAGTCTCGTTCTAACCGACCTAATGTTACAGCTAAACCATCAGAAGGATCATACCCAGACCCCGGTTCTTCTTCATCAACAGATTTGTCTAATCGAAATCTCAAGCGATCTCTTGCTTCCCAATCGGTGTATTTATTCCTTATACTTCGTAAGTAAATCTTAGAATTGGCATTGATTTTATAATCTAGATTAGCAGTTAAACCGATGCGTTCTCTAGAAAGGCTGTAATTTCTTAATTGAACATCCGTTAAGACCGTACCATCTTTTTCTTCAACAACAAATGTTTCATCATCTGGATCATCTACTACGTCAGTTACATATTCATATTTATCATCCCATTCTAACTCAATATTATCTGTATGCATATCTCTATTTTCATAGCTGCTAGAAATAATGAGACCTAGCTTATTATCCATAAATTGATCAGCAAAATTAAATGCCGCTAGACCAGCATTTTTTCCTCGCATTGTACTTTGACCACCCGATACTTTTAAACTCATAACCCTACCGTCATAATCAAAAGCATTTTTGGTTATCAAATTAACTGAACCACCAATAGCATCTGCGTCCATATCTGGTGTAATAGCTTTTGATAATTCAATAGCGCCCAGTAAAAATGATGGAATAACATCTAGTGACACTTTACGTTCACTGTTTTCTGGACTTGGAATTTTCACTCCATTTAATGTGGTTGAATTTAGTTGAGCTTCAATTCCACGAATCTGAACATAACGACCTTCCCCATGATCGGTTTCAAGAGCAACACCCGGTAAACGTTTTAAGGCATCAGCAACATTCTGGTCTGGAAATCGTTCAATCATTTCGGATGACACAATGTTTTTTATGCTTCCAGAAGACTTTTGTTGGTTGAGCGCCTTGGATTGCCCCTGCGCCAACCCACTTACGTTAACAGCGCCTAAGGCGACATAACTAACCGAAAGCTTTGCATCTTCAATAACAGGATCAGATCCAACAGTGACTGAATTTAAATAATCACTGTAACCTACATATGAAACTTTTAAGGTATAGCTCCCTTCAGAAACTCCTAAAATTGTGTAATTCCCAGCTCTATCTGACGATGCACCATAATTAGTACCATCTAAAAATACATTTGCACCAGGCAAATAATCGCCCGATTCCGCATCGGATATATTACCTGAAATCTTTCCATTGCTCTGTGCAACAGTAATTTCAGGTATTGTCATTAAAATAGTTAAAAAACTTAGGCTTGAAACAATGCATTTATACTTTGTTAAACTTGTGATCATTTTATTCTCCAGTTTATTTAGTTTATACAATCGTAACGCTACTTGAATAATTAAAGTATTTCTTCATTTTTCAAGCTGTCTTTTTCAGTAAGATTGACCAGGTTGTTATTGTTTTTTCAAATAAAACAAATATTTTTAATAGGATTTATTATATCCAATTACCAGTTTTATCCAATTAGAAAGACTTGGAAAATTACAAACTAATATCATTGCTACACCAAACACGACCGTGCCAAGTTGCAACATAATTGTGTCAATTTTAACTATATAGGGGAAAAAATTAGATTTTATTTAATTATAGAGAATGATTGATTATTATAGCAATGTGCATCAATTTTTATCTCTATAATCATTTGGGGATAAACCAAATCGATCGCGAAATCGTTTCGCAAGATGCGATCCACTTGAAAACCCTACATTTAATGCTATTTTTTCAATTGTTTCATTTGAATGTAATAAAAGACTTGCAGCTTTTTGAAGCCTTATTTCATATGCGTAATCACCGGGTGACATATCAATAGTTTTTGAAAATTTTCGATAGAGCGATTTTCTGGACATTCCCATCTTTTTTGCTAAAATAGTCATATCAAAATATTTACCGCTGGATAGATTCTCATCAATTATGCTCCTGAATTTTATTAAAAATTCTTTTGTTTCAGGGGAATCTAATTTTATTACAGAATCAATTGAACCTGTACGTTTGATCGTTTTAATTACATTTTGACTCTGAGATAAATGATTTCTAATGCGAGCTTTTAATACCTTTAGTTTAACTGGTTTTGTGATATAGTCATCAGCCCCAGCATCAAATCCTTCAATTTCATCGTCTTCATCAGCTCGTCCCGTTAACAATAACAATGGTATATGGCTGGTTCGTAAATCATTTTTTAATTTTTCACACAATTTCAAACCATCCAAAACAGGTAAATTAATATCACAAATAATCATATCAGGATCATTGGATATTGCTAAGCCATATCCTTCTCCGCCATCTTTTGCTTCAATTATCTGATATTGATCAGATAAATTTTCTTTTACATAATTTCTCCAATCAGGTTGATCATCTATGAGTAAAATAATTTCTGATTTGGGATCAGTTTTTGATGGATGGAGAGAAGGTTCAATCTCTTCATTATAATCAACTTCTTTCAAAATGCCACTACCATTATTTTTTACGCTATTTTGACTTCGTATAATTTCTTTTTTATTAATATGCTTTTTACCCAGTGGCAAATTAAAAGAAAATTGAGTTCCCCAATTAAGTTCACTTTTGACACTGATATCGCCATGATGTAATTGAATAAGTCCTTTTGTTAATGCTAACCCGATTCCTGTGCCAATTTTATCTTCGTTTGCTTGATAATAAAGATCGAAAATATATGGTAAACGTTCTTTTGTAATTCCGCAACCTGTGTCTTTTATGGAAATATTGACAAATCCTTCAGGGAAATATTTATTTCCCGGTTGACATTTAATTTTAATTAATACTTTCCCGTTTGTGTTTGTATGCCGTAAAGCATTTGCCAATAAATTATACAGAATATCTTCAAGCTTATCATAATCAAAATATAACATTATCTTCTCTTCATTTGATTCAAACCTCAAAGATATTCGTTCATGTTTGGCATAGAGTTCAAACGCTTGCTCAACTCCTTGTAAAAAAGGAATTAAATTATAGTGCCCAGCTCGTAAGGAAAGTTTACCTACTTTTAATTTTGAAAGTTTTAATAATCGATCGATCAGTTTTAATAACCTATTTCCATTTTGTTCAATCATATTATATTGTTTAAGAAAATTGCCTTTTAAATCTTTTTCTCGAAGTTCATTTAATGGCTCAAGAATCAAGTTAAGTGGCGTCCTGAATTCATGAGAAATATGAGCAAAAAATGTCGATTGTATTTGGGAATGTTTTTTTAATTCTATATTTTGTTTTTCAATAAGAATTTGGGCAGTTTTCATACGACTACCAGCTCTGTAAAGATTAAAAACTATTCCAAATATAAACAAAACGGGGATCCAATTTTGATTCGCAAAAAACAATGCCCATTGATACCAGAAGCCAAATAATGAAGGGTAAATTTTTCTAAAATAGTGTTCATCTGCAATCCAAACTCCGCCTTGGCTATCATATGCAACATCTTGACCATGTGTCACGCTCGTTCTTAAATCGACTTTTATAGGACTATCAAAAGTGCCGTCTTTTAAAAAACTAAAAATATTTTTTGGGATACATTTTCGAATAATGCAACTAAGCTTAATCGGTTGATTTGGAAATAATTTCGTATGATAACATTGATATTGATGAATAATACCTTCCCTATCTGAAACAACTAAATCTGTATGTTCATTTGTTCCGAGCGCTACTCCTTCTATATAAGCACGCTCTTGGTCAAAGCCATAAACTTGAATACTGTCTATTACTTGCGTATTCATATTTAGCCCAAAGCTTGATTTATCCTTCTTTTCAAAACTTAAATCAATTTTTCTTGTAAAAACTGATGCACCGAAAGCATCCGCTGAAATAATAAAGAGAGAATCATCAGAACCGTAGTTAGAAATTGGTCTAAAAACCACTGTTCCTTCATCCCACTTAATTTTAGTATTATTCACATCAAATGGTAATGTATGTGTAATTATAGGATTATCATTGTCTCCTTTAGGTATCCCAATTACGAGGTACTCAAGCTTTACCGCATTAATTGAAAAAAAATAATGATATTTTTGACTTGCAGGAAGTCCTCTAATTTCTCCTTCAATAGCATCCAAACTTTGCCAACCTGTATTATATGAATCACCAAGTATTATTGTCAAATCACAGATATACCGCATATCTGTTGGCGTATTTGCTGCTAAAATCTTAGGGCCTTTCTTAAGAATACCTCCATTTTCTTGCACAGTTGTTTTATCAACAAAATAATTATATAAAATACCATTATAACCGAGTATCCAAATAGTATAATTATCATCGTATTCTGTTACTTCGATTCCATTCAACTTTACTTCATCATGAATCCGAATATTTAATTCTTCTGAATTATCCAGTTTTTCATAGTTTGAAGAATTTGGAGGTTTCCACCATAGCTCAAATTCTGATGGTTCTAAAACATAAAGACTTGTTCGAGGAATAAGCGATTTTGAATTAACTCTTTGAATTGCCCATAGTGCAAATGAACTATCTTTATTAATCTTCTTATATTCAATTTTAGAAATTTCCTGAATTGGTATTTGTTGAGCTTGCAATACTGTATCGTGGGAAATAAAACTATCACCTTCATATGCTTGAATAAAGTTTGAATATTTGGGGACAAGAAATCCGGGATGAGATGAATTTAACTTTTTACGAAAATCAAGCACAACTCGATACCCTTCTATATTTCCACGAGTTTTAGTAAAAAAGTTTCTTTTTGATGCAAATACTACACGCGGTCCATAACCCGTTTTTTGTACATAAGATTTATACCAAAGCGAATATATATAAAAAAGAAATAATACAGATATTATAACTAATATTTTTGTGTATATATTTTTTGTGAATAATTGCGTCAAATGAAAATGTCCTTCCATAAATTTAATATGTCTTATTTAATAAAATTAGATGAAATCTTTTTTTTTAAAAACTCTTATCAACTCTAAAAGAAAAATGAAAATAAAAGAATAAATCTAAGCAGAATTAAACACCATTGACACCCAAAGCGGTACTTACGTTTAACTGCCTCGACAACTCAGATTTAGACCAACCATTTTCATCTATGAGCTTTTGAAAGCAGTCTTTTCGCTCACCCATAGTTTCGCTTTTAAGTTTATTGATTGATGGTAAAACCAGCAAATACTTCCATTCATCCAATAAACTATATTTATACATATACCCCGATAGTCGGAAAGAATAATAGTTCGTGTTTTCATTCGTTCCTGGATATAAAAAAAGGAGCATTTCTGCTCCTTTTTTATTAATACTCTTTATAATATAATTACTTCTCAATAATCTCTAGTAATTCTACCTCAAAAATAAGCAAACTATTTCCGGGGATACTGGGACGAGGTCTCGGGCCATAAGCAAGTTTTGGATGAATATAAAACTCAAACTTTGATCCAACATTCATGAGCTGTAATCCTTCAGTCCATCCTTTAATTACTTGAGTCAATCCAAACGTAGATGGCTCACCACGTTTAATAGAAGAATCAAATTCTGATCCATCCATTAAACGTCCAACATAATGAACTTTTACATTATCTGATTTTATTGGCGAATTACCCTCACCTTCCTGAATAACTCTGTATTGTAATCCAGTGGGTGTTTCTTTTACTTCTGAATTCTCTGATTTATTTTTTGCTAAAAATTCATCTGCAACAACAAGGTTATTTGATCCTTCTTGTTGTGCTTGGTCACGAATTTTCTTCTGAAGTGCAGTCATAACTTTCCGTCTTTCATCTGGGTTCAATTGAACAACACCTGTTTCCATACCATCTGTAAGTCCCGCAACAATGAGATCATAATTGATTTCAACATTTTGTGTCTTTAGGTTTTCGCCTAAATCAGCTCCCAACGAATAGCTGACAGAATCCGTAAATGAGCTTAAAGTTGTACTAGACGTCCCTTTAGAATCAGAACCACATCCGATGACTAAAAGGATAATTAATGGAAGTATTCCATGTTTCATTTTTTCTTTTCCCTATGTTATTAGTTTGAAATAGTTTACAATTTTAACTGGGCAAATTATGAATCCTTGGATTCAATCGCCAATAGGAAGATTCCAGATCCAATAGATATTAAAGCAAGTCCAAGAATGGGATGACTTCCTATGAATGCCAATATCGTCGTGACAAATGACAACAAAATAATTGCCAATCCACCGAAAATAAGGTACCATGCTAATTGTCTTTTTTGCATATATAATATTCCTAATTAAAATTGATTAACTTAATAATAATGCTATTATTATGATTTGAAAATTACAAAATTATAGTCCATTGTTCTGCAATTATTCATGATATCAACAACTGATTTCTCAATTCGTTCCATTTTAGGTGGATATGATAAAAACTTTACTTACGTAATTACTTGTAATAAAACTGGTATTCAGGTTATTATTGATGCGGCCATTGACTTAAAACATATTTCTCATTACCTCAACAATCAGCCTAGAGCTGTATTAATCACCCATACTCATGGTGACCATACAGCATATTTAGAAGAATATACAAAAGCTTTCCCAAATATGATTATTTTAGGGCACCCATACTCATCTACGGAATTATATAAAGTAAGATTCAAATCTTTAGAACATAAGCAATTATTTAATATTGGGAAATTGGCATTTACAGCCATTCATACACCAGGACATTATTTTGATTCTATTTGTTACCATTTAGATTCCGTTCTTTTTACAGGCGATACATTATTTGTTGGACGAACCGGACGTGTTCTATCCCAAAGAAGTAACTGTAATGACCTTTACAATTCTGTTTATAAATCTATTTTGACATTACCTAAGAATACAAGAATTTATCCTGGACATGATTATGGTGACCGTCCATCAATTACATTAGAACAGAATATTAAAATTAGCCCTTTATTACAAGCACAGAATAATAATGATTTCAAGCTTCGTATGGATGATTATGAAGCGAATCGAAATATGACATCTTAAATCTATAAAACATTTAACAATCATCAAAAAAGCCTAAAATATGAAAACCTCCTTTTCTACATCCAATTCACCTAACAAAGCTGTAATTGCAATACATGGGTGGACAGGGGATGTGACTTCAATGGATCCAGTTACTAAATCATTAAAGCTTCCGGATACACTTTGGATTATTCCACAAGCACCATTTAAATCGGAGAAAAAAGGATTTACATGGTTTCAAGGAAATGATAAAATTGGATGGGAAGTGGAAAAATCATTGGTATTAATTCAATCCATAATTCAGGATTTAACCCATCAAGGATTTAAGTTAAATGAAATTTTTTTACTCGGGTTCTCCCAAGGTGCATGCTTATCCATGGAATTCATGATCCGTCAAGACTATTCATTAGGTGGAATTATTCCTATTGCTGGATTTATTAAGAATAAAAATAATTTTGTACAAGATGCCACGAATAATAGTAAAAAAACAAAAATTTTACTAATTCACGGTAATAAAGATGAAATAATTTTACCAGATGAGAGTCAAAAATCTTTTAAAATTTTTCAAAATTTAGGGTATAAAGTTAATCTGAAAATTTTATCTGCTCGCCATAAAGTTCCACTCAAAGCACGAGATCTAATTCATAATTTTATTTTTAAATATTGATTTTCAATATCAATTGTTGAACTTCATTAATAAATATTTAAATTAAAACCATGTCTAATTCACGAATATCTAGAAGACAATTCATTTCCGGTGGAAAAAAATCTAAAACTTACCTAGATAGACTAAATCCCAATTGGCCAACAAAAGAAGTCGCTAAACTAATTAGGGCAAATTTCGAAAAGAATCCCATCAGCCATTCAATTCAAAAAACAGAAAAAACGCTCCCAATTATTCATGTAAAAAATAGAACCAATTCTTTACAAGAAATTGATTGGAATCTTGATGCAGCAAAACACTTATTAAATCGCACTCTTTCAGGTCCGTCCTACGATGAAATTAATACATCATTCACATCTGGTTTAGAGTCAACCGTACAATCATTATTAGAAGAACAATCTCTTCCTGAACCGCCTGGAATTTGGGTGAATGAAGATCTACCAAATTGGAATTCTTTATCAACTGCTGAAAGAAATGAAATTATTCAATCATATTACAATCGAATGAATCAATTTCGAAGATGGTGGTGTGAAAGAATGATGAATGAATCAATAAATATTACTGAAACCATGACACTATTTTGGCATCATTATTTCGCAACCGGTTATTCTAAAGTTTTTTACCCACAAGCAATGTACCATCAACAACAAGTTTTCCGAACACATGGTCTTGGTAATTTCAAATCTCTTTTAAGACAAATTACTTTTGGTCCAGCTATGATAATTTGGCTTGATACTGGTGGAAGTAAAAAACATGCGCCTAATGAAAATTTCGCAAGAGAATTAATGGAGTTATTTACATTAGGTGTTAATAATTATTCACAAGATGATGTTGTGGCAGCATCAAGAGCATTTACTGGATACGTTACTGATGGAATTCAAACAAATTATGATTTTGAAACTATGGAAGGATGGGGATACTGGTGGACTGATTGGCATGATTTTGATGAAAAAACTTTTTTTGGACAAACTGGAAACTGGACTGGAGATGATATATTAAATATCATTTTAGAACAAGATGAATGTGCAAAACAAATTTGTCGTCGAATTTATAAATGGTTTGTTTATGATAATGTAGATGAATCATTTATTTCTGAAATGGCTGATGTTTTAAGATCAAATGATTATGAAATAAAACCAATGATGGAATTCTTATTATTAAGTGAACATTTTCATGATCCAAATTTTCGTGGTGCAGCAATTCAAAATCCAAATCAGATGATGACGGGCACAATTAAAAGATTAAATCTTCAAAATCAAAACTTTCCAACTAATTTTTTTCCAAATTTACAAGATTCAATGGGTATGCTATTATTTGAGCCACCAGATGTAAGTGGTTGGTTAGGATATCATTCATGGATTAATTCCAATACAATTCCAATGCGTAAAATTGTTCTTTCATCTCTCATTACAGGTGAAAGCCCTTTCGGGAATTTTGGAACCTATTTGAATCTCCAGACTCTTTCACAATCATTATATAATCCAAATGATGATGGGTATCCGAGTGAACAAGTTGTTCGGAAATTAGCCTTCATTTTTTTCGGGTTACCCTTAACCGAAGCTATGGAGCAACAACTGCAAGACATTCTATTAAATGGTGCAGAACCCTATGATTGGAATATTAATCTTCCATCTTACAATTCACAATGGAATCGAATGAAAGATATGTTAATACATATGTTTAGACTACCTGAATTTCAATTATCATGAAAAGGCGAGACTTTTTAAAATCTTCATTTGTCATTTCTGCGCTTGGAGCTGCACTCCCAAAAACTTTAATAGGCGGACCTAAACGAAGCTCTTTAAAAACAACATCGCTAGATTCTGATAAAATTATAGTTTTAGTTAAATTAAATGGTGGAAATGACGGATTAAATACAATCATTTCACACCAAGACCCTTTATATTACCAATTAAGACCCACGATTGGGATTCCCAATAATCAATCAATTCCAATTACAGATAGCCTCGCTTTACACCCAGCATTAGAACCTCTTCTACCTTTTTATCAAAACTCTCAAATGAGTATTATTCAAAATGTTGGCTATCCAAATGGCGATTTGTCCCATTTCCGTTCATCTGATATTTGGGATACTGGTTCAAGTGAAGATGAAGAACTGTTTACTGGATGGATAGGTCGTTTTCTTGAAGCTGAATATCCAGGTTTCCCTGAAAATAGCCCCGAGTTTCCTCTTGCAATTCAATTTAATAGCGCAAATTTATTAGAGTTTAAATCGTCAAATTCAAACATGGCCCTATACCTTTATGATCCAGACACCATGTATTCTATCATTACTGGAAATTATATAAATGATCAAGAAAATGAAGCACCTGATACTTATGGTGGAGATGAATTAAACTTTTTAAGAGAAATGGATTTACTTTCTTTCGAATATTCACAAATAATAAACGAAACAGCTGAGAATGCGCCCAATACTGTACTGCAATATCCTAATACAAGCCTAGGTCAACAATTTGAAATTACAGCAAGATTAATAGCTGGCGGATTGCCAACACCTATTTATCGACTATATCAAAATGGTTATGATACTCATATAGATCAAGTTGGATCATCGCCATCTACGACAGGAAGGCACTCTACCCTTTTATCAGAACTTTCCGATTCTCTATCAATTTTCCTATCAGAAATGGATGCTTTAGGCGTTCTAGATAAAGTTCTGGTTGTTACAACGAGCGAATTTGGCCGAAGAGCCTTTGAGAATGCTTCTTTAGGAACAGACCATGGTACAAGTGCACCTACTCTTATTTTTGGTTCAGATATAAATGGCGGTATATTTGGAGAGAATCCCAATTATAATCAAATTGATGTAAATGGGAATATGGAAATGGAATTTGATTATAGACAAATTTATTCAACATTAATGACTCGATGGTTCGGTACAAGCGAATCAATTACAAGCTCCGTCTTTGGCGGTAATTTTTCGCCAATCCCATTTCTTAATCAAACGGTAGCTATTCATGATGAATCTCATATCCTAAAGAAATTCAAATTACACCCAGCCTATCCAAATCCATTTAATCCATCAACAACAATTTCATTCAACCTCCCATCAAATTCTATCGTGAAAATTAGACTGTTCGACTTAAATGGTAAACAAATTCAAGAATTCAATTTGGGACAATTAAATTCAGGTTCTAATGAATTTATTCTACGTGGTAATTCTCTTCCTTCTGGACCATATCTTGTTCAGGTTAAGTCAGATTTTGGGATTCGTAGCCAAAAAGTGATGCTGATAAAATAATTTTATGAAATTAAATGTCTTTCACTATTTAACTTATTAAGGTAATGTGGGTCAGTTAATATAACTGTACAATAGATAATTCTTAAAAATGCCTTTACCTTCAATATCTCGACGTAACTTTTTAACAGGAAATCATTCTGATGCTCGTCCCGATCTAGATAGGCTTAACCCAAGTTGGCCCACTAAGCGAGTAGCCAAGTTCGTTCGTGAACATTTAGAGAAACAACCGCCCATTTATCACCCACCGAAAACAGATGAAATAGCACCCGTAATTCCAGGTACCAACAATACCGAATCCTTGCAAGAAGTAAATTGGGATATGGGCGCTGCAAAACATTTATTAAGCCGGTCAATGTTTGGTCCTAAATATCCTGAAATAAAAGAAAGCAGTGAAAATTCAATGGAATTGGAATTAAGCTCAATTCTTTCTTATCAACCATTACCTGACCCACCCGGGGATTGGGTAGATGAAGATGCGCCACAATGGGATGCTCTAACAGAAGATGAAATTTTAGAGCTTCTTCAACAATATCGAATAAGAATGAAAGATCTTGGATATTGGTGGATGAAAGGCATGATGCGAAATCCTGTTAACATTCAAGAAATGATAACACTTTTCTGGCATAATTATTTTGCAACCGCTCAATCGAAAGTCATTTTTCCGCAAGCTATGTATCAACAAAATTCTGTCTTCAGACAATACGGACTTGGCAATTTTAAGGAATTACTGCGACAAGTTACCTTTGCTCCCGCCATGATAATCTGGCTAGATTTATATCAAAGTACACGTGAAGAACCCAATGAAAATTTTGCACGAGAACTTTTGGAACTATTCACCATGGGAGTTGATACCTATTCGCAAGATGACATTGTAGAAGCAGCTCGTGCTTTCACCGGTTATTTGACTAATGGAGTGGAGACAAATTATAATTTCGAAGAAGGCTCTGGCACTGGGAATTGGTGGACGAATAAGCACGATTTCGGATCTAAAACATTTCTGGGGCAAACCGGTCATTGGAATGGTGATGACATTATAAATATTATCATGGAACAAGATGCCACTGCTATCCATATTTGTACTCGACTTTACAAATGGTTTGTTTACCAAAATGTTAATGAAACAGTTGTAAATGAAATGGCCAATGTTTTAAGAAATAATAATTACAACATCGCTACTGTCCTTTATTTCCTTTTTTCAACAGAACATTTTTATGATGAAAATTTTCGAGGATCAGATATACAAAATCCGGTTACTTTAATGCAGGGACTCATTCGAAAATGCAATATGGAAAACTTTGATTTCTCCATCTCCTTTTTTATTCATTCACAGGAATTTTTGGGGATGCTTCCTTTGGAGCCGCCAGATGTGAGTGGTTGGCCAGGATATAGATCGTGGATTAATTCAATAACACTGCCAGTTCGAAAAATCCAAGCAACGTCACTTATCACGGGGCAAAGTCCATGGGGGAATTTTGATATGACGACTAATGTTCGTGCCTTGGCACAATCTATGTATAATCAAAATGAAGAAGGATATGCATCAGAACAAATTGTAAAAAACCTTGGTTTTCTCTTTTTTGGGAATCCTCTTTCGGAGAATCTTGAAGAGCGAATGTTAGCAGTTCTTCTTGATGGCGCTGAACCCTATGATTGGTCCATTAATGCACCCCCCAATGATCCTCAATGGAATAGAATGAAAGATTTAATGATTTATATCATGCGTGTACCAGAATTTCAATTATCATGAAACGTCGTGAATTTATTAAGTCTGCTTTTGCTTTATCTGCTTTTGGTACACAAATTCCAATTATGGCATTGGGCCGGAAAAACAAATTGGGCCGAAGTGTCGAATGGGAATCTGATAGAATTGTAGTTTTAATCAAATTGAATGGTGGAAATGATGGTTTAAATACAATTATTCCTGTCCAAAATGATATCTATTATAATGCAAGACCCACCCTCGCAATTTCACAAAATCAAGCCTTAGGAATTGATGACTATAACGGATTTCACCCAAGTCTTTCTGCTTTTCATTCCTTATTTCAAAATGAACAAATGAGTTTAATTCATGGTGTAGGTTACCATCAGCCTAATTTATCACACTTTCGATCTTCAGATATTTGGGTAACTGGTTCTGACGCAAATGAATATTTGCAAACAGGTTGGATTGGTCGTCTCCTAGAGCAGGAATATCCTGATTTTCCATCTAATGCACCAGACCATCCATTGGCAATTCAATTTAACAGTGCAAATTTGTTAGAATTTAAAACATCTGAGTCAAATACAGGAATGATGGTCTTTGATCCTGAAACGATGTATTATCTTATTAATGGTAATTATATACCTGGCGAAAATGACCCAGCTTTAGATACTTATGGTGGGTTGGAATTAGATTTTATTCGAGAAGTTGATTTGCTTTCTTTTGAATATGCTGAAGTTATTAATGAAACTGCAGCTGGGGGCTCAAATTCTATAGAGTATCCAGAAACCAATCTCGGATATCAAATGGCTTTAACTGCACAAATGATTTCGGGTGGATTACAAACACCTATTTATCGAATTTATCAATCAGGTTACGATACACATGTAGATCAGGGAAACACTCACAATAATTTACTCTCTGATTTGAATAATTCGATCTCAGCTTTTATGCAAGATTTAGAGAATCAAGGATTAATGGATAAAGTCATGATTGTAACGACCAGTGAATTTGGACGCCGATATTTTGAGAATGGATCTACGGGAACTGATCATGGAACAGCAGCGCCGACTATGGTTTTTGGAAATCACCTTGTACCAGATTTATTTGGTGAACAACCATCTCTATCTTCTCTAGATCAAAATAACAATCTTTTTATTCAACATGATTTCCGTCAATTATATTCATCAATTATCACAGATTGGTTTGGTTTAGATCAAAATATTGCCAATACTGTTTTTGGACAAGAATTTGAATCAATACCATTTATTCAAACACCTTTATCAATTAAGCAGACACCAATTCCAGCAAACTTTACCATGGAGCCCGCTTTTCCAAATCCATTTAACCCCACTACAATTCTTTCTTATACTTTACCAAAAAATGGGAACGTAACAATTCGAATATTAGATCTACGAGGTAGAAAAATTAAAACATTTCGATTGGGTATTAAAAATGCTGGGAAAAATAAATTTATATTAAATGGTACCCAATTAGCTTCGGGCACTTATATAATTCAAATAGACGCTATTGGATCTTTATTAAACCAAAAAATCACTCTATTAAAATAAAATTACAGCTATAGATCTATTTCAATAAAAAGTACATTAATTTTAAACCGATTACTTCATCACCTGTTCATTCTTTAGTTTCTTTCGTATGAAATTTCAACGAAGCGGAATTCACACAATGGCGTATCCCAGCTGGTGCTGGACCGTCATTAAAAACATGACCTAAATGTCCGCCACAATTTGAACAAGTTATTTCAGTACGAATTCTTCCAAACGAAGTATCAATTGATTCATCTATTTTACCTTCCATTCCTGCACTGAACGCCGGCCAACCACACCCAGAATTGTACTTAGTCTTTGAAGAGTATAAGATTTCTCCACATCCGGCACAAACATAATCACCATTTTCATAATGTTTATCAAATTTCCCTGTAAATGCACGTTCTGTACCTTTTTCACGAAGGATATTATATTCTTCTTGGGTAAGGATCTTTTTCCATTCTGAATCTGTTTTTTTCATAGGTTTATTTGTAGGCTGTAAGGTTAAAGGTTGTGCTTTTATAGATTTTTGTTCTTGAGCAAATGTATTTGAATTCCATAGGCATACAAGGAAAGCTAATTGAATACATTTAATATGAACAATAAAGTGTTGTTTGTTATTCACTTAATTTTTTAGTTTTCCCCTGACAACTAAAGTTCCAGGAAATTCATTATTTACATTAACTCGAAAGCTTTGAACTTGATTAAAACCATTTGTTTTAAACATTGTTACCCAATCATGTTCGCTAAATAAAGACATATGTGTATTCAAATCCACTGGCCATGAATGGCTTTTTTTATTTTCTAAATAAAAATCAACTCCCATAATCATTTCGCCCCCAGGCTTTAAACAATTTAATGCCATATGACGAATTAACTCGCTTGGATGTTTTAAATAATAAAAAACTTCCATACTATGAATTAAGTCAACCTTTTGTTCTGGTATCCACTTTAATAAATCTGAACAAAAATAGATTCCATCTGGATCAATTGTTTTAGCTTTTTTGATCATCTCCACCGCCCCATCAATTCCAATTGCTAGATGGCATAAAGAGTGTTTTTTCATCAATCTAACCACCCACCCATTTCCACAGCCAGCATCAATAAAAGAAAATGGTTTTGAACGATTATTAGAAATTATAGATAACATTTCAGATACGGCAGCACGATGGTTTTCTTCCATGCCTTCATCTTTCCCATTTAACGCCCATTCGCTAAATATTTCTGTCGAAATTTTCAATTTAAATAATATCTAAAAGCTTAGTCATCACGATAATAATTCAATACGCCTGATATAGCCAATCCAATTGAAATAAAATATAATACGCCTGCTATTTCATCCGGAATATTAAAAATTGAATGAGACATTATAACTATAAAAGCAGTAATGCCCATCCAAATGAACATCATTACAAATTTCTTTAAGGGAGAAACCATTAAAAGTGTGTCGTCCAAATAATAATATAATTAAATAGAAGGTATCCGACAAAAGCCACAATGATTACTTTAAAAATTATTTTTTTCATGGGTTGAAATTACAAAGGTTAATTACTTATGATGAAATTGAATATTTATCTGGACGGCCCATAATACGATAAATCTCACCTCTCGATTCCAAATCTAATTTAACCACCACAGTGTACCAGTTTATCGATCCATCAAAGGATGTCTGCAATTGGTTTTTTAACTCTTTTGTAATATTCGAAAATGAAAGCGGTTTATCATTTATTGATTTAAGGATTGCTCCGCGAATCACATCGTATTTCTGTTGATCAATACGAATGCCTTTTTTCTTTTGTGGATGGCGTGTCAGTATCTTTTTATTCATCCATGGAATCAGATGTAAGCAATAGATCAAAAACTGAATGTGAACCATCTGAATCAACATCACCAGCCCACCATTGAAACTCTGATACATTAGGTTCTAATACAATTGATTCTAATAATATATCCAAATCTTCACTGGTAATAAAACTATCACTATTCAAATCGCCTTTTGGACTAATAGCATGATAATCTGAAATAACTTCAAATCCAGCAATCAAACAAGTTGCCGCTACAGCACCATGGCCTCCAGCTGACTCAGGAAAAAGCGTTAATGAAATATTGGGAGCACCATTCGCAACAAAAGTATCATACGCAACTTGAGCATTCTCATAGGGAACAATATCGTCTCCCATACCATGGTAGAAAAATGTTGGGCTTTGCGGAGTCCAATCCAATAAGGTGTTTTCTTCCATAGACACTCTAAAAAAGTGATTTTCATTATTGGAGAATTCTGTTAAAACTTCAGGAAGCAAAATATCTAACGGATCATCTGGAAGTAGTGAGTTAATTTCACTTCCTGAATGGGTTCCATCAAACATAGATCCTAAAGTATCCGCATAAAAAGGGTCGAAATAAACATCTAGACCAACATCTAAACCTTCATAATACCATAAATGACTTATCATGATATAAGGGATATAATATGGTTGCGCATAGCCAGGCGATGATAATAAATAATCAACCATAGTTCCTCCTAAATCATATGGTCCTGCCATGGGGCTTGATGTAGTAATCGATAATTCGTCACTATAATATAATTCAATTTCGCGCTGTGCAGCTAATGTAGCATATCCACCTTCAGAATATCCAAGTAGATGGAGTTGATCATTAAACTGGAACGAATTTGCTAACTCTAATTCCCAAGATAATTCTTTGACAGCACGAATCATATTTACTGTTGAATGAGCATAAGATTTTCCAATAATATAGGGATGAAATGTATTAGGATCACCCAAGCCTTCATAATCTGGAAAAAGTGTAATATATCCGATTGGAGATGTAATTAAAGAAATGAATAAAATTTCTTGATTATCTACTGACAGCCCGAGTAGCGATGGAGCATTTGCGTCATTCACAGCCGTTCCGTGGTGATAGGTTAAAATTGGAAATGCTTCAGATGGTGATTGTGGGAATACGACTAAGCCTGCTAAGGTATCAATATACCCACCTTCTCCTTCTGTTTCGTATTTAATATCATATATTGAAATGCTATAATTTGCTTCAGCGTTTATACCTGCCATCCATAAAACTAATGTAATATCTTCTTGTGACATGTTGGACTGAAGATTGTATTCAATCAATTGGCCTGGTTCAGATTTCAATAATCCGACTTGGAGAATAAAAAATGATAAAATAATAATATTTTTCATAAATTTCCTTAATAGTTGTTCATTATAATTTCAGTGAGTTTGGGATCATTCAATAATAATCCAACATCCACTAATCTTGGTATTAGTTTTTGTAAATTTGGTTCTCACTCAAACACATCACAAAAAATTGGTAAAGCCTGATTTAGATTATCTTTTGTAAATAAAGTCATCAGTCTCTTCATTACACGCTACGATAGAATTCGTATAAACTGGTATTAATTTAGTAACAGGTTGAAATAACAAAACACCCAGAAATATTCTGGGTGTAATGATAAAATTAGTAAGCGTATTGAAACGCATAAATTTTAGTGTACTGATTTACCTGCACAACAAGGTTTCGTACAATTCGGTTTGCATGTGCTACTTGTCACTTTTTTTGCACAACATGGTTTGGTACAATCGGGTTTGCATGTGCTACTTGTCACTTTTTTTGCGCAACATGGTTTTGTACAATCTAGAGCACATGATTTTTTCACGCTTTTACATTCAAATGTTTTCTCACTTTTAGAACATTCTTTCTTTTTAGATGCAAATTGCGTTTTATTCGTATCGCAATGTTTGTTTTTGTCACACTTAGCATCTGAAGTTGAGCACTTTTTCTTTTTAGAGTCACATTGAGTCTTACTCGTGTCGCACTGTTTATCTTTGCCACATTTAGCATTTGAAGTTGAACATTTTTTCTTTTTAGAATCACATTGAGTCTTACTTGTTTCGCAATGTTTGTATTTGTCATATTTAGCATCTGAAGTTGAGCACTTTTTCTTTTTGGATGCACAGGAACTTTTATCACTTTTATTACAATTTTTGTTAAATCTTTGACTATCGCATGATTTTTTCTTCTCACAAGATGGTCCGGACTTTTCACATAACGATGTACTTTTGCAGCTAGAGCTCCCTGAGTTAATATCAGGTGAATAATTCAATGCTGTTACTGAAATAATTACAGTAAAAGAAAGAAGGACACCAATTATTAAACGATTCATATTGTTCTCCGATTAAAATAAGTTAGCCATAAAGTTAAAACTAGTTTCAACATCAATCAACGACCATAAATACCTTATTTCAATAAAATAGTTTTTACAGTTTTTACATTTTCATGAATTTTTAAAGAAATAAAATATACACCACTTGAATAGTCAGAAGCATTCCACTGAATTTTATGTATACCTTTTTCTTTTTTCTCATTGACTAATGTTTCAACAATTCGACCGTTTATATCCAATACTTGAAGTAATGCAAATGCATGTGATATTTCTGATTGAATTGAAAACTGAATTGTAGTCCTTGGATTAAAGGGATTGGGATAAGGTTCAAATAATGTAAATAAGTCCGGAATTATTTTATGCTGATTGGATAAAGGCACTGGATATGTTGTTGAAAAATGGATCTGACGCCCATATCGTCTATCGACCCAAACGGCATATAAAAACCCTTCAGAATCCCGAGCCAGTTTTGGTGCAATCTCTGGAAATGTTGTGGCGGAATCATTCACTGTTGAAAAATCAGAAAAAAGTGTTTGTCCGAATTCAAGTTTTCCATATAAAATATTTCCTCCATTTCTACTATCTTCCCAAATCATATGGATATCACCATTATCCGTGATTACAGCAGAAGGGTGATTTTGATTAATATCTGTTTGTCCTGAGATTTCTAATGGAATATTCACAGAAAAAGTGTCACCTAAATCATCAGATAATGATAAAAAAACTCTCGTATCTCCATTCAGCCCGGCCATATATGCCATGGCAACTGTAGAATCTAAACTAACCATGCTTGGCCCACTAGATGGACAAAAATCCACAAAATAGTTATCATAAGATAAGGGCGCTAAATTAATCCAAGTTGAATCTTCAGATTTCCATTCAGTGGAAAACATATCCCGAATATTTTCATTATTATTTCTGAAGCCATGAATAATTTTCCCATTAGGCAACTCATGTAGTTCAATCGGGCAACAATCACAAGGTTCACCGATTTCATAATCGCTAACATTCGAATATTCTGACCATGTTTCCCCACCATCAGAAGAAAATGTATGTGCGATATGATGATAATCAAATGATCCAGATTGATAATAATGAAATGATGCATGAATAATCCCTTCTGAGTCTATCATAAGTTCTGGATAGAAATTGACACCATTTGGGTGCCCAATTTGAGATTCTTCCCAAGAGATCCCCTGATCTATGGATCTAGCATAATATGCCGATGTGTGAGAATATCCTGAACGTTGATCCGTCCAAAGAACATGAATTGTATCATTTAGGACTTCAATTTGCGGTCCACTGAACCCAATGGTGGTTGCTTGGTTTAGAACGTGATTCACCCTTGATAAATGAGTGAATGTTTGGCCATGATCATTGGACATTGCAAAATGTACATCGCCACCTTGATGGCTATTTACCCAAACAATATAGATAGTTCCAGATTCATCAACTTCAATATCCGGATAATAATTATATGCCGTAAGCTCTGTGGATACTAAAGTGCTTTGTGAAAATTCATTCGCCAAAATAAATTGACTTATTAATCCTAAAAATAATAAAAAATATTTCATGTATTATTCCCTATACCTATTCAAGAAAAGAATTTATTAAGTGAATACTGATTTGAATCAATTTCAATTTTTAAAGGCAACGCATAGAGATTAAATGCTATAGAAATTCGATTTCTACCACTCTTATTTTTTGAAACTGAATGTTCTAATTTTGAATCAAATAGAATCATTTTCCCTGTTTTTGACTGTTCTGTCCAATATACCCATTCATCTTTCTCTTTTTTACGAAATTGAATATCTCCTGAATCTATAGGGATATCTAAATAATATACGCCCGAAACCACTGCGTTTTTTTTATGATTATGCCAGCCTGTTTCTTCTCCAGGCTTTGCAACATTAAACCAGAATTCATCAAAAGAAATACCATATCCTTGATGTGGAACTATCAAAGATTTTCCGTAAATATTTTTTGCAAGTTTGGATGCAATTTGAAAAATTGATTTTACACCTTTTACATCATTTGGATGAAGGTACAAATTTTCCCATCTTCTATTAATGAAATGAGATTTTTCAGCCTTTGTTATATTTGAGTTTAAATCGGCTAAGATTTCTAACCGACATTGTTCAGATATATTTGGAAAAAATGTATGAGAAAGATTTGAATGATGGATCATAATTTGCGTTATAACAAATTTAAGTCAAAAGATTCACGACTGAAAGATTCAGAACAATTATTTTTTTGATCCAATAATGAATTGATTTCATTTATATAAAAAAATGGGGGAAACTTTCGTTTCCCCCTGCCTTGAGGAGAAATAACCACGCTAATTAGCGGGTATTTCTAAACACAAAAAAAATATTCGAACACCAACGTGTCTTGAGTTCCAACACAATGTACCATATCAATTACTGTATTGGATGGCTTAAAATTAGATTGCCCCTATCATTATAAACAATAAGGTGAATTACGTAATTATCACTAAGTATTATTACTTAGCGAATTTATTGAAATAATAATGTTACTCTTTTTCAAAAAATATCAATTATTTTTTAAATAAAATTGTATTTGGAACTATAGTTATTCTTTTCTTTTTCCCCTAATTTAAGAGATGGTTAAAATATTCCATCTATCATATATAAAAATATTCACTATCTATTTCCTGTTTGTTCTACCCTGCTTTGGTGATGGATTTGAATCAATTAATCTTTCAAAGTTGGATGTATTTATTCATGAAGGTTTTTCTTCTGAGTGGATCCACAAAGTTCCAGTCTTTGATTCAGAGTGGACTCATATTCCGGGCTCACTAGATGGAAAAAGATCACTGTCAATTAGAAATTTAGATTTACCAAATAAACCTGAACACAAATTTTTATCTCTGAAAGCTGGGCCTGCAGAATCATTTACTTTTATATTCCCAATCATTTTAGATTCTGCTCAAGCCAATGTAAATGAAGGTATAGGTATTGGTCTAGTTGGTATCGCCTATAATTGGCAAATATTTTTTAATGGCGTCTTAGTTGAAGAACATAATTATGGAATTAAAAATGGAAAGCTTATTAAGCCTAAAAGAGGAAAAGGGCTTTACATTCCCATTCCAAACCAAAACTTGATTGATGGTGAAAATAATTTAGTAATCCACATAATAGGAAGTCGCGATTTTTTGGGAACAGGAATGTATTATTCTAATCCTTACCTGATAACTTCTCTAAAAAATTTAAATAATCGCTCCTTACGTTTATATCAATATGGATTAGTTTGGTTTTATGTAAGTATAGGAACGTTTTGGCTATATATGTTTTTACGTATTCCAAATAAAACAAATTATCTTTATTTCACTGGATGGGCTTTCGCAATTGCAGGATATAACTTAAGTCGTGTTGATTACTTAACTATCATTCAAGAATGGGGATTGTTTTCATTCCGAATGGAATATTTTTCCATATTTATATCATCTTTTTTCTTTATTGGTTTTATTCAAAGACTTCTATTTAATCAAATAAAAAATCCTTACAAGATAATATTGATATTCTATTTGATTATTTCTATATGTACTCTTATTGCGCCAATCTCTTTTATTAATGATTTACTACGAGTATGGCAATTCACAATTATTATTCCAATGTCATTTTTGACCTACCAAATATCCCGTGAATTCAAACAAAAAATGGCGTCTTCCAAATTGCAATTAACACACATTAAGCTTTATACTGGGACTGTGGTTGGGAGTCTGTTTTTTGGAATGATTATATTATTTATATTTTTAGGAATTGATATATTTTCCAGTATTATGTTTTTCAGTTTTCAACATTTTAACGTATTTGGTTTTCTTTTATTTACTGGAATTGTAACCATCGTGGCATTTAATGAATTTATTGAATATCATATGGAAACTAAAGAGATGAAAGAAAAGTTGGAGATCCAAATTATTAACAGAACAAAAGCAATTCGTTCATTATCTAGTGCACTCATTCAAGCGCAAGAAGATGAAAGAACAAAACTAAGTCGGGAGCTGCACGATGAAATCGGACAATCTTTAGCCGCAGTTAATATTAACCTTCAACATATAGTACAAAATCAAAAAAGTCATGATTCAGAATTAGAAAATAATATCAGAACGTGCCAAGCTGTAATGTCCGAGGCAATCGAAACAATACATCAATTCTCATTTAACCTACGACCATCCATTTTAGATGACTTAGGATTAATTCCAGCTATGGAAGCGCATGGTAGATCTTTTTCCACCATGACAAAAATACCTATTAATATTAATGCTGAGTCTATTCAAATTGAAAACAGTGAGATACGCACAAGTCTATATCGTATATTTCAAGAAGGATTAACCAATGCAGCAAAGCATTCAGATGCCAATGAAATAAATGTTTCGCTACTTTTCGATACTGATTCAATTCAACTCAAAATCCAAGATGATGGTAAAGGATTTGAAACTGGAAAAATTATTCCAACTCCAATCTCCGGATTAGGAATCCTTGGAATGAAAGAACGGGTTAATAATGTAAAGGGAACATTTGAAATTATTTCAAATTTCGGACAAGGTGTCACCATTCTTGTAAGCATACCAATATAAATGAAACTAATTATATGACTAAAAAAACTATTAAAGTGTTTATTGCTGATGATCATGGCGTTGTTCGTAGCGGATTAAAAATGATATTAGAAAGCCAAGATGATATCCATGTAATCAGTGAAGCTGAAAATGGAATGGATGCCATAAAACTAATTTTAGACTTAAAACCTGATGTTGCTCTTTTAGATATCAGTATGCCTAAAATAAATGGATTAGATGTAGCAAAAAAAGTTCTAAAACAACTAGATAATATTAAAATCATTTTATTATCTATGTATTCTGATGAAGCTTACGTTTTAAGCGCAATTAAATCTGGTGTACACGGATACCTATTGAAACAAAGCGATACCAATACTTTAATTGATGCTGTTCGTGATGTTCATGCAGGAAAAACATTTTTTAGCCCTTCTATTGCAGACATTGTACTTAAGGCTGCAAGAGATAAGTTAAATGGAGGAAATCAGAATGAATCTAAATTAGAATCATTATCTCCACGAGAAAAGCAAGTTCTCATTCATTTGGCTAATGGCAATAGCTCCAAAAATATTTCTGAACAATTATTTATTAGTGAGAGAACTGTAAATAAACATCGACAAAATATTATGGATAAATTAGAGATTCATGATGCTGTCAATTTAACTCGCTATGCATTGGAAAAAGGATTGGTGAAAAAAGGTGTAAAGGAGCCTAATAATAAAGACTTTCATTTTATCATTGAAAGCCAAGTCTATATTAAATCTGATGCCGTAGGACGAAAGTTTACAAACATGAATGGTGCTGATGCTTTTGAAAAATATTTAGGATATACTCAAGATGATATTAAGCAAATATTTGATTTGAATATAAAATACAAAAGTATTTCTAAACATCCATATTTGAAAATATTGGGAAAGGATGAAAAAAATTCCATACTCAAAAGTGAACAAGCAATGATACAATTATATGATCAACTTTCGGATATGACTATTGAAAATTCAAATCTGACAAAAAATAAAATTTTCATTCATAAAAATGGACACAAGGTTGAAACAATAACCCATGATAATTTTAATTGGGCAAATTATAAAACAATTCAAAAAATTCGATTTTTAGATCCTGATGACCCCGAGCATTCTAACCAAACTAAATAATTAAATCAGTCAAAAATTGACGATTTAGAAAATCCAAATGTCTGATAAACGATAGATAAGCAAAATGTCAGGACAATTAACTTTTGAGTCACAACCTGAAACATAAGTGACGTTTCACTTAATCTTGCCGGTGGAGCAAACTCTAAAACACCCACATATAATGTAATTAATAGAAAAAATATCCCATACCCCAATGCATATTTTTTCTCAAGAATATTTGAACGATAAATTACGATGGTGTAACAAAACGATGTAACCATAAAACATTTAAAAATACTATTCGCAAAAAAAATGTGAATATCCAAAACTAAATCGGCTGGTGTAACTCCCGTACCGATTAATGCGATACTCCCTCCAATAGCGAAAATAGATCCAACAATAGAAAGTCTATAATTTATTAAATCTTTTTTAAAAAACTGTAATATTGCAGAATAGTAAAACATAAAAGCCAAGCCTACAAATATTAGGCTAATTGTAAAAAGTGCCATCGACAAAAAATTTAAATCTCCATTATATGCACGATTAAGACCTAAATCTGAAAAGAAATTTCGGGTAAATGAATATCCAACAGCAGTCTTATTATGAAGACTACCTCCGGAGTAAACCAACATACCAAGCGCTTGAAGAATAACAAATGCCGTTACAACAATACGAGGAATCGTAATTAAGAATAATTTATTTTGTAATATTAAAAAATTTGGATATTTAAACATCTTTCATTGAGCTTAAAAATAAAAAGCCCCCACATACCAAAATGCGAGGGCTTTTATTAGTCAATCAGTGATTGAACTAATTACTCACCAGCAACTGAAGATTTACGATAATCAGTTACAAGTTTCTTAATTTCGCCAACAGCTTTACGAGCTCGGCTACCTGCTGCTTTGTTTCCGTTCATGTTCTTATCATGATTATCGGTGAATTCAGCGAAGTGACCTTTAATTTGATCGGCTAGTGTATTTGTTTTAGACATTGTTATATCCTTGTTGTTAAGATTAATAAAAAATCAAATCGTCTTTTCTAAAAGTATGTATTATTAGTGTTTGTAGGACGATTAAGGGCGGGAAACTAATAAATATTTTCTTCTATGCAAATAAGAGAATGAATTTAAATAAGTGGTTCATTATTACTATTTTGCCATTCAACTCAAAGCAAATTGCTATTTTTCATAATAATTATATAGTGTATTATCCTAAATTTTCGGCAAAACGCGATTGTGACATGGCTCACTATGGTAAAAATTACGTTAAGGAGAAAATCTACTAAAACGTATATTTAATAATACGTATCGGTTTGTGTACGTTTGGTTTGTAGAGACCGGGGTATGATTCATTAACCTTACTTACCTCTTAATGGATTATACCCCACCCATTATTCTTGTAATAAGTGAGTAATTAAAAGAGTGATAATCCAGGTCTTGCAACAGGTCCCGATTTAAATCCTTTTTCCTTTAACCACTCATTTGCATCTTCTTCTTTTTGAGTATTGATTAAAAAAGTGATTATATCGCCTGATTTAATCTTAAAATAATCGTCAATTGGACTTGTTGAATTGTTACGAATTGATACTAAAGGTAAAAGTAATCCAATAATTGTTTCATCTGAAAAATCAATATTCGTGTTTTCTCCCACTTTATAAGATGAATATTTTGTTAAACCTTTTCGAATCCAAATTGACCACATATCTATGTCAACAGCTCTTCCAAATGGAATACGTCCACCTGTATCAGCAATCATTTTTGATGTAATTCCTTCATCATTTATTTTTATACCAGTCAAAATAATCATTTCTTTTCGGTAATGCTTAACCCGTTGAGAAAAAATAAAATTCACTTCTTCATTTCCACTCAGCGCTATAATTCCCTTCCGGCTATCCGGTTCTGCACGCTGTAATGTCCGGTCTCCTAGAGCATTTCCATAAAACACTTTAATTCCTTCATTCTCAGCTAAACGACAGGATTTTGGGTTCTCATCAATACAAATAACTTCATTTCCACCTTGTTTCAGTAATCGCGCCAGGAGCCTAGCTACTTCATGAGCCCCTAAAATAATCCAGCCAGATTCACTTTTTCTTCTTAAATCTAATATAGATGCAACCCAACCACCTGTTAATCCAGCAGCGAGTACTGTCATTATTATCAGTAAAAATACCAACGCACGAAGTTGGCTTCCATCATACCCATGTAAATTCAATTCAAATGCAAATAAAGATGCTACAGCCGCCGCAACAATTCCACGTGGAGCTATCCATGACAAAAGTAATTTATGTCGCCTTTCTAAGTCTGTTTTACCTGTGGACAAAAACACGGATAACGGTCTTATGATGAACATAAGAAAAAGAACCGTCCAAACGCCTTGCCATCCTAAAAGTTGGATGTCAGAAATTCGAACGTCTGCAGCAAGAATAATAAAGAGCATTCCAATCATGAGTACAGTTAATTGCTCTTTGAATTCTAATAACTCTCGATGGATATATATTTTAGAATTTCCCAATGTCATTCCTGCAACAGTGACAGCTGCAATACCACTTTCGGGACTAACCGTATTGGAAATTTGAAAAAGTGCAAATACCCAACTTAAAATAAATACATTCTCCAATCCTTCGGGAATGAGTTTTCGAATTCGAAATAAAAGCATTAAAACCCCACCACCTATTAACCCTAGGGTGGCACCTACTGCAAGTCGCGATACAATATGGAAGAGCCCTTTAATAAATGAAAGGCCTGACGGGCTAATGGCAATTTCTAAGGCTACTACTGCAACAATTGCACCAATAGCATCTAATAGGATACCTTCTGCTTCTAAAACAGTGCTAACACCATGATGGATTCGTACTCTTTTTAATAAGGGCGAAATCACAGTTGGACCTGTGACAATAATTATAGTACCAAATAAAATGGATGTTCTCAAATCCCAACCTAGAAAAAATAGAGACGCCAAAGTTCCACCTAAAAAAGTAATGAATGCGCCTAAAGTAATAAGACCTTGAATCGTATTTTGTTCTCGTTTGATACGGCTAAAACGAAGATTCATACCTCCTTCAAATAATATAACAGCAACAGCAAATCCCACAATGATATGCAAAGATGGCCCCAATGAACCAGTCCGAACCCAATTTAATCCATCTGGGCCAAATAAAAAACCAGCACCAAGAAGAACCACAATTCCTGGAAGCCGAATGTGGCGAGCGGTTACTTGAGAAATCATGCCAAGAGCCATGGCAAGACCAATTGTTAAAGCAGGATTATCCATTAGTATTCATCATAATAATTTCAGTGAAAAGTAAAAAATTAAAGACTCCAATCATTTTTAATTTATTGTTAAAGTTCTCATTCGATTGATGGTTGCTGCAATTTCATATTTACGAGGTCTAGAAAAATTCCCAGGATGTTTTTCTTTTTCATAAAATGGGTCTAGAGAATCTAGACCGTTTTTATCAAAATAATCATCTAAACCTTTTATAATTTCTTTTAAAGTCTCACAATCTCGCATCATGAACTGAGAAGCCAAATAAATCGCATGCCCAACTGCACGAATCTGGCTATTTTCTACCAATTGATCCACAAATCGAAGGTCAATGGTCTCATTTCCATAAATAATTTTATCATTTCCTTGCGTATCAATCTTCACTTCTTTTGTACCACGTCTCGCTTTGAAACATGTAGATGATGGAATTCGTACAGCATTTGTTTCTATCGGTTTGATAGATTCAACTTGTCTTTTACTTGGATAAGCTTTCACAATCATTTTTGTTTCTGTACTCACGTCATATGGCAAATAATCCTTCATTTTAATCACAGTATCAGCTACATCAAAATAATCACCGGACCCTCCCATGACTAAAATTGTAGACACATTTTGAACTTCATATAGTTCTCTAATACGATCCACAAAAGGAGTAATAGGTTCATCATTAATTTGAACTAATTGTTGCATCCGTGCATCTCGAATCATAAAATTTGCAGCAGATGTATCTTCATCCAATAAAAGAAAATTGCAACCAACTTCTATCGCTTCAATTATGTTTGCAGCTTGACTTGTACTCCCGCTTGCATCATCAGTACAAAATGAATCTGTTCTGACACCTTGGGGCAGATTGGTGATGAAGGAATCAATATTCACTTTTTCAATTCGGCGCCCATCTTCAGCTCGAATTTTTACAGCATCCGGATTTGTAATAACATACTCTCGTCCATCTCCCGGAACGTGAGGATAAACGCATCTCTCCAATGCTTTTAATAAAGTAGATTTGCCGTGATATCCGCCCCCAACAATTAAAATGACACCTTTTGGAATGCCCATTCCATGAATAACAGTTTTACCATCAGAGAGTGGATTTTTCAATTCAAATGATGTTTCAAGTGATTTCGGTGATTGAAATTCAATAACATTTTCACTGTTTAAAGGTCGATTACTAATACCAGATGCTCTAGGTAAAATAGAACCATTAGCAATAAATGCTACTAATCCTTGTAATACCAACTGATTACGAAGGTGTTCTTGATTCTCAATACAATCCACAAATTGAATGCAGGTATTTTGGTCTAAATTTTTCCATTTAAAAGATTGTTCAATAATTTTCGGAATTTTATTACATAGTATTTTGATTGCTTCTAGTCCCAAAATTGTTCTACCATTGGCTGGAAGGCCAACTTGAATACGCGCTTCAATCCAATCTTTTGTAATGACAAATGCAGTTCGTTCTATAACTTCTTGATTTCCAGCGTCAATGAAAATTAAACCACTTTTTCCCGATCCTTTTTTTTGTGTATTTATTGAATGAATAGCTTCTCGAACATTACGAGCCATAAAATCTTCCAATGCTAATTTCCTGGTTGAATTCACCCAAAGATTATCTGGGATTTTTGCGATTTTTTGTTGAACTCGTAGACGAATTTTTGAAGGATGAGCAAAAGGGTCGCCTTGAACATGATCTATGAAAAGTTCAAAATCCTTATATATATATTTCCCTTGAATCTCTTTATAAGATTTGTATCCCATACCGTCTATTTGAGTAAGAACTTGCTTTAAATGAGATTCATCCATTTTACAATTCAACCACTTTTTACTTTAGCAAAACCAACTTTTGTACGGAACGATTTTGCCCGGAAACCAATTCAACAAAATAAATCCCACTTGAAAATTGAGTTGCATTCCATTTTATTTCGTGATTTCCCGATTCTATTTTTCCGTTCAACATCGTTTCCACCAAGCGACCGGTTATATCAAAAATATGTAAAGACACATTGTTATTGAGCTCTGTCGAAATACGTGTCTCTATCAAATCAAACCGAATGGTTGTGGTATGGTTGAATGGGTTAGGGTAAGGTTGATGAAGTACAAATTCCGTTGGGATAATTTCATCATCGATGGACACAGTTGCCGTATAGGGAGATTCAAAAGCACCCATGTCCGGGGTGTTCCCATTGTACTCATCTTCCATCATATTAATTAAAGTATCCCCATCCCAAGCGAAGAATGGTGTACCAGCATCTATACAGTGAGAGCTTTCTAGCAAATTAAAATTTCCACTATCTGGATTAATAAAAAGAGGATCTGAGTTTATGTTTCCTATGCCTGCCCAGCCACCTTGAATATCGCTATAAGACACTTGAATTGTTGAGCTTTCATCTAAATAAAATGTATTGCTTGACCCATAATTTATATCGTTTATCACTATTCCATCGCTAAATAAATTTGCATACCCAAAGCTATTCGCTACAAAAGTATTATTATACGATACATATTGACTGTGACTTGCAACTACTGCACCATATCCATCACCGATTGCGTTTAAAATTAAATTATTACGAATTATACAATCACTACTATCAAGAATAGTAATAGCAGCACATGTATAGCAATAACCCATAGATGGATTATTCATGATATTTGATTCAATAATATTTTCCGAATTAACAGATACAATAAATCCTGCCGGTTCTGCAAATCCTACATACCCATTATCAAATCGATTATTTTTAATAGTAACGCTTGAGTTCTTACTCAAAATATATCCCCCTAATACATCACCATTTCCAATAGTACCATTTATGAATTCATTATTCATAATTAATGCATTTGAACTCTCACAATAGATAATAGCCGACTCAACAGATTGGAATAAATACAGATTGTCAAATCGATTATTTATAATTTTTGGAGAAGCATTTTCAATATAAATTACGGCCTGTGGTCCACCTTCTAAATATAAATCAATGTTTAAAAAAGTGAACCCATTTAATTCTGAATCTAATGCTAAAATAATATTTACCGAATTTGACAAAATAGTTTCGTCAATATAATTTTCATTTTCTTCCAATATATATAATGAACCAATAACTATGCTTTTTTCCAAAAAGTCAATTGGTTCATCAAAGATGCCTGGATATACTAAGACTGTATCTCCATTATCCGATAAATCAATTCCATGCTGTATTGTGGCAAATGGATATTGCTCCGAACCGTCTCCAGTAGAATCTGAACCCGTTGGAGAAATGTACCAAATTTGATTTTCGCAATCACTTATATCTATCACCATTCCTTCCGAAACAAAATTCTGCCACCGTTCCCCAACATTTCTAGATGGGAACCAAGATGATGAATCGATAATACCATTATAACATTCAAAAGAACCTATATTCCATGTATCTTGATCCCCAAACCAGCCCACTGAATCGGTAAGTGAATTCAAAATAATGGGTTGGAATACATCCATAGAATCCGGAAGACGAAGATCCGTTACAGTATTGAAAAATGAGTCCAAAAAAGAATGGTCTGTAATTTGGGAATGTCCCGCGTCTTGTTCCATGGCCAGAATCCATTTTGCGTCCAATGGACGATGATCTAAAAAGATGCCGGTTAAATTTTCGATGCGATAAGGCAGGTCATTTTCACCGACAAACATAAGTCCTGGAACTTCAATTGCATCTCCAGCCGGATCGGCATTGTGGTATCCACCTTTTTGAGTGATGAACCCAACAATCCGTTCAGGGATCCATTTGGTGAAATGATAAGCGAATTGGCCACCCCAAGAATAACCGTTGATGAAAAAGGGAACAAATTCTAATTCATCGTGGCGGAACAAAACAGCAAAAGAATCCATGGCTGCGATTACTGCATCGCCAATGCCCGTATTCATGTGCATGTTAAAAATATGAGCGCCCATGAGGGCGAAATTTTGACCGCTGGCCAATGCTTGGTAAGCCGAATCGGTTACAATATTACGGGAATCGCCATTGTTGGGATGCATAAACCAGTATATGCCCCGGAGTGTGTCGGTGGAATCATCCACCCACATCCGGAAATCCGCATAGTTATAGCTGGCGGTATCATTTTCGGAAATAGAAACATCATAAATCTCAGCAGAAATGAAGGAAAAGAGAAGTAGAATTGGGATAAATGGATTCACCCCAAAGTTTAGGCTATTAATCCCTTTCACTGCAAAGAATGAAATACTTAATTTAAAAAATAATTAAAACCAATTTAATTTAAAGATATCAATTCAATGCCCGCTTCTTTCGCATGATTGATTATTCGATCATCCCGATAAAATTCATCATAGTAAATAGTAATTATTCCTGAATTAGCAATAAGCTTAAAACAATTATAACAAGGTGAAGCAGTCACGTAAATTTCTGAATCTTTAATTCCAACACCATTTTTTGCTGCCTGAGCAATTGCATTTGCTTCTGCATGAGTGGTTCGAATACAATGCCCATCCACCATTTCATGTCCCGCTTCATCACAATGAGCAAGCCCCTTAATACTCCCATTATACCCTGTGGATAAAATGGTCTTTTCTCGAACAATGACAGCCCCAACATGCTTCCGATCGCAAGTGGATCGTGTTGCAACTTCTGTTGCAATATTCATAAAATATTTTTCCCAACTTACACGGTTTTTCATATTCTATTTATCTCCAACATTTTAAATATTTTTTCCATCAAATATTTTTACGGCATATCGTGGTTCACCATAATAGATTTTATCAGCAACAAGTGCCAATTGTGCAGTTAACATCAAATACGCCCATGTGGGAACTACCACGCTGGCACACCCTTTTATAATGACTTTTTCATTTTCATACTGATTGAAATCATAATCTTCTACCATTTGTCGAAATGATTTCTCGCGGATAATTCCATCATCTAAAAAATCATCTAATAAAATTGTTTTCATAAAATTATGTTGTCATGCCGGTCCCAGAGCCGACCTCCAGTAAAATAGGACTCCAAAATAATTACTTCGCAATCTCTGGAAAAACAAATTCATTAAAAATATCCTTTAATTGTTTCCAATGATGCACAGAACTTATCCACATCCAATTCATCATTATAGATATAAAAACTCATTCTCGCCGTAGCTGTCTCTCCGAGGGTTTTAAGAAGTGGTTGTGCGCAATGATGCCCTACACGTATCGCAATATTATCTTCGTTTAAAAATTGAGCAAGATCGTAAGGATGAATCCCATCCACATTAAAACTGATAACACCACCCCGCTCTTTAGCAGAACCATAGATTTTTAAACCACCAATTTGATTTAAAGCGTTATAAGCATATTGTGTAATAACTTTTTCATGATTTTGAATTTCATCCATTCCAATTTTCTCTAAATAGTCAATCGCAGCCCCCAAACCAACCGCTTGTGCAAAATTTGGTGTCCCAGCTTCAAATTTATAGGGAATTTCATTCCATGTGGAAGACTCCATACTAACTATATCAATCATTTCACCGCCACCCATAAAAGGATCCATTTCTTCCAAGTGTTCGGTTTTTCCCCAGAGAACACCAATGCCTGTGGGTGCTAGCATTTTATGTCCTGAAAAGGCATAAAAATCACATCCTAAATCTTTTACATTTACAGCCATATGAGGAACGCCTTGGGCTCCATCCACAATCATGATTGCTCCAACTTCGTGTGCTCTTTTAGATAATTCTTCAATAGGATTAATTGTCCCTAAAACATTTGACATATGAGTAAGAGAAACAATTTTTGTCTTGATATTAAAATCAGCATTTTCCAATTCCAATTCACCTGATTCTGTAATTGGTATATATTTTAAAGAAGCACCGGTTCGCTTTGCAGCCATTTGCCAAGGAACAATATTAGAATGATGTTCCATTTCAGAAATTAGAATCTCATCACCGGAATTTAATGTGTCTCCAAGCGTGCGAGCCAAAAGATTAATTGATTCTGTTGTACCACTGGTAAATATAATTTCCTTTGAAGGTGCACCAATAAAGTTGGCAACCTTTTTACGTGAATTTTCAAATCGTTCCGTGGCATCGCTTCCGAGTGAATAAAGAGCTCGATGCACATTGGCATTAGCTTCTTTATAAAGGGATTCAACCGCATCTAAAACAGCTTGGGGTTTTTGTGTTGTTGCCGCATTATCCAAATAGACTAAATTAGAGTCTTTAAAAATGGGGAAATCTTTTTTGACTTCTTTTGCTGAAAAATTCATTATAATTAGCCGCTAAGGTCGCGAAAAATCGCTAAGAATTTTATTTAAGGATTTTGCGCTTCTTGATGTTCTTTGTGGCAGGAAAATCAAAACATTCCCAGTTCTAATTGAGCAGCTTCACTCATCATATCCCGATTCCATTGCGGCTCCCAAACTAACTCGACTAAAACATCTTCAACATCTGACAAAGCTTTCACTTTTCGATTTGCTTCTTCACCAATCATGGGACCCATACCGCAACCTGGTGCAGTAAGAGTCATTTTTATATTAACTAATTTACCTTCATCTAATTCAGAAATATCTAAACCATAAATAAGTCCCAACTCCACAATATTGATGGGGATTTCCGGATCGTAACATGTTTTAAGCTGATCCCAAACCTGTTGCTCAAGATTTCCTTTTGGTGTGCTTTCATCTGACTCTTTTTCAATTTCAAATCCGAGAGCATCTGCATTTTCTGCGGAAATCTGAACCATATTCCCATTGATTAATATCGTATAATTTCCGCCCAAAGCTTGAGTAACACGCACCAAATTCCCTGCAAGCAATTTGACTTCATCGCCCGAAGGAACCATATTGGCATCTACATCCCTTAATAATCTAATCGATTCATTTGGAACTTGGTTCATTTCACGAGTCCTTGAATTTTTTCAACTGCACTGGAAAAACCATTGGTTCGTTGGCTGGTTACTGCGCCATCCAATCCAATGGAGTTTAATATATCGACACTATTTACGGATAAAATTTCATTAACAGGTTGCTGATTGAATATGTTTTCTAATAATACAAGCAATCCTTTTACAATCATTGCGTCAGATTCAGTCCTAAAAGTAAAAGTTTCCTGATCACTACGATCTGCAACAACCCAAGCTTGAGATGTACAACCATAAATTTTATTCTCATCCGTCTTTTCAGATTCAGTTAATCCTTTCGATTCTTTTGCCATATCCATGAGTTGGATAAACTTGTCTTTTGGATTATCGAAAATTGAAAATAATTCATTCATTTCATTTAATGTTTCTCGAACCGTCATTCTTTCGTGTTCTCCATTAGCCATAAATCAAATCGATCTGTGATAAAGTCTCGAATTCCACCATGCTTTACCTTATCCAGTAATTCAGTAGCAAAACCACGAACTAATAATGCTTTCGCTGACAGCACATTTAAACCACGGGAACGAAGATAAAAAAGAGCATCTTCACCCAAGGCACCAGTGGAAGATCCATGAGCACATTTTACATCATCCGCATAAATTTCCAATTGTGGATTTGAATTCATGAGCGCATTTTTAGAAAGGAGTAAATTCTTGTTGGATTGATTTGAATCTGTTTTTTGTGCATTTTGCCATACAATTGTTCGCCCATTAAAAACACCGGAAGATTGATCTTGCAAAATCGATTTAAAATTTTGTGAACTGGTACAATTAGGAACTAAATGATCTGTAATAATGTGATGATCTAAATGTTGAGTTCCATTGGATAATGCCAATCCATTAATTGCGCAATTTGCGCCTTCTCCTATGAGTTTAGTTTTAATATTGAGCCTATTTAATTGACTCCCGTCAGCATATTGGAAAAAATAATATTGACTATCTGAATTTTGGCACACATTTATATTTGCAATATTTGAAGTAGAAATAGAATTAGACTGAATTCTAATATGATCTAATTGGGCATTTTGCCCTAAAGATATAAATACGGATTCATTTTGAAAAAATGATGTTGAATCTCCAACATGATGTTCAATAAAAGTAAGTGAACTGGACTCACCTAAATCAACATGAATTCTAGGTGTAACCATAAGACTCTCTAAACCAGCAGAAATAAAAAGCATACGAATGGGTTTTTCTACAACTACATTTTGATCAACCATGAAAGACATTCCACTGTCCATAAATGCGGTATTTAAAAGATCAAATGGAGATGTTTCGGGTGATTTGAATTCCCAATTTGTTTTGCTCAAGTATTCCAATCCCGATACCAATTGAACACCTGATGGCATTGATGAAAGTGATTCTTGGTAATGACCATTATAAATAACTATCGTATCTAAATCATTTATATCGTATTGAGAGATATCAATATCACTATTAGGTGCATCTTGAATTTCGGAGATTCTGAATTCCCGTTCAGATATGGACGATAAATTGGTAAATCGCCAATCTTCCCATTTTTTAGTTGGGAGTCCCATCTCTATAAATTTAGAAAATGCTTCTTCTCTCATAGGATGAACTTTATCGGAAAAATAATCCCGGCTCATCATTTTATCAAATTCAGTTTGAAAAGATGTGAAACTCATTATTCCAGCCAATTGTACCCTTTTTCTTCCAATTCTAATGCTAACTCTTTCCCGCCTGATTTCACAAATTTCCCATCGATTAATACATGAACAAAATCAGGTTCAATATAATTTAAAAGACGTTGGTAATGAGTAATCACCAGAAAAGACCGATTAGAGTTTCTATATCTATTTACTCCATCTGCTACAATTTTTAAAGCATCAATGTCCAGACCAGAATCAGTTTCATCCAAAATTGCTAGTTTCGGTTCCAATGTTAGCATTTGTAAAATTTCATTTCGTTTCTTTTCCCCACCCGAAAATCCATCATTCACAGCTCTTTGAAGATATTTAGGATCCATATCAACTTCTTTCAATTTCTCTTTGATAAGCTTTAGAAATCCTACTGCGTCCAGTTCTTTTTTACCCGCGTTTTTCCGTTTTGCGTTTAAAGCTGCTTTTAAAAAGTAGGTATTGTTTACCCCTGGGATTACAACTGGATATTGAAATGACATAAAGATTCCAGCCAAGGCCCGAGCTTCCGGGGACCAATCTAAAATTGATTCTCCATTAAAAAGCACATCACCTTTTGTAACCATGTATCCATCTCGACCTGTAATGATATTTGACAAAGTGCTTTTACCTGAACCATTTCGCCCCATGATAGCATGCATTTCACCTGGTTTAATAGACAAATTAATTCCATTTAAAATGGTCTTACCTTCGACACCGCCATATAAATTTTTTATTTCTAACATTATTTTATCCCACACTTCCTTCTAAACTGACTTCCATTAATTTGGTTGCTTCTACAGCAAATTCCATTGGTAATTCTTTAAATACATCTTTACAAAATCCATTAACAATCATTGAAACAGCATCATCAGATGATATGCCACGTTGATTACAGTAAAAGAGTTGATCTTCGCCGATATTAGAAGTCGTGGCTTCATGCTCCATTTTCGCCGATGGATTTCGAACATCAATATACGGAAATGTATGGGCACCACACTGATTACCAATTAAAATTGAATCGCATTGAGAAAAATTCCGAGCATTCTCAGCTCCTTTCATGATTTTCACTTCACCTCGGTAAGTTTGTTGACCTTTTCCTGCTGAGATACCTTTAGATATAATTGTACTTTTTGTATTTTTTCCTAAATGAATCATTTTTGTACCGGTATCCGCTTGTTGAAAATTATTTGTTACGGCCACGGAATAAAACTCTCCCACCGAATTATCACCTTTTAAAATACAAGATGGGTATTTCCAAGTAACAGCTGATCCTGTTTCAACTTGTGTCCAAGAAATACGTGAATTTTCTTCTAAGCAGATTCCACGTTTTGTAACAAAATTATAAATTCCACCAGTACCAGTTTTAGGGTGTCCGGGATACCAATTTTGAACTGTAGAATATTTGATGGTAGCATCCTTATGAGCCACCAATTCCACTACGGCAGCATGAAGTTGATTTTCGTCACGTTGAGGTGCGGTGCACCCTTCTAAATAACTAACGTAACTCCCTTCATCTGCAATAATTAAAGTACGCTCAAATTGCCCCGTATTAGCTTCATTGATTCTAAAATACGTTGAAAGTTCCATTGGGCATCGAACACCTTTCGGGATATACACAAATGAGCCATCTGTAAAAACCGCTGAATTCAATGCGGCATAATAGTTGTCAGTATAAGGGACAACAGACCCTAAATATTTTTGAATTAATTCAGGATAATTTTTAACGGCATCTGAAAAACTACCGAAAATAACACCTGCTTTTTTCAACTCTTCTTTAAATGTCGTCGCTATGGATACACTATCAAACACAGCATCTACGGCAACACCAGAAAGCATCTTTTGTTCTTCTAAAGGAATTCCCAGTTTTGTATAGGTGGCAAGCAAATCAGGATCTACTTCATCTAAACTCGCCAGCTCTTTTTTCTTAGGTGCAGAAAAATAACTAATTGCCTGAAAATCAATTTCGGGATAAACTACTTTTGACCATTTTGGTTCTTCCATTTTAAGCCAATGACGATAAGCTTTTAATCGCCAATTTAATAGCCATTCCGGCTCTTCTTTTTTTGCGGAAATAATCCGAATTACATTTTCATTAAGACCAGGCGGTAGAGTCTCTGATTCAATATCTGTGACAAAACCATATTCGTAGTCCTTTTTCAGATTATCATCTATAATTTTTTGTTCGTTGCTCATATTTTGTAATTATTTAAAATGTAATTATGCAGAAAAGCTTGTACCACAACCGCAAGTTCTCTCTGCATTTGGATTCTGTATTTTGAACCCTCCATTCAATAAGTCGTCAGAATAATCCACTTCAATATCTTTTAAATAGAGCCAACTTTTCAAATCACAAACAATGGTAAGACCATTGGATTCGAATTCTTTATCAAATTCGCCTTTCTTATTTTCAAAATCCATTTTATATGTCATACCTGAGCAGCCCCCACCTTCAACGGACATTCTCAAAATGTGATTTTCTTTTCCATCAGACGTCATGACCGATTTCAATCTTTTTACTGCACTCTCTGTTACTGTGATAGTAGCATTTTGAAATTTTTCCTGTTGTTCTTCAATCGTTTTTTTATTTTGTATCGTTTCGCTCATTATTCCCACTCCGTTTCAATTTTCGGTTCGGTTTTTGGGACAGGGGTTGGGTCAAATCCCAGTTTACTACGAGCTTCATCGCTCATCATTTTAGGGTTCCACGGAGGGTCAAAGGTTACAGTCACATTCACTTCATTGACTTCATCCATACTTGAAACCTTATCTTTAATATCATTTGCCATGTGTTGCCCCATACTACATCCTGGCGTTGTAAGTGACATAATGATATTTACATCCGATTTCTCTTTTTCAACTACATCAAATTCTATAGAATAAATTAAGCCAAGGCTCCAAAGATCTACCGGAATTTCTGGATCAAAGCATTGTTTAAGTACATCAATAACTTTAGGTTTTAAAGAATGACTCATGTTGTCCTCGTGATATCGTTAAGTGAAATATTATTAAACATGTTTCGAATAGAATCATTAATTCTTTGAATAGGGGTCCGGATAGAACAGGATCTAATTTGGTGACAATTAGAATCAAATGAACAATCCATAAATCCCATGGGACCTTCAATGATTTCAAAAAAAGTTGTCATTTTAATATCAGTAGGATCTTTTTTAAGACGATACCCACCCTGTGGACCTTTAACAGCTTCTACAATTTCGGCCTTTGCAAGAAGTTGCATCGTTTTAGCTAGAAGTTCATAAGGTATATCATTTTGTTGAGATATCTCCTTAACAGATGTCAACGATTCATCTCCATTCAGTTGCATTTGACTTAAAGCTATGAGTGCATATTCTACTTTTCTCGTGATTTTCAACATATATACGACCTAATTAGTCCTTTATTTTACAAATAAAAGAAATTTCAATCAAACATTTAATTAAGACTATTTATGTCGGATTTAAATGGAGAATCAATTAATAGAAATTAATTTATTATTACGATGGCTAATTTCACCAATGACTGCTGCGGAATTTTTAAATATATTTAAAAATGTTTTAGCATCGCTTTTAGATATCGATATTAATAGACCGCCAGATGTTTGAGCATCTGCAATCATAAATTGATCTACCTGTGTTAATGTTGATTTAAATAATACAAAATCTTTCACAAAATCTAAATTACGTTTAGTTCCGCCCGGCATAATTCCCGATTCTGCTAGCTCACGAACCCCAGGTAAAAATTCGATTTGATCAAAATAAATATTGGATGAAATATTGCTCGCTTCACACAACTCTTTTAAATGCCCTAACAATCCAAATCCAGTCACATCTGTAACAGCATGTACATCTAAATCGTTTAACGCATCAGCCGCATCTTTATTTAACGATCCCATAGACTCAATTGCTGCGGATATACTACCTTCACTTGCTTCACCCTTTTTAATGGCCGTGGCAATAATACCTGTTCCTAATGGCTTAGTTAAGATTAGGACATCTCCAACTTGAGCGCCAGAATTTCTCCACATTTTTGATTCTTCTACTTCTCCCGTGACAACCATCCCATATTTGGGTTCTTTATCATCCACAGAATGTCCTCCAACAATAGGGATTCCTGCTTCAGCAGCTTTATCCGCACCACCTTGTAATATTTCAGTTAAAACGGATTTTGGCAAATCGTCAATAGGAAAACCAACAATATTTAAAGCAAAAAGTGGTTTTCCACCCATTGCATAAATATCAGACAAAGCATTTGCTGCAGCAATTTGTCCAAATTGATAAGGATCATCTACAACTGGTGTGAAAAAGTCTACAGATTGAACCAATATTGTACCATCATTTAGACGCACCACGGCGGCATCATCTGCGCCATCAAAGCCTACAATGACAGAATCATGAGATTTCATTTTAAGATTACCCAAAACTTGGGCTAGGTCCCCCGGACCAATCTTACAAGCTCAACCGGAACCGTGACTCAACAAAGTGAGTCTTATATTTTCTTTTTCTTTTTTCATTTTTTTTTATGTCTGTTTAAATAGCACAGAATATACCAGTAATTCCATTCAAAGAAATAACTTACAATTACGATTCATCTTGCGCTAAAGCTATTAATCCATCATTTGGGGTGATTGTAAATACATCGCTTTTATTGGGAATTAAAGATATTCCAAACATTTTATCCTTATCCTTTTGTTCCGAATGAAGTTGAATACCCAAAATAACTTCATTCCGAAGTTTGGCAGCTTGGACACACTCTCCATACGCTACTGTAATTGATTCTTTTCCATTAAATGAAAAGTAATAGGAAACAGGTTTAATATACAATTCACTTCCTTCCGATTGAAAAAGGTCATCATATACATCCAAAGCTAAAGGTTCTTCTGAGACTTGAGCCATTATTTGAGATACAAATTGGTTTGAAACCATAAAATCTTCTACACCACTATTTAAAATAATATCAATATTTTCACTATCCATTACTTCTGTAATGAGCTTTGGCCATTTATTTGATCCTGAATTTTTCAAAATTTGTCGAAGACGAATCAATAATGAAATTACGTAAGCATCCATCTCTTCGATAGTGGCTCCCCCAGGAGATAATATCAATAAACTATCAAAATTATTAGGATCAATTTCATTTAATTTAGTTAGGTCATTAAAATCCATTTGAAGAATTGAAATGGTCAAATTAGGGTACTGCTTTAAAAGAGTTTCCTTTACTGTATCCATCTCATTATTAACTTCTGTAACATAGGTACACAATTCCGAACCTGGTGGAAGATAACTGCACAGTTTTTCCATGATAATGTCAGTTTTTGGCGTCCAGTTTAAAAGAGCAACTCGTTGAGTTCTAAGACTCATGTTAGATTGGGGTATCTCGTTTATTTCAGCTTCAAAAACAGGTTGATTAAAGTAGAAAATTGTTGAATCATCTTCTGCAAATACAATGAGTTCATCTTCATCTGTTACAGGCATCTCAGGCGATGGATTTAATAAAATTTTTCCATCAGCCTTATGGATTCCCATGGGCGTACTACTCTTAAATCGGTTAGAACTTTCGCCAAAAGTCAAATGGCCACCCCAGCCATCTTCCGGTTGATAAAAATAAAATTCATTGCCATCAAACCCAACCATATCGCTATACACAACTGAAAGGCCATTTCTACTTAAGGCCAATTGAGCAATCATGCGAGATAGGACACTCACTTCATTGAGAGCTTTTACCGTACCATTGGAAATGTTTTCGGCAAGCTCTCTATCTCTATCAGAATGAATTTCACACACAATAGGCGGATGTTTTTCACCATCACAAACAGCAATAATAGACATGATGGATTTTAATACCAATGCATCTGCCAACTTCCTGTCTTCTTTAGGTCTCCAACTGGCTGCACTATTCATGATGATAATGGATTTAGCATTTTCGGCCTTCACCTTTTTCAAATTATTTATATTGGTTACCACACCGGAACGTGTGATGACACGTGTTGAAATAAAATCATCAATATTATCGCGGATAATATTATCCATTTCTTCTTTATCATCATCGGCTAAAATTACAATGGCAGCATCTGGCTCTGATTCATTTGCTTCAATAAGCTCACGAATAATTTCAATAATACGATCACCGAACCCTAGAATGAGTGTGTGATTTTCTTCTAGAACCAAACTTCTTCCACGCCGTAACTCGGCCAATTTTGCTTCAAAAACACTTGTGATAAATGCAACCATACTTGAAAAAAGGATGAGTCCAACAAGGACTCCAACAATGGATGTTACCTTTGCGAGCCAATTACTATCACCATCAGTTTCTGCCGCTGAACCCTCCATTACTGAAACATAAACACGCCATGGAATCTCCATCCAACTACTTAAAGTTTCATCTGGAAGAAAAAGATTTGCTATCATTCGAACCATAACCATGACGAGAAAACCACACATAAACAGTGCAAGTAAGGCTAGAAAAATGGAGGAGCTACCCTTTGCCATAAAATTATCAATGCGGTATCGCATTCGTATTCCAAAAGAATATTTGTGTTTATTTTCCATAAGATTTGATAAGTATTTTCGTTTAATTATGAGTGTAATCTTAAAATATTGTTGATAAAGAAAGAGAATTAATTTCTTTTTCACCTTTGTATCAACTTGGTAAATTCAAGTACTGATTTTACGAAATATTGAAAAACATTATAATCATTTTTACTAACCTGGAATTTTTTATTCTTCACCAAGATTAATAACTTTCCAATAAATACGAACTTACATGGGTAAAACATTCAAGACAATTGACGAAGCTGTCATTCGATTTGCCGGAGACTCCGGTGATGGGATGCAATTAACAGGTGGACGCTTTACAGAAACTACGGCCATCTTAGGTAACGACTTAAGTACGTTGCCCGACTTTCCTGCCGAGATTCGTGCACCCGCCGGATCATTAGCTGGAGTCAGTGCATTCCAAATTAAATTTTCATCAAAAGACATTCACACTCCCGGTGATAAACCCGATGTACTGGTTGCCATGAATCCTGCGGCACTAAAAGTCCATCGAAATGAATTAATTCCTGGTGGCACGATGATTATTAATACTGATGCTTTCACTAAAAAGAATTTGAAATTTGCTGGATATGAATCTAATCCACTTGAAGATGGATCATTAGATGATTATTTCACTATCATTCCAATTGAAATGAATAAAATGGTAACGGCAGCTTGTGAAGGTTTAGATATGCCACCCAAATTGGTTGGAAGAACTAAAAATCTTTTCGCCTTAGGTGTTTTATTCTATATGTATGACCGCCCTTTAAATTCCACAGAAGATTGGTTAAAGAAAAAATTCAAAGGAAAAGATTCCATAATTGACGCCAATACTAAAGCATTGAATGCTGGGTACAATTTTGGAGATACAACTGAATTATTCATGACAAGATTTAAAGTAGAAAAAGCCAACCTCCCTAAAGGTAACTATCGGAATATGAATGGAAACCTTGCAACATCTCTGGGTTTATTGGCCGCATCTGAAAAATCAGGGTTAGAATTGTTTTATGGAGGTTATCCCATTACGCCAGCAAGTGATATTCTTCATACCTTAGCAACTTGGAAACATTTTGGAGTTCAAACTTTCCAAGCTGAAGATGAGATTGCTGGTATGTCATCTGTGGTAGGTGCCGCTTTTGCCGGTAAACTTGCAATTACTGCAACATCTGGACCTGGTGTTGCCTTAAAAGGTGAAGCATTAGGATTGGGAATAATAACAGAATTACCAATGGTAATCATTAATGTTCAACGTGGAGGTCCTAGTACAGGATTACCTACTAAAACTGAACAATCAGATTTAAACCAAGCACTTTATGGCCGAAATGGTGAAGCGCCTATGCCAGTTATTGCAGCAGAAACACCAGGAGATTGTTTCTTTGCCGCATATGAAGCATGTCGAATTGCTTTAAAATATATGACACCAGTCATGTTACTTACTGATGGCTATTTGGCGAATGGTTCTGAGCCTTGGAAAATTCCAAATGTGGATGATTTAGAAGATATTGATGTAAAGTTTGCTCATGAAAAAAATAGTGAGACAGATTACTTACCCTATCTACGAGATGAAAAAACGCTTTCACGCCCATGGGCGATTCCTGGAACACCTGAATTAGAACATCGTTTAGGTGGTATAGAAAAAGCTGAAAATACGGGACATGTTTCCTATGATCCTGAGAATCATCATAAGATGGTTGAAATAAGACAAGAAAAAGTAAATCGTATTCAACAGGATATTGCACCTACAAAAGTTTATGGTGAAGATCATGGTGATATGCTTGTCCTTAGTTGGGGTGGAACCTATGGTTCTTGCCGATCTGCTGTAGAAACCTTACAAGAAGAAGGACTAAAAGTATCTCATGCTCATATTAGATGGATTAGTCCTCTACCAAAAGATTTAGGTGAAATTATTATTGGATTCAAAAATGTTTTGGTTCCAGAAATCAATCTAGGACAATTTCTTCGAATAATTCGAGCAGAATACCTTGTTGATGCACAAGGTTTAAATCTTGTCCGTGGTCGTCCGATTAGTGCATTAAGCATTATAGAAACTGTTAAAAACACACTGGGTTAAAATTATGACTGAAGTACAAACACCTCCATTAACTAAAAAAGACTTTGTATCAGATCAAGCGGTACGATGGTGCCCTGGATGTGGTGATTATGCTATCCTAGCACAAACTCAAAAGAAAATGCCAACGTTTGGTCGCAAACGTGAAGATTTTGTTTTCGTTTCAGGGATTGGATGTTCAAGTCGTTTCCCATATTACATGAATACTTACGGGTTTCATTCAATTCATGGTCGTGCACCTGCGATTGCCACAGGTGTTAAAATTGCAAACCCCGATCTTTCTGTTTGGGTAGTAACAGGAGACGGAGATGGACTTTCCATCGGTGGGAACCATTTTATGCATGCATTACGACGAAATATGGATCTCAATATTCTAATGTTCAATAATCGAATTTATGGATTAACAAAAGGGCAATATTCTCCTACATCCGAACAAGGGAAAAAAACTAAAGCATCACCATTTGGATCTATCGATTATCCTTTAAACCCTCCATCATTGGCATTGGGCGCACAAGCAACATTTGTAGCCCGAACAATTGATCGTTGGCAAAAACATCTCGCTGAAATGCTCGAACGTTCCTACCAACATGACGGTGGATCTTTAATTGAGATTTATCAAAATTGTAATATCTTCAATGACGGTGCATATGAAGAATATACTGGCACTGAAAAGTTAGATAATGTAATTGAACTAAAACATGGTGAACCTATGTTATTTGCTAAAGATACCAAAGGGATAAGACTAGATGGATCTAAAGCCATAGTTGTGGATATGGAAACACATAGTGTAAATGATATTTTAATTCATGATGAAACTAATTTGGATTTAGCACACATTATAGCAAACTGGACTTCGAGCCCTGTGTTGCCTGAACCAATTGGCGTTATTTATTGTATTGACAAACCAACATATAATCAGGAATTAGTAGACCAAATAGATGCAGCTAAAAAATCAAAAGGGTTAGCTAAAGTTCAAGATCTTTTAAATGCTGGTGATACCTGGATTGTAAACTAATATGAGTACGCGCACAGAACGAGATAGTATAGGCCCAATCGAAGTTCCATCTGATAAATACTATGGCGCGCAAACGCAGCGATCCTATGAAAATTTTAAAATCGGTGGAGAACGCTTCCCTCGTGAATTTATTCGTGCCTACGGAATCTTAAAAAAAGCGGCCGCCACAATCAATCATGAATTTGGCAATTTAGATGATTCAACTAAATCAATCATTCATTCAGCCATAAATGAAGTCATTGAAGGAAAATTAGATAACCATTTTCCATTGGTCGTTTGGCAAACAGGATCTGGTACGCAATCTAATATGAATTTCAATGAAGTCATTGCGAATCGTGCCATTGAAATGCTTGGGGGCGAAATGGGAAGTAAAAATCCAATTCATCCAAATGACCACGTTAACATGAGCCAATCCACCAATGATACATTTCCTTCAGCAATCAATATTGCTGCTGTAGAAAGTATTCATCAACAGTTGATTCCTGCCATGAAAAGATTGCGTGATGCATTGGATGAAAAAGCGAAAGCATTTTCTTCTGTTATCAAATTAGGGCGAACCCATTTACAGGATGCGACGCCTCTTAGTTTGGGACAAGAATTTTCCGGATATGTTTCTGCGGTAGACCACGGTTTAAACCGTATAGATAAGGCATTAGACAATTGTTATGAGTTGGCCATGGGTGGAACCGCTGTTGGAACTGGCATCAACTCTGTAGAAGGATTTGGTGAAGCAGCTGCCAACGAAATCGCTGAATTAACAGGCCTTCCATTTAGAACAGCAGATAATAAATTTGAAGCTTTAGGCGGACAAGATAGTATTGTTGAATTGTCGGGTGCATTAAAAGTAATCGCCACATCTTTATTTAAAATTGCCAATGATATTCGTTGGTTGGCAAGCGGTCCCAGATCAGGAATTGGTGAAATATCCATTCCTGCAAATGAGCCGGGTTCATCAATTATGCCTGGTAAAGTAAATCCAACCCAATGTGAAGCTCTTACAATGTTGTGTACCCAAGTTATGGGAAATGATACAACGATTACAATTGCTGGCGCTTCTGGAAATTTTGAATTAAATGTATATCGCCCTGTTTTAGCATACAATATTTTACAATCCATTCGTTTATTGGCTGATGGCTGTAAATCCTTTACTGAACATGCGATTGTGGGTATTGAGCCTAACCAGGAAAGAATTGATCATAATCTTTATAATTCATTAATGTTAGTCACAGCGCTTAACCCACATATTGGATACGATAAAGCTGCAGAAGTTGCAAAAACAGCATTTAAGAATAAATCAACACTTCGAAAAACGATTATCGAATTAGGGTATATGTCAGGTGAAGATTTTGATCGCTTGGTTCAACCTGAGAATATGATTCACCCCAGGAAGAAGAATTAATCCTATTAAACCATTCTTCCTTTTCTCTTTATTTTTTAAAAACCTTGTTCAGCTACCCCTGAGCAAGGTGTAAATTTTCTCATGTTTAATCTTTCCTCGCCCATTCATGTAGGCCGAATTATTCGGAATAGTCTCGGTATCATTTTACTTGGTATTCTCTTTATTTTAGGAATTTCTTATTTTTTAGCAAGAGATCTGCCTTCATTAGAACAATTAGAAAATTATGATCCAGATTTAGTTACACGGATATATTCTGCCGATGGAATAGTTTTGAATGAATTATTTGTTCAAAAACGTGTTTTTGTAGAATTGGACAAAATTCCTACCCATATGCAAAATGCGGTAATTGCTTCCGAAGATCGCCAATTTTATGATCATTGGGGATTATCCCTTCGAAGTGTGGCACGGGCAATCGTGATTAATACTTTATCTATGAGTTATCGACAAGGTTTCTCTACAATCACGCAACAGTTAGCTCGAAATCTTTATAAATCTGTGGGATTTGAAGATAGTATTATTCGGAAAATAAAAGAAGTCATCACTGCCATCCAAATTGAGCGGACTTATACCAAAGGTGAAATTCTTGAAATGTACTTAAATACTGTTCACTTCGGACATGGTACGTACGGTGTGGAAGCAGCTACAAAACGTTTTTTTGGAAAAGAATCAAAGGAACTCACCATAGATGAATCTGCGCTTTTGGTTGGGCTGCTCCCTTCTCCAGCTAGATATTCGCCTATTCATCATCCAGAACGAGCCATCCGCCGTCGAAATACAGTTCTCAGATTATTGCGAGATCAAGATTTTATACATGTAAGTGAATTTGAAGAATATCGCGCAAAATCATTAGAGTCTATTCAGGAATTTACCAAACGAGGGTCTGCACCCTATTTCACTGAACATGTAAGACGTATTCTAGAAAAAGAAGACGAAATTTTGGATATCAATATTTATCGGGATGGACTCAAAATATATACCACGCTTGATTCTCGACTACAAACAATTGCTGAAGATGCTATCATGCAGTCCATTCGAGCAGATCAAGACAGGTTAAATCGACGAATCTTCAATGATCGAGAAGAATTTGAAAATTTAGCTTATTTAACAATTTATCCTGAAGACACTGTGAAAATGATGATGAAAGGTGAAGGAAAATTGTACAAAGATTTGCGTGATAAATTGCTAGTACAATGTGCTTTTGTTGCCATAGATCCAAAAACGGGCGGAATCCTTGCCATGATTGGTGGACGGCCTGATTATCATGACCAATTTAACCGAGCTGTTCAAGCAAAACGACAGCCCGGATCTGTGTTTAAACCCTTTGTTTACACAACTGCATTAAATAATGGTTATCCTGTTACAGAGCAATTATTGAACCAACCTGTGGTTTTAAATGTACAAAATATGGATGGAACTTGGGTGAAATGGAAACCACAAAATTATGATGGTAGTACTGGTGGACTCACCACCCTGAGAGAAGGATTACGTAAATCAATGAATTTAATTTCGGTCCGAATGGTCCAAGAGGACTTTGCCCCTTCTGAGCAAGTAAAACGGACTGCACAAAGAATGGGAATAAGTACTGACATTCGCGCTGTAGATGCCTTGGCATTGGGAACTTCAGAAGTTTATCCCATTGAAATGGTATCAGCGTATGCTGCCTATGCAAATAAAGGCGTTTATTCACAACCGTTTGCCATCACGAGAATAGAAGATCGATATGGAAATGTGATAAAGGAATATTTTCCCCAGCAAAAAGAAGTCTTGAGTGAAGAAACAGCCTATTTGATGACAAGTTTAATGCAAACTGTCATGGACAGAGGTACCGGTGGAAGTGCTCGTTGGAAATATAAATTCAATCGACCTGCAGCAGGAAAAACAGGAACCACACAAGGATGGAGTGATGCATGGTTTGTAGGGTTTACACCACAAATTACTGCAGGGTGTTGGTTTGGAGTGGATGACTTCCGAGTTCCATTAGGTCCAGGACAAGATGGCTCAAAAGCAGCTCTTCCTACGTGGGCAAGATTTATGAGAGATGCCCATGATACATTAGATTTCCCCGTCAGTAAATTTGATATACCAGCAGGTATTGAGTATGTAGAAATTTGTTCTGTGACTAAAGATGCGCCTGTTCCAGCATGTCCAATTGAAAATGAAATATTTAAAATAGGAACAGAACCTATCCGAAAATGTAAGGTTCATCAAACCCGATAAATCAAATACTCTCAAAGAGTATTTTCAGTAATCACCTTTTTCCTTTTTTTTACAAATGACACTAACGAACCTGGGGCCCTTTCTCGCACTGTATGCAATGTCAAATAAAGAGCAATTATCATAAGAATAGCATTTGGTGTCCACATTCCCACAACTGCAGAAACTTGATTTCTATCTGCCATTTCTTCACCACCAATCAAAAAGACATAATAGAGCAAGAAGAACCCAAAACTCAAACTCGTACTAATTGCAAAACCTCCACGTTTTGCCATAACACCTAAAGGCGCTCCTAGTAAAACAAATAATATACAGGCAAAAGGAATTGAAAACTTTTTATGAATTTCTACTTTATATTTATTTCGGCCTTTTTCATAGCTAGTAATTAAGCCAAACTCATTTTTGACTTGACGTTCTAAACTTCGGAGTTGGCGATTTTTTTTATTCAGCTGCCCTTTGGTTAATGTGGTATCAGTTTTAATAGAATCACTTGCTATTTTTATTGCAAGCTTCCCTTCACCTACTGATTTCACCCACATACTATCTCCCAATGTTCTATAAAACGATCCGGCTAATCTTTTATTGACTACTTTGATTCGTTTTTCATAGCTCCGAACTTTATCCAGAATCATTGGAACCGTCATTTCTCGGTCGGTTCTGTTTGATGAATCACGGCGATTTAACAAGATATCATCTGCCGGGATCACTATATTATGGGTTTCAAAAATGATACGACGGTAATTTGAAAAATTTTTAGATTCTAATTCATGAATTTCACCATCATACAAAGTCAATAAAAACGCATCAGCTAAAGTTGAAAGGGTTCCTGTTTTTGCATGAATACTAGTTTGAGATTCCTTATTCCCTTTAGAAAATATCCGAACATCAGTCATAATTTCACCTGATTTTCCACCAACAATCATACTATAATCTGGTAGGTTATCTAAAAAAATTCCAGGTTCAATATTCATCCCTGGGCGTTTTCGGTAGATATCGCCAGAAAGTAGCCTTGCGCGAAAATTCATATCTGGGAGAATATAATTATTAAAATAGATTAGCATCAGTGCCACAGTGATTCCAAACATCAATGGTGCGCGAATAATTGATAAAAAGCCAACACCGGAAGCTCGCAATGCATTAATCTCATTATCTTCAGATAATCGGCCAAATGTCATCAGTGTTGCAAGCAAAATGGCCATGGGGACAGCCAGTGCAAGAATCCATGCTAGATTTAAAAACAAATACTCTAGGATGGTAAGCACATCTAAGCCTTTTCCTAAAAATCGATCAATCGCTCTCAGGAGAAAATTTATAAATAAAAGAAACGTTATCATTAATAGAGAATAAATAAATGGAAGTAACATTTCCTTGATAAAATATCTGGACAGAAGTCGCATAGGTGAAATTACTATTGATTGAGATTAAATAAATTATCAATCTGATAGATTCTTATTCAAATTGTTAGAATTCATAAATTGAATTCTAAATCACGCCAAAAAAATAAATTTAATAATAAGGTGTTATTTCTCTTCGTATCACATAATAATGATTATAATTTTCGCAGCTTAAAATCAATTCAATTTGATAATAAGGTGTATGGTGGGTGTAGCTCAACTGGTTAGAGCACCTGATTGTGGTTCAGGAGGCTGTGGGTTCAAGTCCCATCACTCACCCAAAGATTTTTCGGGGTATAGCGTAGTCCGGTTAACGCGCCTGCTTTGGGAGCAGGAGATCGGGAGTTCGAATCTCTCTACCCCGACACTGAGAAATACCAACTATCTCTGACGAAGAGCCTCGTTTTATAACGGGGCTCTTCTATTTTTAGCTTATAGGAAATAATCTGAAAGAGATAGGAATACTTTGTATCTCGTGACATTTCATAGCCTATTATATCCAAAAAGTGGACACACTTTTGGTGGACACACCCCCATCCCAAGGATGCATAGGGGTTTATAAAAGTATACCCATCAAGTTTTTTCAGTGAGTTTTTTTTGTGGGATGATGTGTAGATTTAGATATGATTAACCGCATCACATTATTACTATTTATTGGGTTGTCTTTTTGGGGGTGTGAAGATAAAGATGATGCTTGCCCTGCCATCGATGCACCAGTTTGCGGGTCTAATGGAGTGACTTATGGCAATGATTGTTATGCTGAAAATGCAGGTGTCACAGACTGGACTGAAGGTGTGTGTGATTGTATAGATGAATCGAAAATATCCGATGACTACAATTGTGATGATGTTTATGACCCAGTTTGTGGCTGTGATGGACAAACTTATTCAAATGATTGCTATGCTGAAAATGCAGGTGTCACAGAATGGGCTTTAGGTGAGTGTGATTAAACCACTGGTCATTTTCAAAAGTGTAATTATTTGTACATTTTATCTAAACAAATTTGTACATTTTATTTAAACAAATAGGAGTTTATATGGTTATTCAAGTTGTTAACTTTAATCTTGAAGGCATCGGTCATCAAGATTACATTGGTGCTACTATTGATGTTGCACCTGCATTTAAAGAAGTAAATGGTCTAATATCTAAGGTATGGTTGTCTGATGAGGCTAATAATGTTTATGGGGGTGTATATACTTGGAAAGACCGCCAGTCAATGGATGATTATTTGCAAAGTGAATTTTATGATGAGGTTCTTGGAAGTAATCCTAGTTTTGTAAATATCA